>Ga0233442_1000125_pt1 | contig 86007 bp, 78 predicted proteins | sample SI_123_September_3_FD_182789 | JGI IMG/M metagenome (GOLD analysis project Ga0233442, IMG submission 182789) | Seawater microbial communities from Saanich Inlet, British Columbia, Canada - SI_123_September2016_150_MG | ecosystem: Environmental > Aquatic > Marine > Inlet | place: Canada: British... | reverse complement strand
TACTTACTGCAAATAACTTTATTCGTAAAGCTACAGATGATTATTTTGACCTTAATGAAGATCAGATTAGTTTTCAAAAAAACAAAGCTTATGTAGGAATGGAATTAGTGCCAGATACTCACAGACTCGCACTCATGAACTCTATGCTTCATGATTTAGAGGGTGGAAAAGATGGTGTTATCCGTTTAGGAAATTCACTCTCAGCAGATGGACAAAACTTACCAAAAGCAGACATAATCCTCTCAAACCCTCCGTTTGGAACTAAAAAAGGTGGTGGATTACCAACTCGTGATGATTTTACTTACCCAACATCAAATAAGCAACTAGCATTTTTACAGCACATCTACAGAGGTTTAAAAGTGGGTGGACGAGCTGCAGTAGTTCTTCCTGATAATGTTTTGTTTGAAGGTAATGTAGGCAAACAGATCCGTCAAGACCTTATGAATAAATGTAACTTACACACTATACTTAGACTCCCTACAGGTATCTTTTACGCTCAAGGTGTAAAGACTAATGTTCTCTTTTTTGAGAGAGGTAAAGCAGATATAGACAACACTAAAAATGTATGGGTGTATGATCTAAGAGCAAACATGCCAAAGTTTGGTAAGCGTACACCACTTACAAGCAAGCATTTTGAAGAGTTTGAAAAAGCTTATGAATCAAAAAACAGAAAAGATGAGGGTAAAGATGGTCGTTTTAGGTGTTTTACTCGTGAGTATATAGCTGAGCATGATGATAGTTTAGATATATCGTGGATAAAAGACGACAGCTTAGAAGATGCAGCAGATTTACTAACTCCTGATGTTTTAGCAACTGAAGCTATGCAAGAGTTGTCTGGTGCGATGAGTGACCTTGAAGAGTTGATGACACAGCTTGGGATAGAGGTGGAGTAGTGGGACTACCAAAGCATTGGAGTGAAGTTAATTTATTCGATTTATGTAAACCAAAGCAGTGGAAAACTATAGCTGTAAAGAACTTAACTAAAGATGGTTATGTAGTATATGGAGCAAATGGCAAGATTGGTTTTTTCTCTACATATACTCATGAAAACCCTACGCTTATGATTACATGTCGTGGTGCAAGTTGTGGTAATGTACATATTTCTGAACCATTAGCATATATAAATGGAAATGCAATGGCATTAGATGAATTATCTTTGTATGTAGATTTGAAGTTTATGTATTATTATTTACGTTCAAGAGACTTTAATGATGTTATTTCTGGTTCAGCACAGCCACAAATAACTCAAGAAGGAATAAAAGTAATTAATGTTCCACTACCTCCCCTAAACGAACAAAAACGCATAGCCAAAAAATTAGATGAGCTACTAGCCACAGTTGAGAGCATCAAAACTCGCCTCGACAATGCCCCAACCATCATCAAACGCTTCCGCCAATCCATCCTATCCGCCGCTACCTCTGGAGATTTAACTTCGGAGTGGAGGGAAGAGAATGGGATTATTGATGAGTGGGAAAATATTTATTTAGAAAATATTATTATTGATAGACCAAGGAATGGCTATTCTCCTAAAGGTGTAGACTATGAAACACCCATTAAAAATTTAACATTATCAGCGACAACAAGTAGTGTCTTTAAAGATAATTGTTATAAGTATGTAGATATAGAGGTTGATGATGATTCACATTTATGGATAAATAATGGAGATATTTTAATTCAAAGGGCTAACTCACTAGAATATGTAGGGGTAAGTGCAATTTACAAAGGTATTTCCAAAAAATATATATACCCTGATTTAATGATGAAAGTTATAGCTAACAGAGATTTTATCATTACCAAATATTTACATTATTCTTTACTATCAATGAATACACGACAATACTTTAGAACTAACACTACTGGTACTGCTGGAAATATGCCAAAAATAAATCAAAAAGTTGTTATGAAAACACCTATACAACTTCCATCTTTACTAGAACAAAAAGAGATAGTATCCCAAGTAGAATCCCTCTTCGCACTAGCCGACACACTAGAAGAAAAAATAGAAGCCGCAAAAAAACGAGTAGATAAACTAACCCAAAGCATCCTAGCCAAAGCCTTCAGAGGAGAACTAGTCGAACAAGACCCAAATGATAAAAGTGCTGAGAAGTTGTTGGAGAAGATTAAAAACGAAGGTTAATTTCGTTTTTTTTGCTTATAATTTCTATATTAATAAAGAAGGTAGTAGATGACTTTAAACAATATCTTATCTGATGTAATTAATTATTTAACATCTAATGAAAAGTTCCAGTCTTTTTTCTTATCAGATATTAAATCGTTAAATCAATATAAGAGTGTTTGGGATGAAAATAAGATTAGAATAGGGCTTATAGGTATTACAAGCTCTGGAAAATCAACACTTATCAACGCTTTACTAGGTGAAAAACTCCTTCCACAAAAAGTGAAACCAAGTTCGAGTGTTCTGGTGGTTTGTAAGTATAGCACTGTGCAAGAAGCAGTAATATATTTTGATGATAATTCGAATAAAGACAAATTAACAATCAGGAAAGATATTTCAAGTGAACTTGAAAAATATGGAGATGAAGAGTTTAATCCTTATAATATTGAGCAAGTAAAAGAAATACATCTATATTCTCCTAATTTTAAACTCTCTGAAAATATATCTTTAGTTGATTCCCCTGGTTTAGATGCATACGGAATGGAAGCACATGAAAAAATAACACTTCAGCTTGCTTTGCCTACATTAGACATGATTCTTTATTTAACAACAGTAAAAGCAAGCTCTGATAAAGAAAATTTAAATCGTATAGATGAAATCACATTAGATAGTAAACCATTAATAATTGTTCAAAATATGATAGATTCTATAGTTCCAAAAGTAATAAAGGGTGGGATAGAAGATAAAAGTGTAGGAGAGATTCAAGAAGAAAATTATAATAGAATAAAAAAATTGCTAAAAAAAGCAGCAAAAAAATCAACACAAGAAGCAGAAATATTACAATTATCAGCATATGATGCACTTTATAATAAACATAAAGATTCACATATAGAAGGTTTAATAGATACGATAGATAAGAAGAAATTATTTTTACAAGAAAGACAACAAAGTATTCAGGTAAACCAACTCATAAAAAAGTTAAGTGACATTTCAATAAATATAAAAGATATAGATTCCAATGGAGATGTATATCAAGATAAACTAAATCATCTTAATAAGGAATATGATATTATCAAAGAGTATCGAAAAATCTATATTTTAAATTCTGAAACAATAACAGAAGCATTTTCTGTCAAAACTAAAAATATTACTGTCCAAATTAAAAAGCTTAATGAAATGGATGTTTCTAAAGTTAAGACACAACTAGGAGAATATAAAAAGTCTAAAACTCAAAATGAAGAGAAATTATCTGCAAGAATAAAAAAAGCTCAAACGAACTTATCCAGTCTAGCAAAGCAAAATAATATAACTGACAAGGATTTAAACTTTAAACCATCATTATCACTTATCAACATTATACAGCCTTCAACAAGATCTAAAACAGTAGGTAGCAAAGGATGGAAACCTACCAAAACAGTTGTAGGAAAAATTAAAAGAGGTCTTGGAAGCATATTTGGTCAAGGTGAGTGGGGAAAAGAATGGGTAGACAATACTAAAACAACCACTTACTTTGATAAAGAAAAACTAATTAATGATATTGAAAAGGATAAAAAACTTTGGAATGAATGGTTTATTAAATCAAGTGATAATTTTGATAAATATATGACCGAAGGGCTAAAAAAAGTTGAAGATGAACTAAGCTTACAGGTAAGTTCTATAAAAGAAAAACAGTCTGCTAGCATAAGTAATAATGAGTTAGAAAATATACAAAGTAAAATTAATATTTATTTACAAGAACTTAAAAAATTATCAACTAATAAAAATGATAATATTAATACTGAAGCTACGCAAGAGATTCTTAATACTAATAATCAAGAGGTTGTTCTTGAAGTACCAAGTATAGCTTTAAATTTATTGAAGCTATCACATCATAATAGTTATCATGAAATATATGCAATAAGAGACTTTTGTATAGAGAGCATTCAAAAATTAAAAATTATAATTTGGGGTTGGGGGAATGAGGATATAGAGAACTTTGTTAATCTTTATTATGACACAACAGCCCCATTTCCTGAAAATAATTTCTATACTTTTAAAAGATACAACAATATTTTAATTGAGCTATATGATGAAAATAACTATATACAACATAGAGATAAAAAACAATTAAAAATATTAGAAAGTTCTTCGGTTGGGGTATTTATAAATGCAAATATTTCACAATCTGGTTTATTTGAAAAACAGTTTATGAATTCAAAATTAAATAGTTTTAGTAATTGTAAAGCAGTGTGGGTTATTCATGGTATGGATATTCTATTAAATGCCAACACATTTATAGAAGCTCTCATTAACTTAGAGTATTTCTTAGGTAGTATCAAAAGAGAAAGTGATTTGATAATCGTATCACACAAAGATTCTTTTTATAGTTTACTTATATATGAGTTGAGAAAATTGAATTTTATAGGAACTAGGCTGGAAAGTGATAGTCGAGAAATTATAGAAAATATTGGAAAAAATAGAGAAGATGAACTAGGTAGTTATGTAAAAGAATATCTAGATAAAAAGGGAATACGATATGCATAAAAAAGTAAAAGTAGTATCTGATGAAAAAACAAAGGAGCTACTAAATTCGGTTAGTGAAGAGATTCAAGATGTTATGAAACAGTTTTCTAATGATGAGATAAAGGAAATTGTAGAAGTAGTTAAGCATAAGCAAGAGCAACAAATACAAGATTTTTTGGATGGGGTAGAGGGTATATCAGAAGATATAATAATGATACAAAAAACTTTGAATACTGTAACAGAAAATCAGTTTAAATTAATGGAAAAGATTTCAACAATGGAAAAAGAGCAACAAAAGCCGTGGTATAAAAAATTGATAAAAGGAAGTTAAATATGAATACTGTTGATATATTAAAAGATGATAAATTATCTAATCTTATACATAAGTATGAAATAGATAAGGATGAAGTGGAGAAACAGATAAAGAAGTGGATAAATATATTAGATGCAAATAATATAATTATCCCAGTTTTAGGAGTGCAAGGTGCTGGAAAAAGTTCTTTGCTAAATGCATTGTTAATGGATGATATTGTTCTTCCTGTGGACAGTGATGAAACAACTTGTATCCCTACAGAGATAATATATTCTACTGAAGATAAAAAAGATGCTGAAATAATTTTTGAAGATGGACATGTAGAATCAGTTTTATGTAGCGAAGATGGACTAAAACCATTTGTGCATCAAGAAGAGAATGAAGAGAACAAAAAAGGTGTGGAATCTATACGAGTTTTTAGAAATTCAAAACTTTTGAAGAATGGTGTAACTCTTGTAGATTTACCTGGTGTTGGAAGTTTGACTGAGAGTAATATTAAAACGACCATGAAGTATCTAGAGAAATCTATAGGTGCTATTTTTCTATTACGAACTATTCCACCTATAACTAGAAGTGAGTCAATTTTCATTAAAACAGCATGGCCAACCTTAGGGAAAGTATTTTTTGTTCAAAATCAATGGAATGATGAAACTACAGATGAAGTTAATGATGGAAAAGAACATAGTTTGATGGTACTAAAAGATATTGCAAAATCTTCAAAACTTAATAACTCCGATGTAGCAATAGATATTATAAATGTATATAAAGCGTTAACTTCTAAAGTTACAGAGGATGGTACTGGTCTTGAGAAATCAGGAATTAACCTATTTCAAAAAAATATAGAAACATTTGTAGAAGAGTCAAAACAAACATTGGCAATAAATATAAAAGATAACCTTATTATTAAGTTAATAAGTATCAAGTCAACCATAGACAATGAGTTTGAGTCATTGAATAAGTCAGCTATAGAGCTAGAACAGATATATAAAGAAAAAGAAGAAGAATTTAAGACTCAATATAAAGAAGTAAAAAAAGCATATAAAAAAAGTAAAAGAAAAATAGAAGATTCTGAGTATGATTTAAATATTAATATTAAAAAACTAGTTCAAACATATACAGAAAACTTTAGAAATGAGATACGAACAATACTAAGCAATGGAATAGCAACAGATGGTTCGAAACTAGAAAGTGCTTTTAGTGATATTCGTAAAGAACAAACAGAAAATCTCTATAATGAAACTACACCATTACTTGAAGATTTTATAGAAAGTATAACTAATGAGCTTGATGATATTCCTAAAGTAAATACAAATATTTTTGAAAAAGAATATACTATTGGAATTGATGAAAATATTCATTTTGAATCATTATTAAGTAAAGGCTTAGGTGCATTAGGTGGAGCTGCTGGTGCGTATGGAGGTGCGTTAGCTGGTGCTGCTGCTGGAGCAAAAGCTGGGGCACTTCTTGGTACTCCTTTAGGACCAGGTGGGATAGCTGTTGTAGGAGCAATAGGAGCAATTGCAGGTGCTATGCTAAGTGGTATGTTATCAAGTAAAGCAGGAAGTTTAGCAGAGCAAAAAATAATACAAAAAAGAGCAAATGAAGCTCGAAAAGTAATCTTTCCTATTATTGATGAATGGTCTAAAGGTATTCTTTCAAGTCACGAATTAGAACTTTCACGATTAAGTAAAAAACTAACATCATCGGTAGAAGACTCTTTTGACAATGCTAAAGAAAACTTTGAATCAGAGATACAAAAGCTTAAAGAGAATAGTAAGCTAGATGATAAAGAGAAAGAGAGTAAGAAAAGAGGGCTAGAGTCTGATCTTGAAACTTTAGGTTATTTCTTCAATTTAATAAAAGAGGTTAAGATATGATTTCCCATAATGATTTAATAGAAATCTCTAAAGATATGGGCATGTTTTTAAATGAATATGGAGATGGTATGATTAGTGCATCGCATAAGCTTTTACATGAAAGAATTGTGAATCCTCAAAGCTTTGTAACATTAGTTGGTGAAACATCAAGTGGAAAATCTACTATAATAAATGGCTTGTTAGAGAAAAACTTATTAGCGACAAAAGCCTCCCCTACTACTGGTACTGTTACACAAGTAAGTATTGATAAAGAAAATTATAAAGAAGAGTTTATTGCTATTAACAGAGACAGTACTTATGAGGTGTTGGACAAACAAATGTTTGAACACCTGGTATTAAATCCAGATGATAACTTACTTAGATTAAGAGTCAATGTAGCACATCCTCAACAAATGTATAGTGGGTTAAATCTTTTTGATACTCCCGGCTATAATTCACTTATAGTAAACCATGAAGAGGTATTAAGAACATTTATCCCGGAGTCAGATATAATAATTCATGTAGTGAATTATCGTGTGGGTTTTGGGCAAGAAGATCAAGCACTTCTTTCTTCTATCTATGATGAAATAGAAACAAAAAACATTCCTGTTTATTTGGTAGTAAATAGGTGTCCATTAGATACTGTAAATACTTCAAAAAGAATTAAGGAGATAAGGCTTCATGCATCAGATACTATACACAGAGAGTTAGACCCTATATTAATTCCATCTATTATTCATGAAGACCCTGATAATCCAAAAGATATTTTCCCAACATCACCTAAGCTATGGGATTATGTTTTTCAAGAAATTACTGGTCAAGAGAGGCAGAGAGAACTACTTAATAATAGTAATAAATTATTATTAAATTTACTAAAAGAGCAAAGATTGATTTTTGAAGGAAAAATGCATATGCATGAACTTAATGATCAAGAAATAGGGACCTTACGAAATGAAATGGAGGAGTTTAGCTCTACTAGAAAAAAATTACTTTCTATACTGGATAAATATTCAAATAGATGGAATAGAACTGTTCCTCGCATGTTAGAACAGCAAATAGGTGTATTAATAACTTCTACAGAAGAGGAGATATTGAACAATGATAAATGGCTTGATATTAATGCTTGTAGTAGTTACATAAATGGTCATTTTATACCATTTGGGATTAAGTTAATTAATAAAGAAGTTGTAGATTACTTTAAAATAGAACTGAAACAAATGAATGAGGAAATGGAGGAAGTCTCCAATCAAGCTATAAAAAAATTAGCATCTTCTGTTAATTATGGAAATTCTAAATCATATAATGATATTATAAATACACTTGTACAAAAAATTGGTATGAAGTTATTAGGAGAAGGAGCTAAAAACTTACTATTTCAACTTGGTGGTCGTGGAGGTGTAGCGGCAGGATTAGGTAATTTGGCAAAAATGGGCTTAAAAAACTTTGGTTTATTATTTGGAAAGAAATTTGGAAGAGAAATATACAATGCAATAGGACGAACTTTTAACAAAGAGATGGCTAAAAGACTAAATGTAGCATTAGCTGTAGTTGTTGAAGCTGTAGTTTATATACATGAATCTAAAACTTGGCAAAAAAATCTACTTAAAGATGTGAAAAAGTCATTAGAAGAGTTTAAAAAAGATGCTTCTTCTGAAGTGGTTTCTAAAACAATTTCTAGTATACAGGCAGTCAATATAGATACTATAAATAGTGTTTTTGATGAACTTAATAAAGATATTGAGACTGATATAAATAGTATTAATAATGCAGAGAAAGAACAAGAGAAAGAAAATCTATATAACAATATAGAGTATATAAAAGAACTTGAAACAAAACTAGGAGAAAATCATGAATGATAGTAATTTACAGGTAAGTAAAAATAAGCGTCAATTAAATAATACACAAGATATTATAATTGATAAGCCAACGGATAAGGGTTCATTTAATGATGAACATAAAGCACAAATGATAAGTGAGGGAGCTAAACTAGCAGGTAGAGTAATGGATATAGTTCATTTACGAGAACAAACTGATGCATCTTTAAAAACTATAGACAAACAAATTGAACTAGTAGAGAGAACTACAGCTGCAGAAATTGAAAAACTAATCGCACAAACAGATAATTGGGAAAAAAGATTTTTGATGGTATCAAAAGTTTTACAAGAGATGACAATTACCGTAACAACTAATAAAGATTTAGATCCTCAAGTAGCTAAAGCATTGATTGATACTGTCAGAACAATGGTAGATAAAATGGCTGTATAGAGTAAAAAATGGCACTTGATACTGACGATTATATATTGATATTAAATTCAATGATTGATATTATTGCACTTGAAGAGCAAAAAAAATCTCAACAATTGATTAGTGAAAAACTTGAACAACTTAATATGATAACTTTTAAATGTGATGCTGAAAAACAAAAAACTTTTACATTGATAATTTCAAGTTTAAAAAGGGCAAAAAAGAAAATACTTGTTAAGGCTGAATTTATTGACAATGGTTTTAAGGATACTTGGATTTTATTGTCAACAAAATTAGATGAACAAATTACATTGATTCAAAAAGAAAAAGCTAGGCATGCTCGCTCTCATGTATAGTTCTTTTAATCATAAAGAATTTCAATGAAAAATATAATAAATTTATTATGTTTATATGTAATTAAGGGAAAAGAGAATGAGCGAAATAAGCCAAGCCCAACAAACTAAATCACAAGAACTAAGAGACTCTCTAGCCAAAGACTTCAACGAAGAAGAAGCCAAAGAATTCGCTTCATCACATCAAGGCAATAGCTGGTATGAAGATTTTATGACTCTCTATGAGATGATAACTTCATCCAACTACACCATCCCAAATAAAACTAAACTCATCATAGCTGGAACACTGGCTTATGTTGTTCTTCCTGTAGATGTCATACCTGACTTCATCCCTATAGTTGGATGGCTTGATGATGCATTTGTTTTAGGTTTAGCAATGAGTACTTTAAGTGAAGAGATTGAAAACTTCAAAGCGACCAAGGCTTAGAGATGTACGAAAATACTTTTCAAGATGTTGTTATGTTTCTTCGTCAAGGTGGAAGCTATAAAACAAAAGAGTTAAGTGAGAGATTTGGTGTATGTCAAAGAACTATACAAGATTATGTAGGAGAGCTGAAAAATTCAGGTCTCAAAAAAGATGGAACTAGATACTACTTCCCAGATGAATTTCGTAATGTAGATATACAAGAGAGAGTGCATATGAGTACAGCTCTCATGATTGCTCTATACAAACAAGCTATCCCTGAACTAAAAGAGAGTGTAACATCTAACTTTAGAGAACTTCCAAAAGAGTTAGATGCATTTTTGTTTGATATAAACTTTGAAACCATTGATAATGAAAATCTCTTTAATCAGATAGTCGCAACCATCATGGATAAAATAGCCATCTCATTTAGCTATACAAATAAAAAGAACCTTTCTTCATCTAAAAATGTATACCCCTTAAAAGTTAGCAACATGTTAGGTTTTTGGTATCTCTTGGCTTATGACTTAGAAGATGAAAAGATAAAGACCTTTTACATAAAAAGCATAACAAATCTTACAGTTCTTAATGAAAGTTTTCTCAATGAACAGGAGATGCAATCACTCTCCAAAAAAACTGCTTCTATTAGATCCCCTTGGTATAGCTCAGAAGAAAAAAGTGTACTACTAAGAGTTACCGATGAGGCAATGCTCTATCTAAAAAGAAAGAATGATATAAGACTCAAGATAATAGAAGAAGATACTTCTGAGCTCTTAATAGAGATGAACTATTACAATGATATGGAAGTATTAACTCTGGTAAAGAAATGGCTTCCATTTATAACGATTATAGATGATAAACATCTGAAACAAAAACTTCAAGATATTCTAAAAACTTCTCTTAGTAATTACACTACATAACATAAAACGAAACTATACTTCGCTTTTTTAGCATATACTTCTTTACACAATTTGAAGGAGTCAACATGTTATTAGTTTCAATAATTATAGATTGTACCAGAGGCCTCATTATAGATTCTACTCTTGCTATAAATACAGAAATTGCAATAGAAAATATTTTAATTTGCATTACCAATGTTAATGCACGACAAGCCGCATAGGAATTAGATGTGATATTTAAGATAAATAAAGCCAAATATAAATCAAAACAATACAAAATAGAGGTTAATTGAAATGTTGAATTTTTTACTTATTATTATTGCCATAATATTTATAGCTGGGGCTCTTACAGGTTTCAGTGCAAAAGAATTTATAGATGACTGATTTTATAAAAAGGAGAAATAATGTTAAGTAAATTAAATAGTATATTTACTGGAGTTAAGGATAAAGGTCTTTCCTCAGCAGTTCAGGTAGCAATAAATCATAAGATAAAGGAATTCGGAGATATGTTAAAATTTAATTTAGATTCAAAAAGTAAAACCATAGAGCTGGAGATAATGCTAGATGGGGAGAAAGAACCTCTACATGTAAAGGTAAATAGCTATAGGCTTACAGAAGAGAATGGGAAGCACTATTTGGTGGCAAATGATATAGTCACTTCAAGAGCTTGGATAAATAGCGTAGCTTCTCAATACCTAAGCGGTCAGAAGTTTGAAATACCTGCTGAGTATGCAAAGATGTTGAAGTTGGTGGTGTGAGATGAAAAAGATTCAATTTATAGCTATTGATGAAGTAGCAAACCAAGCATTAGATATAGCCACTCTTTTAGAGACTTCAGAAGTTTTAAAAGTAGACAAAGGAAAATTATCTCAAAGTTGCGTAAGTGAGTATCAACAGATAGTAGTCGTTTCTAAATTAGATATAGATATAGCTACAGTGCTTCAAGATACATTAGAAAATGTGAAATATCCTATTGTCATTTATCCAGAACAAGCTGAACTAAGTGATGAACTTGAGCTTCTTTTAAATACAAATATTATTTTAGTGTCAGTAAAAATAAACTCTTTAGTATCTGTAGAATTATCAAAAGTAGTAAAAAGTTTAGAGTCTATACTTTCTTCAGGAAATGAGAATGAAATCACTGCAGATGAAGATGATATATTTTCCATACTAAGTCCTCATTCAATCAATAAATTATACTTTTCTCAAGCAAAAAATGCACAGCTTGCGACTATGAGAGCTGTGAGTCAAATTAAACATTTGAGTACAGTAAATGGCATAATTTGCCAATTTCATATAAAGCCAGATTTATCATTAATGGAAATAAGCGATGCTATGGATATTTTAGATAATAAAACACATGAAGAAGCAGGAATTATATTTCAAACTAGAGAAAATAATATGGATGATAATGTTGAGTTAATCATATGTGTAAGTAACTATTATAGTTTTACTCCTTTAATTCAAAAAAATATAGATGAAGCTTCGACATATTTACTCAAAACAGCTGAGATAGTCGATAGGTATGCGGATGGAAGTATTAGCGGTGCGGAAGCTGATGAACTAGGAGAACAAAATGGAATTCATCTTAATGATTTAGAAAATCTTTATAATCTAGCATATACTTATCCAAGGGCTTTAATTGAATTTATGAAAGATATTAGAGATGATGAGATAAGTGATATGAATAGGGAATCATTAATTGCACAAGCAGTAATAGATGATTACATAGATATAAATATTCTTGATGAGCTAGTACTTACATATAAACTAAGTGAGAGTGAGATTATTAAGGCTGTTAATAATATGCGAATTAGTCAGCAAGTTGAAGAGAAAATATGAATATAATCAAAAGTTTAAAACGAAAAATTCTTAAATATAGATCTAATAAGAAAGCTTTTAACATAGGTTATAGAGCGGGTAAAGGTTATAATATATATTTAACTTTTGGCTCTGTAAAAACTATAACCAAGGATGCGGTAGATAGCTACAAGAGATATAAAATGGCAATGAAACACTATAAGCAAAAACCTTGTTTACAGAAAGCTTTTACACGTGGATATAATAAAGCTATACAACAAAATAACAAATAATATATAAGTATTTGAATGGAGAGTCTAAATGATTTTTTTATTGTTAACCAGATAGCTATCAAGTATTTTTGTAATATGGATTATGTATTTAAGTGACTTTTCCAAGACTATATTAAGTGAAAATGTCAAAGATAATAGGTATATATTTACATTCTAGTATTCAGTATTTTGGAGCAAAATAAATACATAGAGCTCACTCTCATCAAGCATCTTATCGTCGAACTTTCAATCCATTGTATATATTCATTAAAAGTTCTCGTGCTGGAACGTGGCAAAAGAAAGGGGTTTATTTCAAATATGAGTATCTTTATCTAGATAGATTAAAAGTTCGATTAATTTTATTATGGTTTACATAATACTACTTCTATTTTTTAATCTAATTATATGTAGGGAGCTTTTTAATCATCATCTTTTTCATTAAGTTTAAAGTAAATAAAGAAATAAGTTGTAATTCCTGGAATGACAAATATTGTTAATTCTTCATGGTAGGGTAGATATAAATAACCATAATCTGCTAAACCTAATATCATAAGTTCTAAACATATACCGAAGATTAAAGTAAATAAACTTATAATATTTGTAAAGGACTTGAAAAGAACAATTACAGAAACCACACCAACACAAAACACTATAAGAAGTATTGTCTGCATTATTTATCTCAAATCATTATCAGGACATGAGGCAATAACAAAATAGAATGTAAGTGCTGGAATTACATACCTCAAGAGTGTGCTAGCAAATGGAATGACTATAGAACTAGTAGGGTCCATCCATACCTGAAGCACTACAAACTCCAAACTTACACCTAAGATTAAAAATAATAAACTTCTAATACAACTAAAAACTTTATAAATAAATGCTATAGTAATGGCTAAACCAACCAAGAGAACTAATATTTTTACCATCAGTTATTACTCCTCTCTTTCTTTTTCATTATAATCATATCGTTTATATTGAAAAAATGCTAATCAGTGTTTTTCATTAACATTCTATTAAATAATACATGATAATTTTTAGGTGTAACTTAAATTATAGAATGAAAAATATATCGGTTAACATATTATATCTTCTTACAACTACAAATATAAGACTAAACCCTTGAAAATAGGGTCTTATATCTCCTCTACAAAGCCTTTTAAGTTTTTAGACAACCATCTACAAGCTTAAAGTGCTTCTATGGAAACCTCGATGTGATCAGCTTTTCTCTGATAATAGTTTTCACATTTAGAAACTTAAGCTAAAAAAAATCATTCTAGTAACTCCTCCAAAACAGGAGAAGTTAATTCATTATATTAGAGAAAAAACGGAAAATGAAAAGAATAAACTGTAGAAGCCTAATTATAATATAAGTGATTAAATCCATAATATAAAATCAATTGCATCTAATTTTTGTGGGATAAGCTTACTCATTTTAAGCCGCCTGTTGTTCAAGTGGCTTCCACCATAATTTAGAGTTTGAATCGAATCTAAATCCACCATAGGCTTTAATGGAATCACGTTTATTATATATATCATCACCAACCACTATAAGTTTACCATTCCCATTATCGACTATCTGAAGTCCGAGATTATAAAGTGAACTATAATCTTCTGGTGTGTTGTTCTGCACTTGCTGATTTGATGGTTGTTGATATTGTTGTTGTTGTGGTTGTTGAACCTGTTGAATCTGTTGAGTCTGTTGAGTCTGTTGTTGGTTCTGATTCTGACGACTCTTGTCATATAGCGAATTGCCAAACTGATTTCCGAAGCTACGAAAGCATCTTTTGATAGCATCCGTAACTGCTTCTTTAGCTCCACCTTCATGAGCATCGGCTAAAGTTTTTGCTATACCTGTACCAAATCCTACATCCTCACGAGACACAAGTTTAGAGTGTGATGCATCATGAACAACAATATTGACAAGTGCTTTATAGCAGATGATATTGTTTTGGTTTTGATTGACTTCTTGAGATACTACTTCTAACTTTGTAGAGTAGTCCCAATTCCCGAAACCAAAGACTCTGTTAGCCGTTTCTAGAATATCGAATCCTTCCAAATATGATAGGGTTACTGAACCTTTTTGGCGACTCTTGATTCTACTGCTGTCTAGCTCATATGCTAAGACCTGATTTGTTTTATCGTTAAACATTATTATTTCCTTTATGCTGCTACTTGAGAATCTACTAAGTTCAGTAGTTCTGTAGCTTGATTGTTTTGGCTAGATCTTCTAGCATTCACTTTAATTTTTGCAGGGCTCTCTTCAGTAGTTACACCAATATCAACAAACTGATCTATTTCGTTCATACCTTCGAGTGTAGACATAGCTTCTTTTACTGCACTCTCATCTACAACTACACTGTAGTAACCTAGTTTTATAAGTGCTTCTTCATCTATAATGTTAAAAGTCTCTTTGAGTTTAGTTTTTTGTGGGGTTATGGTAATACTTGATATTGCAGTACCATCCAGTCTATCTACACCATAAGATTTAAAAATTGAAGCTGTCACTTCTTGAGCTAAGAGTTTAGCCTGTGAGAGTGATTTCTTTAGGGCTTGAAGCTCTTTTATGTCTGAAGATAGATAATCTATCTTGTTTTGTAATTCTTGGAAGCTAAGGCCTATATAGTCCGCTTTTACATGATAGGGTTTATCACTCTCTAGTACCTCTTTTACATAATTACTAAACCACTCCTTTTGACTGAGTGGTGTTAGGTTTTCTATTTCTGTTTGGAGTCTGTAGTTTGTTGTTTTCATAATAAGTATCCTTATGCTGCTAATGCCATTTCTGGCTCTTTAATTGAAGCTATACGCTCTGCTATATCCCAAAGGCCTTGATTAACATCTATATCTTTTGAAATAGAAGTGATTTCACGAGAAGTAAACTTTCGTCCAGTGATGTTATTTACACCGGAAACATTTCCACGAAGTAGGTTCTCTTGTATCACATTAAGTGTTGTATAGAGATCATCTTTAGTATCTTCATCCCTGTGTGGAACAAGTAGGTCTTTAACATCTACATCAAGGTGTTTTTCAAATCGAAGCGGAAGTGATGAACGAGCAAATGATTCTTGTTCTTGTTGAGAGAGGCTAATAGACTCAAAGCTATCTATCTTTTGTTGGAGTTGTGGCTTGAAAGAAGTTATCTTATCTATAGCTGTATGAATATCATTGTATCTATCTCCTATATGTTTTATTTTATAGGATTCAAACACACTTTCAGCGATTACAAGACCATTGCTACAAACAAATCTGTAGATACCAGCACTGATTGAAAAGGCTGTACTCCTATCGTGGCTATTGAACAATAATAATTCAACTGCATTTTCTTGTGGATTAAGTAAGTCATCAAAGTGACGGAAACGAACAAGGTGCCTTTGGTATCCCTCTTTTTCTTCATCTTTTACTGATGATTGCTCTACTGAAACTGGGTACCAATTAAGGGATTTGATTTCATTAATAACATCTATAGTTGAGACGAAATGATATTTGTCACTTACATCGTAGTGTGGTTCCTCTGTAAAGAGTGCTGGGGCTTGGATTCTTAGTTGTGTTTCGTTTAGTGGTAATATAGACATGGTAGTCTCCTTATTTTTTAGATGATTGACCGATTGTCTCGGCAACTACGACAATTACAGCTACTACTATTTTTGCTATTTCTTTGAATGGCATAATTATGCTCCAGTAAGAAATGGATAGTAGTTTGAGTTATTGGCAGGTTTTTCGTAAAGTTGCATTAATGGATGCCGTAAAAAGTAGTAGTACATAGAAGTACACCTTTGTGCTACACACAATAATTATAAAGTAGCAAGTTTTATGATTGTTGTGTGTAGTTTGGATTATTTAGAAATAAATATAACTTATATTTATCCACATAGTATATACCCGAAAAAAGGCTATTTTTACCAAGTATTTAGGGGTTTTATGATAGAAAATTGTACGAGATAAATTTTGGTGTATTTATAGGCCTTTTACATTTTATTATCATGTTGCAAAAACAGAAAAAGATGTAGGTTATATGTAAATATGAATTATTATGTAAATATTGGAGATGAAATTTTGAAGCCATCTGAGATGCCAGAGAAAAAGTTATAAACTCTGTGTTAGATATGAAGTAAGACAAGGTTAAAAAAAAACACTGTATAAAACCTACTTTTTTCTTCTTAATTACTTTATAGGTTTAAGCAATATTTATCAAAATTTAGCAGGTTTAGGACAAAATGTAGTAAAAGTTTGTAGTAAAATTTAAAATATTATCTTATAGTATTCCCTATTAAAGGGCTATACTAAGAATGAACTAACTAATCCAATGAGTCCACCAAAAATACCACCCCATACAACGAGCCATGAAAGATGTTCTTTTATAAGCTTTTGAACTATCTCTTTTACAAGTTGTGGTGTTAACTCGTTTAAACGCGAGTCAATTACACTCTCTATGGAGCTCATCATGTCATCATTGATTGAAGACTCTTTTAAATGCTTATTAAGTGTTTGATTAAAAGTCTTAGTGTTTACTATTGCTATAACTGCTGTTTTCATTTTTTTGGAAAATGGTTCACGAAGTGCATCAAGAGCTGTCTCCCCACCGAACATACCTAACATCCCACCAAAAGATGATTCCATTACAGTCTTGCTTAGTGCATCAAACGCAGGACTAAAGTCTGTCTCTTCTATGATGGGTTCTAAGTCTATCTTTTTTTCTTCTTTTTGTAAAAAGTTTTCTAACTGCTCAGATGTGAAAAATTCATTCATCATTAGGTTTTTTATAGCTTCTTTAAAGGCTTCAAAACGCAAGGGAACTACACCACTTCCATAAAGAAATGGTATTTTTTCAAAGAGCATATGTATTGCAAGTTGATTTGTTAATGCACCAGAGAGAGCAAATAGCCCTGTAAAAAGTAGGAAATTTGCGCACTCAATAAAGACAAATGAGAGACCAATAAGTATACATGCTCCGAGGTTCGTTATAAAACTTTTATTTAATATCATAATTAATTCCTTTTAAAACGCAAGTATATACAAAAATTGTGTGGAAACTATACCTGCTAGTAAAAAATGAGGTATAAAGCACCCCAAAGTAAAAATACAATGATGCCTATGACAGCAAACACAATAAATAATCTTAAAAAAAGATGGAAGAGAAATTTGAGGAATGTTGGCATTATTTTTTATACGGGTGTGTTTTCATCTTTAAACCTTTTGTTGCATACTCCATACCACCTACGATATTTATAACATTATAGTTAAAGTTCTCTGCTAACCAAGGGGCAATCATAGAAGTTCTACTCCCTGTATGGCAAATGATGGCAAAAGGCTTTTTAACATCAACTTTTTCTTGCAGTTCTTTTAAAAACTTGTTTATTTCAGGCTTACCATTTTGATTAAAAAACACTATAGGAATGGCACCTTTTAGTAGTCCTGTTTCTATCCATTCAGGAGATGTCCTAACATCAACGATTGCCATGTCCGAATCTAAGATTTCTTGTGTCATATATGAGTTTTTTGCCTCAGCGAAAAGTGATAATGTTAATAGTGTAAGAAGTAGAATTATTTTTTTCAAAGTTATTTCCAAAAGTTATTTGAGCCCATTTAAGAACTCTCTTGTATAATTATATCTATAAATAAATAATAGGGTAACAATGGCAGCATCACAAAAAGCGATAGATAATGCAAATAGATTACGTTACATACGAGCACTTGAACGATTTCACAAAGGTATGATTTCATACCTTATGAATACTCCAGAGCTTACAAGCAAAGGTCTTAACAAAAAGATAGAGAACAGTGTAAAATTACTTAAGCGTATTGATGAGGTTGACCTTTATAAGGGTGAGTTAAAAGACCTGCAAACCCTTGTCAAAAAAATGATAAGTTATAAAGACTCAGAGGAAGATGTAGAAAACATCAAAGAAGAACTTCTTCATAGTTCAAACCAACTTGATAAAGATAAAAATGCCAAAAGATATAAAAAAGATAAACATTCAAACTCTATGTTTGATGAGTGGGACTAAGTCTAATCATGGCTAGGATATTACTGGTAGAAGATGACTTAATACTCTCAGAAACACTTGTTGAATTACTAGAAGCCGAGGGCTATGAAGTTAGTTTGGCGACAACAGGTAACAAAGCATTAGAGATAACATACGAAAATAGTTTTGAGTTGATGCTATTTGATGTTAATATTCCTGATTTGAATGGATTTGAATTATTAAAAAACCTTAGAGAAGCAGATAACACAACTCCTTGTATATTTTTAACTTCACTTAATGACATAGCATCTTTATCTCGTGGGTTTGAAGTAGGGGCAGATGATTACCTGAAAAAACCTTTTGATTTTGATGAGCTGTTGGTTAGAATTCAAGCCATACTGAGAAAATCATTTGCATCAAAAGAGAATGAGGTCCACTATAAAGATCTTCTTTATAAGATAAAAACAAATGAACTTTTTAAAGACGAAAAACTAATACTTTTAGCACCTCAGGAACAAAAATTACTTGCAATTTTGTTTAAACATATAAATGAAACTATTACGAAGTATGATTTACTTTATGAGTTAGATGGAGCAAACGAGTCTAGTGAAGGGGCCCTACGTGTTTACATGACTAAACTAAGAAAAACAGGTTTAGAGATTCAGACCATCAAAGGTATAGGATATAGACTTGTTAAATGATGAAAAGAAGGCTTTTTGGAAGTTTTTTAGTATTTATTTTGGAAGTGTAGCCTCCCTCATCTTAGTAGCAGGCTTTTTTTACTACATGGAACAAGAAAAAGCACTCATTAAAAAAGAACATTTTTCGATGATAGAATATACTAGACAGCTTAAGATGAAACAAAATCCTATAAGTTCACATATTACTCATCAGATAAAAGAAATAGAGATCAAAAATTTTAATATGAGTAATTTTACTATTAAAGAAAATGAATTTTTAAAGTATATGCCTCACAGTTGGGAAGGTGGGTATATCTTAATAACTAAAGATAAAACAGATTACTTAGAGAAGCTTTTGAGTGTTAAATTATATATTATTTTCGTTCAAGTGATTCTCCTTTTACTCTTTGCAATACTCAGTTATTTTTTAGCGATGAGAGCATTAAGACCTATGCAAAGAGCAATCACAAAACTAGATAAATTCTCTAAAGATTTAATTCATGATTTAAATACACCCATAGCTGCGATGTTTTTAAACATAAAACTTTTAGAGTCAAAAAAAGACTTTACAAATAATAAGCCACTTCTGAGAATTAAGCATAGTCTTGAAGATATTGGTCAACTTCATAATAATCTTACTGTTTTACTGCAAGAAGATACTATGCTAGTACAAAAAGAGAACCTTTTTGACATTATAAATGAGGTTGTCAATACTCATAGAAAAATATTTCCACATTTACAATTTATAGTAAAACAAACTGAAGTATATGCCGTTGTAAATAGAGGTGCATTTAAACAGATAATTGTTAATATTATCTCAAATGCCTGTAAATATAATATTGAGAATGGCTATGTGCAAATTTATATGAAAAATGATTTATTGTGTATAGAAGACAATGGCATTGGCATAGAAAACCCCGAATATATATTTGAACGTTCTTATAAAGAGCATGTCAGTGGTAATGGAATAGGTTTAGACATAGTGAAAAGACTTTGTGAAGTGATGGAAATAGATATATCTGCGGACTCTCAGGTAGGAGAGGGCACGATAATATCTTTAAACTTTAAAGATTAACCTCACTGTTTTTATAATACTTCTTGGATATATAGTAGTATTATAATTTTTTGGCATCTTTAACTATTCGGAATCCAATACCGTAATAACGATTATTTGAAGATTTAGCCCATCTTGAACCTATTGGGGTAGATTTTGTCATCCATGCTCCTCCTCTTAAAACTTTAACATGAGAGGATGTAAGGGCAGTAGCATCACGAGGTGTGCTTTTGTATGTCATGTATGAATCTTCACACCACTCCCATACATTACCACTCATGTCATAAATACCCCATGGATTAGACTTCTTAGTACCTATAGGATGAGTCTGCTTTCCTGAATTTGAAGCGTACCAAGCATATTCTTTGTAAGTATTTTTCTCATTTCCAAAGCTCCATGTAGTATCTGTCCCTGCGCGTCCAACATATTCCCATTCAGCTTCTGTGGGAAGACGGTAATTATCTTGTGTTTTATGGCTTAACCATTTTACATAGTTTCGAGCATCATTGTAACTCACACATACTACAGGTTCGTTATCCCCTTGATAGAAAGGCAAGTTATCCCATGTAATACCCTTTTTATTAATATGCTTCATATCGTATACCATACATGTTCCATCTTTTTTAGCATCTGTTACATAACCTGTGTCTTTGATGAAAAGTTTAAACTCTGCTTTTGTAACTTCATATTTTCCAATGTGAAAATCATTTTCTATAAGAATTGTATGAAGGGGTTGTGAGTTTTTTTTCAGTAGTGTTCCCATACGATATTGACCACTTTTTATCTCTACAGTCGCTGGTCTGATATAAGTGTCCATGTCTTCAAAAATTTCACCTAATTCTTTAGGGTTATTAAGAAAATTTTTATTCATAAGATCAATAATTCGATGACTTTTTTTTGTTTTTTCTTTGGGGAGTATTTTTATCACTTGTCCTGTAGCTATGACACAAACTTTACTCGTAGATAAATCTTGATAATTAAGGGTGACATTATTGTAAAAACTATTACTTACTTGTTGAAAATAGCTTTTAATTTGAGTTTGGCATGAGGGTTGACTTGATTCACATTTTTCTGAGCTTTCAAACATACTCATGATTTTAACACTAGAAGCTTCTATAGCTTGACGTAAAGCAATCTCTTTTACTTTATTTCTTGCAGATAATTTCCCTTCATCTAGTCCATATGCATAACAAAATGAACTTTGCACTCTGTCGTCTTCAAGAAATTTTACTCCCTCATGGAATATAGTTGGTGATACTTTAACTTGTGGTTGAGGGGTTTCATTCGTATTTGAACAAGCTGTAAAGAGCAAAGTAAAAGTAATGGCATATAAAGTTTTAAACATAGTTTCTCCAAGTTTTATAAGTTTATTATACAAAATTATTCTATTTTTAACTTTGAAAATAAAAACTGAATAAAACTGATAAAATATGCATATAAAATTACTTAAGATAAAGGATGAAAGTGTGATATTAGCATTTGGGGATAGTCTAACGAATGGCTTTGGAGTGGGGTATGAGTGTAGCTATCCACAATATTTTGAGAAAAAAACTGAACTGGAAATAATAAATGCTGGAGTAGATGGTGAGTTTTCACATGCGGGTTTATCTCGCTTACCAGAGTTACTTTTATATAAACCAGACTTAGTGATACTCTGTCATGGTGCAAATGACATACTCTGCAAACTCTCAATTCAAATGCTAAAAAGTAACATGCTAGCAATGATTAAGCTTATTAAAGATTCAGGTGCAAAAGTGCTGTTGATTGGTGTTCCAGATTATTATGACTATGCTCATGAAGTACACAAAATATATATAGATACTGCAGAGGAGATGGATATTTTACTCGAAAATAAAGTTCTAAAAAAAATAACTTTAGATGATTTTCTGAGAAATGATGCCGTTCACCCAAATGAAATAGGGTATGAAAAGATGGCGGATACTTTTATTGAGCTTTTAAGCTCAAATAAATATTTTGGATAAGTTAAAAGCTATAAGTAATGTCTGCAAAAACTCTATCGTTATTACTGATAGCATTCATAAAAGGCTTATCCTCTTTTTTAGCAGCATCTATATAATCAATAACTCCAAAATTAGCAACCACAGCATCTACAACATCATATGTAACTGAAGCTCTGAAAAATCCACCATATTGCCAATTATGTCCGAACATACTTAAAAGGACAGTTGTATTAATGGAATCATTTTCAAATGAACGAGTAGCCCTAATAGCTGTTTGCACTTCATCTTCTTGTGTATAGTCAGGAACATAAGGGATAATACCAGTAGGTGCACCTGACATCTGTGTTTCATAGTCAAATATACGCTTATTGGCAATTTCAAGAGAGAGTACACTATCTTTAATACCCATGTAATCAACTCCAACAAGAGTATCAACTCTGGCTTTCTCATCAAGAGTAGAGTTGTATTTGATACCATCTATATAAGCAACTTCACTTTTTAAAAGCCAAGAACCAGTAACTATGTTAATTGCACTTCCAAGCATCTGTATTTTTGATACTTCGCGAGTAGCATTAGGGAGAGAGCCTTCTATGTGCCATCTAGAGTCAAGTACATCAGCCCCGTAAAAAGAGAGATCCCATCCGGAGAAAATTCCATTTGCAGCAAAAGCATACTGCATATTATCCCATGAAATTTCTGGGTTTTCTAAAGTGATAAATGGATCGGGTGCACCTGGGAAAATACTATCAACAGGAAAAAACTCACTTCTAGGAGCTGACTCTATAAAAGTTCTTGTCTCTCCAATAGCCATTGCTGAAAAATTCCATTGACCAAGGTAGTAGTCTAGTTTAGCCATAGTTGTACTAAGTCTTAAGTCTTCTATATCTGTCATACCAGGAAGACGATTATCAATGGGGTTGATAACATCAGTTATTCGTATGCTGTCTGATTTCCCCCAGACAACGATTTGGCGTCCTACTTTTACATCTATACTACGAGATAAACGACCTTGAATATAAGTATCATCAAATCTAATCTGAGTACGATAATCATCTAATGTATCTTGATTATAATCGTTATTGGTTCTTATGTCATAAAGAGCGTCATAAAAAGTATCACCACTTATTCTCACTTTCCAATCATCAGATAACTTACCATCTACTTGAAGGTAAAGAGAAGTTTGTGCTTGGTTAAAACCTGAATAATCTACCGGTTTAGTATCTACTTGATGAGCTTTTACACTATGGGGAATATACCCATAAGAGGTTTTAAACGCGAGGTTACCATTAATGGAGAATATAGATTGTTTTTTTGGAGCTAGGACTTTTTCATTTGAATTTGTTTCACTCTCTTCATCTGAAAATCCATCTAAGTCATTACTATCTTCATTCGTCAGTTCTTCTGTGTCAAAACCACCTAAATCCATATCAGTATCATTCTGCGCAAGTAAATGTGTACTTGCGATTAAAGATGTCAATGCAAGTGATAAAAGTAGTTTCGTTGACATCTGTTACAGACCTCTCTCAAGTGTACGAGTGGTAAATAGTGACTCTTGAAGATCTTGGCTATACTTAATAGCAGAGAACTTAAAGATAGTCTTATGAAGAGTTTTCTTCCCTTTTTTAGTTGTCATATGAATCTCTGTTGCGGTCCATATATTATCAATTTTTTCTAAACCTTTGACAATCATATATTTTAGTTTTTTCCCAGATTTAATGTAGTTCAGTGCTTGGATGATTACAAAATTATCTTGTCTTACAAAAATTATAGACTTGGTATATCCAGTTTCATCTATAGTTTTTTCACTCTTTGGTGTAACAAGTATCTGCCATGTTTTATCTCCTCTTACTGTAAGTTCTTTCATTATTTTATATGTATAGTCGCTAACATTTCTAGAAGTCATATCTGAGTATGTGAAATCACTTCCCATAAAAGAACTACTCTTATCACTAGATGCAATGCGTTTTACTTTTTTTAGTTCTGGAAGATATAGCCACTGATCATCATCTTTGTTTGAATCTTCATAGTCATAAGTTAAAAATGCAGTATTCTTAACATCTGCAGGAGTCAGAAAAAACATTAATTTGAGTTTATCTTCCCCTTTGTCTTTTGTAAAAGTTTTAAGATCACGAATACGTTTTTTTCCATTTTTATCTATGAGAGTCATTTTCATATTAGATATAGAGTTATCCCCCTCATCTCTATCATGAGCTTTCTGTGCAATCTCTTGACCTGTAATAGCCATTAGAGAACTAAGTGTTAAACTCGCAATTAGTAGTGTTTTGAAAATCATTTTATATCCTTTAATTATTTTTTATCTTTAGTTATAAGAGTAAGTAGTGCAGGCCCGAGTATAATGTTTGAAAACAGTGCTATTGTTATCGCTCCACCAGCTAATATACCGAAGTTTATTAGGTTTGTAAGTGATGCAAACATATATACATAAAAACCTAGTGAAAGAACTATAGTTGTTGCTACTAGTGCACGGCCTGTTCCAAGCATTGTCTTTTCAACTGACTCTTTAGTTGAGTAGCCTTGGTGATGGTATTTTGCAAAGTTATGAAAGAAGTGAACAGTATCATCAACACTCAGACCAATAACAATAGCTCCTACAAGCATAGTAAACATGTCTAAAGGCATATTTACCATAGACATAAAGCCAATCGTCATAATGATTGGAAGCACATTAGGAATCATACTAGTAAGACCGATTTTAAAACTTCCAAGAAGTATAACCATCATTATCCCGATGAGTATAAACGCGACTACATAACTAACAGCCATAGAACTCATAGCAGCGGCTAAAGTTCTTTGAAACAATGGTACCATTCCAGTAATCGTAATCTCTACATCATTACCAAGGCCAACTTTGAGAAGATGAGTTAACTCATCACTAATTTCTGCATATTCACCAGCTTCCATCCATGGTAGTTTAAATGTTAAACGAGCTTTTGAAAAAGTACTATCAACAAAGTCTTCTAAATCATCACTACCACTATTTTGAAAAAGTAGAAACTCTTGAGGTATAAGTGCATCATTTTTAGTAACGGCATAATACTCTGCTTTATTTTCATGAAGTGCTCTATGAATCTCTTTTAAAACATCTGCAACACTCCACCCTTTTCCAACAAAGTGTTTCTCTGTTTTTAGTTCTTGTGCTTCTTTAACAAGAGAGTCTATCTTTGTTAATAACTCTGAACTATAAAGACCATTTTCTTGTTTTGTGTCTATAATAACTTCCATAGTCACAGAACCTCTGAGTTCATGGTCAACCGTAGCAGTTGCAATTTTTACGGGAGAGTCATCTGGTTGCCAAGAGAGAGGATCATGCTTAAACTCTACTCCCATCGCAAAGTAAACCCATACTATGACGATGACTGAACTTACCACTACAATTTTCTTTGCATGATTAAAACTAAAGTCAGAAATAGCGATTAATAAAGTATCCATTTTTTGACTTTTTTCTTGATGCTTCACTTTCGCTGGTTTTATAGGAAGAACCGCTAGAATTGCAGGTAATAATACAAGAGTATTTAGTAATGCAATGATTACTCCAATGGCTGCAAAAATACCTAAATCGGCGATAGGAGCAATTGAGGCAGTAGAAAAAGACAAAAGTCCAGCAGCAGTTGTAAGTGATGTCATAATAATCGCTAGTCCAGAGTGTCCTAGAGAGTAACTAATGGCTGACTCTTTAGTATTTTCAGGGGAATTTAAATATTTAAAAAACATTGCTAGAAGGTGAACAACAGCACCAATACCAACGGCGAGTAAAAAGGATGGTAAAATTTGTGTTGGAATAGTTATAGGTGTCCCAACAATAGCCATAATAGATATAGTTGTTAAAAGAGATAAAACAACGATAAAGATAGGAAGTAAGACAGCACTAATTCTACGAAATACTATAAATAAGAATGCCATCATCATTAAAAGAACTAACTTTACAAACTTTTGCATATCTTTTTGAACGGACTGTTTGTTGTAATCGTTTACTGCTAAAGAGCCTGCTACAAAAACAGTAAATCCTTCACTATTAAATTCTTTGGCGATTTTATCAGCTGTTCTCACCATTTCACTTTTAGATGGATCAGTTAAAAACTCTGACTCTTCATTACTTATGTCTTCACCTGCACTTTCAATCTCAAAACCATCAAGTGCATCTACATCATTTGAACTTTCATAAGTATTTGGCTCGAGTATAATAGTAGTCATTGTATAGTCTTCATTATAAAGAAGGTTTTTATACATTGCATTGTTAAGAGCTAATTCTTTTATAGCTGCAAGTTCTTTCTCATTTGTAGGAAAATTCTCAAATAGGTCTTCTACAATGAGTTGCTCACCTTCTCCATGTGTATTTCTTGCATTTATTAATGAAGTGATGTCATTTAAATGTGGTACTGAGTTTTCAAGTTCAGTGTGGAGTGTTTTAATCTTTTGAAGAGTGCTAAGATCAAATATATTTTTAGCTTGAATTACTACTAGTATTTTTTCATCTTGACCAAACTGTTCTTTAAACTCTTCATAACGAACAAGAGCAGGGTCATTTGTATGTAAAAAACCTTCAGTAGAAGTGTCTATTGTTATTTTAGGGAGGTTTGAAATCAGTAAAATACTGATTAGCATCATAAAGAGGATTATTTTTTTTGGGTGCAGAGTTATCTTCTCACCCATTTTTTCTAGTCTAGATTCGCTTTTAGTACGCCAATTCATAGAGAGCCTTATATTGAAGTTACAAAATGTTACAATATAAGGCTTAACTCAACGTTAAGTCCGAACTATTCACCCTCTTGAAGCATCTGATCAAGTAGTGGAAAAAGTTGATTTGAAGCACTTTCCATATTTGCATAGTTAGCAAGGATTAGTTCACTATCATCAATGATAATATCTAGGCTATCCTCTTTCTCTAGGTAGGCAAGATTTGCATTAGCATACTTATGTACAAGTTTGTGAGGTGTACCTACTTTAGCATAAGCAGGGGTAGATTGGAATCTTCCCTTTCCTTCCGTTTCATACCACTTGCCAAGATTACATTGATGTGAATCTACAGGACTTAAGATTTTTCTCATTGCTAAGAGTGAGTTGTATGCACGAGCTTTGTAGAGTATATGGTCAATTTTTGCTAAAATTATAAATGATGTGTTTTCCATATGATAAGAAAAATCAACAATAGTTGATGCTTTATCATTAAGCTCTATAAGTGTATGCTCAAAGTGCTCTATCTTTTCAGTAGAACTAAGAACTGTTGTTGCCATTTGATCAGAACTTGATTGAATCTCACTCATACCTTGCTGTAAAGACTTAATAGAGATAGAAATTTCACTTGTTGCCTTATGTGTTCTCTCTGCAAGTTTACGCACTTCATCGGCAACTACAGCAAAACCACGACCATGTTCACCAGCACGTGCCGCTTCAATTGCAGCATTGAGGGCAAGAAGATTAGTCTGGTCAGCAATATCTGTAATAAGCTCAATCACAGAGGTGATATCAGCAGTTCTCGAAGCTAAATCTACAACACTATCGTTATTTGATGTTACTTGGTCATTAAGAGAGTGAAGTTGAGTTACAACATCGTTAATATCATTTCTTGAACTATTTGCAAGTTCAGATGTAGCAGTTGTTTCAGTTGTTACATCTTTTAAGCCCTGTATATTTGTTTTTAAATTTTCTTGAATAATAGTGAGAGATTCTGTAACATTAATACTTTGCGCACTTACTTTTGAGTTAAAGGTATCCTTTTTAGCACTTTTTTGTTGTTCCAACATAGAATCGATACTTCGAGAAACACTTTCTATCGCGATAACAAAATTACCTGACATGCCATCAGAAGAAATTTGATGTGTGAAAACTCCATTAGAAGCATCTGTGATGGAAATGTTTATCTCATTTATAAGATCATCAGTGTGTTTAAGAAGTTTTGTAAGGCCTTCTCCCATAGTACCAAGCTCTGTATCATTAGTTGAAAGTTTATGTGTATGTGAAAAATCACCATCTGCTGAAAATGAGATAATCTCAGTAAAACTTCTTATACCTTTGACAATAGTTTTTCTAATCATTGTTGAGATCGTTAGTGCAATTGAACCTGCTAAAAGACCTGCAATTAATACAAGGTACTTATAAAATACTATTTCATTTTCAAGATTCTCAGAGTTTTTTTGGAGTTCCTGCTTTTTTAGTGTAATAAGTTTTTTAAATGATTTTCTAGACTTATTTGCATAAGGTGAAAGTTCTTCTTTGTATCGACTATATATTGCTGCTGTCTCATTTTCAATTTTATCATGATTTAGGCCCTGCATCATAGATATAGAGTTTTCTAAAAAGAGCATAGTTGATGATTTTGCTTCTGCGACAAGTGTAAGTGAATTTTCATCTTCCATAATACTATTAAGTGTATTAAAGTTTGAACGAATTCCTTCAATTGTATTATCGAGTTTTTCCATGTCTTTTTTATAGTCACCGCCAAGCATAATGTCTCTTGTTGTTCTACTTACATAGTTTAAGCTTTTTTCTATTTCTAAGGTCATAAAGCCTGCTTTCATTGAACTGTGACGTAAATTTGAATACTCACTTTCAACATTTGACATTGCCCAGAAGACAAATAATGTAGCTGAAAAAATAGAAAAACTTACCATTGAGACAAGGTAATTCATCATTTTAGCGATACTGAGGTTTTGAAGCATATTTCTTCCTATTAGTTATATTAAAATATATTACTACTAATTCTAGCTTAATTTACTTAAAAGTATAGGAATCTTACCTTAACTCTCGCACCTAAAATCGAGAAAATAGCATCAAACCTCCAAAACAGTAGAGCCTAAAGCACCTTTCCTTATAACTCTTTACAAAAACAACAAACATATGATTGTATAAAATAGTATTCTAATAAAAGCCTATAAGTAGGGATATTACTGTATAATTTCAGTAATAAACCATTTCAAAAGAAGATGGAGTTGCAATACACTTAGTGGTGCTTCACTTCGTTTACATGCTTGTGATGAATAAAAAGATAGCTATATTTATGAAACAAGCGAGGATAGTTTTAAGAAAGATGTCTATTGTAGACTCTTGAAAAACCAAAGTTATAATTGGAGAAAACTACTCACTTTGTCTTCAGTAAAATTAATTTCATAAACTTCCAAACCATCTCTATCGGATTTAGTTGTGGTGAGTATGGTGGAAGATAAAAAATAGTAAGTTTTTTTCTTTCCCATATTGGTAGCATATCTTTAAACTTTTTACTTGTATGTATGGATGCATTGTCAACAACTGCAACTGTTGGTTTAGTAATCTCTTCTGCGAAGAGATTAAAATAAGCGATTACGACTTCCGTATCTACTCTTTGATTAGTAGTTGATGCGAATAAAATAGATTTATTTTTATTGAGGGATCCAAGAACATTTAAATTTCCAGATCTCTTTGATGGGATGCTGAGTGTCTCTCCGATTTTATTCCAAGCATAAGGTAGATTTGGATTAAGATTAAATCCACTTTTGTCGAAATATTCGACATCTATTGCAGCGGTAAGTGCTTTAGATTCTAATTCTTCAAGTTCTTTCTTCTTTGTTTTACATAATGTTGAATCTGGTTTTCTTGCTGTATCTCTTCTTACTCGTTTATAGCTTAGATTGAGTACTTTTTTAAAAATCGTTTGAATGTTTTATAGCTCATTTGTATTGAAAGTTTTTCAATTGTTATGGCATAAGCTTTTTTAGGTTGATGGGGATATAGACCTATTTGTTCTTCAATAACTTTTTTATCACTTGTCTTATTTAGAATTGCTTTCCTTCCTGCACCAGCTTTACGTGTGACCAAGTGCACGCTCCTCTACACTCTTGTATAATTACCCATATTAATTGCGAAATCCAGCATAAAATTTGAGAGACTATCGCTATAATTGAGTGATAGAACATTGATGCCTCTGATAAACCTTTTCTTTGTTTGAAAATAATTATCCGACTTTCGCACAAACTAGACTAAGCCGCTTTAGCTAAGTACCGAAACATTACTTCTAACAAACTACTCAAAAGAAGTATAAACTAAAAATGTGCAGAAAATGAATATACGATGGATATTTTCAAATAAATATGATTTCATAAGAAATTTAGTGTAGAATATGGTAATTAAACTTGTTGTCATAAGACTGAAAGTGGTACTATAGTATAAGTATAACTTATATGATATAAAAATATGTTATTAAAGATAAAAAATAAATGAAACAGTTTTATGCCCTGAATATTCAAAATGATTATGTTTATGTTCTTTTTGTACAAAAAAATGGTAAACAGTTTTCTATTATCAATCAGCAAATTATTGACTTATCTGAGTTAAGTGAATTTTTAAAAAATAAAAAGTCTTATTATTTAAGTATTGAGCAAGATGAAGATGTAGTTGAAAAAATCACTATCGAATCTCTTATAAATAATGAAAGTGTTATAAGAAGCTTAATCTTAATGCAACTACATGAAGTAGACATTAATAAGAAATTAATTTTCAACTATGTGCCATTACCGAAAAATATAAATGATGAAACAACTACATATTTAATTGATGGAGTATTCGAAGATAATTATCTAAGTGTACTAGAATTAATTAAAAACTTGAACGAGCTAAAAAGTGCGAGTACAAATAAATTTTCATTACTTGGAATATCGTGTGAATGTATCAAGGATGAGACCTTTTTTTCAGTGCATACTCAAGCCAATAAAATAACTATAATCGCTATTCATAAACAAGCAATTATTTTTAGCCGTGAACATAGAATTACAGCGGATAATGCAGAACTTCGAGAGTTAAACTTAGTTGAAGGGATTACCCAATCAATCGCATATGCACAGCAACAATTTCGTGAAATAAACTTTTCGATTATTGCATTGAGTGGCTCGATAGTTATAGATGAAATTATGGTAGAGCATATCTGCATGTCATCTGAGTTAGGGGTTACTGTACTATATCCAAATACATTCATACAAGGATTTGAATACGAAGAAGCTCAGGAACATATCTTTGCTATAGGAAGCTGGTTTATACCAAAAAAATATCAATTTTTGCCAACTTCGGTTTTAGCACATAAACAATATAATATAATTTCAAAAGTATTACTTACTGCATCGATAATATTTGTTTTAATAAGTTTCTTTTATACTTATGAAAAATATTCCTCATATGCTGATTCACTTCAAAACTATGAAATAATTAAAGATAAATTAAATAAAACAGCTAATAAAACACATACTTATTCCATCGAAGAGCTTCATTCAAGTTTAAAATATATTCAAATTGTAGAACAATATCTAAAGTATCACCCTTTAGATCTTATCTTGACATTAAAACCACTTATTGAGCTGCTAAAACCACAAGAATTACAATGGCAATATCTTGACAAGAGTTTGGAATTAAATGTAAAATTTAAACACTCTTTTAGAAGCCTTAAAGACCTTTATCGATTTGAAAAACTTTTTTTTAATAAGTTTGAAGATATTAATTCAACATTTAGTAGTACATATAAAAATAATACAGACTACTCAAAAATGAATTTTGATACAACTTTAACCATAGAAAGTTCTAAAAAAGAGAGAAATAAAACAGAAATTTTGAGAAAAAGAAGAAGATAATGAGAAATATTATTTTTATTACCATCAATTTTGCAATCTTAGTATTGTTGTTGACACTGATAGATTGGTTTGAAATAGAGCAGCTTAAAGTTGAAGCAATTAATAGGCAATACAAAAAAAACATAAAAAAGATGGAAAAAGTGTCACAAATAAACAAATGGATTAATAATGATATTTTTCCAATAATTAAGACTAAACAAAATTCTTCTCAAAATAGTGATGAAAACCTGATCACATTTTTTGATGATAATGTAAACAAATATAACTTTATCGTAAGTAGATATATTTACTCAGAAAATATTTCAAAAAATATTGATTTATCATATAGCCTTAATAGGGGAGATAAAGATCAACTCGCTAATTTTGTAAATATGAAATTTAAAAATGGATTTTTGGAATTTAGAGAGCTCAAAATGGATGAGTCAAGTTTAAAAGGAACAATTAAAGTTGTTCAGCAATATAATGGAGAAAGTAATGTATCTAAGTAGGAAACAGTTTTTTTTACTGATTTTACCTTTTATGATCTCTTTGTTAGTCTATTATTTTAATAAGGAAATTGTAGATAATGCCCACTATCTTTTTCCAACATATAAAAAATATTTAAATAAAGATTTAGATGTAAAAACAAATGCATATTTCCAAATTGAATCAAAATATAAATCATTACAAAAGATTAAAAATAAATCATTGTTAAGAAAAAAAAATGCTAAGTGGGCGACTGACAATCTATTTTACAAAAAACAAGAAGGTGCTAGAGTTGCTTCAGTTAAGTCTGCTAGTGAAAAAACCTATACATACAAACTTCAAGCACTGTTTCCTGATGATAAAACTGCTATAATTAACAACTTGATAGTCAAAGTGGGTAGCAAAGTGGATAATACTACAGTAGTTACAAAAATAACAAACTATTCTGTACAAATAAAAACTAACAAAGGACTAAAATGGCTTTCATTGTTCCAGTAATTACACTATTATTTCTCTTTTCTGGGTGTTCAAATCATGATACCCCCTCGCTCAAAGATATAGAGTTGTCAAAGATGAAAACTGCAAGTCAAGAGATTGAAGCCTTTAAAAATTTAGATCAAAAAAACAATGTACCTGAAATGAGACTGCCTTCAGTTTATGAAGAGATTTCTGTTTTTGACGATAAAAAAATAACATTTTCCATAGAACAGGCAAACTTTAACAAAGTGATGTATTTAATATCAAAGACATCTGGTTTAAATTTGATTATCGATAAGGATGTAGATACCAATACTCCTATTACTATTTCCGTCAAAGAAGCAGGGCTAAAAGACACTCTTGACATAATTATGAATATCACTGGCTGTTTCTATGAATTAAGAGGTAATATTTTACATGTGAAGCAGTTTGAGCAAAAAAACTTTTTAATACCTTATATTCACACATCATCTTCCTATACAACGGAACTTGGAGGAGATACACTAAACTCAGCAGGGGGAGAGGGTAGTTCAGATGGAATCAAAGGTGAATTTAAACTCAAGTTTGAGAACCCAAAAGATATAAACAATTTTTACGAACAACTTGAAAAAAATATAGCATCTCTGATGAGCTCTGATGGAAAATACACACTCAACAAATTTAGTGGAATATTAAGTGTATATGACAGAAAGAATAATATAGATGCCATTGGAAATGTAATAAGCAGAATCAAGGAACAGTCTAACAAACAGGTGTTGATTGAAGCAAAAATATTAGAAGTGATTTTAAATGACTCTCATGCACTAGGTGTTAATTGGGATGCTCTATCAGAGAGTGTATTTACTACCGGTGACCAGTTTCAACTACAGCAAACACTTGGCTTAGGTGGTGCTGTTGCAGGAACAATGTCTTACACAGCAAATAATTTTTCAGCCGTTATAGATGCACTTGATAAATCAGGAGATGTTGACACTCTCTCTAACCCAAGTATCAACGTGTTGAGTGGACAGTCCGCTATGATATCATCTGGGAAGCTTGTCCCATTTTGGGAGAAAGAGGTTCAAATTACCCAGGGAACAGGTGGGTCAGCTAGTACGAGTGAGGTAACATATAATCGAAGAGATGTTTTAAATGGAGTTACAATGGGTGTAACACCTACTGTTATGGATGATGGAAAAATCATGTTAAATATTACCCCGATCACTTCAAGTATTGAAGAGGTAGTTGATTATATTAATGAAGACGGAGTATCTGTAGCAACGGCACCGGTTATGAACATCAAAGAGGCTGGAACAGTAATATATGCCAAAAATAACAATCTTGTTCTGATAGGCGGTTTAATAAATAATAGCATTTCTAAATCAGAAGAAAAAGTTCCAATTTTAGGTGATATTCCGTGGTTGGGAGCACTTTTTAAAAAAACAATAAACACAAAGGAAAAACGGGAACTCGTTATCTTAATTAGAGTTAGGGTAACACAATAATGAAGATACTCACAGCCCTTTGTTTTTCTCTGCTTGTATTTGCTTCGGACACATTAGTTTTTCAAACGCAAAAAGAAAATTTTTTATTAAAGGCTTATGCGATACAGTTGTTTTCATCACATAATGCAACTTTAGCTAAAAAAACACTCAAAAAAGTTCCAAAAGAACTTCGCAGTAAAACATATCTGCATAAAATTGGTGACTATACGACAATCAGGTATGCTCGAAGTTTATCATATAGTAAACTGAAACCAGAAATTGAACAGTTTTATGAAATTGGGTTTACTGATGCATACATTGTAGAGACAGAGTCTACTTTATCATATCAAAAAGATTCTCAAAATGCAAGAACTCCTAAAAGTACAATATCTGAATTTGATAGATCAAATATTTTATTTAAAGCCCAAAACGCATATCAAAAAAACAATGAAAGTGAAGCTATAATTTATTACGAAATGCTTCTATCGTCCGGAAATACAAATCAAAAAATTAAAAATAATCTTTGTTATCTTTATGGAAAACGTGGGGCCTGGTTTGATGCAAAAGCCATTATAGACAAAGAACAGTATTATGGTAAATTAGTTTATTCATATGCCTATGGGGCAGTACAAAGTAACCAAGAGGAGTACTACAGTAATCTCTCTCCTTATATTATGATTGACAGAAGTGGTAGACTGATGTTACTTAGTGGTTACTATTTTGAAAATAAAGAAGATTCAAAAAGAGCACACTCTTTTTATAAAATGGCTTACGAGAAAAATCCGACTGATGTTTACAATATTTTTGCCTATGCTCGTGCACTCGATATACTCCAAGATAAAAAAGCCACCTCTTTATATAAAAATATTCTAAAGAAAGTTGACAACATTCATCCACTATATACTACGGTATATAAAAGAGTGTTTGAATTGGGAGATTAAGAGATGAAAAGAAAAGCATTTACACTCATTGAATTATCAATTGTTCTGATTATTATCGGGCTCATAATCGGAGGGTCATTAAAGGCACTAAAATCCATGAGAGAGAGTGCTAAGGTAACAGAAGCAAAAGAGCAGATAAAAACGGCGAAAGATTCCGTTATTGGTTATGCCATGGAATGGATAGACTTGCCTACCATAGCTGAGTTTGATGTTGATCTTTCGCCAAATACTGGTACACTTAAACCTATCGCTTATTTTACCGATTCTAATTTAGCTAACAATTTTGATATTTGTGCTTTTAATACAACAAATTTAACAGTTATTGATAATCGCATTTCTCCTGCTCGTACAATAAATAATGTAGCATTTATCGTAGCAGCAGCCGGAGCAAACTACAACATGCAAACTGCTCAAGATATATCAGTTACACCGAATTTAGTAACAATACATGGACCAACCGAAAAAGGTGACGACGAACCAAACCCCGTAAATATAGTAGACTTTTATGATGATATTGTAGAGTGGATTGGCCTCGATGAATTAAAACGGAATGTAAATTGTAATGATAAGCCATTTGAATTCATAACATATAGATTGCCCCTTGGCACTGTTGGTGTTAATTATAATGCAACTCTTTATGTGGAAAACAATATATCATCTGTCAATATTAACTGTACACCTGCATTAAATCATAATATCAGTTTTAGTGATCCAGATTTTTCAGGAATTCCAGATGCACCAGGAACAGTACTTTTTACTTGTGTAGCAACAGAAAATCCACCAGCTACAAGAACAAGAACAAAACAATATATTATTACAATTGATTCGGATTGAAGTGCTGGAACAGCTGTAGCAGATAAAATTAAAGATGTCAAAAAGAAGCTAAAGAAGTTTTTGTGACAAGAAAACTGATTGTGAAATTGGTCTAAATTGTACTGTAAGTTAAGGTATCTGTATGGCACCTAGAAAACCATAAAATTAGGAGTAAATATGACACAAAACAAACCAATAGGTCAACTCCTTGAAGAGTTGAATTTTATAACTAAAGAGCAGATTGAAGTAGCATTAGGTGTACAAAAAGCAAATCCTAAATTTTTTGGTGAAACCCTGCAGGACTTAGATTTTGTAACTTCAGGTGAAATAGCACAAGCAATCGCTATGCAGAGTAATCTGGCGTATCTTAATTTAGAATTTATAATACCTTCCATTGAAGCTCTAAGGCTGGTTCCATACAGTGTAGCAAAAACAAAAAATATCTTACCTGTTAGTGTAGATGAACATACTCTAACAGTAGCTACACAAGAGGTAAATGATCTTGCTACACTTGATTATCTGCGAAAAATCTCGAAAAGAAATGTAAAATTTGTTGTTGAAGATGAGAAAGTAATTGCTAGATATGCGGAAATTTTCTATTACCAACTAAGTAATCCTATTGATGCAGAAATTACAAAGATTATTCAAGATTCTCTTGGCGATATAGAAATAAACACGCCTCATCTCGTTGAGTTGCTCTTAAATAATGCCATAAAAGATCATGCAACAGATATTCATATATCACCAGAGAGCTCAGCTTCCCATATTTCTTTCCGTATTGATGGAGTGCTACAATACACTTATTCGTTACCGATTAAGTTGCATACTCAGCTGACAGCCCGTATAAAAATTCTCAGTAATCTGGATATTTCTGAACAAAGAAAACCTCAGGATGGTGCTTTTAGTTACGAGTTCTTAAATGAAGAATTCGATTTGAGGATTTCGACACTACCAACCAATAATGGTGAAAATATTGTTATGCGATTATTAGGAAAAAACTCTTCTCTGTTTAGCCTTTCACAACTTGGCCTTACCGAAAGAAATATTGAAAAGGTAGAAAAATATTTCTCTAAATCCTATGGTATTGTACTGATAGTTGGACCAACGGGTAGTGGTAAAACGACTACTCTATACTCGGCTCTTCGTAAAATTGACTCTCTTAAAAAAAATGTATTAACCATTGAAGACCCGATTGAGTATAAGTTTTCTTTCATAAAGCAGACTCAGTTAAATGAAAAAGCAGGTTATAACTTTCAAGCTGCAATCCGTGCATTTATGAGACAGGATCCAGATGTTATGCTCGTTGGAGAAATAAGAGACCATGATACGGCAGAGTTAGCCGTTCGTGCGTCAATTACAGGTCACTTAGTTTTATCGACCTTACATACAAATGATGCAGTCGGAACCATTCCAAGGCTAAGCGATCTGGGTATTGAACCTTATCTCATCGGTTCTGGGCTTTTGGCTGTAATAGCTCAAAGATTAGTTCGAAAATTATGCCCTGTATGTAAGCTTACTAAAGAAATCACAAAAGAAGAGTTACTTGAGCAAGGTTTTTCAAATCGTATTTTAGATTTATATCCGGACTACAAATTATTTGATGCAGTAGGTTGTGATAATTGTAGAGGTACAGGGTATGGAGGAAGAGAATCTATCATGGAAATTCTTGAGATTGATGTGGATATAGAAGCTCTAATAACAAGAGAAGCAAGTACACAAGAGATACTGCAAGTTGCCCATCAAAAAGGGATGTACTCTATAAAGGAGGACGGGCAAATAAAAGTTCTACAGGGGACTACAACAATTCAAGAAATAAAGAGAGTCGTCAACTAATGCATTTTGTGGTTTTAAATATAAATAAACAGGGACAAAAAGGTATCAGTTTTCTTGAAGCAACAGGTTATGATAACCTGCTCAAAATGCTTGAGAGAGATATGGTGCTCCCTCTGAAAATATTAGAAATTCCAGCAGTTATCTCCTCTGCTATTCCATCAACGAAAACGAAAGTCACACCTGCTGAAGTTATTGAAATGATGGAAAATTTCCAGCTTGTGATAAAGGCAGGATTACCTCTTCGTCAGGGTATTGTTGATTTAGCAGAAGATAGTGATAATAAAAAGTTTAAAAACATGCTGTTTCAAATTGCTGATGATATAAATAGAGGTAAATCTTTGTCGGTAGCATTTGAATTATACAAAGATGTAGTAGGTGTTATGATTTTAAACCTAATTAAAATTGGCGAAGAGACTGGTCAACTTGAACTTACTCTGAAGCGGGGAGCCTCTTTTTTGCGTCGTATTACTGCACTTAAAAAGAAAGCAAAATCGGCACTTATATATCCTTCATTTGCTTTTTCTGCTGTCATGGGAGCCATGTTCGTTTGGATGATTTATGTGTTACCACAGATGACGGAACTTTTTGAAGAGATGGATGTTAAGTTACCGCCTTTAACAATTTTTATGATGAATCTATCTGATTTTCTTACAAACTATATAGGGTATATGATTGTTGGTATTGTTGTTTTAATTGCAGCATTTAAAGTAGTACACAAGAAATATAGAAAAGTTCGTTGGTATACAGATAAATACCTGCTAAAAATACCTGTAATGAAAAATGTTATTTTGAGCTTTAATACTGCATTTATATCAGAGTATATAAGACTTGCTCTTGTGTCGGGCATACCAGTATTCAGTGCTTTGGATACATTAAATAAAAACATAGAAAATGAAATTTTCAAAAAAGCGCTTCAAGATATAACAAATGATATTGCAAGCGGTAAGCAACTCTCAGCATCATTTTTAAAAACAAAAATATTTCCTTCCTTTGTCATAAGAATGCTGAGCATTGGAGAGTCTGCAGGGACATTAGAGTCTCAACTAGACATAGTCTCAGCACACTACTACGAAAAAGTTGACTTTTTTGCTGAGAATATAGGTAAAGTTATTGAGCCTGTAGTTCTCATCATAGTAGGCGGTTTTATGGCTCTTGTAATGGTTGGCTTAATGGGACCTATGTATGATCTTATTTCTGCAGTATAACAGTTCAATGGGTGATATTTAGATATTATTTACTAAATTTGACTTATGCTTGTTAGTGTCTAAGAATTATGGTAAAATAAATTATCAAAATTAAGGAGTTAGTTATGAGAAAAGGTTTTACCCTTGTAGAGTTATCAATAATATTGGTAATTATAGGTTTGATCATTGGTGGAGTTATGAAAGGCAAGGATTTAATTAGTTCTGCTGAGCAGAAAAAGATTTATAATACTTGGATTAAGGGATGGCAAGTTGCAGCTAACTCTTATCAAGATAGGACAGGGAGTATTCTGGGGGATACAAATGGAAATGGACAGAATAATAATATTCGTTTGGATAACACCGTTACTGTTCAAGATAGATTGAAAGCCGTTGGTTTAGATATTCCAGTAGGAAATATAGCCACCTCAAGTGGCGGTTCTTATAAAATTAAAGGTAAATATAGTACTAGTACTGCCATTGCACGTTTGATGTGGAGAAACACTAACGATGGTGCAAAAAATGTATTATACATCTCTGGAATGCCGACTGATGTTGCACTTGCATTTGACACAATGTCTGACGGTGTGTTAGACTCTAGTAATGGAGACTTTAAGCGCGATGGACAAGCTGCATCTCCTATACCAATTCCTTGGCCTGATGCATCGGTAACACCAACTGTAAATATCACGCTTGCACTATAATATAAATTATTTATAAACTCCTGAGACTGTGAGATTTTCACAGTCTTCCCCCCCCAGGATTAGCACTAAAAATATTTTTTAGTATTTACATTAAACTATAGAGCTATTTGTTGATTCCCACAAAAGTTAATAGTTTAATTGTAAAAGTAGTTGAAAATTTAAGTAACTCTTTGATAGCAAGAATTACACTTTCATTCCTCACATATTACATTGTTAGCAATATAAGAAGAATAAGTTATAAATATAAAACTATTGTGCCTTATTCAAAGATTTAGAGTAAACCCTATACTGTAATTATTGCAATGCTAGTATTTATAGATATTATGGACAAAATAGCTCAGATTGAGACAATTGTAAATAGGAGTGAAGATTTTACGACAATAATAGCTATACTACGAAATACAACTCAAGAATAACTTGTGTTTACGTACGATTAAAGTAACTTAATCAAAACATAAATATTTTATGAGTATAATTATTATTAAAATAATTATACAGGAATCTCATAATGGCGAAGAAAACTAAAAATGAAGAGACAAGAAAAGAGGTAAAACTTTCTAACAAGTGAGAAGCAAAAATAAGAAAAAAATTAGAGCTTCTGAAAAGCCAAATTAGCTAAGTGCTAGGGTTTCTTATCCCGAGTGAAAAATCAAAAAAACCGTATTTTATATTTTATAATATAATTGATGAATATGGATTATAAAATTATAATTTTATAAAATATAAGGAACAGTAATGTCAATAGCACAAAATAAAATAAAAACACTTGAAGATGGTGATTGTAATGAAAACAAGGTGTTTTATCAAGCCATGGAAGAAGTTATATGTTCAATTGCTCCCTTGCTTGAATCTGATGATAAATATAAAAAGTATTCGATTTTAGAGCGCCTTGTGGTACCAGATAGAATTGTAAAGTTTAAAGTAACTTGGATGGATGATCAGCAAAATATTAAAGTAAATACAGGGTACCGTGTTCAATTTAATAATGCTCTAGGGCCATACAAAGGTGGTCTTCGTTTCCATCCTACAGTAAATGAAGGAATTTTAAAATTTTTAGGATTTGAACAAATTCTTAAAAATGCGCTAACAGGCCTTCCTATTGGTGGAGGTAAAGGTGGTAGTGATTTTAATCCCAAAGGTAAAAGTGACTTTGAAGTTATGAAGTTTTGTTCTGCATTTATGACAGAGTTGCATAAATACATTGGACCACGAATTGATGTTCCTGCTGGAGATATTGGTGTTGGTGGACGTGAAATTGGTTACTTATTTGGTGAGTATAAAAAGATAACTTCTTCATTTGAAGGTGTTCTAACCGGTAAGCCTTATTTTTTTGGTGGTTCGCTTATGCGACCAGAAGCTACAGGATATGGCGCAGTGTATTTTACTGAGAGTATGCTGGAAATGGAAGGAAAAAACAGCTTAAATGGTAAAATCTGTGCAGTAAGTGGCGCTGGTAATGTTGCCCTTCATGCTATTGAGAAATTACTGCAACTTGGTGCTATCCCGGTTACAAGTACAGACTCACAAGGTACTATTTATGACAAGAGAGGAATAGATATTGAACTACTTAAAGTATTAAAACTTGAAGAGCGAACTTCTCTAGATAAATATTTACTGATTCATCCTGAAGCAAAATATATCCCAGTAGAAGAATATCAAGAAGGTTGTCATGCGGTTTGGGATATCCCATGTTATGCAGCTTTTCCTTGTGCAACACAAAATGAACTTACAGAAAATGATGCTAGAAACTTAGTAACAAATGGTTGTGTAAGTGTCACTGAAGGTGCAAATATGCCATCGACTCCTGAAGCCATAACAATCATTCAATCTCATGGTTTATGTTTTGGTCCTGCAAAAGCTGCTAACGCAGGCGGTGTAGCCGTAAGTGAATTTGAAATGGCCCAGAATGCTTCTATGAGTAAGTGGAGTTTTGAAAAAGTTGACGAAAAACTAAAACTGACAATGCAAGAGATATGTAAACGTGTAGCTTTAACTGCCAAGGATTATGGTGTTGAAGGCAACTATGTTGATGGTGCTAATATCGCTGGATTTAAAAAAGTTGCTGATGCTATGATTGCTGAAGGAATTTAAGGAAAGTGATGAAGTTCAATACGAAGCACTTTCTTTGCATCCTAGTTATCTTTAGTACAGTTTTTCTTCATGCGGAAGTAAAATATTCTGAATTTATTGATTCCCAGATTCTTATTGCAGAAAGCATGAATGACTTAAATACTTCAGAAAAAGAGCTGACAAAGTTAGTGGAAAAACAAGAAGAGATTTTTCATAACACTTTGAATAAATTGATGATAAATAAAAATAACTATATAAGAAATTTAAGTAATTTTGAGAGAAAAATAATCGCACTGAAAAAAGTAATAGCTATAAATAAAAGAGCTGGAAACAGGTATGCCATTCTTCGTGATGAGATTGTTTTAAAATCATATAGTTTAATTCGTAATCAAAATACAATGATAAGAAATGTGCTAGTAAGCTTGGACGAAACAACTATAGAAAAGTATCGCGAACGCTTAAATGAGCACATAACTACAAATAAAGTGGCTATGCAAGAATTTTATGATGCTGACTATTCATATTTGCTAAAGCAAGAGGACGAGTCAAAAATATTTACGGCTGTGAAAAAAAATATAGAAGAATTTCAAGTAATAAAAGATATAAATGCGGATGTAATTAGTTATCTATACACCTATGAAGGGGCGATGTATAGGCTAAATAAATACTCAAAATATTATCTTGCCTCTTTCGTAGTTTTTGTAAATACTGTTCCCATCGTAGAGGTGATTAATCCTTTTCTGGAGATATATGGACTTAATATAATAAAAATTAGTATTATTCTAGTTTTAATTGTTATGATTTATCTCTTTAGAAGAGCATTTAATATAGTTCTAGAACGTTATATCCCAAAAATAAATATATTTAAAGAATATTCTCACGAAGTCATTAAAAGTATACAAGTAACAATAGATAAGTTAATGATTGTCATTAATATTCATATGATTATTAATGTTTATAATAATTTTAGTAGTTTAGGAAGTGTTGAAAGAATCTTTAACATAATATATGGATTTGTGTTTACTCTTCTTATCTATAAAGTGATAAATACCGTTGCCGTCATTAAATTAAAACAAGCAAGTTATGGAAACGGAAGCATTAAAAACGACTTGGTTAATATTGGAATTAAAATTGTAAATTTTGTAATTATTATACTGGGTCTGTTAATTATGCTATTTTTTGCTGGTGTCAATCTTACCGCAGTACTCTCTGGACTCGGGATAGGTGGTTTTGCTGTTGCATTTGCTGCAAAAGACACCATTAGCAACTTTTTTGGAACACTTTCCATCCTTTTTAGCGATGTGTTCTCTCAAGGTGACTGGATAGCGGTAGATGGACATGAGGGGGTGGTAGTGGAGATAGGTTTACGAGTAACCACAATGAGAACTTTTGATAATGCACTTATTGCTATTCCCAATGGTACTTTTGCCTCTAAAGATGTTAAAAACTGGAATAAAAGAATACTTGGTCGTAGAATAAAAATGAGCATTGGTGTAAAGTATGATTCTAAAAGTCAAGATATTAAAAATACTGTGCTACAAATAAGAGAAATGTTAGACAAACATCCAGGAATTGCCACTAAAAATACAAAGTATCAACATATTAATTCTGATGCTCATATGGCAAAATTAGTTTCAAAAGATGATTTAGAAGGTGTAAAAAATACTCTTTTAGTCTTTTTAGATGAATTTTCGGATTCCAGTATAAATATACTTGTTTACTGTTTTACAAAATCAGTGATGTGGGAAGACTGGTTAATAGTAAAAGAAGATGTTATGCATAAGTTAATGGCTATATTAGAGCAGAATTCTCTAGAATTTGCTTTTCCTTCACTCTCTATCTATAATGAGACACAAGTGAACAATTAACCATACATTCAGATTTTTCCGCTAAAATCAGCTTTTAAAAATCTATTATAAAAGAAGATTTATGCAACAATTACAATCACGTGTGAATATATATGCTCTTTTGTCGCGAGTACTGCTTCAAGAGTTAGATATTGATACTCTTAAAATGATTAAAAATGATGAAATAATGTTGGACTTTTTTCCAACACTTAAAGAATGGGAACCTCTTACCACACTTCCAGAACAAAAGCTTTTAGAAGAGTATTTAAACCCTGACTTTGTTAACCTTTCTGTTTTACACCTTATTCCCTATGAAACTTTTTATACAAGAGATGATCAGATGATAGAAACTGGCGGAGCAAATCCTGTAACAGATATATACAGTGCTTATGATTTTATGGTAGATTATGAAGCTGCTCGTACACTTTCATCTGACCATATTGGCGTTGAGTTAGAATTTATGCATCATCTTACAAATGCAGAATTCGAAGCACAAAAAAATGGAGATATGATAGCAGTAAAAGATTTTAAAACTGCACAGCATGAGTTTTTAAATAAGCACCTCCTTAACTGGGCTCCACTTTATCTTATAAATATGAAGTATGAGTCTAGAACACCGCTTTATTATGATGGTGCAGAGATGGCACTAGAGTTTATTTTAAGTGATAATGAATATCTTACAAAAGAGCTAAGTTTATAAAATGATAGCTCTTAGTACAGGTTCTTGTGTTCGTTCCTTAAGTGTTCATAGCGAATGTAATAAATGTGAAGAGGTTTGTCCAACAAACGCGATAGTAATGGGGGAGAATACAAATCTTCCTTCTATTAACTTTTCATCTTGTGTAACCTGTGGTGGTTGTGTAGGTGTATGTCCTAGCGAAGCACTTGAACTAGAAGAGTTTAACTCTACAAACTTTTTCTTTGACTTTGCAGAAGCAGAAGATAATCTTCTCTCATGTAGAAAAAATGTTCCTTGTATTTCAGTACTGAGCATTGAGCATATTATCTCTTTAGCAGTTTTGAAAAAAGAGATTGTTTTTGACATGGGTTATTGTGATGGATGTGACATTGCACATACATGTCATAAGCAGATAATGAGTAACTATGAAGAAGCGACTTATCTTTTAGACGCAATGGAAAATACGGCAACTATTAAGCTTGAAAATCTTTGTTATGAGAGTGAAAATAAAGAGAGCGGAAGACGCGACTTTTTAAATGCGGTCAATCTTCAAACAGTCGCTAAAGTAAAGAAAAACTTTGAAGACGAAGTTCAAAAAGCTGGTGACGAACTCGTTGAACATAGTTTAGAGAACAAAGATATTGCACTTCTAAGAAAAAAGACAATTCCTGATCGAAGAAAAATATTTTTCACGGCGATAAAAAGAGTTGAAAAACCTTCACAGTTTCATGTAGTAGATGCAACAGAAGTTTCATTTACTTCACAAAAATTGATGAATGAAGAATTATGTACGGCATGTCAAATGTGTTACCGCGTTTGTCCAACTGCAGCTCTTACATCTGATACGAAAAATTCAAAGATAGAGTTTGACCCTTTTCTTTGTATAAAGTGTCATATCTGTCATGATGTATGTGAACCAGATGCACTTACTCTTTCAACTTCTTACGACATCAAAGAGTTTTTTACTCCAACAGTACAGAGTCTTGTTAAGTTTCATGTACGTCGTTGTGATGAATGTGATGTTGTTTTTAGTACAAACACAGAAGATAAAGTCTGTTATAGATGTAAATGTGAAGAAGAAGAAGCACGAGAACTATGGGGTATAGTCGGTGTTAAATAAGGATAATATACAATGATGAATGATGACAACCAAATCTCAAAGCAGACGAGATTATTTGGTTTTATAGGTGAATCAGCAGGTGCTAGTCGCTTTTCTGCCATTATGAATAAAAAGTTTAAAGACAATAGTGATGATGTAATGATGATTCCTATGAACATTCGTGAAGACGATTTGTATTTTACTGTGAGTAATATGAAAAAGTCTCATGTTAATGGATCTGTTATTTCAAGTGAGTATGTCTCCCAAGTCGTAGAGATACTCGATAATGCATCTAGTTTGGTTAAACGCAGTGGAATGTGTGACATCATCTATAAAGAGGGTGAAACACTTCGCGGTGATATCTTTAGTTTGAGAGTGTTAACTGAACATTTAAAAGACATAGGTGCTCTGAAGGTAGCTATCATCGGTGTAAATCATTATGCAAAAGCTTTTGCATTTATGGCTTGTGGATTTGATGTTAGTTATTATAATGAAAATCTTGAGGAACTTATGAGTTTTACAGCCGAAGTAGAACTTAAAGATGCAGATATAAATAGAATAGCAAGAGATATGAGTATAGACATGTCTATGTTTGATCTTGTACTTGATTTTTCAGAGATGACTCATTTAACTATGATAGATAAGTTGCCAAAAGTTTCTATGGATATGAAAAATAACAAAGAGTTTTCAGCTTTGAAACAAAGAGCCATAGACTTAAACGCAGAGTATGTAAGTTATGATGACATTATTGACAAACTTACAAATAAAGCATATATAGAAATAACAAAAAAATAAACACAAGGAATAATAGTATGGAAAATGACAATATTAGCGATTTAAGAGCAGAGTTTGATAAGTTTGTAAAAAACGAATGTGTTACAGATGAAGATGGTAACATAGTTGAAAATAGAGATGCAGGAGATCAAACAGATGATGAGCCCGTACCTCAGTTTGTTGATGCACTTACAGCAAAACTACTTTCACCTGCTATTAGTGGTGTTTATCTTTCTCGTATAGATATAAAAAGAATTGCAACGGCTATTGATGAGTCTATTCCTATTAAAGAGCGTATTAAAATGGTACGAGCTCTTTTTAGACATACTACAAAAAAGACATACTTAACAGATGCTTTTACTGAGATAGAGAAGCATATAAATGGACGTATTTTAATCTATACAGAATTAGGAGATGCTTTTCCTGCATCAAAAGCCATTTTTGATAGTAATATAGCAAAAGCGAAAAAAAATATAAAAATGTTTACAACAATCATTGCAGAATTTGAAGAGATAGAAGCGACTTCTGATCCATTAATGGTATAATCTATAAAATTGACCCAATTACAGGGAGTTATTATAGATGAAAAAAAGAACTAAAATCCTTGCCACCGTAGGTCCAGCTTCGGACTCTTTAGAGATGTTGGTGGCACTTATTAGAGCTGGCGTAAATCTCTTTCGCCTTAACTTCAGCCACGGAACTCACGAACAACACCTTAGAGTTTTACAAAACATTAGAATTGCAATGGAGCAGACAAACTTAGTTGTCGGCATTTTACAAGATATAAGCGGACCAAAAATTAGAATAGGGAACCTTTCTCATAATTTTGAACTCTTTGAGGGCAATGAAATTACCTTTGTTGAAGAGAGTATTGTTGGTGAGCAACTATCTCCTAGTAGTTATAGAGTTTCTATCAACTATCCTGAAGTTCTTGAACAATTGAAGGTTGATGATTATATCTATTTATACGATGGTATTATCAGAACAAAAGTTATTTCATTGGATGGAAATAGTGTTAAAGTTCTTGTCGAAAATAGAGGAATACTTTCTTCGAAAAAAGGTGTTAATTTCCCAAATACAAAACTTGGTGTAGATGTTTTAACTGGGAAAGATAGAGATGACATCGCTTGGGGTGTTAAGAATGGTGTGGACTTTATGGCTATATCATTTGTACAAAGTGCACAAGATATGCGCAAGGCTAGAGAAATTGTAACTGCGCTCGGTGGCACTCAACATCTCATAGCTAAAATAGAAAAATTTGATGCAGTCCAAAATATAGATGAAATTATACAAGTAAGCGATGGACTTATGGTTGCCCGTGGAGACCTTGGAATAGAAGTACCATACTATGAAGTACCTAACATACAAAAAATGCTTATTCATAAAGCAAATGAAGCTTCCATACCAGTTATAACTGCAACTCAAATGCTACTTACCATGACAACTAACCAAAGAGCAACACGAGCTGAAATAAGTGACATAGCAAATGCTGTTATGGATGGAACTGACGCAGTAATGCTCTCAGAAGAGAGTGCTGTAGGTGATTATCCAGTTTTAGCAGTAGAGACGATGGTAAATACTATACAAGAAACAGAAAAAAGGTATGCTTACTATAAACTAGGGGAGTTTACTATAAAAGATAGTGGAGACACAATTAATGAGTCCGCTGTAAGACTTTCATGTGACTTGGATACAAAGGGAATATTTTCTATTACATCTTCAGGCGCTTCGACTAGAAAACTAGCACGATATAGACCAAAAAAGACCATTTATGCAATCACTCATGATTCTCAAACACGAGGTCAAATGACTTTAATTTGGGGGGTGATACCTCTGATGTCAGTGAGAAAAGAGAGTTTAGAAATGATACTTGATTCTTTGATGATACGAGGTTTAAAAAGTGGTGCTGTTAAGAAAAAATATAGTTATATCTTAACAGCAGGTGATCCCATTGGAAAAACAGGCTCTACAAATATGATACGAGTCATCTCTAAAGATGATATGTATAGTTACTAAACTGCTTAGATAAAAGTTTGCAGGTAGAAATAGCCTTGCCATAAAGAAGAACTAGCGATTCCCGCTGCAAATCCTGCAACAATATCGTCACCCATAACTCCAATACCACCTTTGGCATCACGGTCAATTCTTCCGATAATAGATGGTTTAGCTATATCAAAATATCTAAAGAGTGCAAAAGATAAAAGGGCTTGGATTAAAAATCCATTACTAAGGTCTGAAATTTCTTCAAATGTTACACCAATAGCTGGAGCTATGCTTAATGCAAACCACATACCAACTAGTTCATCAATTACTATGCGTTTATCATCATGACTACCAGTTTCGAGTTCATACTTATTTATAGACTTTATAGCTACTAGAGTGATGAGTAGAGTGGCTAGAAAAAGTGTTGAAGCATCAAGGTAGATGAGTATGAAAAGTCCAAGAGGAAAAGCGACAAGTGTACCAATAGTTCCTGGAGCTTTTGGAGCAAGACCTGAGTAAAAAAGTGTGATAAAAAAGTAATTCATAAATATTCCTAAGTAAGAGAAGCTGTTTTATATAACTTCATAAGTTCAAGGTAAAAGTCTTTCTCATTATGTTCCTCAAGAAGTCCTTTTGTCGCAAAAGTATCATAGTAGAGCTTTTCTAAATTTTTAAATCTATTAGGATAAAGCTTAGAAAGCAGGAGTGCTGAAATTTCTTTTCTTATGAGAACGGCTGGAGGGAGTAGACCTGCTTCAAGGAGTGCTAGAATGGAGTCTGAATGGTAAGAAATTTGATGGTGTTGACCATGAGGACAAGTGTTCTTACTTACAAGAGTTGTACATAAGTCACAGTAAACATATTCACTTGCAATATTTATCTCAATGTCTATACTTGTTATATTATCAACAATAGACTTGTTTGAGTTGGCGTCAGAAAACATACCAAGACCAGAATGGTTCCGTCCAATGGTAAGTCTATCACAGCCATAGTTATTTGCAATCATGGCATCAATGATGATTTCATTATGACCAGCAAAAACATAACTATTTTCTAAAGGTACGATAATAACGCGGTTCTTTGTAAGGTAGTTGTTTATAAAGTACTCGAGTGACTCTTTTCTTATCTCAAAACTAATGTTGTCGCTATTATATGGTTTGAGTAAAAAGATAACTAAGAGGTCTGTATTGTCTAGTGTCTGACGAATGAGACGTTCGTGTCCACGGTGAAGAGGATTAGCCGACATTACGAGAGAACTTACATGTTTAGCATCTATTCTTTCTTTAGCCTGTTGTATTGTGAGCTTGTTTTGGTTTTCTTCTGCATTAGTAAGTGTATACTCCCCACAAATTGCAAATGAACCAAAGCGCTTCATCGTTTGCATAACACCAGGGTGTGTTTGATCATCCGTTCCATAGATAAGTCTGACTCTGTCATTGGGACTTACCTCGAAAGTTTCATTAACTATAAGTGTTGCAAATTCCTCATCCTCACAGATAAGAGAAATCTCTTCACCAATCTCCAAAGATTGAATAACCTCTACATTTTTTTTACCTGAGGGTGCTAAGAGAAAAGAAAATGGAAATGATTTTGAGTTGAGAAGTCCTGTTTTGAGTACTTCTATAGAGTCAGACTCCGACATCAGTTTGGTTACAGGGAGGAGAAGAGAATCAGCAACTAGTTTTAGTGCAGAAGTTGCTTCTCTATCTATAAAGATAGTTTTATTTTTTCTTGATGATGTCATATTTTTTGCGCTTTTCCCATAAGCTTTTACGGCTTATTCCTAGTTTTTTAGAAAGTTCTGTATCTGGATATTTATCTTGATAGTTTAAAATTATAAACTTAACATAGTCTTCAATGGGAAGTATCTCTCCCTTGTCAAAAATGTTGTTTTCATTTTCTAGTTCTAGTATTGGATGTTCTATGTCTTCTATTTTATCCGTACTAGATATAATAATATTTCTACCTACAATTAATTCACAAAAACTTTTTTTATCACCCTTTTTGAGTACTTGATAATCTATAACATATATAAGACTATTTTGAGGAATGTTTTTTATTTCATTTAAGCTTTTTGAATCACTTAATGTTAAAAAGTTTATAGGTATATCTTTTTTCTGAGCATACTCAAATGCAAATGCATCAGCATATTTTTGAAAACTTGAAGATATGAAAAGTGGAAGAGCAATATTTGTAAAACTATTATCATGCATTGCATTTGTAAAAGAATGGTTGAGATATTTCTCATAAGCTGTATTTCGACGTTTGAGTTTTTCATAATCTTGATAGTGATTAATTTTACGAATTAACTCTTCTATCATAAATGGTTTTAAAATATAATCTTTTGCTCCTGAAGCTAAAGGTTTGGACACAGTGTCATTAGATATATATGAAACCATTAAGATAACAATAGAACTTTTAAAAGTTTCTATAACAGGGTTGAAGTCTTGCCCATTAATGTTTGTTGATAGAAGGACAACATCATAGTTATTACTTCTTATAGCATCTTTTGTAGAGGTACACATTTCACATACATGTCCAAGTTCACCTAGTTTTGTAGCTATACTTTGTGCTAAGTAAATTTCGTTTTCAATTATTAGTATTTTCATATTATCCTATTGTTTTCCAGTTAAAATATTTCAAGTTTGCATTAGCCGTTACCCCAACACCTTCTTCTCTACCTATAAAACCGAGTTTTTCTGTTGTTGTTGCTTTTACATTGACACGTGCAGCATCTATATTAAGTATATCTGCTATTACTCTTCGCATCTCAAGCTTATACTGACCGATTCTTGGTTTTTGTGCAGCTATTGTGATGTCTACATTGACGATAATAAAACCAAAGTTATAAATCTTACTCACAACTCTTTTGAGAAGTTCTTTAGAGTCTATTCCCTTGTACTCATCATCGTTGTCAGGGAACATCATTCCGATGTCTCCCATTCCTGCAGCTCCTAAAAGTGCATCAATGAGTGAGTGTAGTGCTACATCTCCATCACTATGAGCTTTAAAACTAAACTCAGAGTCTATTTTGACACCACCTAACCACATTTGGCCACCATCTTCAAATGCATGAACATCAAATCCATTACCACTGAGTGTGTCGTCCACTGGTGCTTTAAGACAAGGCATAAGGTTTAAGTCATTTACATAAGTAATCTTATGAGCAGACTCTTCACCTAAAATAAACTCTCGAGTTCCACCAAATGCAACGATAGCACTGCTTTCATCTGTATACTCAGTCTCTGTTTGAAGTGCTTTTCTTAATATATCACTACGAGAAAGTTGTGGAGTTTGAATTCTCTTGACTTTTTCTCTGTCAATAGTTTCGTCTTCATATACTATAGTATCTGTGACTTTCAGAAAGGGGACAATACAATCACTCTTGCCTTTTAAAGCGATAATTCTCTCTAGAAAATCCTCACCAATACAAGCCCGAGCGATATCACTTACTAAGACAAATTCACTCTTCACGACTTCCATTGCATTACTTAAAGATTCTTGTCGCGACTTACCACCTGTAACAAAAGTATACTCAGCATAGTTTTTCATAAATGAGATTTCATCTTTAGAGGCGACAATTATTACATTTACAAAGAATTTACTTTTTTGTAGCCTATGTGCTACAAAATTCCACAGTGGTTGATGCTCTATTCTCAGCCAATGTTTTTTTACATCTAGCCCAAAACGGCTAGAACTACCAGCAGACAGTAGTATAAGAGTTAAATCAGACAAACTGCCTCCTCATAAATAAAGTGTTACGAAATTATACACTATCTTTCTTTTAATAATCTTGATATATATCTTATGTTTTAATACACCTTAGATGATTTTTTAGGTTTAATCCTTAACTTAATAATGGATTTTTAGCTTAGATTAACTTTATTTGATTATATTGCCATTATAGAAACTATTTTAATTAAATATTCAAGGAGAGATTATGAGAGCTACATGGTTAAAAGAACGTGAAAACGACCCGGTACGTACACAAATGTTTTATGCAAAGAAAGGTATTATTACAGGTGAAATGGAGTATGTTGCTAAGATAGAAGATCTTTCTCCTGAACTAGTTCGTAGTGAAGTTGCACGTGGACGTATGATTATTCCTGCAAATGTAATGCACGAAACTTTAGAGCCAATGGCTATTGGTATTGCATCTAAATGTAAGATAAATGCTAACATCGGTTCATCTGCAATAGCAGCGGACATTGAAGACGAAGTTGAGAAGATGAAAGTTTCTCAAAAGTATAAAGCAGATACAGCTATGGACCTTTCAACAGGTGGAGATTTAGATGAAATCCGTAAAGCAGTTATTAATGCTTCTGTTATACCTATAGGGACTGTGCCTATTTACCAAATTCTTCATGATGTTGGCAACAAGATAGAGGACTTAACTATAGAAGTAATGCTAGATGTTTTAGAGCGTCAAGCTAAGCAAGGTGTTTCATACTTTACAATTCACGCAGGTTTCTTACTTGAGACAATGCCAAATATTGCAAAACGTAAAATGGGAATCGTATCTCGTGGTGGTTCTTTAATGGCTGCATGGATGATGCATTACCATAGAGAAAATCCTTTTTATACAGCATTTGATGAGATCTTAGATATCTGTGCTAAATATGATGTTTCTTTATCTCTTGGAGATTCTCTCCGTCCTGGTTGTTTAGCTGATGCTTCTGATGCGGCACAACTAGGTGAACTAAAGGTTCTTGGTGATCTTACATTAAGAGCTTGGGAAAGAGATGTTCAAGTTATGGTTGAGGGACCAGGTCACGTTCCTATTAATCAAATCGAACGTAACATGAAAATTCAAAGAGAACTTTGTCACGAAGCTCCTTTTTATATTCTAGGCCCCCTAGTTACTGATATTGCAGCTGGATATGATCATATCTCTTCTGCTATCGGTGCAGCTGTAGGTGGTTGGCATGGAGCAGCAATGCTTTGTTATGTTACACCAAAAGAGCACTTAGGTCTTCCAAATGCTGATGATGTTCGTGAAGGAATCATTGCTTACAAAATTGCAGCTCATGCGGCAGACATTGCTAGAGGTCGTAAAGGTGCTAGAGATGTTGATGATGCTATGAGTGATGCACGTTATACATTTGACTGGGAAAAGCAGTTTGAATTATCATTAGATGGTGATAGAGCTCGTGAGTATCACGATGAAACTCTTCCACAAGATGTATTTAAAGAAGCAGAGTTTTGTTCTATGTGTGGACCAAAATTTTGTTCTTACAAAATTACTCAAGAAATTATGGATAATCCTGAAGGAATCCAAAGAATTATTGACGAGTCAAAAGCTAAAGAAGAAGCTGGAGAAGCAGCTGCTTTAGCATAAACTAGAACTTAAATGATAGAGCTTTTTAAATAAGACAATTTTTGTCTTATTTAAATACGATATAGTTCAAAAATATAAAATTTATAAAGGAAAAAATAACAAATGACTGAAGAAATTGTAAAAACAGCACTTTCAAAAGTAATGTATCCAGGTTTTACTAAAGATATCGTTACTTTTGGTTTTGTTAATAATATAGTAATAAATGGAACTGATGTTTCTTTCACATGTGACATTACATCAAGTGCAGCAGAAGTTGCTGGGCAGATTAAAGATGAGTCAACTGCAGCTCTTAAGGCAGAAGGTGCTACAAATGTTAACTGTAACATTAAAGCTCCACAAATGCCAAAAGAGTCTTCTTCTCAAGGTAAAAACTTAGCACCACAAGTGAAAAACTTTTTAATGATAAGTTCTGGAAAAGGTGGAGTTGGAAAGTCAACTACATCAGTAAATATAGCTATCGCTCTAGCTGCTCAAGGACTTAAAGTTGGTCTTTTAGATGCAGATATTTATGGTCCAAATGCTCCTCGTATGATGGGTCTTGATGGTGTTAAACCAGAAGTAACTGGAAATAAAGTAATGCCTTTAAAAGCTTACGGAATTGAAGTTATGTCTATGGGTTCACTAATGGATGAAGGTCAAGCACTTATCTGGCGTGGAGCTATGATCATGAAAGCTATTGAGCAGTTCTTACGTGACATCTTATGGTCAGAGTTAGATTGTTTAGTTATCGACATGCCTCCAGGAACTGGTGATGCTCAGCTTTCATTAGCTCAAGCTGTTCCTGTAACTGCAGGTCTTACGGTAACTACTCCACAAGCAGTTTCTTTAGATGACTCACGTCGTTCATTGAACATGTTCAAAAAGCTTAATATTCCTCTTGCTGGAATTGTTGAGAATATGAGTGGATTTATTGCACCAGATACTGGTGTTGAGTACGATATTTTTGGTAAAGGAACATCTCAGCCAATGGCAGATGAATTCGATACTAAAATTATTGCTGAAATTCCAATAGAACCAGGAATCAGAACAGGTGGAGACGAGGGTAAACCAGTTACTTTCTCTAACCCATCATCTGAATCTGCTAAGCGTTTTGCTCAAGCGGCTGCTTCTATTTGGGCAACTATTGAAGAGATAAACGCAAATGGTGGTGTTGATAACAAAGGCGTTCAGCCAACAACTCCTCCAGGTGTATCTGCATGTTCTACTGCAGCTGCTCCTGCTCCAGCTAAAGAACCTGAGGGCGAAAGCTGTGGAACAGGATGTGGATGTCACTAGACATCTGCAACCTGTAGTTATCCTTTAAGGCTCGGTGATTTTTCACTGAGCCTTTTTTTATGTCTAATTTTCTCTCTTTATGAGAGAAAATTTTACTCTACTGTTACACTTTTTGCTAAGTTTCTTGGCATATCTACATCATTTCCTAAACGCACTGATATCTCAAGTGAAAGTACTTGAAGAACAACCATCATCTCAAAAAATTCTAACATATAGTCTTTACATTCATTTATAGCTATAAAATCATCCGCCTTGTCAAACTCTATTGCACTAATAGCACATATAGTACTATCTCTTGCACTTAACTCTTCTACGTTTGATTTTGCTTTTTCATATAAGAGATGTTGAGGAAGTAGGGCAATGGTAAAAAGTTCAGGATCGGCGAGGGCTATTGGCCCGTGCTTCATCTCTCCACTTGGGTAACCTTCAGCATGAAGGTAACTTATCTCTTTTAGTTTTAAAGCACCTTCAAGAGCAAGTGGATAAAAAACATCACGACCTATAAAGAAAAAACCATGACCATGAAGATAGCGTTTAGATAATCTTTTAATGCGTTCATGAAGGTTATCTGTCACTTTACATGCGCCAGGAACTTCACGAAGAAGAGCTATCTGTTTTGCTATTTCTTGTGTACTCATAGTATCTTTAAGTTTACCAACATAAAGACTCAGCATCCAAAATACAGTTACTTGTGTAGCAAATGCTTTGGTAGAAGCGACACCTTTTTCAACTCCAGCACGAGTAAGTATACAAGCATCAGCTAAACGTACCATCGACGAGTTATCTACATTACAGATGACAAGAGTTTTAAGACCAGCTTTTTTTGCCATCTTGAGTGTTTCAAGAGTATCTGCTGTCTCACCACTTTGACTTATGACAACAAAGAGGGTATCTTTACTCATTATAGGAGAACGGTATCTAAATTCTGAAGCTACTTCTATGGTAGTTTTTATTTTTGCATAGCGTTCAAAAAGATATGTTGCTGTAAGTGCTGAGTGATAGGAAGTACCACAAGCACAAAGTTTTATCTCATTTATACCTTTAAAAAGAGTAGTGTCTAATTCTTCAAAGAGTATTTCTTCATCGCTTAAACGTCCCATTAAAGTATCTGCTATTACATCACCTTGCTCATAAATCTCTTTTTCCATGAAGAAACGAAAGCCATCTTTTTGTGCAGAGAGTTTATTTTGTGTGAGTTTAGAGAAATTTGGTTTTTGCACTTTATTGTTCTTATCAAATATAGCAAGACCTACTGGTGTAACATATCCATAGTCTCCATCTTCAAAGTAGTTTACATCACTACAGTGACCTATTAGAGGAGTGTCAGAAGAAGCAAAGTACTTTTCATTTTCTGCGTTTATACCAACAAGCATGGGTGAACCATGTTTAGCAAAAAATATAGTCTCATCTTCACCTTTAGTCACAAGTAAAATGGCATAGGCACCTTGAAGCTGAGAGATTGTTTTTTTAAAGGCTTCAAAACTAGAGTCTGAAGTTTTGAGGTTTTTTTCAAACTGATGCACTATAACTTCTGTATCTGTTTGACTTAAAAACTTAACACCATCTGCTATAAGTTCTTTTTTTAAATCAGCATAGTTTTCTATGATACCATTATGCACAACATAAGAACTTTCTCCAACATGAGGATGAGCATTAAGCTCCGTTGGTTTTCCATGTGTTGCCCATCTAGTATGACCAATACCAATGGCAAAGCCATTAGTTATAAAGTCTTGTGTTTTTTCTTCTAAATTTACGAGTTTACCAGTAGCTTTGTAACTATGGAAATTACCCTCTTGGAGTACTGCTATTCCAGCGGAATCGTACCCACGGTATTCTAACTCTTTAAGCCCTCCAAGTAAAATGTCTTTAGTGTCTTTTTGACCTAAGTAACCTACAATTCCGCACATATAAACCCCTCAATAATTCTATTTTGATAACATAGCATAAATATCTTCGACATTATTACATATATCATTTTGTTTGTCCATTAAAAAGCTATCTCTGACCTTATATTTACTTGAGTGTATTTTTGCAGTAATAATGTTGATTTTTAATTCTTCAAAACAGTGCATCACATAAGCAAGTAGGCCAAGTTGATTTGAAGTATGAATTGTTATTTCAGCATGTGTAAGAGAATGATTACAATCCACATTTATCTCTTCGCGTTTAATATTTACCGCTTTGAGTGTAACAACCCTCTCCATATCAAACGCAGCATCTATAATCTCTTGAACTTCTACTAACTCACTGCCTTTAACATTTTGAATGAACTCAATTTTAAAGTATTTTATCCCATCAAAAAGGGTAAATATTTCCATTGATGCAACGTCAAGATGAGATAATGAAGCAAGTAGAAAACCAATATTTAGAGGAATTTTTCTGTATATTTCTATAGATAAAGACTTTTCATTTTTTGTAGTAAAACTATATTTCTGTGTCTCTTTAGCTTTTTTTGCAATCTCTAGAATGTCTTGCGGTGTATGTTTAAAGAAAAAGAGATTTGACTCTACGGAGATTATTTTTTTTGAGAAAGTACGAGGTAAAGTTTTGAAGTCATTAAGATTTTTAACTCGATTTTCTATGGTAAGGCGTTTTTTAGCATCTGTTATCCGGTTGCTATTTTGTGCTACTTCCAAGGCACTAATATACAAGTCTTTGAGTAGTTTAGAATTAAAAGAGTTGTAAGTATCTCCTCCCACACCGTTAATATCCGCGTAGGTTAAAATATACAGAAGGTTGAGATTTTTCACATCTTCTACTTTGGACATAAATCTATAAAGAGTCTTTTCATTATGAATATTTTCTTTAAACGCAACCCCACTCATAAGAATATGATGTCTTACAAGTATGACAGCCCTTTTTGTTGCCTCGTGTGAGAGTTTGATGTTTTTAGCAAACTGAACTATGAGTTTTGCCCCAACTTCACAATGGTCTTGTTTACGACCTTTTCCTGTGTCATGAAAGAGGGTGACGGCTTTTAATAGTAGCTTTTCTTCGCTACTTAACATATTAAAAAGTATTTTTATAAAAGGTTCTTTGATGTTTTCAAGTGCCTCAATACATTTAATAGAATGTATATCTACAGGATAGTGATGGTAACCATCAAACTGTGGAAGGTGCATGACTTTTCTAAAATTTGAAAAGAGCTCATGTAAAATTCCAGCATCGTAAAAGAGTTTTAAAAATGAGTAAATATGTTCTTTTTGTAAAAGCTTTTTAATAAGAGCATATGTCTTAGCCTTGAGTGGATGCGATATATCTGCATATGTAACTTGGTAAAGAAAACCAGCATCATATTTATGATCCTTATCTTCGAGTGAGATTAAAAGTTCTAGGAGATTGTTTATTGGTTGTGGTTTGAGGTTATATGAGGCAAAAAGTCTATTGTCTATTTCATATATTCCTTTTGCTAGACGGTTATCTCTAAATTTTTTGATATAACTTTTATCAACAAGGAATGAACGCATCATCTTTTTTGCAAAGATTTGGGTAAAGTTGTTTATTCGCCACTGCGCTTGAAGTACCTTAGCCGCCATCTTCTTTTGATCTTTAAACCCGAGAATTTTACTCACTCCTGGAATATGTTCTAGAAGAAGTCTATCCTCTTGTTTATCAGTTATAAGATGCAAGGCACTTCTAACACGAAACAGTAGTTCAAGGGCTACTCTATACTCTTTATACTCATCTTCAGAAAAAACATTCCCACTTAAGTCTCTGAGCTTATTAACCCCATAAATAGTATTTGCAATCCAAAAAAGTAGGTGAGCATCACGAAGTCCTCCCACACTCTCTTTTATATTTGGTTGCATAGAATTTGGATGTTTTTTTCTTCTTAAACGCGACTCGTCAATTTTGGCGATAAGAAATTCTTTTTGCTCAAATAAGCGTATTTTGTTTAATTCTCTTTGTGTTGCATGCCAGGTAAAAGGAGAACCTTCTATTAAACGCGACTCCATAAGCGCAGTTCTAATGGTGATGTCCTCTCCACTTGCCTTAAAAAGATCACTTACTTCATGTACACGATGTCCTAGTTTCATGCCAGCATCAAGTGCAAGATAAAAGAGTTTTTCTATAATGAGTTCACTGTTATAACCATCTACTTTTTTATAGACTATGAGAAGGTCGATGTCACTATGAACAGCTAACTGCTCTCGCCCGTAACTCCCAAGTGCAACGATAGCTATAGGGATAGAACTTCGCATAGGCATATAGTTTCCAAACGTACGCCTTAGTACTGTTTTATACATAAGAGAGATTATGGAGTCAAGTTTTTTTGTATGTCGTACAAGAAAGTCCTTCCCTTGGTTTTCTTTGAAAAGTTCGCCAAGAGAATCTTTATACTCTTTTATATACTGTTTAAAAAGTTTAGATAATTCAAAATCTGAACCATTATTTTCTATTACATCTTCTATTTCTATTAGTAAATTCATAATGCTCTTTTGTGAATATTTTTATTCATTATAGTATAGTTATTTTAATCTTGATATAATCACTTAAATTAAAACAATTAAAACAAATAATTAAAAGTGAGAAAATATGACAATTACAAAAAGTGTAACATTTATAGCGAAAGAGGGTAGTGAAGTAAAAATGAAAGAGTTGCTTTGTGCTATGGTAATACCTAGTAAAGCAGAAACAGGATGTCTTTTTTATGAAATATTTCAGTATGAAAATGATAGAAAAAGATTTATGGCAGTAGAAACATGGGAAAATGAAACAGCATTGGATGGGCATAAAGCATCAGAACACTATAGAGTATACAAGTCTTCATATGAGCCTTTTTGTAATGACAAATATAGTGATGAATTAGAAGTTCTAGGATAAAAAATGAAAAATTTATGGAATGATAAAAAAGCACAAAAATGTGAAAATGATTTTGACCTTCGTGTCTATACTTCAAATCTTTTAGGTAAAAGCGATGAACTTGTACTTCATGGTGGAGGAAACACTTCGGTTAAGAGTGTTGAAAATGGCGAAGATGTACTTCTTGTAAAGGGAAGTGGTTGGGATCTTGTTAGCATTAAAGCAGAGGGTTTTGCTTCTGTGAAGATGAAAACACTATTAGAAATGGCTAAAAAAGAAAACCTTAGTGACTCAGAGATGGTAAGTGGACAAAAGGCTGCAATGACAGATAAATCTGCACCAAACCCATCAGTTGAAGCGATTCTTCATGCACTTATTCCTTATAAGTTTGTAGACCATACACATGCTGATGCAGTGGTAACAATGTCTAATTGTGAAAGAGGCTTAGAAAACATAGAGAAAGTTTTTCCTAACTTTTTAATAGTTCCCTATGTTATGCCAGGATTTATTTTAGCTCATACAATTTATGAGTTAACTAAGGATTTAAACTGGGACTCAATAGATGGAATCATTTTACATAACCACGGAATTTTTACTTTTGATAATGATGCTAAGAAATCTTATGACAAGATGATAAATGCAGTGAGTTTAGCAGAAGATTTTTTAAAAGAAAATGCTTCTTTAAACATAAAGAGTAGCCATAGTAGTAGTCAATGTGATATGTCTAAAATTAGCAAAGTTCTCTCAGAAGTAAAAGGTTATGATGTTTCAATAAACATTAACCAAACACCATTAGCAGTTCACTATGCTTCGTCAGAAAATCTTAGGGAGTTTGCATCTCGTGGTGTTTTGACTCCTGAACATATTATACGAACTAAACGCATACCACTTATCATGGAAGATACAGATTTAGAGGGTGGATTAGAGAAGTATAGACTCGAGTATAAAAAATACTTTGAGTCATTTGCTACTGATGAAATTATGTTAAACGCAACTCCTAACTACATGATTATTAAAAATATTGCAGTTATTAGTTTTGGAAGAAATAAAAAAGAAGCAGCTATTGTGAATGATATAGTTGAACATACGATGAAAGCAGTCTTGAGAGCAGATAAGCTTGGTGGATATAAAAGTATAAGTCTCAAAGATAGTTTTGAAATGGAGTACTGGGAACTAGAACAAGCGAAGTTGAAGAAGTAAAGATGTCTTATGTAATGGCAATTGATGCAGGTACAGGCAGTGTAAGAGCTGTAATCTTTGATACCAAAGGTAATCAACTCGGTGTAGCGCAACAAGAGTGGACACATTTAGAAGAAGAAGGCATCCCAAACTCTATGAGTTTTGATTTTTCTAAGAACTGGACTCTAGTTTGTGAGTGTGTTAAAAAATCTATACTCAATGCAGGCATAAATGCAGTAGATATTTTAGCTCTAAGTGCAACAAGTATGAGAGAAGGTATTGTTCTTTATGATAAAGATGGTAACGAACTTTGGGGTGTTGCAAACGTAGATGCGAGAGCTAGCGCAGAAGTAAAAGAGTTAAAAGCGAACTTCGAAGGTATAGAAGAAGAGTTTTATCAAATGAGTGGACAAACATTTGCTCTTGGAGCACTGCCGCGTTTGATGTGGTTAAAGAAAAATAGACCAGAAATCTATGAAAAAGTTGCAAGTATTTCTATGATAGGTGACTGGATCCTAGCACGATTGAGTGGAGTGATTGCAAGTGACCCGAGTAATGGTGGAACTACAGGTATATTTAGCCTAAGTAAACGCGACTGGGTAAAAGGTATGGCTACTAAAGTAGGGTTAAAAGACAACATTTTTCCTCCTGTTTTAGAAGTTGGAACCCCTATGGGATATGTAACGACAAAAGCCGCAAAAGAAACAGGTCTAAATGAAAAGACTCAAGTTGTTATGGGTGGTGGAGATGTTCAGCTTGGTGCTGCTGGGCTTGGTGTTGTAAAGGCTGGTCAAGTTGCAGTTCTTGGTGGCTCGTTTTGGCAACAGGTTGTAAATATACCAAGTGAGACAGAAGTACCAAAAGACATGAGTATAAGAGTAAACCCTCATGTTGTGAATGGACTCTCACAAGCTGAGGGAATAACATTTTTTTCAGGGCTTGTTATGCGATGGTTTCGAGATGCATTTTGCGATATGGAAAAACTTGAAGCAAAAGAGCGAGGCATAGATGTATATGCTATTCTAGAAGAAAAAGCCTCGAAAGTTCCAGTTGGTTCTCATGGCATAATGCCAATATTTTCAGACTCAATGAAGTATGCTAAGTGGTACCACGGGGCACCGAGCTTTTTAAATCTTTCTATAGATCCAGAAGTTTGTAATCGTGCTTCTATGTTTAGAAGTCTACAAGAAAACGCAGCCATAGTTTCAAGTATAAACCTAGAAAATATTAAAAAATTTAGTGCTGTAGAGATAGAAGAAGTCGTCTTTGCGGGTGGAGCGAGTAAGGGTACTTTATGGTGCCAGATACTTTCTGATGTTACAGGATACAGAGTAAAGGTACCTGTGGTTAAAGAAGCAACCGCTTTAGGTGCCGCTATGGCTGCTAGTGTTGGCTGTGGAATTTACTCGAGTTTAGAAGAAGCCTCACAAAAGTGGGTAGAGTGGGATAAAATTTATGAACCAAACATGGAAAATAAAAAACTTTATGACGCGATAAAACTGAAGTGGCAGAGAGCTTATGAAGTACAGTTAAAACTTGTAGATGAAAACATTACAACGAGTATGTGGAAAGCCCCTGGACTTTAACTATTTAAGAATTTTTTAGATAGAATTACTTATAAATATTAATAATATAATTGGATACAAATAAATGACAAAACAGATAAAAAAGTGCCTATTCCCAGCTGCAGGTTACGGAACAAGATTCTTACCTGCTACTAAAGCAATCCCTAAAGAGATGTTACCCGTACTTACTAAACCACTACTTCAGTATGGCATTGAAGAAGCCATAGAAGCTGGAATGAGTACTATGGCTATAGTTACTGGACGTGGTAAACGCAGCATAGAAGATCATTTTGACATCTCTTATGAACTTGAACATCAAATCAAAGATACACCAAAAGAGCACTATCTTACAGAAATTAGAAGCGTTATAAATAAGTGTACATTTTCTTACACAAGACAGGTAGAGATGAAAGGTCTTGGTCATGCAATTCTCACTGGAAAGACTCTTATAGGAGATGAACCATTTGCCGTAATCCTTGCGGATGATTTATGTGACAACGACAGCAAGGCAGTTCTTACTCAAATGACAGAGATATATGAAAAACACCCTGACTGTTGTATAGTGGCCATTGAAGAGATACCTAAAGAGCATACAAACAAATATGGTGTAATCGCTGGAGAAGAGATAGAATCTAATCTTTTTAAAGTAAATAACATGGTAGAAAAACCAGATCCTAAAGATGCCCCATCTAACTTAGCAATCATAGGTAGATACATTCTAACACCAGAAATATTTGACGTCATTGAACAAACACCACCGGGAAAAGGTGGAGAGATTCAGATAACTGACGCACTTTTAACTTTAGCTAAACAGGGTAAAGTCCTCGCATATAAGTTTGATGGTAAAAGGTTTGACTGTGGTAGTGTTGATGGATTTGTAGAAGCGACTAATTACTTTTACGAGAAGCAGAATAAGTAACTGATAAGGATACAACTATTTTAAAATTCATTTTTCTTATTTTACTAACTGTCTCAAGCCTCTTTTCACTTGTAGACTTAAATAATGCAACAACAAAAGAGCTTTTAGAGTTAAACGGCATAGGTAAAGCAAAAGCTAAAAAAATCATAAACTATAGAAACGAAAACCTATGCTTTAAAAGTATAAGTGAATTGGCTAGAGTTGAGGGGATCAGTAAACAAATCATCTCTGAGAACAGCACTGAACTTACTCTTGGGATTTGTTCGATTGTTAAAGAGAAAGAAGCACTATCATTGTCTGAATTTACCGATGTTTTATTTGACCCAATTAATATTATATTTGTCATAATTATTTCCATACTCGCTTTTCTTGACGTTAAAACAGGTAAAGATTTCAAAGGTCAAATCGTGAGTGTTGGTGTACTTGGGACATTTGTGGGAATATTTATAGGTTTGCAAGGTTTTAATCCTGCTGACATTGTAAACAGTGTTAATGAAATCTTAGTAGGACTAAAAACAGCATTTTTCACATCAATAGTCGGTATGGGTGTAGCCACAATACTCTCAATCACTCAAACACTAAAGGGCAATACTGAAAACAAATAATCATGAATGGATGAGCATATCGGACATGATGTCGGGTCTGATGTTAGTTTTTTTGTTTATAGCCATAAGTTTTATGATAGAGGTCGAGTCCGAAAAACAAAAGATGAAAGACATCGCAATCTCATACCGAGACACTAAAGCAAATTTAAATGAAGCTTTATATGCAGAGTTTGAAAATGATCTGCAAACTTGGGATGCTACTATCACCAAAGACAATAAAATCTCATTTAACTCTCCTGATGTCCTGTTTGAAGTAAGTAAAAGTGATATGAAAGATGAGTTTAAAAATATATTAGGGCAATTCTTCTCGAGATATATGAAAATCTTAACTTCAAAAGAATACAAAGATGAAATAAAAGAACTTCGTGTTGAAGGGCATACCTCAGACAAGTGGGGAAGTATTTTATCAGAAAAAGATATATATCTGAAAAATATGCAACTTTCACAAAGTAGGGCATATGAAGTTCTCTCTTTCTGCTACTCTTTAGAAGATGAAACGATAAAAGAAAATAGAACTTGGCTCCAGAAGAATTTCAGAGCAAATGGAATGGCATTCTCTAAGTTAAAAGAGAAAGATAAGGCGAGACGAGTAGAATTTAGCATAGAAATGAAAAGTGAAAATAAGGTTTATGAGATTTTACAGTAGCTAAACTAAGAAGAGAGTGTAAACCCACCTAGTATTCCTAAATCAGTTAGTGTATTTTGACATAATTTCTTTAAAAAAGATACTAAGTTGAGGGTAAATTTCAGGCCCACTTATTCATATACAGAGTTAATTCTAATCTTGATTTTGTTGTTAGTATTGTAGAGTCTACCCTCATTGTTCAGAAGTGCCTCCCACTAACTGTAACAAATTTGTATTGGTTGTGAGTATATGCCCTATGGCATTTGTAACTAAAATAGGGCAAGGTAGATGATTAATCAAAGAATCCATATAAATTATTTACCTTGTAACCTTAAACAAGAAGTATCGAAATATTCCAGCATAGCTTCTATAACTAACTCTGGATGACTCATATGCCCACAATGACCAGCCACATCCAGTACTTTAAGTGTACTATTTTTCAATTCTTTATGTAAATAATCGCCAACCTCTAGTGGTGCTAAGGTATCTCTATTGTGTTGAAGAATCAGAGAAGGACAAGTAACCAATGGTAAGTCGGTACGATTGTCGGAAAAAAAAGTGGTTTTAGCAAAAACTTGTGCTACATGTGGGTCAGTGGAGCAAAAACTCTCAGACAGTTCGCGTGATACTGCTTCTCCTCCTCCTTCCCCCGATACCACAGGAGCCAAATAGTTAGCCCAACCTATATAGTTTTGATCCATTAAAGAGAGCAGTCCCTCTAAGTCTTCATGCTCAAAACCACCTAAATACTCAGGATAATGATTTGAAAAACAAGGGGAGGGGCCTATGAGAACCATGCACTCAAACAGTTCAGGACGTGCGATGGATGCGATTAGGCCTGCACTGCAACTGACTGAATGCCCCACAAATATTATGCCATTTTGGATATCAAGTGCATCACAAACATCGAGAATATCCTGTGCATATCCTTGTAAACTAGAATATCTTTTTTTATCAAATGACGCTATATCAGATTGTCCACTGTCAACATAATCAAATAAGACTTGGCGGTGAGTGGAATTGAATGCGGGTGTAATTCGATCCCACATCTTTTGGTTACAGCCAAAACCATGGGCATAGAGAATTACTGGGCCTTTATTTCCTTGAACATGTACGTTATTTCGCTTGATGATATTCATTTTCCCCCATTTTTTCCTTAAACTTTGAATGTCCCAAAAATTCTTTAGGTAAATCCGATGAAAAATACAAGAAACCTTAAACACCTTCTTGTTCAAGTAAACCAGCAGTAAAATCATCACGATATAGGCAATTTCTTTTAATGTCAGCCATTGTAGTTTTACCTGTTGGGAGAACTTTTTATCTCTATTAGCATTTAAAAATATCTTATACAAATTAATAGCAAAGCTTCTTAGGATTACTATTCCCCTGTGTCAGGATAGTTGAAAACTATATCATAAAAGTGGAGATTTATGAGGGGTGAATTTGGGGTGTAATTTTAATTATATAATGGGAGGTTCATCAGATAATATTGATACATTTTATAAAAAAGAATCTACATTAAATTGTTGTAACTTAGTAAAAAATGATTTACTAGGATAAAGACCTATTATTTCTTTAGAAGATCTTCTCTTTTTGCATGAATCCATTTGCCTCTAGGCTTATCAATGTATTGAAAGCGCTCATTAGTAAAACTACCTTGTATACAAGTGTATTTATATAGTCTGTTATGTACTTCTATCCCTCCAATGGCTGTATTTAATACAGTTGGACCAGTAAGCTGATAAACTCCACCCTCTATATTCTTATTTTTAATATTTTCCAACATAATGTCTAAAGCTTTTTCTAATATTGGGCTATCTTTTCTACTGGCTATAAAATAGTTTGAATAGTGCTTTTTAGTCAGTAAAAATACTTCATTGTTGTCTTCTATAATCTTAGAAAGTGGCCATACCAAATGAGCATCGATGTCCATATAAATACCACCATAAAAGTTAAGAGTGAAAATTCTCCAAAAGTCTGCTTGTGATGCTCCATCTGTGAGTTGTTGATAAGCTTCTGACAACTCTTTTGAAGCATTTTCATCTATGAATATAATGCGATCTTCAGTACTAACATAATTATACTCGTAATCTAAAGACATTAAACGGTTATATAAGTAGTTAATGTATACTGGAAGACTTACTTTATTAGTATAGTTTGTTTGCCATATTCTCTTTGGAATCTGAGTGTCTCTTTTTGACTTGATTATTGGATTGCTTTTTATAGGTATTGTAAAACGCATTTTTGGAAACACAAAATGAAAAGGATATGAAAGTGTTTTTACAAGTGTACCAATTATTTTAGCAAAACGATTTGCTATGATGATGGGAAAAGACATTTAAGGATTCCTTGAAAGAATTAATTGACATAGACTACCTAAAATAGCTTGTTATATGGATTAACTAGAGGTAAAGTTAATTGTAAAAATACATTTTTAATAGATTTTAGATAAAATTATAGAAAATAAATTAAAATTGGTAAATATGAAAAAGATTTTTAAACGCTATCTTCCCTACATAAAAGAGTATAAATTACAATATCTACTTGTTTTACTCGGGATACTTTTAACAGTATCTGCAACTACTGCAACAGCGCATATAATGAAACCTCTAATGGATGACCTTTTTATATCTAAAAAAGAGGAAATGCTTTATTATATTCCTTTGGGATTAGTAGGTATTTACTTTTTCAAAGCGATAGGGAGATATGTTCAGTCTGTATACATGAGCTATATAGGGCAACATATAGTTACAAGGTTCCGTGAACTTCTTTTAGAGAAGATAATAGGGCTTGATATGACTTTTTTATATCTTAATCGCAGTGGAGAATTAATTTCGAGAGTGACAAACGATATAAACAGAATTCAGTATTTTGTTTCAAGTATGCTTCCCGAACTGTTTCGTGAGTCTTTAACCGTAATTGCTTTAGTGGGTTATGTAATTTACCTCAATGCTACTCTCTCTTTTTATGCTTTGGTTGTAATGCCTTTAGTGATTTACCCATTGGTTCTCATTGCAAGAAAACTTAAAAAATATTCGCACCGTTCACAATCTAAAAATGCGGATGTTGTAACTCGACTTACTGAAGTCTTTAACAATAGCGAAATTATCAAAGCAAACGCAACGGAAAAATACGAACTGAAACGTTTTTCAAAGCAAAACTGGCAGTTTTTTAAGATAAATATGAAGTCTGTTTATGTAGGTGAGATAGTCTCTCCTTTTATGGAGATTATTGGAGCACTAGGACTAGCTGCTGTTATCTTTGTAGGTGGAAGGGAAGTGTACGATGGCAAAATGAGTGTGGGAGAATTCACTGCATTTTTAACAGCAGTAGGACTTGTCTTTCAACCTATCCGCCGTATCGGTTCTATCTACTCTAAAATTCAAGATGCAGTAGCTGCTAGTGAGAGAGTTTTTGAGATATTTGACACACAAAGTCGGACAGTAGATGGAAAAAAATCTTTAGACAATGATATTTCGAGTGTAGAATTTAATAATGTAACTCTTAAATATGAAGATGCATTTGCATTAAACAGTGTAAACCTCTCTATAAAAAAAGGTGAAAATATTGCACTAGTAGGAGATAGTGGAGGAGGTAAGTCTACTTTTATAAATATGCTCCTGCGTTTTTACGATCCTGATAGTGGTGTGGTTAGTGTAAATGGTGTAGATATTAAAGAGTTTGAACAAGTCTCTTTAAAGCATCACATCTCTCTTGTATCGCAAAGAATATATATATTTCAAGACACACTTGCGGCAAATGTTGCTTATGGACAAGATATAAATGAAGAAAAAGTTCATGAAGCTCTGCGTTTAGCAGATGCTAGTGCATTTGTAAGCTCATTAGCAGAGGGTATATATACTCAAATGGAAGAATTTGGAGCAAACCTCTCCGGTGGACAACGACAACGTGTAGCAATAGCTCGTGCTATTTATAAGCACTCTTCTCTCTTGCTTTTTGATGAAGCGACATCTGCTCTAGATAATGAGAGTGAGAAACGTATACAAGAAGCCTTACATATTTACACTAAAGATAAAATCACGATTACAATTGCTCATAGATTAAGTACAATTGAAGATGCGGACAAAATTCTTGTTCTGCAAAAGGGTGCTATTGTAGCGACTGGAACACATACCGAGTTACTAGAGAGTTCTATTGTGTATCAAAAACTAGCTGGAACATTTGAGAATTAAATCGTTAATTAAGTTAGCAAAAAGGATTTATCATAAAAATATTACATAGAGACTCTTTACAAAGAGGTGGATTCGCTGGACTTAAAGAACATCGTTTAGTGACGGATTCTTCTATATTTGGAGCTCATAAAGATAGTGGTGCTTGGGATGGACTGGGAAACTTTGTTTATCTTGCAGATGCTTCCTTTATGCCTCATGGACAAACAAATATGCATGACCATAGAGAAATAGATGTTATTTCTGTAATGATGAGTGGTCGAATACAGCATGCGGGTTCACTGGAAGATGGGCAGATGATGGAGTCACATCATGCTCAAGTTCAGAGGGCTGGTGGTGAAGGATTCTCACATAATGAGATAAATCCTGATGATACAGAAAATAGAATGATTCAGCTTTGGGTTAAACCTCAAGTAGCAAATCAAAAAGCAGACTACAAACTGTATGAACCAAAAGAGGGTATGACTCGTATATATGGTGGCTCATCTGAGCAAGATGAAACATTTGACAACAGCACTGTTATGGAAGTAGGTGTACTTCAAGCTGGTGCAGATATTGCACATGGTGGAAAATTTATGGCTTACATCACCAAAGGAGCAGGGCTTTTAAGTGGAGTAAGTGTCAAAGAAGGTGACCTGATTAGAGATAATAATTTAATGTTTATAGCAACAGAGGATAGTGAACTGATTTTAATTTATGAGAATGCTTAGAATTATTTTAAGTGAGAAAATGAAGTAATATTCCAACAATGAACTAAATTTCCTTAGCTACAATCTAATATATAAAGGATTAACCATGAATACAAATATTAAAAAGTCAATTCAAAGCAGTTTCGTTTGTGATACATATTCTCTTGGAGCTCATTGGGTTTATGATGATAAAGAACTTGCGAAGTTAGATATAAACTGGGAGACACTCAATACTCCACAATCTTTATGGCACAAAGGAAAGGAGTTGGGAGATTTCACACACTATGGAGACCAAACACTTTTTTTACTTGAGTTTATTACAAAAAATGGTAGTTTCAATAAAGAAGCTTATTATGACTTTTGGAAAGAAAAAATGTCTAAGTATGAAGGTTATATAGATGGTTCAAGTAGAGAGTCTATGGAAAATATCGGTGCATCTTCAGGTGATTTAAGTATTTGTGGAAGAATAGCTCCACTTCTTCTATGTAGTAAATCCGAAGAAGCGTTCCTGAAAAATGTAGCTGATTTTGTAAGCATAACTCATAACTCTGAGCTGGCATTAAATGCTAGTGATTTTTTTGCAAAAATACTTTGGATGTCACAGACAAATGATGATACTGTCACTTTAATAAACGAACTTAAGCCTAAGTATCCATTACTGAGTAAATGGATAGACGATGCAATTGTAAAAAAAGGCTCTAATAGCTTCGATACTATTAGAGATTTTGGTCCAGCTTGTGGCATAGATGGTGGATTTGCTTGTGTAATTTACTTGCTATTACAAAATAAAGACTTTAAAACATTAATGATAGAAAATGCTAAAGCTGGTGGTGATAGTTCAGCACGCGGAATGATTGTAGCCATGATACTAGGTATTAAAGAAGGAATAGATTTACCAGAGGAATGGATAAAAGGTATGAAAATGGGATTACATATTTAACTTAATTAGCTTTTTAACACTTTTTAGAGATAATCGCAATAAGTATTAGAATAGTTAAAAATTTAAAAACGGTACAAAAATGGAAAAAAATTTAGAAGATATTTTTAGTTTTGATGAAATTCAAGATGATTGTGTAAAGTGTGGAAAGTGTATACCAGTATGTACCATTCATATCGTAAATCCAGATGAGGTTACTTCTCCTCGTGGATTTATTGACCTTTTAGGTGCTTATAAACGTGGAAACCTGGAACTTGATAAGACAGCAAAAGATATATTTGAGACATGTTTTTTATGTACAAATTGTGTTGAGGTGTGTCCTAAAGATTTACCTACCGATATGATTATAGAACAAGTACGATCCGATATCGCGAAGAAATTTGGTATAGCTTGGTATAAAAGAGCCTTCTTTTTACTTCTTCGTCATCGTTGGTTAAATGACTTGGCATTTAAGCTCGGTTGGGTCTTTCAAACATGTGGATTTAAAATTAAAGCAGATACAAACTTAATGAGCTCGCGTTTTAATTTACCAATGCTAAAAACAGATAGAGTATTCCCTAGTTTGAAAAAAACATCATTTTTGAACGCTCATCCTGAAAACATAGACAATGGCTCTAAACGCAAGGTGGCTATATTTATAGGATGTTTAGCAAACTATAACTTTAGAGTTACTGGAGATTCATTGCTAGAGATACTAGAAGCTTTAGAAATAGATGTATTTTTAGCAAAGTCTCAAAAGTGCTGTTCTGCTCCTGCATATTTTACTGGAGATTTTGACACGGTTGATTCTAACGCGAAGTTTAACATTGAGTACTTTGAGAGTTTCGCTGAAGATGTAGAAGCTATTATCGTCCCTGAAGCTACTTGTTCGGCAATGCTCAAAATAGACTATGAACATTATTTTCATGACCAGCCAGAATGGAAAGCACGAGCTAAAGCAATTATGGCTAAGGTTTCTATGGCTACCGAGTGGTTGCAACACAACACTGAACTTGAAGCACTCTTAGCAACAAAAAAACAAGCTCCAGAAGTTGTTACTTACCATGATCCATGTCATGCAAAGAAGATGCAAGGTATTCATGCAGAACCTCGTAATCTTGTAAGTCAGAACTATAAAATAGTAGAAATGAGTGATTCTAATGCTTGTTGTGGTTTTGGTGGTGTAACAATGCAAACTGAGAAGTATCATTTTGCTAAAGCGGCCGGAGTTCCAAAAGCTGCAATGATAAAAAATACTGGTGCACAGATAGTAAGTGCTGAGTGTTCGGCTTGCCGTATGCAGATAAATAACTCTATGGGTCTTGCAGGAGTTCAAACTGTGTTTAAAAACCCTATTGAACTGATTGCTGATGCTTTGAGAGAATAGATGGAGCACTTTATCTGGAGTTTAGATCCTATTGCATTTTCTTTTGGTCCTTTGCGGGTCTTTTGGTATGGCATATTTTTTGCAATAGCCACTCTATCTGGATTGCAATATATGAAGTGGGTTTACTCTGTTGAGGGTAAAGATGAAGCTATGCTAGAGTCAATGTTTATTTATATAGTTATAGGTATCGTTATTGGGGCTAGACTTGGACACTGTCTTTTTTATGACCCAGCATATTATTTAGCTAACCCGATGAAGATTTTTGCTGTTTGGGAAGGTGGACTTGCTTCTCATGGTGGTGGCACAGGTGTTTTACTAGCATTATATTTTTATGTTAAAAAGTATAAGCTAAATTATCTTTGGATTTTGGATAGAGTAGCTATTCCTACCGCACTTTTTGGTTTCTTTGTTCGTCTTGGGAACTTTATGAACTCTGAGATTATAGGAACACCTTCTGATCTTCCATGGGCTATAGTTTTTACAAGAGTAGATGATTTATCAAGACATCCAGCACAGTTGTATGAGTCTCTTTCTTATCTTGGTATATTTATTATTCTCACACTTCTTTATAGGATAAAACTCCATGTGTTAAATAATGGTTTCATATTTGGTACATTTTTGATACTTATATTTTCAGTACGTTTTTTAGTAGAGTTTGTGAAAGTAAAACAAGCAGCTTACTCTAGCGAAATACTAATAAGTACAGGACAGATGTTAAGCCTTCCATTTTTACTTTTAGGCGCTGTTCTGATTTTTTTGAGTTTACGAAAAAGACAGAAAAAAAGCTAAAGAATTATCTGTGATGTCTATGCTTTTTTTTAGCATGATGAACTGATTTTCTCCAGAAGTGATTCACTCCCCAATATGCAATTAATGAACCAAAAACAGAGTATATCGAAGTACCTAGATATAGAGGGATGAAAATATTATCGATATTCTCACTGAACCATTCTAAAGTCATTTCAACTGGAGCAACTTCTGAACCAAGAAGATAGGCACCGGTTAAGTATTCCATATAGTACATTGGTGGCATTGTTAAAGGATTACTAAGCCAACACATAGCTAGAGCAATAGGGACATTAAAACGCAGTAGAGGCATAAAAAGTAAGACTGCTGCCATTTGCATAGGCATAGGAACAAATGCTATAAATATCCCAATTAAAACACCACGAGAAGTCATCTTTCTATTTGTAGCTAAAAACTCAGCTGGTATCTTCGACTTTTTTATAATAGCTTTTAGTTTTTCACTTTTAGAAGTTTTTTTTAGAGCTTTTCTAATCATAAAGTGGCTTTAGGTTTATCAAAGAAATAACCTTGGGATTTATCTACACCGAGTTCTATTAGTTTGTCATTTATCTCTTTTGTTTCAACAAACTCGCCAATAGTTTGAATATTCATCCCTTTTGCAAACGCGACAATAACTGAGGTAATGAGAGCTGAGCGTTTATCTTTAACAATCTTTTTAATGATGCTTCCATCAATTTTTATAAAATCTGCTTGGAGACGCATGAGATGTTCAAAATTCGAGTAACCTGTACCAAAGTCATCGATTGAGATCCTACAGCCATATGCTTTAATTTTAGTTATAAAGTTTTCTACTTCATCAAAATCTTTTATATCCTCACTCTCGACAATTTCAAATATAACTCTGTCTGAAATATTATATTCTTCTAAAATAGAGACAAGATAAGTGTAAAACTCTTGATCTAATATATCGTCGATAGTAAGATTGATAGAAAATTCATAATCATTATTTTTAAAGGCTTCAAAACTTTTTTTGACAACTATCTTAGAGAGATTTGTATAAAGTTTTGATTTTTTTGCTATTTCCAAGAAGTAGAAGGGTGTAACAACTTCTCCATCTTTTTTTATAAGTCTAATTAGTGTTTCATACTTCTTAGCCCCCTTTTGCATATTGTCAATAATAGGCTGAAAGTACATAGTTATTCTATCTTCTTTAATCGCTTCTTTTATCTCTTTTATCCATTTTAAATTATTTTTGTACTGATCACTTAATGAAAGTTGATCTGTATATATCATTACATTTTTTGAATATTTTCTTGCTGCAAGAAGTGCCATGTTCGCAGTAGAAAGAAGTAAATTATTTTCCCGTATTGATAATGCAAGTGTTAGACTAAGTGAAATGTCTTGTTCACCTATGACAATAGTATTAGAGTTGTTCTTCTCTAAAAGCTTTTTAGAATACTTTTGGATTATTTGAGGGTCTTTTTCTTTAGATAGTATAGCAAATTGGTCAGCAGCAAGTCGGTAAATTTTATAGACTACCTTATCATAAGTATGAATAGCTAGAAATTCAGTAAATCTAATGAGCACTTTATTTCCAAAATCTTCTCCATAGAGATGATTTATATGGCTAAAACTATCAATATCTATAAGAATAAGGGAAAATTTATTTTGACTTTCTAACTCTTTTAGTAAAGCATTTCTATTACTAAGAGAGGTAAGTGCATCAGTATATAGAAGCTTTTCTAATTCACCTTGATGTTCAATTAGTTCTGTTATGTTATGTCTAATAGCAATGAACTCTACAATCTCATTATCTTTATTTAGTATAGGTGAAATCGTCGTATCAATCCAGTAGTCAGAACCATCCTTCTTTCTGTTTCTAAGTGTACCATGCCAAGTTTTTTTAGATAAAATGGTTTGCCATAAGTCTTTAAAAACTTTAGTGCTTGTGTCAGGGTGTCTGTTAATATTGTGCTTAGAGCCTATAACTTCTGACGCGGAGTATCCTGTCATTTTATAAAAGTTGTCATTTGCAAAGGTAATTATCCCATCAAGGTCAGTTTTAGTAACAATCAGATTATTATCAATATTATTTTTATAGCTTTCTAAATAAGAGATAGTATTATGGAGGTTCTTAGTATTATTTACTAAAGCATCATCTTTTATACTAAGCTTAGTATTTGCATTTTTATCTGTTTTGTTGATGAAGTATTTTATAAGAAAGTAGAGAGCGGATAGAGCGACAGAGATATTTAAAATAAAAAAGACTCCAACCATTGTCTGTGAAAGTGGATTTGTTTGCAGTACTATCATTCTTTGATCAATTATCGCTGAAAATATTAAAAGAAATATGAAAGAGTAAAGCCAATATGATTGTTTTGAATCTTTCTCATGAATTAGAGAGATAACAGGTGCAAAAAAGGCCCACATAAAAATAAAACTACTCAAGGCTAAACCACCGAGTGACCATGTTAGTAAAAAAGGAAGTAATAAGATAAGGGTCATTTGACCTGTCTGCATCATAAAAAGATTTTTATTTTTGTGGAATATTATGAGTAAAATAATAGAACCAATAGTATATATCATAGGAATAAGTGCAGAGATAGGATGCTCTAACAGATAGAGAATAACTGCCCAAAAAAACCCTACAGGACCTATGATAAGTGAAACTACATTTATAGATATTTTTTTAAGCCGTGTGGATTCGTTGTCTATTGATGATGAACCAATAGAGAGAATTTTTTCAAGATATCGTTTTTCTAAGCCCATACAATTATGCTCCTATCTGTTTTTATAGCTTTTTTGTAGCTGTAGTTTTATTTATTATATCATATAGAAGTATATATATGGTAAAATTCCAAATAATAATATATAGGGTGAGAAAAATGTCATTTGAAAAACTAGGAATATTCAAGCCTTTACTTGAAGCGATAAAAATTATGGGCTATGAAACTCCAACACCAGTACAAATAAAAGCTATTCCTTTAGTCTTGGCAAAAAGTGATATTTTTGCAACAGCTCAGACTGGAACTGGAAAAACGGCTGCATTTGGTCTACCTCTGTTACAGAGACTTAGAAAAAAAGATGAGAGTAAAGGTGTGAGAGCGGTTATACTTTCTCCAACACGAGAACTCTCTATCCAAATATATGAAGATTTACAACATTATGCTAAAAACCTTCCTGTAAACATTATGATACTTGTTGGTGGCAAAGATTTAGAGACTCAAAAAACAAAACTTAAAGAGGGAGTGGAAGTGGTTATAGCCACTCCTGGTCGTCTTATGGAGTTATGTGAAAATGGTCTTTCATTAAAAGATGTAGAGATATTTGTACTTGATGAAGCAGATAGAATGTTGGATATGGGATTTACTAAAGATATTAAAACAATACATCCCTTACTTCCTAAGCGCCATCAATCACTTCTATTTTCTGCTACCTTTTCTGAAAAAGTTAGAAAACTCTCAAAGCTCATACTTAATAAACCGGCGTTTATTGAAACTGCAAAGAAAAACACTACGGTTGATACTATTAATCAAACAGCATATCTAGTAGATTCTGTGCGTAAGGCAGAACTTTTAGCTTATATTATAGGCTCTCGCAATTATCCACAAGTTTTAGTATTTACAAGAACAAAAGCAAGTGCGGATAAACTATTTATAGAGCTAAAAAAAGATGGCTTAAAATGTGGTGTACTTCATGGAGATAAGACAAAAGCAAATCGTCTTAAAACATTAACACAGTTCAAAGAGGGAGCTTTTAGGGTTTTAGTAGCGACTGACATAGCATCTCGTGGACTAGACATTGAGCATCTTCCGTATGTTATAAACTATGAATTACCTTCAGTTCCTGAAGACTACATACATCGTGTTGGTCGTACTGGAAGAGCTGGGCGTCAAGGTGAGGCTATCAGTCTCATAGACATCTATGAAAAGTATGAAATGAAAGATATAGAAAAGCTCATAGGTCTAAAAATACCTCAAGAAACGGTTGAAGGTTTTGAACCAGATCCAACTATACGAAGAAAAGATGTTAATGAAGTAAAACTCAAGGCTGAACATAAAAAAGCATCAGATAAAAAAGAGCGTCAATACTCTAAAAATACTTCGGGTATGCCAGAATCAAGAAAACAGATGAAAGTAACTAAGAAGAAGAGAAAAACTACAAAACGTGATTAGGCTGAAGGGATTTTTTACATTATAATGAATCCCTAAAAATACACCTTAACTGTTAGAAACTTGTTATGCTACATGGAAGTCATAAATATAGAAAATCCATGTAGAGTAATTATCCTATTTAATTTCCCATGTATCGCCAGAGTACAGTAGTTTATTAAAGTCCCCTTCTCCTTTTTTTGCTTTAACATGGGCGATTTGCTCAGTCACTTGGTCGTTATAAATGACATCTTTAACCTCATACAATACACCAAATAATTTAGGCATTTCTGGATCAGCATCCATGGACACAAGTAGAGAAGCTAACATTTCGTTTTTTTTGTCATGAACTAGGCAGTTTGCTTGAGTATACGTCTCTCCAAGTTCGACAATTTTTAAGCTCAGACCATCAAGGATAATTCCTTTTTTAAGTTCATTGCCAAAGATAATTGGCTCGCCATGAGTAAGTATAACGGAATGATCTCCTCGACTATTTTTATCGGTATACTCAGCATGACAGCCATCATTAAATATTAGGCAGTTTTGATACACTTCAACAAAAGATGTTCCTCTATGGTTTTCAGCTTCTAGCATTACCTGTTCCATATGCTTTGAGTCAGTGTCTAGGGTACGAGCTATAAATGTCGCACTAGCACCAAAAGCAAGTTTAGCAGGGCTAAAGGGCCTATCTAAAGAGCCGTAAGGTGTAGATTTTGTTACATGACCCTGTTTAGTTGTCGGAGAGTATTGTCCTTTTGTTAAACCATAAATTTCGTTGTTAAACAAAATGATATTCATATCAATATTTCTTCGTATCGCATGTATAAGATGATTACCACCAATAGATAAACCATCGCCATCACCAGTGATAACCCACACACTTAAATCAGGATTTGCTGTTTTAACGCCAGAGCCAATAGCAGTAGCCCTCCCGTGGATTGTATGGTATCCATATGTATCTAGGTAGTATGGAAATCTTGAAGAACAACCAATTCCTGAAATAAATACTATATCTTCTTTTTTTCTGCCAATCTTAGTCAAGGCAACTTGCATAGCCGAAAGAATTGCATAATCTCCACAACCCGGGCACCATTTTACTTCTTGATTACTGGAAAAGTCTTTTTTCTTATATTCCAAATCATTATTTTCAGTCATTTTAAGCCTCACTTAATGCATTAATAAAAGCTTCTTTAAGCTCTGAAATTTTGAAAGGCAAGCCTTCAACTTTATTGTATGCAATAGCATTACATCCAAATTTTGCATTAATGACATGTACCATTTGTCCCATATTTAATTCTGGAACAATGACCTTTTTAAAGTTTTTTATGACATTACCGACATTCTTTGGCATAGGATTTATATACTGTAAATGCATGAGAGAAACTTTTTTACCCTCTTTTTGGAGTCCTCTTACTGCCATCTCTATAGAGCCGTATGTACCGCCCCATGAGATAACAAGAAGATCACCACTTTCATCACCTTCTACTTCCTGTAAAGGTATGTTGTCAGCCACTTTATCTACTTTTTCTTGTCTTATTGTACACATTCTCTGATGATTGGCAGGGTCATAAGATATATTACCTGTATCAAAGTCTTTTTCTAGTCCGCCGACTCTGTGCTCAAGACCTGCCATACCCGGGATAGCCCAATCTCTAACAAGTGTTTGTGGGTCTCTCTTTATCCAACTCCAGTTATTTTTATCAACTTGCTCTGGATCAAGCATTTTATGATTTATTGTGGAGTAAAGAGCATCGACATCAGGGATTTTCCATGGTTCTGTCCCATTTGCTACATAACCATCACTTAGGAGCATGACTGGAGTCATATGCTCAAGTGCTAAACGACTAGCTTCATAAGCCATATGAAAACAGTCATTTGGTCTCGAAGCAGCTACTATAATGAGAGGAGAATCACCATTTCTTCCATAGAGGGCTTGGAAAAGATCTGATTGTTCTGTCTTAGTGGGAAGTCCAGTAGAAGGACCACCACGCTGAACATTAACTATAACCAGAGGCATTTCATAACTTATTGCTAGACCAATAGCCTCGCCTTTAAGTGCGATTCCTGGTCCAGAAGAAGTGGTGATAGCCAGTGAACCACTGACTCCCGCACCTATCGCCGTACAGATGGCAGCAATTTCATCTTCCGCTTGAAAGGTCTTAATTCCAAATTCTTTGTATTTTGATAGTTCATGTAGAATATCTGAGGCTGGAGTAATTGGATAACTTCCAAGAAACAATGGAAGTCCAGCAGCTTGTGAAGCTCTAATAAATCCCCATGCAGTAGAGGTGTTACCATTAACTTGTCTATATTTTCCAGGCTCAACTTTTGCACTAGATACTTTATAGGTAGAGACAACAGTTTCAATAGTATCAGCAAAGTGTGAACCAGCCTTCATCGCTGCTAGGTTAGCTTTTAGTAATGCTGGATTATCACTAAACTTCAAATTAATCCACTTTAATGTTGTCTCCATTTCTCTATGGTATAAAAAGTATGTCATTCCAAGTGCATAAAAGTTCTTACAACGTTTTTTACTTTTTGTATCTAAATCAATATCTTTTAGTGCTTCAAGTGTTTGAGAATCAATAGGTACTTTTATAAGTTGATAACCTTCAAGATCTCCATTTTCAAGAGGATTACTTTCATAACCAGCTTTTGCAATTTTACTATCACTAAATGCATCTGAGTTAAGAAGGATAGTTCCTCCTTTTTTAAGTTCTTTTAGATTGACTTTAAGTGCTGCGGGGTTAAAAGCGACAAGCATATCAGCTTCATCGCCAGGTGTAAATATCTCTTGCGACCCAAAATGAATCTGATACCCAGAGACACCTGCAACCGTTCCTTTAGGTGCTCTTATCTCCGCTGGGTAATCAGGGAAAGTTGCTATATCATTTCCCATCATTGCTGAAGTATTTGAAAACTGTGTCCCTGTAAGTTGCATTCCGTCCCCAGAGTCTCCTGAAAACCTTATAACTACACTTTCAATTTCTTTTAGATTTTCCATTATTCACCTCAATGAGTTTTTTATTATACTAGCTATAAGTTAATAAAATTTAAGATAACTATAACATATAATCTTATAATTTTAGACTTAATTAATAACATGAGTACTTAAAACACCTTGCTAATCCTTGCTTACAACTCAATGAAAAAAAAGGCTCCTACATTACTTATAATTGCTATACTACGAAGCATAACTCAAGAATTACTTGGGTTTAGGTAAGAAAGTTAAGCTAGAATGACTTATGCTTAAAGATTATGAAGATTATGAGATAGAAATACTTTATCAAGATGAGTATCTTGTAGCTATAAATAAGCCAAGTGGACTTTTAGTTCACAAGTCAATGATAGACAAGCATGAAGTATACTTTGCAATGAAAATACTGAGTAAACAGATAAAAAAATGGGTATATCCCGTTCATCGTTTAGATAAACCCACTTCTGGTGTATTACTCTTTGCACTTGACTCTCATACTGCAAAACTTATGAGCGAGCAGTTTTCTTCACATACTATTCAAAAGACATATATCGCAGTTGGACGTGGATATATTGAAGATGAGGGTATTGTAGACCATGCTCTTAGTATAAAACTAGACAAAATTAGTGATAAAGACTCTTCAAAAGACAAAGAATCTCAAGTTGCAATAACTGCATTTAAATGCTTAGCTAGAGTAGAGTTAATTGCAAGTGTTGGTCGTTATGACACAGTAAGGTACTCCCTCATACAACTTAAACCCAAAACTGGTAGAAAACATCAACTCCGTCGTCATATGAAGCATATAAATCATCATCTTTTGGGTGATACAAAGTATGGAAGAGGGGAGCATAATATATTTGTAAGAGAAAAGTACAATATACATAGGCTATTGCTTCATGCATCTTGTTTAGAGATAAAACATCCATACACAAATGAGTATATAAGTTTTAAAGCAAAATTTGATGAGACATTTAAGATGATGTTTAACTCCTTTGGATGGAATGAGGATATAATAATAGAATAAAAAATAATTCTATAAAGTGTGGGACAATTGATGAGTGAAATGAAAGCTATATATTTAAAAGATTATGATAAACCTTTGTTTAGTATAAAGAGTGTTAATTTAACATTTGAACTCTTTGAAGAAGAGACTTTAGTGACTAATGTCATGAAAATGACTAAAGAAGAAACAAGTGAAAATAATTTAAGACTAGATACTAAAGAGTTAGAGCTAGTAGAAGTGTATATAAATAATCTGCAAATTGGTGAGAGTCGTTACATAGTTGTTGAAGATAGTTTGACTATTCTAAATGTTCCTAATGAGTTTACTCTTAAAATAATCAATAGAATCTATCCACAAAAAAACACAGAACTTGAAGGGCTTTATAAGTCTGGTCCCATCTTTTGTACACAAAATGAACCGGAAGGTTTTCGTAGTATAACTCCATACCTTGACCGTCCTGATGTTATGAGCGTTTTTACGACTACTGTCGTGGCAGATAAAGAAAAATACCCAGTACTTTTAAGTAATGGAAATAAGGCACAATACACAGAGGGTTCTGATAAAAGCCATAGTAGAACTTGGGTAGATCCACATAAAAAACCATCGTACCTTTTTGCTCTTGTTGCAGGAGACCTTGGAAGTATAAATGATGAGTTTATAACTGCGAGTGGAGAAAAGATAGAGTTAAACATTTACTGTGACAAAGGAAATGAGTCTAAATGTTTTCATGCAATGGAGTCCCTTAAGCAGTCAATGACTTGGGATGAAGAAAAATATGGAAGAGAATACGACTTAGAAATTTTCAACATTGTTGCCGTCGATAGTTTTAACATGGGTGCTATGGAGAATAAGGGTTTAAATATCTTTAACTCCGCCTATGTTTTAGCAGATACAGATACCGCAAGTGATGCTAACTTTATGGGAATTCAGTCTGTTATCGCTCATGAGTATTTTCATAACTGGACGGGAAATCGTATAACATGTCGTGACTGGTTTCAACTCACTCTCAAAGAGGGTTTAACAGTATTTAGAGATCAGTGCTTCTCAGCTGACTTAAACTCTAGTGAAGTACAACGCATAGAAGATGTAAAATCTCTTCGTGAACGTCAATTTGTAGAAGATGCTTCACCAACAGCTCATCCTATCCAACCAAAATCTTATATATCTATGAATAACTTTTACACGGCAACCGTTTATGAAAAAGGTGCTGAGATTATAAGAATGATACATACACTTTTAGGTGAAAAGACATATAGAAAAGCAACGGATTTATACTTCGAGACCTTTGACGGACAAGCTGTAACTACTGATGACTTTTTATGGGCTATGAGCACTGCCTCAGGAATTGATTTGACTGTGTTTAAAGCTTGGTACCATCAAAGTGGGACTCCAAGGTTACAAGTAGCTGAAAATTTCTCTGATGGCATTTATAGCCTCAAGTTGACACAAATTGTTCCAAACGCAGTAGGTGGTGTAAAGCAAGAGGCTTACTTTTACCCTTTAAGCATAGGACTACTTAACCAAGATGGTACACAAGAACTAGAAAAAATGTTACTTGTAAGTAAAGAAAATGAAGTCTTCACTTTTAAAGGTTTGAAAAATAAACCAACTTTATCTATTAACAGAGGGTTTAGTGCTCCCATCATCATAGAACAAGAAACAAAAGATTTTTCTTTTTTAATGAAGCACGACAGTGATAGTTTTGTGAAGCATGAAGCAGCACAAAGCTTTGCTATAGAAACACTAGAAGAAATGATGCAAGGAAAAGATATAAACCCTGAGTTTACTGATGCTTATGGTCACTTACTTGAATCTGAGGTAGAGTTGTCTTATAAGGCACTCCTTTTAGAACTTCCTTCAGTCTCAACTTTAATGCAGCGTCAAGATGAGGTGGATTTTGAGCCAATATATAAGGCTAAAGAGAGACTTTGTAAACATTTAGCACAGAAGTATGAAGTAAAACTTTTAGAGCTGTATACAGAGTTACATGAACCAAAATCAACACAGATTGATAGTCTTAGTATGTCAAAGCGTTCTTTGAAAAATCGTGTTTTACATATACTCTCAGCACTTGATAATGAAGTGATCTCAGAGATGGCAAAGGCACAATACGAAGAGTCTATAAGTATGTCAGATAGAGTTGTAGCACTAGATATTTTAGAAAACACTCATCCTGAGTTGTCTGAGCCTGCGTTTAAAGATTTTTATATGAAGTATAAAGAGCAAACATTAGTTATGAATAAGTACTTTTCATTACTTTCAGCATCAGAGAGAAAGGGTACTATAGATCGAGTAATGGCTCTACAAAATGATCCTGTGTATGATGAGAAAGTGCCAAATTTAGTGCGTTCACTTATTGGTGTATTTGCAAGAAACTATAAACACTTTCATGCTAAAGATGGACATGGTTATGCTTTCGTAGCTTCGAAGATTATAGTTATCGATGAGATAAACCCTCAAATGGCCTCAGGACTTTGTGGGGCATTTAAAATTTATAATAAAATGAATCCTATTAATAAAAATCTTATGAAAAAAGAGTTAGAAAAGATTATGGCAGTTAAAGATTTATCTAAAAACTCATTTGAAATTATTAGTAAAATTTTAGCCTAAACATTTAAATGTCAAAGTACTATGTTTATATACTAAGGTGTAGTGATGACACTTTATACACCGGAATCACTACAGATATAAAACGCAGGATTGATGAGCATAGCAACTCAGAAAAAGGTGCAAAATATACGAAACAAAGAAGACCTGTAAATCTAGTTTATAGTGAAGAGTCTTTAAACAGAAGTACTGCTTCTAAACGCGAGTATGAGATAAAAAAGATGTCGCGTTTAAAAAAGTTAGAGTTAATTTCTTAGGCTGAAATACTAAAAGGTTTGGATTTTTGTTCTTCATCTTGAGCTAAGGATGCATAGGTTTCTTTCCCTAAGCTCTCTTCTGCTGTTTCTTTTGCTAGTTGTTGCATGGCCTTCATTTCCATAACTCTAGCACTTGAAGCTACTGCAAAATCTTGTGGGGATGGACTACCCGCGGCCATTGCCGAAGCCATAACTTGTCTCGCGTTTGTTATGGCTTCTTCTGGAGTTGATGCAGCTGGAGTAGAGATGGAAACTTCACCACCAATGGCATACATCTTTCCATCTGGACCTTGTTGGTAAGTATAAGATGCAGCACCCGTCATTCCGCCACCAGCAGCTTGATGTGCTGATTCATGAGCTTTGACTTCGCTGTCACGTGCAGCTAAATCTTTTACAAGTTTTTGTTCATCTGGACTTAAATCATCAGTATTTATAGATGCTTTTTTTTCAGCTTCCTTGGATGCTTCAAGTTTTTCTTCTTTTACACTTTCTATACCAGTCACCCGTGACTTATCTTCTGAAACCTCAAGAACTTCTTTTTCGTTGAGTCTAACAGTATAAGTGGAACCGACGTCGTATTGTGTATTTAAACCTATATTCATAATATCTATTATAGCACTATAATGATATTATTCCAATAATTAAAAAAAGGTAGAAAAATGAGCCAAATGAAATTTGAACTTAAAGACGAATATATAGAACTATTTAAACTTATTAAAGTACTTGACTTAGTAGATACGGGAGCACAAGCAAAAATGTTAGTTGCTGATGGATATGTTAACAGAAATGGAGAAGTAGAAACACGAAAACGTGCAAAAATACTAAAGGGTGAAAGCTTAACTATCGGTGGTGATGTAACCATAGAAGTTGTATAACTTCTCACAGTTATATTACTATTTTTACTAGTGTTATTGTAGCTCATCACCCTACGATTTCCTCAGAGATATTCTAAAATTTAGGGCTCTAAATAATTATTTTTCTTATAATAAATAAGACTATATTCAACACTTTATCCATCTCAGTCTGTATAATTTTAGTATATTGAAGCTTACCTTGGGATTTATCTATTAGAGAGGAAAGTGCTCCGGAAATTCTATAGAATGAAAAAGGCTGAGGTATAAAATCTTCTATCTTATCTTTTGTATCTTATTAAGAATTCTCTTTTGTATACTGAGAAAAAATCTCTAGTCCAAGCTCGGAGATGAGTCTAGAAATATTTTTTTCATATTAGGTTTACTTATAATGAATCTCTTACACATTTAAGTTTTGATTCATTTGAACCAGAGAAACTTGTATCTTTAAGGTTATTATCTACAATTGCTTCATCAGGACTAAAGGTACTTCCAGCATTTTTCACTGTATATACATATCCTCCTGAAAAATATGTTGAGGCTGTTGATGACCATGCCTCGTTCATGTTTTCATCAAAATGTACATTAAATACACTTGTCTTATTTTCGAAATCGGTTGCACTTATTAATTCAACTATATTTGGCAAACGCCAATCAGAGAATGATCCATGTGTAAGATCTTCACAATAACTAATAGCATCCACAAAAGTAAACTCACCATTATTTAGAAGAACACTATTATTAATATCTGCCCACATTATATTATGAATATTATCATTAACAATATTATTTGTATCATCTCGTGTATAATTTTGTGTAACACGATTACCTGAGACGCATCGTATATCATTGTAGCCTCCTGCTATCTCTGTCGTTGCATCCATAAAGTTAATGACTACATTAAAGCCATTATTTAATGTACTAGTCCAATATCGGTAAGGATAGTTGATTGAAAATACACTATCAATAGAAGGACTAGAGTTTGCAAAATTAACTATAGTAAAAAGCTCATTTTCTGTTGGAATGCGCCAGTCACTGATGCCATCTACATCCAATGATGAACAATAAGCTTCAGCCTCTGCATATAATTTATTTCCAGCACTTACATTAGACCAAGAAAGAGAAGTTACTTCATCTTTTACAGTTGAAGTACCCGAAGAACTAACCGTATAGTTACTAGCAGCACCTTTTTGATAAGTACCATCATCATTAGTAGTATATACTATAGTTTGTCCACTCTTTTTCAAGTCTTCCACTGCTAAAACTGTTAATGTCATTTTATCAACATTACTTAAAAGATCACCATCATCCACCACTAACTGCAAGACATAAACTCCACTTTGAGTAGGTGTAAAAGTAGGATTAACTACTGTATCATCTGAGAAAGAACCACTTCCTCCTGTAAATATACTCCATGCATATGTTATGGGATCACCATCACTATCAAAACTTCCACTTCCATCAAGAGTATAAGCTGCATTTTGGTAAACAGTCCCATCGACACCAGCATTAGCTGTTGGTGCAGAATTTGTAATACTTACTGTAACTACCACTGTGTCTATAGCACTTG
>Ga0233442_1000121_pt1 | contig 86343 bp, 100 predicted proteins | sample SI_123_September_3_FD_182789 | JGI IMG/M metagenome (GOLD analysis project Ga0233442, IMG submission 182789) | Seawater microbial communities from Saanich Inlet, British Columbia, Canada - SI_123_September2016_150_MG | ecosystem: Environmental > Aquatic > Marine > Inlet | place: Canada: British... | reverse complement strand
ATAAATATTCAAAGGAGTATGCAATGAAAACGGTAACGATGAGAGTTGACGATTCAATCTATGATATGATAAAGCTTGCAGCAGAAGGTCAAAGAAGAAACCTTTCAAATTTCATAGAATTTGCAACACTGCAATATCTAACTTCATCACAATTTGTAGAAAAAGATGAAATGGCAGAAATTTTAGAAGATAAAGAGCTTTTTAAAAACCTAATGAATGGATTAGAAGACTTTAAAAAAGGTGACTATACAATTGTACCCTAAGGGCATGCCATTAAAGTATCAGATTGCTGAAACTAAAACTTTTGAAAAAGCTAAAAAAAAGATAGACAAAAAATTATATTTAAAGATTAAAATTTTTGTTTATCCCCAGCTTAAAGAAAATCCATTTTATGGTTCTAATATAAAAAAATTAAAAGATAATTTAGAAGGTTATTATAGATATAGGGTTGGGAACTATAGACTTTTTTATCTTATTGAAGATAATAAACTTATTATAGCAATTGTTGATTATAAGCATAGACAAGATGCTTAGGACTAAACACATAACAAATTATGAAAAAAATAACAGCTGAAGAGTTTGATAAAAAATTTGAAGATATATCTGAATACTTAGATTTATCAACCTAAGTTTGAATCCACACGGCGAGATACCGTGCTTTTAGAACTTTAGTTTAAAACAGAGTTTATAACTGGAGCGATGACAGACATAACAGATTTCTTTTCTATAGTAGCTTTTAACTCTTCTGTTGTACTAATAGTTTTAATCTCACTAATCTCTTTATTTAAAATATAAACAACAACAATTTTCTCTACATCCATACCTTCTCTGTAAGGTGCGGCGATAGCTTTGTTATCAAGAAGTAAAACTGTATGTTTAAAGTCTTTAAGACCAGGCATGATAAAAAGGCTTCTAATGACAGAAGGTGCAGAACTTATGTCAGCAACAAACTGAGTGTTGTGCTCTGCTAAGTATGTAGGCTCTTGCGTTACAAAGAAGTCGTTACAAATATGTCCAGACTCTTTGCCCAATGCAAAAATAACTCTATATGTATCTTCATTAAGTGTGTGTGCTTTTTCAAACTGGTCATTTAACTTTAGGTCGGCTAAACTTTTACCAACTACAAGTTTTGGTACAACAGGTACATTCGTTTCATCTGAACTACATCCAACAAAGAAAAGAGCAGCTATAACTAGTAATGTTTTTATCATTTTTTATCCTAATTTTTATATACAATATAATACAAGAGTAGTGTTGTTATTTTGATTCTTATAATAGTTAGCTATTAATCTTAATAAAATTTAAAGAACTTAAGTGTAAAATTTCACTATAAAATCACAAGGAAAATAATATGGCATGGGCAACAGCAAGACACATACTAGTAGATAGCGAAGATAAATGTAGTGAAATTAAAACAGAAATAGCAAACGGAACTGAGTTTGGTGCTGCTGCAAAAGCAAATTCAAACTGTCCTTCATCTAATGAGGGTGGAGACTTAGGTAAGTTTGGACCAGGACAAATGGTTCCTGAATTTGATAAGGCTGTTTTTAATGGTGACGTTGGTGTTGTTTATGGACCAATTAAAACACAGTTTGGTTACCACTTACTAGAAGTAACGGGAAGAGGTTAGTCCTCGCTTAGCGAGTTGAGTATTAACTCTTCTAGTTCTTCTAACCTTGCGTTTACAATGCCATCAAACTGAGTTTTATTAAAAGTTTGTTGGCGTTTAGCAAGTTGAGCGGTATGTATAGAGATTAACTCTATCATCTGCTTTTTATCAACCTTTCCATCAAGAAAATCCAAAACTTCTACAATTCCAATGCTTTTCATAGAATGTGGTAAACGCGAGTACTTTCTCTCAAGTATACACACTTCATCTACAAGACCCATTTCAAGCATTTTTTGACTGCGAGAAGCAATCCTTTTTCTTAATACGTCGCGCTCTACGTCAATGTTAAATATAGGAAGGTTCTCAATGATTGGCTTTGGTGGGTTTTGCTTAAACCACTCACTTGGAGTTAGCCCTGAAGCCTCATAAATAAGCAGAGCTTTTTCTATACGGTAAGAGTCGTTTTTGTCTATTTTTTGCATGTATTTTTCATCAAGATTTAAAAGTAATTCATATGATTTATGAAGCTCTTTGAGTCTAACTTGGACTCTGTGTTTTACATCTTCATCCATAGCTGGAAGAGAAGATAAACCCTCAACAAGCGACTTCAAATAAAAAGAAGTACCACCTACTATAACAAGGTTTTTAGAATCTTTTTTACATGTTTTGAGAACTTCTTTATACAGAGATATAAAGATGTCAACACTAAAGTACTCATCAGGGTTTAAAACATTAATACCAAAATGCTTGATGGCGTTTAAGTCTGTTAAAGAAGGCTTTGCCGAGACTACATCTATCTCTTTGTAGATACTTAAAGAGTCTATGGAAAGTATGTAAGCATCTATTTGTTGTGCGATTTTAATAGCTAAATCACTCTTTCCAGATGCTGTAGGTCCAATAATAGCGAGTTTTTTCATGGGAGAATTATATCATTTTTAAGCTCTTTTAGATAGAATGATAGTAATTAACATAAGAGGGTTGAAAACTTGCAAAGAGTCATACAAAAAGCAAAAGATTTTAACGAGTTGGTAATGTTTGAACACTCTATCTTTTCTTTGCCGTTTATCTTTATAGCTATGATCGTTTCCGCAAATGGTTGGTTCGGTTTTTGGCTTCTACTCTTAGGTGTTTTAGCAGCTCTAAGTGCAAGAAACTTTGCGATGGGTGTAAACCGTTATGCTGATCGTGACATAGATTCACAAAATCCTCGAACAGCTAGTCGTCCAAATGTAGATGGAAGACTTGATGCTTCATCTATTTTAGTTTTTATAGGAGTGAATGCTTTTGTATTTGTCGTGGTAGCATACATAATAAATCCCTTAGCGTTTAAGCTCGCAATTCCTATACTTTTTGTTTTAGGTTCTTACTCTTACTTCAAGCGTTTTTCTTCTCTAGCGCATATTATTTTAGGTATATCTCTTGGTTTAGCACCTATCGCTGGTGTTGTAGCTGTAAGTGCAAGTATTCCTCTTTGGTCAGTTCTTCTTAGTCTTGGAGTTATTTTTTGGGTAGCTGGTTTTGATCTTTTATACTCTCTTCAAGATATAGATTTTGACAAAGAGAAGGGACTTCATTCTATTCCATCCATGTATGGTGCACAAGCTACACTTTTTATATCTGCTATTTTTCACTCTCTTGCAGTTCTTTTTTGGATTCTTTTTGTGTGGTCAGCAGGACTTGGTTTCTCTGCTTTAGTGGCTGCATTTGGTAGTGGAGTAGTTTTAGCTTATGAGCAAAAGTTAGTACGTCGTGATTTCACTCAGATAGATCGTGCATTTTTTACTGTTAACGGGTACTTAGGCATAGCCTTTTTAGCTCTTATTATTTTAGACAGGAGTTTGGCATGAGTACACCGCGTTTAGTTCCTGCTCCTATACATCTTTACTTTAGTGAAGAGTCAGTAAATAAAGAAGTTTATAAGAGAGAATATCAGCAGTTAAGTGAGGCAGATGACGATCCTATTAGCCAGTGGTTAAAGCTTGCAAAAGCAAAGGGCGACACAAGAGATACTGACCAAGTATTACTGCAACTAGTAGTAGAACTGCATAGAAAAATAGATACATTAGAGATGTTTTTAAAAGATGAAGTACCACAAAGAATTTCACTTATGCATGAAGGACAAATCGAATCTATAGGATTTGAGCATTTTAATCTAGAAGAAGCACTCTTTGAAGTTGGAAAAGTTTACTATGGTCGTATTGAGATGCCTGTTTATCCTAAACGCGATGTAGGAGTTTTTTTTGAGGCTGTGAGTGAAACATTAGCAAAATTTTTAAAGATACATGATAGAGATGAAAAAGAGTGGAGTGCCTATATGACAGCAAGAGAAAGAGTTTTAATAAGAGAATCAAGAGAGAAAAAATCGTGAACATTGTAAACTTTAACATAGAGTACATTGTTGTTGGAATGGCTGGGGTCATTTTATACCTTCTTTACTATGTATATACAAAGGATGCAGACTACTCCAAAAGTATTCACTCTGTTGCTTCTGTTGTAGAAGATTTAAATCGTGAACTTTTTTATCTTAAAAAGAATCTCAGTGAGACACAGGAAAATCTAGAAAATAATTCACAAAGAATGAATGATGAAAATATTTATGAAGAGGTAGAACGTAGTGTCTACGATATGGTTCAACCGCTCAAGGCGGCAATTACTCAACTCCAAGAGAATATTAGCACCATAGATGTAGAAATAGGAAACCGCATAGCTCTTTTAGAAAGTGGAGTAAAACAAATAAGTATTCCAAACTCTATCCATGGAAATGATGATGAAAAAATTATTTCACTGTTCAAGCAAGGCGTCTCAGTAGAGACTATATCAAAAGAGCTTCATATATCTAAACCTGAAGTTGAGTTTGTCCTCAAAATAAACAAGATAAAGTAGTCTCATGAGTGCAGATAGAAAACTTTTCACCTTAGTGTCGATACTTATCTTTACAGGTGTAATTCTGTCTTACACACTTGCTCCCTATACAACACTTCTTTTTGGAGTAAATGAGTTTCATTTTGCTATAAGACAAGCTGTTTTTGCGCTTTTAGGTATTAGTCTTATATTTATTCTCTCTCAATTAGACCCTGATAAATGGCTTACACCCATCGGATTTTTACTTTTTTTGGGATCTTTATTTCTGATGATAGCAATGCCTTTCTTACCTGAGAGTTTAGTTTCTGCCGTTGGTGGTGCAAAACGCTGGATTAAAGTAGCAGGTTTTTCTCTTGCACCTGTTGAGTTTTTTAAAGTTGGATTTGTTTACTTTTTGGCTTGGAGTTTCTCCCGTAAACTTGGAGATCATGGTGGAATGGGTTTAACAAATGAGTTTAAGCGTTTTATTCCTTATGGAGTTGTATTCATCGGGGCGATGTTTGTTATCGCATTTTTACAAAAAGATTTAGGACAAGTCGTTGTTTTAGGTTTGACACTTCTTTTTATGCTTATCTTTGCTGGAAGTAGTTTTCGGTTTTTTCTTAGTATTTTAGGAGGTATTTTTATCTCTATACTTATCTTTATTTTTACAGCAGAACATAGAATTCTGCGTATAAAATCTTGGTGGTCTTTAGCTCAAAATAGTGTATTGGAGATATTTCCAGCTTCTATAGCTGACCAATTAAGAGTACCTGTTGAAGTTGAACCTTACCAGATAGGGCACTCTTTAAACGCCATACACAATGGTGGTTTTATAGGTGTTGGTTTAGGAAATGGAACTTTTAAACTCGGATTTCTCTCAGAAGTGCATACGGATTTTGTTTTAGCTGGTCTGGCAGAAGAGTTTGGGTTTTTTGGAGTATTCTTTGTAGTAGTTGTTTTTTTATGGATACTCCAAAGAATTTTTAAAGTGGCAAATAGAACTAGGGATAAAAGTGCTTATCTATTTAGTATAGGAATAGGATTAAGTCTAGCATTTTCTTTTTTAGTAAATGCTTATGGCATCAGTGGAATTACACCCATTAAAGGTATAAGTGTTCCTTTTTTATCTTATGGTGGGTCGGCAATGCTAGGAAGTGCTTTTGGAATTGGTATGGTTTTAATGGCTTCTAAAAAAGCAGATATGAGTTGATGGATTTAATATGAAATTATGTATAACAGGTGGTGGCACGGGTGGACATCTTATGATAGCTGAGGCTCTTGTTGAGGCTGCTGTAAAAGATGGGCACGAAGTCATATTTATAGGTTCTACAAAAGGACAAGATAAAAGGTACTTTGGGGAGCATAGTTCTTTTTCTCATGTTTATTTTTTAGAAACTACTGGGGTAGTGAACCAAAAAGGTTTTGCTAAGTTTATAGCACTTTACAAGATTTTTAAAGCGTTTTTAAAAGCACGTTCTCTACTGAAAAATCATCAGATACAGGCTACTTATAGTGTCGGTGGTTTTTCTGCTGCACCTGCTTCTCTTGCTTGCCTGAGTAAATTTCTACCTCTTTTTATTCATGAGCAAAATGCAGTAAATGGTAGACTAAACGCGATGTTAAAGCCATTTGCAAAGAGATTTATTTCTGCATATGATGAAAACTCTCAAATTCAAGGTTATCCTGTAAAAGAGACTTTCTCTGTAAATGCTAGAAAACGCGATGAATTCAAAAGTATTATATTTTTAGGTGGATCTCATGGGGCAAAGGCTATTAATGATTTAGCACTGTCTGTTGCAAAGAAACTAGATGAAATGGGTATTAAAATTATTCACCAAGCGGGTGATTTAGATTATGAGAGAGTTTGCAAAGAGTATGAAAAACTTGGTATTGATGCTGAAGTCTATGCATTTACCAAAGAGCTAGATTCTTTGATTGTAAAAGCTGACTTTGCAGTGAGTCGTGCAGGTGCGAGTACACTGTGGGAACTCACGACAAATGGATGTCCTGCGTTTTATATTCCTTATCCTTATGCAGCAGGTGACCACCAGTTTTATAATGCTAAATTTATAGTAGACAATAGCATGGGTTGGTGCTATAGAGAAGATGAAAATCTTGAGGATAAGTTTTGGGGTGCAGTTAGTGAACCTCTTACTGAAAAAAGTGAGAAACTACTTAGCTACTCAAACAAAGATGTAGCGTATAAAATGATAAAAGATGTCGAGGAAGTTTTAAAATGATACATGATATAGCACAGCTCTTAGTTGATTTAATTTTCGACTGGGGATACTTAGGAATATTTTTACTTATGGCCGTAGAGAGTAGTTTTGTACCTTTTCCTAGTGAGATTGTTATGATACCTGCTGGATATTTAGCTTCACAAGGGGAAATGAACTTATTAGTTATTATACTCTGTGCTCTGAGTGGTTCACTTATTGGAGCTTTCATAAACTACTTTTTAGCGCTTTTTTTAGGACGTAAAATACTCCTTCGTTATGGAAAGTATTTTTTTGTTTCTAATGAAAGTTTGTATAAAATGGATAGGTATTTTTTAAAACACGGGGCAATTTCTACTTTTATAGGAAGGCTTATTCCTGGGATTAGACAGCTAATTTCTATTCCTGCTGGCTTATCACGTATGAATTTAGTTACTTTCTCTACTTATACAACACTTGGTGCAGGTATTTGGTCTTTAGTTTTAGTAATGCTGGGGTACTTTATAGGCGAAAATCAAGAAATGCTAGATGCTTACTTAAAACAAATAACTATTGTTCTCTTAGTATTAATAGTTTTACTTGGCTTTTGGTACACTTACAAAAATAAAAAAATATAGGAATTTTAATGTTAGAATTTATGAATTTACCAGGTTTTTTTGGAACACGGGCTCCTTTGTTTATGGATATAGTAAGTCTCATAGTTGCGGCTTTACCTTTCCTAATGTTGGGAATCATTTTCTTAGCGAGACAAAAGAAGTATAAGCTACATGCACTATTGCAAGGAATCTTGTACATTGTTTCACTAATAGTCTTATCATTTTTTGAAGTTGGTGTTCGCTTTGTTGGTGGATTTAAAAGTTTTATGCAAGGAAGTGGTGTAGGGCATGATTATGCTTTTATTGTTTTGATTGTTCATATATCTATAGCTGTGGTAACGATTATTATTTGGACGACAACACTTCTTATGGCAAAAAAGCAACTTGAAAATGGAAAACATAAACGTGCTGGGTGGATAACATTTACAGGTGTCACTTTGATAATGCTTACAGGAGCATGGGTATATATGCTTCTTTTTGTATACTAAATAAAAAAGGATAAGATTTGATAAAAATAGATGACAAGGCACCAGAGTTTTGTTTACCCAATCAAGATGATGTAGAGATATGTTTAAGAGATATAAAAGGCAAGTGGATAGTTTTATACTTTTACCCTAGAGACAGTACACCAGGTTGCACAACTGAAGCCTGTGAGTTTACAGAAGCTGCTCCAGACTTTAACTCGCTTGATGCTATCATAATTGGTGTAAGTGCAGACACAACTAAAAAGCACCGTAGCTTCATAGAGAAGCAAAACTTAGGTATAACATTACTCAGTGATGAGTCTACTAACATGATGCAAGAGTATGGCGTTTGGCAGATGAAAATGAACTACGGTAAAGAGTATATGGGAATTGTAAGAACGACTTTAATTATCAATCCTGATGGAATAGTAAAAGCTGTGTTTGAAAAGGTTCGTGTGAAAGAGCATGTTGCTAAAGTAAAAGTAGAACTAGAAAGACTTGTAGCTGAATAAATTTAGTTTGTGATTTATGAGTTAAAAGTAAGTGTGGAAGATTAAGTTCTCACATAATGTGAGAACTTATAAGACTTAGAATCTATAACGTAAGTAAAAACGGATGTCTTGTGCTGTGTCAACAGTCGTTGACTCAATGTTACCCATAGGTGTTGGCATTGAGTTAGCTATCTTAACAGGTGTTCCTGTTATATTTCCGAAGAAACCATTACTTCCAGAATACTTATAGTCGATATATGTAGCACGAACTTGGAATGTAAGGATATCTTCTACAAGAGGTTCTGTAAAGTAGATTTCATATGCTTCACCACGAGCAGCTATTTTGGAACCTATATTTGTATCTTCTGCATAAGTAATACTTCTCCAGTACTTAGAACCTTGATTATATTCAATTCCCCATCTACCATCACCCGTCATAACCGAAGGCATTTGAAGTCCAACCCATACAGAATGACCTGTTTTAGCTTCTTCTGAACCGAACATGCCACCTACAACACCGTCTTTTGGATTAGATACACTCATAGCACCACTTACAAAGAAAAAAGTATCATCAAGATAATCACTCCACTCATCACCGATTCCATTTACCGTAAAGTTAGCTGTTACACTGTGCATACCACCAACAGTTTTCATACCTAACATAGTTCCACTGGCATTAACATCTGCATCAATTAAGTTTTCTGCATAATAATACTGAGTAGCAAGTGCATATTGACCATTATCATAAGGAGTAAAGATGAAACCAAATAGATGAATGTTTGGAATATCATCTGGGTTTGTACTATATGGAGCTCTGCTTGGCTCAGGAGAGCCTGTATTTGGGTTGACAGCAAAGAATTTAGGACTTGCATTTGTTCCACCTAGACCTGCACAAAATTTAACATACATTCCATTAATACCTGTAAGTTCTTCTAGTCCAAACTTAGCACTTGCACCATCAAACTCAACATTGATAGTGTGAGCCATAGGTGAAGCTTTGCCATCGTCATCTCTTAAATTAATTAAGTGACCATTGGTAGATGGACGACGACCAATACTAAATGTCCATGGTGTGTCAATGCCTGCAAAAGTATCATTTTTATATAAGAAATAAGCAGTACGAACTCTAACTACATCATCATATGCATTTTCATTCGTTATCCAGTCAAATGTTTCCATTCCAGCCATATTTGAATTCCAACCACTTCTAGCACCAAATGCTTTATTGTATGCTAATTGACCAGAGAAACTTAGGTTGTCCGTAGCTTTCCAGTTCATATTAATCCATAGTCTGTTTGTCATAAAGGCATCATTGCCTTGTGTCGAACCATCCGCCATTGTGTATTGCATATTGTCTAGTGCAAATCTATAATCAACACCCAATTTTAACTTGTTACCATTAGTACGAATGTTAAGTTCATTAATAGTTTCTTCAGCTTCTTCCAAACGTTCTTCAATAGTCATGTCATCGCCAAATAAAGACTCTTCATCATCAGACTCTTCTTCATCTGCATCTTCATCATCAGACTCTTCTTCATCTGCATCTTCATCATCAGACTCTTCTTCATCTGCATCTTCATCATCAGACTCAGAACTTTCTTCATCTGCGTCTTCATCATCAGACTCTTCATCATCAGCTTCAGATGTTTTAAGAGTAACTATTTCTTCTTGCATTTTCTTCATTTCCAGTTCCATGCCTTGAATGCGATCAAACATAGATAGTGCACTTAAGTTAGTACTTAACATTGTTATCAATGCTAAGAGTAGTATTATGTATTTATTCATTTTTATCCCTTTTTGAATATAATATGCCAACACTATACATTATCTATTATAAAAGGACTTTTAAACGAGGGTAATTTTATAATAAATAGTTATAAAGTCACTCTTTATATATTTATGAAGGAATCTTTAAATGAGGGTAATTGATAATAAATAGTTATTTGGTTACATTTTATGATAATTTAAATAAAATTTTAGTATAATTCGCGGATTTTTCTTCTTTAAATGTAGAAGAGAACATTAAACAGGTATGTGTCAAAAGTTAGTGCAACTCTCTTTTTAGTGAGTCAATGTCCCACATTACCGAAGTCAACTAACAAAACTCTTTGCACGAATGTGCAATTTAAGGATTACCTATGGTAACTATGAAAGACCTTTTAGAATGTGGTGTACACTTTGGACACCAAACTCGTCGTTGGAATCCGAAAATGAAAAAATACATTTTTGGTGTTCGTAAAAATATCTATATAATTGATTTACAGAAGACTTTACGTTATTTCCGTAATACTTATACAATTGTTATGGACGCTGCTGCTGAAGGACAAACTGTTCTTTTTGTTGGTACTAAAAAACAAGCTCGTAACTCTGTAAGACAAGCTGCAATCGATTGTGGTATGCCTTATGTAGATAACAGATGGTTAGGTGGTATGCTTACAAACTTCCCAACTATTCAAAAGTCTATCCGTAAACTTGATGTTATTTCTGAAATGCAAGAAAATGGTCAAATTGATCTTCTTACTAAGAAAGAAGCATTAATGCTTGCTCGTCAAAAAGTTAAACTAGAAGCATATTTCGGTGGTATCCGTAACATGAAAAAACTTCCAGATATGCTTTTTGTTGTAGATGCTGTTAAAGAGCACATTGCTGTTTTAGAAGCAAGATGTCTTAAAATCCCAGTTGTTGCTCCACTAGATACTAACTGTGATCCAGATTTAATTGACTATCCAATTCCTGGTAATGATGATGCAATCCGTTCGATTCAACTTTTTTGTCGTGAAATGACTGCTGCAATCAACGAAGGTAAAGCTCTTAGAGATGCACCTGCTGAAGAAGAGCAAGTTGAAGAAGAAGTAGCAACTGAGGCTCCTGTAGCTGAAGCGGCAATAACAGAGGAAGCATAATAATGGCAGCTATTACAGCGGCAATGGTAAAAGAGCTTCGCTCTGCTACTGATGCACCTATGATGGATTGTAAAAAAGTTCTTGTTGAAGCTGATGGAGACATGGACAGAGCAACTGAACTTTTAAAAGAACGTGGTATTGCTAAAGCAGCTAAAAAAGCTGATAGAGTTGCTGCTGAAGGTCTTGCTGGAATTGTTATTGCACGAGATTTCTCTAAGGCTACAGTTATAGAGATTAACTCTGAAACTGACTTTGTTGCACAAAATGAAGGTTTCCAAAACCTTGTAAAAGATTCTGCAAAAGAAGTTTATGATAACAATCCTGCTGATGTAGCTGCATTTAATGCATCTGCATTTGGTGCAACTTTTCAAGCTGCTGTTATTAAAATCGGTGAGAAAATTGAAGTTCGTCGTTTTAACACACTTACTGCTGATGCTACTACGGCTTTAAATGGTTACATTCACTCAAACACTCGTATAGCAGTTATTCTTACTGCTAAATGTGACAGTGAAAAAACTGCTGAGGGTATGAGAGCTGTTCTTAAACAAGTAGCTATGCATACATCTGCAATGAAACCAACGACACTTTCTTACAAAGATTTTGATGCTGCTTACGTTGCATCTGAAACTATTGGTAGAATTGAAGTTATTAAAAAAGAGAACGAAGAATTAGCTCGTCTTAAGAAGCCTCTTAAAAATGTGCCAACATACATTTCTATGAGTCAATTAACTGATGAAGTTTTAGCACAAGCTGAAGCTGATATCAAAGCTGATTTAGCGGCTCAAGGTAAACCAGAAAAAATCTGGGACAAAATTGTTCCTGGTTCTTTAGCTCGTTTTATCTCTGATAACACGACTTTAGATAAAGAGCAAGCTCTTCTTGACCAAAACTATGTTTTAGACGAGAAGTTAACAGTAGCACAAGCTATTGACAAAGCGGCTAAAGCTCTAGGTGGAACTGCTGAGATTACTGAATTTGTTCGCCTTGAAGTAGGTGAAGGAATTGAAAAAGCTGAAGATGATTTTGCTGCGGAAGTTGCTGCACAAATGAGTTAATCCTTAGGATTAACATTCTCTCTTTTTATTAAAAGGCTAGGACTTAGGTCTTAGCCTTTTTTTTTGCCAATTTTTTAGTAAGACTTGCTATAATCCTCTTTATGAATTTACTATCTGCACAAAATATATCACATACATTTGAATATGAACTTTTTTCTGATGTCTCATTAGATCTAAATGAACAAGAGTCTATAGCTATTATAGGGATGAGCGGTAGTGGAAAGTCCACACTCCTTCACATACTTTCAACACTTCTAACACAAGAACATGGAACAGTTTCACTCTTTAACGAAGATATCAAAAGTATGAATAACAAGAGACTTTCTCAGATTAAACGCCATGATCTAGGGCTTATTTTCCAATCACATTATCTTTTTAATGGTTTTAGTGCTTATGAAAACTTAGAAGTAGCAGAAATACTTTCTGGGATAACTATAGAGAAAGAACTTTTAAATAGACTGCAAATTACAGATGTAATAAAGCAAAAAGTTACAGAACTTTCCGGTGGACAGCAGCAACGTGTTTCTATAGCAAGAGTGCTTACTAAAAAACCTCGAATTATATTTGCTGATGAACCAACAGGAAATTTAGATAAAAAGACAGCCGATGAAGTCATGAAACTTTTTTTCCAATACTGCGAAGATAACAATGCGGGAATGATACTTGTAACACACGATGATGAACTCGCACACAAATGTGACAAAGTTTTTAAACTAGAAAATAAAAAACTTCAACAGATAAAATAATAAAGGTAGTTTAGGTGGAATGGGCACAGGTTTTTAACGAAACTTTTATTGTAGGTTTTATACTTCTCTTTTTTCGTTTTGCTGCTCTTTTTATGGCTGTTCCTATTTTTTCACATAAAAATATCCCAATGAATATTAAAGCTTCAATGGCATTCTTTTTTACTATTGTCTTCTACTCATCAATGCCAAATACTCAAATATCTATAGATGTACCAACAATATTTTTAGCTATTTTAAGTGAGTTGATGTTAGGTCTTGTTATTGGTATAGTACTTCTAATCTCTTATAATGTTATCACTTATGCTGGAGGTCTTATATCTTTTATGATGGGGTTTTCAATGGCAAGTGCTATAGATCCACAGACTGGTGTTTCAATGCCAATCATCTCTCAGTTTTTATCGTTAATGGGTTTAATGGTACTGCTTTCTTTAGACCTACACCATTGGATGTTACTTTTTGTAGACAACTCTTTAAAAACTGTACCTCTAGGTGGCTTTTTACTAACAGAAGATATTTTCAACTATGTTATTAAGGCAACTTCGAACATGTTTATAGTTGGATTTATGATAGCTTTCCCAATAATAGCTCTCTCCTGGCTCGCTGATGTTATATTTGGAATGCTGATGAAAACAATGCCTCAATTTAATTTACTTGTTATTGGGTTTCCTATTAAAATCATGGTTGCTTTTGTTGTTTTAATTGCTACTTTTACATCAACTATGCTTATTCTCAAAAACGAGATGCTCGAAGCATTTAATGTATTAGAGATGTTTTTTTAATTTTATTTAGATACAATAATAAACATATAGTTTTTAAAAGAAACTACTTAAGTTCAAGGAATCTACGTGAAAATATTACTTTTAAATGATAATCCAGTTGTTAATAAACTCGTTACACTAAGTGCACAAAAGACATCAGATAACTTAGAAGTTGTAAGTTCTATTGATAGTGTTGCATCATCTGTATACGACCTAATAGTTATTGATGATACACTCTATACTGATGATTTACTTGATGAAATTAAAACTAAAATCACATTTACTAAATCTTTATACATATGTGCAAGAGGTGCTGAGAAAGTAGATGCTTTTACAAACATACTAAGTAAACCTTTTTTACCCACAGAATTAGTGGAAATTTTTGCAACTCTTGGAAAAGAATCTCAAAAGATAACTCTGGATACTGTAGAAGAAAGTACACCTGAAGCTGAACTTGAAGAATTTGAGGAGCTAGATGAACTAGATGACCTTGAAGAGCTAGCTGATATAGATGAGGATCTTAGTGACAGTATTTTAGATGATGAAGAGGCACAAAAAGTAAAGGATCTGTTAAATGAAACAGATGAGGAAGAGGAACTAGACTTAGACGATTTAGATTTAGGAGAAGATGACCTTGAGCTAGACGAAGAGTTATCACTAGACCTCGAAGAAGAACCTAAAGAAGCTCCGGCCCAAGAGGAAGAGGAACTAGACTTAGACGATTTAGATTTAGGAGAAGATGATCTTGAGCTAGACGAAGAGTTATCACTAGACCTCGAAGAAGAACCTAAAGAAGCTCCTGTAGAAGAGGAAGAAGAACTAGACTTAGACGATTTAGATTTAGGAGAAGATGATCTTGAGCTAGACGAAGAGTTATCACTAGACCTAGAAGAAGAAGAACCTGAAGAAGCTCCTGTAGAAGAGGAAGAAGAACTAGACTTAGACGATTTAGATTTAGGAGAAGATGATCTTGAGCTAGACGAAGAGTTATCACTAGACCTAGAAGAAGAACCTGAAGAAGCTCCGGCCCAAGAGGAAGAGGAACTAGACTTAGACGATTTAGATTTAGGAGAAGATGACCTTGAGCTAGACGAAGAGCTATCACTAGACCTCGAAGAAGAACCTAAAGAAGCTCCGGCCCAAGAGGAAGAGGAACTAGACTTAGACGATTTAGATTTAGGAGAAGATGACCTTGAGCTAGACGAAGAGTTATCACTAGACCTAGAAGAAGAACCTGAAGAAGCTCCGGCCCAAGAGGAAGAGGAACTAGATATAGAAGCTCAAATAGAGAATGCTGTTGATGAGTTGAGTGAAGAAGAATTAGAAAGTGAGGTTGATGCAGAGACCCTTTTAAATATAGTTGAGAATGATATGAATGTGTTTGACGGTTTAACGAGTAAAGACCTTAAAATTGCGATTGGTGAAGAAGTAGAAGAAGAAGGCTCAATCATTGATGAGTTAGTAGAAGAAAGTTCTGAAGAAGAGAATGAAGTAAACGAAGAAGTTGTTACAGATAGCATTAAAGAAGAAACATCTGATAATAATGGTATAGAAGCTTTAAAGAAACTTCTAACAGCTTTAAGTGATAAAGATGTCGCAGCTTCTATGAAAGGGATGAAAATAAGTATTAACATTACTCTGGGTGATCAATAGTGGTTGAGAAAAATGGAGTAGTTTTAGTTTTATCTGGACCAAGTGGAGCTGGTAAAAGTTCTTTAATAAATAAGATATCTGATGCCATTGGTGATTATTACTTTTCAATCTCTACGACGACTCGTCCCATAAGAGAAGGGGAAGTACAAGATGTACATTACCATTTTGCTACAAAAGAAGAATTTGAAAAAGACATAGAAAATGATAATTTCTTAGAGTATGCATCAGTTCATGGTAACTACTATGGGACATCTATAAAACCAGTAAAAAAAGCACTGGCAGATGGTAAGTTAGTTATCTTTGATATAGATGTTCAAGGTAATATGGCTATCAAAAATAGACTAGGTGATATAACTACTTCAGTATTTGTTACACCACCTAGTTTGTCTGAACTGCAAAGACGACTGAAAAACCGTTCTACTGATTCACAAGAAGTAATTAATCGACGTGTTAAAATGGCGATTAGAGAGATACAAAGGGTTTCTGAATTTGATTATTTTATAGTAAATGATGACTTGGAAACAGCTGCATCAGTTCTTAAAAAAGTAGCAATCACAGCACGATTAAAGATCCCTCACGACAGGATAAATACTTTTGTGCAAGGATGGGAAGAGATATAGTAATAGCCTCGATAAGAGAAGTTACAGCAAAGTAGCGATATACTCACAACTTAATTTTATAAAAGGAAATATATAATGGGCATGCCTGGTACAACAGAACTAGTAATAATATTTGGAATAATTGTTCTTCTCTTTGGAGCAAAGAAAATACCTGACTTAGCAAAAGGTTTTGGAAAAGGAATCAAAAACTTTAAGAGCGAAATGAAAGAGGTTGATGAAGAGATCGCAGCAGATGAGCCTAAAAAAGTTGAAGGTAGTGAAGAAGTAGCTTCTGCTGAAACAACTGACACAACAACAAAAGTATAATATATGAAACAACGTGTATCGGCGCTATTGCGCGAAAAGCTAGGTCGAGAGGTTGTTTTAGAAAAACCACGTGATCGTTCTTTTGGTCACTTTGCGACTCCTATAGCATTTTCACTTGCTAAAGAGTTGAAAAAATCCCCTATGATAATTGCAGAAGATTTAGTTGCATCTTTTACAGAGTCTCCAGAGTTTTCAAGTGTTGAGTCTGTTAAAGGTTATATAAACTTTCGTTTAAGTGAGGGCTTTTTAGCTGAGTATGCATCTTGGGCATTAGATAATCCAAGTGCATTTGCTAAGCAAGACAAAAATCAAAAAATACTTTTAGAATTTGTATCTGCAAACCCTACTGGACCTCTTCATATAGGTCATGCACGTGGTGCTGTTTACGGAGATACACTTTACCGTTTAGCAAAACATTTAGGTTATGACATTACTGCAGAGTATTATGTTAATGATGCTGGAAATCAGATAGATTTACTTGGTCTCTCTATTCAACTGTATGCTCGTGAAAATATTTTAAAAGAAGATAACGTTGAGTATCCTGAGTCTTATTATAGAGGTGAGTATCTTGAGTCTTTAGCTTCAGGTGCAAAAGAACATTTTGGAGCTGAAATTCTAAATGATGAATCTCGCCAAAAAGAACTTGCAATGTGGGCTAAAGATAAAGTAATGGACATCGTAGTTGATTCTTTAGCTGACACTAACATCCATTTTGATACTTTTGTTCATGAGTCTGGTCTCTATGCTGACTGGGATAGAGTAATGAAGAAGATGGGTGACAATGTTTATGAGAAAGAAGAGAAGCTTTGGATAAAGTCTGAGTCTAAGGGTGATGATCACGATAGAGTAGTTGTTCGTGATGATGGTCGTCCAACTTACTTAGCTGGTGACATAGTCTATCACAACCAAAAGTTTGAACGAGGCTATGATCATTACATAAATATCTGGGGAGCTGACCACCATGGGTATATCCCGAGAGTAAACGCAGCTATAGATTTTCTCGGCTATGATTCAAATAAACTTGAAGTACTTCTTTCTCAAATGGTTTCTCTTTTAAAAGATGGTGAACCTTACAAAATGAGTAAGCGCGCAGGTAATGTAATCCTTATGAGTGACATAGTTGAAGAGATCGGTTCTGATGCTCTGCGTTTCATCTTTGCATCTAAGAAGTCTGATACTGCATTAGAGTTTGATTTAGCTGAGTTTAAAAAGCAAGATAGCTCAAATCCTGTTTTTTACATTCAGTATGCACATGCTCGTATTCAAACATTACTGAGCAAGGCTACTGTTTCAAAAGACGAGATAAATGCAGCCGAGCTTAAAAACTTGGGTGAGAGTGCAGATATCTTACTTTTTGACGCTCTTTTACTTCCTGAGATTGTTGAAGACGCTTTTAATTCTCGTCAAGTACAAAAACTACCTGATTACCTAAAGTCATTAGCGGCATCTTTACACAAGTTTTACTATGATGTAAGAATGATAGGTACAGATGATGAAGCAAAACTACTCAAGCTTATACTTGTTGTTGCTTTAAGTATAAAAACTGGTCTTTCTCTTATGGGAATTGCAGCTAAAGATAAGATGGTTAAAGAAGAGGAAGTATAAAATGATAATTCCAGATAATAGAACAGGTTTCTCTATGAAAGTAGAAGGTATACACCTCACTCGTCCTGATCTACATGAGATTGCAGCAGACTTGAAAATACAACCTAAAGATATATTGTTTACAAATAAGATACTAACTATTTATACTACATCTGAGGCATGTCAAGAGATTGTTGATGATAATGCTCTTATGTCTTTTGTTTCGATGGCTCTTGATATTCCAGTAGAAGACCTCAGTGAATTGACAGCGGTGAAGGCAAAGCCAAAAGTCTTAGACATGAGCGATTTGCTTGAAGATGATGAGGACGATGACTAGTTTATATTGTAAGAAATACTTTTAGAACTTATAGTTAATACCAAAAGAGAGGCTTAGTTGTTGCATAGTTGTTTGATATTCATAAGGCATATCTACAGCTTCAAATCCTAGTTCAACTGGATTTAGTGAACCAGAGCGAGTTGCAGTTGCTGTTGGCGAGTACATCATGGCAAGGTCAAAATCTATATCTTCATCAAAGGCATAACCTCCACCAACACTAAAATGTGTGGTTGAAATAGCAGGAAACCCTACCATATTTAACATAGAAACTGCCTGTTTAAATACAAGTGTACCTTGCACATCTGTCAAGACTGCTCCAAATTCATCAGTAGTATTTGGGATAGGTGAATCAGCATAGGAATAACCTGCACGTAGGACATAATCTTTTCCTGTGTGTTGCATACCAAAAGCATAAACATGTTGGCTATCCCAGCCAAAATCTCTATAACCTTCAGCCGTTCCCCATGCAATATAACGATAATCAAATGTCACAACCATTTTATTAGATATATCATAAGCGAAGCCAACTGCTATTTCCCAAGGCTGTTCCATTGTTAAATCATCTCGGTGATCTGGATTCGTTGCAGCAAGTGCATCTGTAATACTACCAGCTCCAGAAAGTTTTTGAATAGTATCTGCTATATCCTGTGCATTTGGAATAGTTGAAAAGGCTACATTATCCATTAATTGAACACCAATAGTACTGACATCACCTGTTGTTAGTCCTGCTCCTGTATTATTTCTCATCCATTCATCAGCCATGTAGACCATTCCATTTGGTCCAAACTGCGAAAAATTTGCAACTTCTCTATAGGTATTTTTTAAAGCAGAGTTATAAGTTGCACCTATACGTAGTTTTGGAGTTACTTTGACATCCATTCCAACAGTATAGCCAATAGCGGATTCTAATTCACTTCCTCCAACATTAGTTCCAAATATACCCTCACGCTGTGATTGTGGTTTTGTACCATAATCATAAGAATTACCACTTTCATCTAGGTAACGATCATCATAATTTAAGCTTAAAGAACCAAGACCTAAAACGGGTGCAAAACCAAAGGTTGTATTACCTTGTCTATACGAAAAACCTGGAATTATTTTCATAAGTAACATTGAAGAGTTTAACTGACGCTGTGAATACTCACCCTCATACTGTGTTGCCATACCAGCAGCTCCTATAATTGCAAATCCAAATACTAGTTCATCAAATATACGAGTTGCATAAGTCATTGATGGTATGAAGTTAGTATCGAACATATTTGCACTTGTCGCTGTTATTGGATTGTCGTAACTAGGGAGATTTGGAAGCACTAGATTTGCATTGAGTGGCATTTTATCATAGACAGTTGAATTCACTGTGGCACTAAAAATAGTCATATCAAACTGAAATTCATCTTTTTCTATGTCGCCAAGCATTGAGATATTTTTATGCATAGCTTCTGTTGCATGAGAGTAAAAGGCTACACCTGTTCCACCCATAGAACGAGAAACCGTAGAAGTACCTACCATGTTAACACCGTTTGTGGCAAGCAGTAAAGTAGCAGACAGTGATAGTAAAAGAGTTTTTTTTAACATATAAAGCCTATTGTTGAAAATTTTTGTATTAAAATTCTACTGAATATTAAGAGAAAAATTTCTTAGAGTGTAAAGTAGAGTAAACCAGCTTAAAGCTGGTTTACATATAAGCGAATAAGGAATTAGCTACTTACGGTGCTACCGTAGTATCTACATTAGCAGTGTTTGAAGAGTCAAGTCCGATAGCACTTAATGCACTATCACTTAGATCTGATAGGTAGTTCATAAGAGCTTGAGTATCTTCTGGTGTAATAGCACGGATTTTATAAACATTAAGACCAGTAATATCAAGACCATCTTCATCAACAGCGATAATATCATCGTTACCCATATCAACTTTAGATATTTCAATAGTTTTAACAGTACCAGCAACCGTAACTAAATCAATGTCGCCAGTTGTTGTTACATTGTTTTCATCAGTAACATGAAACAGAGTCTCATTTATTGAAGTTACATAGATATCAAAGTACCCAGCATTAAAGTCAAAGTTAGTTTTAGCAACATTTGTATTTTTAAAGTTTGCAGGGGCACTTAGCCAATCAACAGCGAGCAACCAGTTCGGAATATAAATATTTTTAGCAGATGGATAAAAGTATTCACGAACTAGTTCATTTGAACTTAAGTCAGCGAGCCAATTAGCATCAACATTGTTATCATAGTAAGCCATTGCACCATTAGTTGCAGTACCGTAAGCAAATTCCCAAGTAAGTTCGTTAAATGCTGGTAAAGTAAACGCAGCTTTAGCATGAGCCATAGTGTAACTTACATTGTTATCACAAGTGTATCCAAGTGAATTTTCAAAAGAGGTAGTTATATCAGTTGCACTACTACCGCAAGTAACATAAAAAATATCTTCTTGCATAGCTAATTCAATGAGACCATGTATCCCATAGACATTGTCATTTTCTATTCCATCTTGAGTCGATGGAATATAATTAGGATTAGTAATTGTAGTCATATAAGCTTCATTTTTACTTCCATCAGCATTACGACCATCTACAAAAATTGAGTATGCAGTATTACCTTGATCAGTTAACTCAGCCATAACAGATTGATCACTACTTAATAGTGCGGAACTAAGGTCTGCAAGACTTACACTTGACCATGCACTAAGCATAAGGTCAAAAATATCATCATACCAGTCTGAACCTGTAAGCCCTAAACCAGCTGAACGAGCAGGAGAAGGAGTTGCTGCTACATCAGTTGGAGCAGTATAAGCATCCCATGCAGCTTGAGCAACAGTAGTTGCACTATCAAGTGCAGTACCCCAAACATTTATACCATGAAATTCAGCATACTTATAGCCAGCATTCATAAATGCTCTAGCATAAGTCATGTAACGATCAGATGGAATAAGACCTGCAAAACCAATAAATGCTCCAGAGTAAGCACCAAAACCATAAGCACCAGAACGAGTACCTTCAGCATTAGCTTCGCCATAAATTCCATCATACATACCAGAACCTATAGCGATTATGTTTAAGTAACCTTGTATAGTATCAGCTTCACCAGCACCATTTGGTTTGCCAAGAAAGATGTTGTCCATAAGCATAGTAAGTGTATTAGTTCCATTAGCTGCATCAGCTGATTTTACTTTATCCATTGCAGAGACAAAAGAGTCTGTTGTTTCTGGTGTTTTGAAAAGTGAGTAGAAGAATTTTTCATTTATAAGTTCATTTGCATCACCATGACCTGTAAAAGTCTTAGTATTTGCATCATAAGTTGCATTAGCACCTGTGTTTAAAAGTAAAGAAACAAACTTATCAGCACGACGCACAGCTGTTGAACCAGTTGGAGTAATGAAGTAGTCATTTGCATAACGATCCATTAAAAGACCCATATATGCATTTGTAGAGTGTGAAACACTTCCATCATGTACAGCATCATTGTTTGAAAGAAGCATGGCATCTGTTAAACAGCCGTACATATTTGCGTCTATTCTTTCAAAGAAGAAACGACCTATGATGTCACGTTCTTCTGCAAGTGCAGTAAATTTTTCACCAAACTCTGTACTCCCGCGAAGCATAGGACACATTTTTTCAGCTAAACCCCAGTCTGCTTCCATAGAGTTAATCATGATTTGTGAAGTTGTCTCAGACTTACGTGCTAAATCAAGCATAACAACAGTAACACCCTCGGAGTTAAGTACAACATCAAAAGCAGCAGTTGTAACTTTGTCACCAAGTTTTGTATCTAGTACTTTTACAAGACCATCTTTAACTTTATCTTTAACTTTATCAGTAATTTTAGAAAATAAACCAGCTGTCTGTGTAGCAGTTTGAGTTGATGAAACAGGTTGACTAGCTAAAAGTTTTGCTTCTCTTGTGGCTGCATCAACTTCTTCTTGTGTTGAGTTTTCATCTAAACCTACAAATGCTTCATTAATTGCATCAATAGTATTTTCTGCTTGAATAACTGAAGCAGAAACCTTGGAAGTAACTGTTGTGTTCTCTGATTCGCTTGAACCACAACCTTGTAAAAGAAGAGCTGCTAATAGAACTGATCCAACATACGATTTTAAATGTAACATGAGTTTCCTTGCTAGAATTTTGCATTAAAATAACAAAACCCTATATTTAAATTTCATATATTATAAAAAAATCTAATGTATAGAGAGCTTAATTTATAACATTTTTTTATTTAGTGTATGACTGAAATTGGTATAGAAACGGCTGTAATCCATGTGTGTAGTGTATTTATGTGTAAAAAATAGAGAGATATCCATGTTACTAATGTACACACTATAAACACGTGATTGGGAAGGGTAAGACTAAATGAATCACTAACTTTTGAGTCAAGGTCTGAAATATTTATAATAACATGAAAATGAAGACGAGGATGACGACTAGAACTTTTTAATAAGTTCTTTCACTTCTTGGAGATACTTTTTTGGTACTTGTATTAAAAGAGGTTTTTTCTTTTTATCTAACCAGTTAACTATCTTTTTTAAATCACCATATTTCATCGATGTGCAACCAGCCGTTGATGCACCTTCCTCTTTTTGAACATGTAAAAATATACAAGAACCTCGTCTTGAAATAGCTTGTCCATTATGCCCTATAACCACACCTAAAGTATATTGTGAGTCTTTGCGTTTCATGTACTCAAAACTTTTCTCATTTCCATGTGCTTGAATGATTTGATTATAGAAGTTTGATTTGGAGTCATCAACACAGATAAGTTCCTTTGATGTATATAAATAGGGTAAAGAAAAGTTGTTTACACTTGAGTATCCAAATATATCAGTGAGCTTAAAGATACCTATTGGGGCTTTCCCATCACCTTCATATTTTATAGGTTCTCTAGAGTCATGTTGTATACTATGGTCCCCAAGCCCCCATGCTAAGCCCGTCCTCCCAATATTCACTTTTATATTAGAGAAAATTAGTTTATCATCTTCATAACAATTTAAGCTTGCTTTTGACGTGTTGAAGTCATCTGCAGTAACTAGAAGTATTTGTTGAGATGAAAATAGTAAAATTGAGGTATTTAGTAAAATTAAGAAACTTTTTATCATAAAGTATGGTACTATTACTATTATATGATTTAAATTAAATATTGGAAAATATTATGGGTATTAAAATACGTAAGGCTACTGTTATTGATAGTTCATTTTTAGCACAGATGATTTTACAAAGTTCACGTGCTGGAAAAAAAGATGGTCTTTTCGATTTACTTTTTAAAACAAACGATGATAAAGTTATTTTAGAGTATCTAGAAAAGCTAACAGTTACCAATGCAAAAAGTCACTGTAACTATAGTAATTTTTTAATAGCAGAGATGGATGGGAAAAGTGTTGGAACACTTTGTAGCTATGAACCAAGAATAGCTACTAAAGAAACATTTTTAAAAGCACTCCAAGAAATTGGTGTCGATGAAATGGATGAAGCTCTTTCTGTTATGTACTGTTGTGATTTTAATTTAAATAACAGAACATTAATGTTTGACTTTATGGAAGAACTTGAGGGTTTTATAGATGTAGGAATTTTAAAAGAATTGATGCAAAAATCACTTTTAACAGCACGATTAAAAGGCTATAGAATCGCACAAACAATGATAGAAATAGGCTCTCTAGATGCAAAATTATTTTATACAAAACTTGGATTTAAAGAAGTCTCTCAACTAGAGTGTGAACTTTATAAAGAAAAGTTTGGACGTGCTGGTCTTGTACTACTGTCCTTAGAGTTTTAGGAAATATTTATAGAACTCTCTGCATTATCTTTACTCCCTTCTCTCCTTGCTATTGTCTTGGCACTTTACACAAAGAATGTGATTGTATCCTTGTTTAGTGGTATTTGTGTCGGTCTTTTCATACTTAATAATTATGATGTTCTTGCATCACTTGAAGCCTTATATACTCTTTTTACTTTTTTACTAAGTGAAGGATGGATACTTAAAACCTTGGCTTTTGTTATTTTAGCAGGTGCAATTATGGCACTTATTCAAAAGAGCGGTGGAGTACATGGTTTTGTGAATTTCATGTTACATCAAAAAAAGATAATTAAATCTGAGCGTTCAGCATTGATGGTTAGTTATATTTTAGGTGTTGTTATATTTGTTGAAACTTCAATAACAGCACTTGTTTCGGGAGCAGTTGGAAAACCACTCTGCGATAAATACAAAATACCTCATGAAAAGTTAGCCTTTGTATGTGACTCAACTTCTGCACCCATAGGCTCACTTATAGTACTTAATGGTTACGGAGCACTTCTTTTAGGATTGTTAAATACACAAATATCTCAAGGATATATTCAGGAAAATTCAACAACACTTTTAATAAACTCTTTGATGTATAACTTCTATGCTATATCTGCACTAATTGTCACATTTACATTTATATACTTCAACTTTGAAATAGGTGCTATGAAAGAAACTGTCTATAAAGCTAAAGTAAATGTAGACAAAGAGCATCGACCCTCAAGTATGTATTATATGCTTTTACCTATTTTTTTAATGGTTAGTTTAGTCTTTGTATTTTTATATATTACGGGTAATGGTGAAATACTCAAAGGAAGTGGTTCATCTTCTATTTTTTACACTATGTTAAGTACATTTGTATTTATACTTTTTTACTATGTGGGTACTAAGAACTTATCCCTTCGTGAGTGGAGTAGTACTGCTTACAAAGGTGCAAAAAGTTTTGTTCCAATTTCATTTATATTAGTCTTTGCCTTTGGAATCGGGAATGTGACAGGAGAACTTAAAACTGGTGTCTATCTTTCAACTTTAGCTACTGAGAATGTAAATCCATACTTTTTAGCAGGAAGTATTTTTTTACTAAGTTCTTTGATGTCATTTTCAACAGGCACATCTTGGGGAACATTTAGTATTATGATACCTATAGCCATTCCTATGGCAGTAGGTATGGACACTGATGTAGCCTTAGCAATAGGAGCTGTTATAAGTGGAGGTGTCTTTGGTGATCATTGTTCACCTATTTCTGATACTACTATTATTTCTTCGATGGCTTCAGATTGTGAAGTGATGGATCATGTGAAAACACAACTACCTTATGCACTTATCAGTGGAGTAATCGCATTAAGTTTATTTATTATTTTTGCTATTGACCCAATGCAATATTTATAGAGTACTTCATGTCATCATCGAGGTTATCCATGGAGCTTAGCATCCATCTTAGGTAGCCAGCATCTTCTCTCGCTACTTCGACTAACTCTTTTCCCTTATGTTTTCCAAACCTAAATGTTTTGACTAATATAGGTGTACTAGTAAGGTCGACCATTTTTTCCACTGGATTTTCTCTAGGATAAAGTAGAGTAACGCTCTCTTTTAGTTTTGAAAGGAGTAACTTTAGAACAAGAACATCACCTATCGCATCATGAGCCTTTACAACTACACCAAGAGCTGCTGCTTCTTTCTCTTCTTCTTTGTATAGTTCCATTTTATATCTAAAATATTGAAGTCTGTGAGCATCTTCATCTGGAAGTATATGTTTTGCTACTCTCAGTGTATCTATAATCTTCATTTGGGGAGTAAAGCCCTCTTTTTGAAGCATTTTAACATCAAATGGTGCATTATGAATGATGAGATAATTTTCGTTATTATTGAGATCGAGGAGCCTTTTATATGCAGAAGTCTCCGTACACTCAGGTTTTCCTTCAAGTAAGTCCGGAGTAATTCCATGCACTTCCATTGCCCCAAAATTTATTGGAACATCAGTAGAGTTGAATTCATTATGAACTTCTATGGGTTTAGTACCAAGAACGATATAACCTAATTGTATAACGCGGTCATTGTCTCCTGTGCCTGTTGTTTCTGTGTCTAGAATTATATATTTTGCTGCCAATGTTTAGCCTTTTTTATTTAAATGTCGAATATCTTGTTATTCATTGCTTGTTGCATAGTTATGCACTTCATTAATAATATTATTTTGCTGTTTAGTAAGGTATTCATGAATTTTTTTACTACTTTTATTTATACTTATAATTAAAAATATGATTTTTATTACTTGCCCGTCTTTATTATAAATAGTTTTAAGATACTTTGTTTGAATAGGGAGTTTATCTTCATAAAGAGTAATTGACATTGAAGTTTTATTTTTTAAAAATTCTTCTTCTTCTTCTTTGGATATAGCTATACTAATACCTTTTTCTGATAAATCGTGTACTGTAAACTCTAAAACTTTATAATTAGTATCTGTAACTTCTACAATTACTTTAAACGTAGGCTTTATTCTAATAGATTGTCTTAGGTGCGCATCTTTTTTTACTAAAACAAAATTATTAATTGTAAAGATATTCTCATGTGTATTGGCAACATGCCCATGAACAACAAATTTCCCTCTTTTAGTATTAGAAATAAGTAAAATATCATCACTTTGGAGGAGTGAAATATGATGCTTATGGTCTACTAATATCTCTATAGAGTTTTCACTTAGCCTAAGAATCTTACCAAGATTTTTTAAAGGAAGACCTTTATATAAAGTCAATACTGTTATTTGCGATATTTCATTAACTTTATAAAATTTTGCGACTTTAGAATCAATATTTATTGTGTCAACTTTCTTGTGATCTAGCACGTGCTCTTTCTCATAGTTTTGTATCGTACCGAGCAAAGAATGAGTGATTAGCATAAATGAGAATATGTCTAAATTATCATATTTTTTTTGTGAGATAATAATTGTTTTACCGATATATTTAAAATACTCGTAGTTACAGAAAAACAAAAATAGATTTTCTTCATTTTCTATATTAATAGTTTTGAGAAAAATATCAATGCCATTTTTCTTGCTAAGAAATTCAATGTTTAGGACTTCTAACATATACTGGTTTATATGTTCAATCTTTTTATTTTTAAAGGTTATAACACCATTCCCGAGTAAATTAAAAGCTTCTAAATTATCCATATGTTCCATCTTTGTGAATTATTTTATTATCTTGTATATATTATAACAGATAGTTCGCTAAACTTATAAAAAAATATAGGCAACAATTTGATTAGTAATCCGTATATATACCTTTTGACTCTTGCATTTATAGCTACTGCTTTATACAGTATTGAGACAAAACTTAAATTTAGAGTTTTCAAGCTAGTTCCAGCTATTGTCATGATATATGCTTCAAGCATGATACTCGCTACAAGTGGTGTTTTTGAGTTCAACGAAGAAGTGAATTCCATATATAAGCTAACAAAGTCAAACTTACTCCCTGCGATGCTTTTTTTGATGCTTATGCGTATTGATTTTAAACACTTTTTCAAACTTGGAAAATCTTTACTGATAGCTTATGTCTTAGCTGTCTTATCTCTAGGTATTGGATTTATAGTAGTTGCAATAATATTTAATTTTTCACCTGAAATGTCAGCTGCATTTGGAGCACTTGCGGGAAGTTGGATGGGCGGTACAGCAAATATGATAGCTGTGGGTTCCGCACTTGGAGTAAGTGAAGAAGCTTTTGCTTATGCTTTTGTTGTCGATAGTGTAAATTATACCCTATGGGTGATGTTACTTCTTTTTCTTGTTCCTTTTGCAAAGTACTTTAACAAATTTACTTCAAGTGATACGAATTTAGCCTATGTAAGTGATATAGCATGTGCTTGTAATATGGGAGCTAAGCGGTACTGGCTTTTAATTCTTTTATCTCTAGTAGCTTCTTTTTTAGCACAATATATAAGTACAATAATCTCAATACTAAACACGCCCACAACAACTGTTATCATGGCGACTCTCTTAGGAATTGGGGCTTCATTTACAAAATTAAAAGATTTAAATGGATCGAGTGAGGTGGCTACTTCTATGCTCTATATAATTATAGCTCTCATCGGTTCAAAGGCAGTTATCCAAAGTTTTAGTGGACTGGGTGTTTATGTTGGAGCAGGTTTTAGTATTTTAGCTATTCATGCGGCTATTATGATTGTGGGGGCAAAGGTTTTTAAACTTGATCTGTTTTCAATAGCAGTCGCTTCACTTTCAAATATAGGAGGAGTAGCTTCAGCTCCCATACTTGCAGCAACTTATAATAAGAACCTTGTGAGTGTAGGTGTGCTTATGGCAATCATGGGGTATATCATAGGTACGTTTGGTGGATTACTGGTAGGAAATATTTTAATAGGAATAACAAGCTAAATGAATAAAATAATATCTACAATAACAACAGAGGTAAAATACATTGCCCTTAAAACACCATTTATCACTGCTTTAAGACGAGTAGAAGACATTGAGTTTGTGCGTGTTAGTATAGAATGTAGTGATAGAAGTATTGGTATAGGTGAAGCACCTGCTACTTTTGCCATTACAGGCGAAGACATAGAAACTATACTTCATTCCATCAAGAGTATTAAGGATGAACTTATCGGCTTACAACTCCAAGATGCAATGACTGCACTACATAATTCATCTATTGGTTCAAGTGCAAAAGCCTCTCTTGATATAGCAATACTCTCTCTAATGGGTTACTTTAAACTGGAGAATTTTGAGAGTATCAAAACAGATATAACTATAAGCTTTAATCCAAAAGAGAGAATGCTGAGCGATGCAAAAGATGCTCTCTGTCGAGGTATGGATATACTAAAAGTAAAACTTGGCAAGGACATCAACCATGCTATAGAAGTTACAAAAGAATTCTCAACAAAATTACAAAATGCAAGACTACTCATAGATGCGAATCAAGCCTGGAGTTTAGAAGATTCACTTCTGTATGTAAACGCGACGGATGATTTAGGCTTAGAACTTATAGAACAGCCAGTTGTGGCAAGTGACCTAAAGGGTCTCAAAGAGATTAGAAACGCTACAAAAACTCCTTTATTAGCAGATGAGTCTGCATTTACACTTGATGAGGTGAAAACAATTGTAGAGTCTAAAAGTGCAGACATGATAAATATCAAACTTATGAAATGTGGTGGTGTAAGTAAGGCCGTAGAGATTCTAGAGTATGCACGAGAAAAAGGTATAGACTGTATGTTAGGTTCTATGCTCGAAGGACCATACTCTATAAATGCAGCTCTGTACCTCGCATTTAACTATAGAGATGTTATAAAGTATGTAGACTTAGATAGTCCTCTTCTTTATAGAGAGGCTTCTTCTGAATTGGACTTTCATTTTGATGGAGCAGTTATTAGTTTTTAAAGATTAAATTTCGCTCTTAGCTACATAATGTAACCAAATATATCCAAATACTCCTGCAAATAGAGAGGCACAGAGTATTCCAATTTCAGCTTGAGAGATTCATGATTCGTTACCTAAATATGCTAAATCAGCTATGACAATTACAGCACCAATATCATCTACAATAGCAAGAGCTACAAGAAAAGTAACAAGAGCTCTCCCATTAAAGCTTCGCGTTTTATTTCAAGTCCAACATAAAGAAAAAAATAGCCATGAGACCATCGTTTATCCAATGATGTACAGTATGAGAGAGATACCAAGAACCAACACAAAGGTCTACTTTCATATGAAAAAAGTGGACATATGTTTCAGTCAAAGGAGTGTTGGCAAGTAAAAGTGCGATAAAAGTCATGACTATCAAAACTAAACCAGTTGTAGTCTGAGCATGAATAAAGTGTTCAAATGGTGTTGCGACTTTATTGAAGGCTTTTCCCCATGGTGCATATATTTTCATTTTACTCTGGCCTTTATAAACTACTTCCCGTAAAAACTGCTAGATTACTCAAAAACTACCATGTTTCGACCAGAACTCTTTGCCTTATGTAACATCATATCTGCTTGAGCGATAATATCTTCGAGTGAATTATTGTTATGAATGGCTACGCCAATAGAAATAGTGAACTTAATTGTAGTTGAGGGATCAACTCTAAATATAAAGTCTTCTACATCTTGTCTTATACGTTGAAAAATATCTAAAGTACTGTTATGGTTGATGTTTTTGAGAACAATACAAAACTCTTCTCCACCAAAACGAGATACTAGGTCTTTATGGTTTGTAGATGATCTTAGTACCTCTGAAAGTGCTACTATCACTTTATCACCTACATCATGACCATATGTATCATTTATTTTTTTAAAATAGTCTATATCTATCATTGCAAGTGCAAATTCTTCACTATGAAGTTGCCTATTTTCTATATATTCATTCATATTTCCAAAGAAAAATCGGCGGTTATAAAGTCCAGTTAAAAAGTCGCGATTTGCATGATTTGTTATAATTTGTATATTTTCTAAAGCTTCTATTGAATTATTAATTCGACAAGAGAATTCTTCTTTTAAAAAAGGCTTCTTGATGTAGTCGCTTGCCCCTTCTTTTAAAAAAACAGAATTTATTTCATTATCTTCATTTGAAGAAATAGCAACGATGCCTAGCTCATTTTTATTATATTTTTTCCTAAGCTCCCTTGTGAGTTCTAGGCCATTCATAACAGGCATATTATAATCTGTTAAAACAAGTGAAAAGTCCGTATCGCGTCCTATTAGGCTTATTGCTTCTTCTCCATGTGCAACAGCCGTAACAATAAAAAACATATTTTCTAACATACGTTGCAACTGTTTTCGAAACACTATAGAATCATCTACGACGAGAACTTTATGGTTTGTATTTTTTTTTAGTCTTTGAATAGTTTGAATAATATAGTTTACATCTTTTGAGCCACTTTTATTGACATAATCTATAATGTTTTTTTGAAGCATTTGTTGACGAAATTCGTTGTCTATAGTTCCACTTAGAACGATAGCTCGATTGCCTTTTTCTAAAACATAATCGACGACTTCACCATTGGGAGCATCAGGAAGGTTGATGTCAAGAAGTGTTAAAAAGTATGTGTACCTTTTTAGAAATAACTTAGCCTCGGAAAATGTGTAGGCAATATCTACCTGATATTTTAAAGAAGTCTCTATTTTTCTAGATATTAATTTTGCCAGTGCTTTGTTGTCTTCTACTATTAATACTCGTTCAGTCATAATTTCTCCATAATTCTTCTAGCTATAATACTATAATTCATCTGAAATTATAGTGATAATAGATATAATAATTGAATGAATTATCTTGAGATGGCAATAGAAAAACTACTAAATGGGAATAATGTCTTCTTAACAGGAGGTGCTGGAGTTGGGAAAACAACAATTACTCGAGAGATAATATGTCACTATGAAAATGAAGCAAAAAAAGTAGCAAAACTTGCCTCAACTGGAATGGCTGCAACACTTATAGGTGGTCAAACACTCCATAGTTTTTTAGATTTAGGTATCGCTTCAGATATGGAGGATTTAAAAACTAAGGGTAAGTACGAGATAAAAAATAAAGTTAAAAAACTTATTTTATCAATGAGTCTCATAGTTATAGATGAAATATCCATGGTAAGTGATACTCTTTTTGAAATGATATCCCTGCGTTTACATCAGGCAGAATTTAACGGTACACTTTTAGTTGTAGGTGATTTTTTACAGCTTCCTCCTGTTGTCCGTGGAAGCAGTGAAGTCAGATTTGCATTTGAGTCTTCTTCATGGAATATATCAGCATTCCAGAAGATAGAACTTACACATATATATAGAACTGATGACAAAAAATTTATAGAACTTTTAAACCATGTGCGTTTTGGTCTTGTCAATGAACAAGTGCATAACTATCTAAATGAATATATTAAGCCTTTGCCAAATGATGGAAGTAAGTTTACATTTCTTTTTGGAAAAAATATCTCAGCACAGAGACATAACAAAAAACAACTTGAATTTATCCAAAGCGAACTTTTTATCAAAGAAGCACAAATAATCAAACATAACAAGTCCACAAAAGAGAATGAAATCGAGCGATTTATGAATGATGCAAGGATAGAAAAAGAGTTGGAGTTGAAGGTAGGTTGTCCGGTGCTCTTTACAAGAAACTCGTGGAACTATTTTAATGGTGAAAGAGCAGTGGTAGTCAATGTAGAGGCAACATACATCTATGTGCAAAAGAGTGATGGGAAAATCATAAAACTGGAATCAGTGGCACAGAGCAAAGCCAAGTGGAATGAAAAAACAATAGATGGAAAAAAAGAGATGATAGAAGAGAACATTTTTACCATTTATCAGTTCCCAATCAAGTTGGCGTTTGCGATAACCATTCATAAGTCACAGGGAATGAGCATAGAAGACTTAATAATAGAAACAAACGAGATATTTGCTCCCTCACAGTTTTATGTAGCACTTTCACGTAGTTCAAATCCGAGTAACCTAAACCTTATAGCACCTCAAAAACAGTGGCATTCTTTAGCATATGCTAATGAGAGGGCAATGGCATTTGTGAAAAATAAAAAAGAATACATTGTTTAAAGCAATAGATAAAGGCATATTATATATGCTTTTTGGTGCTCTTGTATCAGCACTGAATGGGGCAGTTTCAAAGATACTTACTGATGATATGTCAGCTATGGAAATAGTCTTTTTCAGAAATATTATAGGAGTTGGACTGATTCTTTATGCACTTAAGCATACTCCTCCAACTCTGAGTGGTGGAAAGTGGTACTTGCTTATAACTCGTGGAGTTTTTGGTTTTTCTGCCATGATACTTTTTTTCTATACAATTGCAACCATCCCTCTTGGAGAAGCGATAACTCTTAACAAAACTTCACCACTTTTTGTGAGTATTTTAGCTTACTATCTTCTTAAAGAAAAGCTAAATAAAACTACACTGGTCGCACTTTTAATAGGTTTTTTAGGAGTTGTATTTATAGTTAAGCCTATGGGGATGAGTATATCATATGAGCATTTTTTAGGGATATTGGGTGGATTCTTTGCAGCAGCAGCTTATACGACCATAAAAAAGATAAAAGACATTTACGATGCTAGGGTGATTGTACTCTCTTTTGTGGGAATAGGGACTCTGTTGCCAGCACTGTTTTTTTTCCTTGCTCCTTTTGTAGATGGACCAGAGTCTCTTTCATTTTTATTTCCAGTGTTTAGTTATCCGAGTTCATTTAAAGTGTGGGGGCTTATTGCTTTTATGGGTGTAATTTCTGTTGTATCACAGTGGTTACTCACAAAAGCATATAGTGCTACAAACCTAAGTATAATAGGTGTAATCTCTTATACTAATATTCCTTTCGCAATTGGTTTTGGCTGGATGCTTGGTGATGTTTTTCCAGATATTATGATGTTTATAGGTATAGGATTAATTGTTTTAGGTGGTATTTTAGTAGGAAATAAAAGTAAAAAATGATATGTAAAATAACTAGACAAAGAAGTTAAGAAGTAAGTAGTACTTACTTCTTAGGGTGGAGTGATGATTATAAGTCACCCTCGTGCTTACCAAGATACTCAGCAACACCTTCAGTTGTAGCCTTCATACCTTCGTCACCTTTTGTCCAACCAGCAGCACATACTTCACCATGCTCATCAGTAAACTGCATTGCATCTACCATACGAATCATTTCATCAATGTTACGACCAAGTGGTAAATCATTAACTACTGAATGACGAACAACACCATTACCATCAATTAAAAATGAACCACGCAGCGCAACTGCTTCACCAAAAAGTACATCGTAATCTTTAGAAATTTGTTTTGTAAGGTCAGCTACAAGAGGATAACCAACACGGCCAATACCACCATTATTAATTGGAGTTTCTCTCCAAGCAAAATGAGAAAATTGGCTATCTACTGAACAACCGATAACTTCAACACCACGGTCTTTAAATTCTTGAAGTCTGTGATCAAAAGCGATAAGTTCTGATGGGCAAACAAATGTAAAGTCTAGTGGATAGAAAAATAAAACTGTACCTTTCTTTCCCATATTCTCTGATAATTTGAAATCTTCAACGATTGAACCGTCACCTAAAACTGTTGTTGCTGTAAAGTCTGGAGCTTGATTAGTTACTAACATATATAATGTCCTTTAGTTTTGTATGTGCCATTCTAGCTAAAGTAAACTAATAACACTCTGATTCATAATTGAAAGAAATTACTTAAAGAAAATATTTATTTTTTGTATACAAATTTTATTAATTAATTCTTAGATATACTTTCATCGATTTATAGGGCTAGAACCTATACTTCAATAAGGAAAATCGATGACAAAAGAGTATATATTTACTTCAGAGTCTGTAACAGAAGGGCACCCTGATAAGATGGCAGATCAAATTAGTGATGCAATTTTGGATTATATTATTGAGAAAGACCCACAAGCACGTGTTGCTTGTGAGACATTAGTGTCTAATGGTTTTTGTGTAATTGCAGGCGAATTGAAGACAACGGCTTATGCCCCTATGCAAGAGATTGCTAGAAAAGTTATTCAAGAAATAGGATACACTGATGCTCAATATGGCTTTGACTATAGAGCGGCAGCTGTATTAAATGGAATAGGTGAACAATCACCAGACATTAATCAAGGTGTAGATCAAGCTAATGGCGAGATTGGTGCTGGAGATCAAGGTCTGATGTTTGGATATGCTTGTCGTGAGACAGATGTTCTTATGCCTTTACCAATTCACTTAGCGCACCGCTTAACACAAAGACTGGCACTAGTACGTAAAGAGGGTATCGTTCCTTATCTACGTCCTGATGGAAAAGCACAAATAAGTGTAAGATATGTAGATGACAAACCAGTAGCGGTTGAGACTGTTGTTATTTCGACTCAGCACCACGATGGAATTAGTCAAGAACAGATTCACAAAGATATGATAGAAGAAGTAATTAAGCATGTTATCCCTGCTGACATGATGGATGAAAATACTATTTTTCATATCAACCCAACTGGTAAGTTTGTAATTGGCGGACCGCAAGGTGATGCTGGTCTTACTGGTCGTAAGATTATAGTGGATACTTATGGTGGTTCATGTCCTCACGGTGGTGGAGCATTTAGTGGAAAAGATCCTACTAAAGTTGATCGTTCAGCTGCATATGCAGCTCGTCATGTTGCAAAAAATCTTGTTGCTGCAGGTTCATGTGACAAAGCTACAATTCAAGTTGCTTATGCAATTGGTGTTGTTCAGCCTGTATCTATTATGGTAGATACTCATGGAACAGGAAAAGTTGACGAAGAAAAAATCGAAGAGTGTGTAAAAGAGCTTTTTGATTTATCCCCTGCTGGTATTATTAAGTCTTTAGACTTACTAAAACCTATATATAGAAACACCGCAGCTTATGGTCACTTTGGCCGTGAAGAAGATGGCTTTACTTGGGAAAAACTAGACAGAGTCGCTGAGATTAAAGAGTATTTATCTCTTTAGTGCTTTCTACAAATGTAACAAATCTGTAGATTTTTATTGTAGCTAGAGAATTTTAGCTACATTTAAAACTCTACAGTGTATAGTACGAGGATTAAAATAAAAGGAGAAATAATGTCAGTAATAATTAATGATACTTGTATCAACTGTGGTGCTTGTATAGATGAATGTCCTGTTGAGGCAATTGTAGATGAAGATGATAATCCAGATGGTGAGGATGTTTACTATGTATATGGTGACAAATGTGTAGAGTGTGTAAGTCATCACGATGAACCAGCATGTGCTACTGCATGTCCTACTGAGGGATGTATTACTTGGGATGCTATCGGTGATAGTCCATCACATAGAGAAGACATTACTGAAGAGCAACGTTCAAATCACGAAAATATCGTAGAGTAGTTTTTTTACTCTTCAAACTAGAATATCTTTTGATATTCTAGCTTTTTATCCCTGCTAAATAACAACTTCCCCTTTATAAATCAAAAAATATTCTTTTTAAACAAAAAAACATCTTTATTTAGATATAATTCCACTCACAATTTATATTTTTAGAGGAGATTTGATGGAAAGAACACTATCAATTATTAAGCCAGATGCAGTTGCAAAAGGTGTTATAGGTAAAATTTTAGACAGATTTGAGAGCAATGGTCTTAAATTAGCAGCAACAAGAAAGATGCAACTTTCTCGTGGTGATGCAGAAGCATTTTATGCAGTTCATGCAGAGCGTCCTTTTTTCAACGACTTAGTTGATTTCATGATTAGTGGTCCTGTTGTTGTGACAGTACTTGAAGGTGAAAACGCGATGCAAATTAATCGTGACCTTATGGGTGCTACTAACCCTAAAGAAGCTGAAGCTGGTACAATCCGCGCTGATTTCGCTGAAAATATCGATGCAAATGCAGTTCACGGAAGCGATTCAGTTGAAAATGCAGCTGTTGAAATAGCTTTCTTTTTCTCAGAACGAGAAATTTCTTAAGTATATACTAATGAAAGTTGTACTTAGAAAAGTAAATAAAACTCCATTGGATTTTGATATAAAATTCAATGAAATAACTTTTAAAGGTTATTTACAGTATCATACAGGTAAATTAATTTTGCTTAAAGCGAACTTGGAAGGTTTACTCCCAAAATCGTGTGATATATGTGCAGAAGAATTTATGATGCCAGTTAAAGAAGAGATAGAGTTTTTTATCTCGGATGGTATTTATGAAGATGAAAATAACATCGAATTTGATGTTGTTGAATCTTTTGATGGGAATGCAGATATAGATGAGTTACTTAACTCAGAAATAGAACTTATCAAAAGTGACTATCACAGTTGCGATGAGTGTAAGCACTCAAACTTAAATTTAAAATAAAAGGAACTTAATACTATGGCAGTACCTAAACGAAGAGTCTCTCATTCACGTGGAGCGAAGAGAAGAACTCACTATAAAATCACATTAGCAAAACCAGTTAAATGTGAAGATGGAACTTACAAGTTACCACATCACCTTAACCCAACTACGGGTGAGTACAAATAGTCAATGATTAAAATTGCTATTGACGCAATGGGCGGGGACTTTGGTCCTGAGCCAATTGTTAAGGGTTGTATTGCCGCACTTAAAAAGAAAAAATTCATACCTATTCTTGTAGGGAAAAAATCAGAAATTTTACCTCTGTTACCAAAACGTTATAGAGATAAGATTTCTATAGTAGATACTGATGATGTAATTTCTATGAGTGATGCAGCAACTGATGCAGTTAAACGCAAACAAAGTACTATTTATATGGCTGTAGATCTTGTGAAAACTGGTCAAGCTGATGGTGTTGTCTCAGCTGGGCATAGTGGAGCAACGATGACACTTGCAACATTGAGACTAGGCCGCCTTAAGGGTGTCTCGCGTCCAGCACTAGTAACTCTTATGCCAACAAAAACTGGTCGCCGTTCAGTTGTGTTGGATGTTGGTGCAAATGTAGACTCAAAACCGGAACATTTAGTGCAGTTTGCGGTAATGGGTGGTTGTTATGCGGAAGATGTTTTAAATATTGAGAATCCCAGTATTGGCCTTTTAGCTAATGGCGAAGAGTCATCTAAAGGGAATGAAGTAACTAAAGCAGCATTTAAACTTTTAGAAGGTTATAGAGGCTTTAAAGGAAATGTTGAGGGCGGAGATATATTTAATGGATCTTGTGATGTTATTACCTGTGATGGATTCATTGGAAATTTAGTTCTTAAGACTACTGAGGGTGTTGCCTCGACTATTGGTCAATTGATAAAAGATTATATTAGAAAATCTCCTATTGCTATTACTGGTGCTCTTTTAATGAGAAAAGTTTTTAAACTTCTTAAAAAACAGATAGATTATGCAGAAGTAGGTGGTGCACCACTTATTGGAATAAAGGGATGTGCTATTGTGAGTCATGGTAAAAGTAACCCGAAAGCTATCCAAAATGCAATCTATCAGGCTATTAGTTATGTAGATACTGGTGTGAATGAGCATATAATAAAAAGACTAGAAGAGTTACAACAAAAGGAATCTTAATGGCATATGCTGCTTTTCGTTCTATAGGTGCTTATGTGCCAGAGAAGATACTTACTAATGAAGACCTTGCTAAAATGGTTGACACTTCAGATGAGTGGATTACTAAACGTACAGGTATTAAAGAACGTCATATTGCGGCAGAAAATGAGTTCACTAGTGATTTGGGTACTAATGCAGCTAAAATAGCTATTGACAGAAGTGGTATAAATCCTGATGAAATAGACATGGTCATATGTGCAACTATTTCACCAGACTATTTTTGTATGCCATCAACTGCTACTATTGTCAGTAAAAAACTTGGACTTAAAAATATTACTGCATTTGATATTAGTGCTGCTTGTACGGGGTTTGTTTATATACTTTCAATTGCAAAAGCTTTTATAGAATCTGGTATGAAGAAAAATGTACTTATTATTGGTGCTGAAAAACTTTCTTCGATTACGGATTATACAGACCGTGGAACTTGTATTATATTTGGTGATGGTGCAGGTGCAGCACTAATTAGTGCAACTGAGAATAAAGAAGAAGCAATAATAGATGTTCACACAGGTGCTGATGGTACGTATGCTGACTTGCTTATGACACCAAATGGTGGAAGTGGTTCAGAACATGATTCATTAAGCGAAGAAGTAAATAGTTGCTTTATGCAAATGAAGGGCAACGAGACATTTAAAGTAGCCGTACGCACACTTACAAAAGATGTTAAAGAGATTTTGAGCGAGAATAATATAGAAAGTGACTCTGTAAAACATTTTATACCGCACCAAGCAAATTATCGTATTATTAAAGCTGTTGGTGATGCTTTAAAAATGAAAGATGAACAAGTTGTAGTAACTGTTGGAAAATATGGAAATACCTCAAGTGCATCTATCCCAATGGCGATGAATGATATTTATGAGAATGGTAAACTTCAAAAAGGAGACCTTATGCTTCTCGATGCATTTGGTGGTGGCCTTACTTGGGGTTCAGCACTTGTCCCTTTTTCCCCTCTCGTATAAAATTTAACAGAGCTTTTAATTGTGTTTTTGTGTAAGAGCATTAAAAACTCTTTTGTGAAAAGCATCTTGATCTGCTAATTGAAGTTTTGAATCTCTCTGCTTTTCTCCCCACATTGGGTTTGGAAAGTAACTATCTTCTTTAAACCTTGCCATTACATGAATATGAACACGAGGTAAGATATTGGCAAAAGATGCCATATTAATCTTGTCTGGATTATAATAATGTTGCATCTCGTATTCTATTAAGTCATAAGTTTCCCAAAGTTTTTTACGAAGACCAAGTGGAATATCACCTAACTCTTTATATGGCTCTTTTGTAAATATCTTCAACCAAGGTATTTCACTTTCTTCTTGTTCGACATAGAAAGAAGCATCTTCATATATAATCATATTTGACATAACTAGAGCCTTTTTAACAATTATAGCAGATATTAGAAAGAATGTGTGAGAAAAGAGATTCTCGGGAGAATCCCGAGAAAGAGTAGAAGAGTGTTATAGGTTTAAAATTAGTCTCTGTTACCTTTATAACCACCAGAACTTCTTCCGCCAGAGCGGTTTCTATCGCCACCTGAAGAATTTCTGTCACCACCTTCACGGTTACCTTTGTATCCACCACCGCCACCAGAACGGTTTCTATCTCCACTACCTGAACGAGGTTTGTTTCCACGGTATCCACCACCACTACGACTACCACCACGACCACGACTATTTCCACCACCACGCTGTGCAGCGCGAGCTAAAATAGCATCAAGTTTATCAGCAGGAATACCAATGTTAGCAGGCCCTTTTATATCTTGCTTATCAAGAATCATAGAAATTAGCTTGTACATGATTTGCTCTTCATCTATGTCTTCTTTAAGACGGTCAAGAATTTTATGTGCTTCATCGTAAATATGTTGCTCTTCAATGCTACTTACCATTGCATCAACAGTATTACTTCTTAGGTCATTTTTACTTGGAATAAAAGCATGAGTCATTGAAGTTCCAACTTTTTGCTTGATACGTTGTAGTTCTTTGAACTCCATTGGAGTAAGAAGAGTTATCGCCTTACCTTTTGTACCAGCACGCCCTGTTCTACCAATACGGTGAACATAAGACTCAGGGTCAAATGGAATATGGTAGTTAAAAACATGAGAGATGTTACTAACGTGGATACCACGAGCAGCAACATCTGTTGCAACAAGAACATCTATTTGATTATTTTTAAAACCCTTAATTACGTTTTCACGTTGGCGTTGCTCCATATCTCCATGAAGGCTATTCGAAGAATAACCTTCTTTACTTAGAACATTTGAAAGTCTATCTACTTCAGATTTTGTTCTACAAAATACAACTGATTTTGCACTAGCTTCAGAACCCATAAGACGGATGATAGCATCATCTCTCTCATGCTCGTCAATTACATAGTACTCTTGTTCGATATCAATGTTTGTAGTTTCACCTTTAGTGATTGAGATAAACTCAGGGTCTTTAAGAATTCTAGACGCAAGCGTTTTAATAGGTGCTGGCATAGTTGCTGAGAAAAGTAGTGTTTGACGCTCTTTAGGTAAATATGAAAAGATTTCATTGATATCATCCAAGAAACCCATGTCAAGCATCTCATCAGCTTCATCAAGTACAACAATTCCTGGAGCAAAATCTGGTACCATTCCACGCTTAAGTATGTCTAACATACGTCCTGGAGTTGCAACAACAACTGAAGCACCACGAGCGATAAGGTCAAGTTGACGTTTGTATGAGCTACCACCATAAACTGTTACAGTTTTAGCTCCTAAGTTTCTACCATATTTGAAAATTTCATCACTTACTTGAGTTGCAAGTTCACGAGTTGGTGTTATAACTAACATCTCAACTGAACCATCCATCTTCATGTTATGAAGTGCTGGAAGACTAAACGCAGCAGTTTTACCTGTACCTGTATGTGCTTGACCAACCATATCACGACCAGCTATCACAACTGGGATTGCTTGTGCTTGAATCGGTGACGGCGTAGTAAAACCTGCGTATTTTACACTTTGAAGTAGTTCAGATTTTAATCCTAACTCGTCAAATGTCATAGTTTTTTCTTCTTCTATCTTTGGTTCTTCGGGTGTTTGTTCGTTTTGTGCATTTTCTTGCATTATAATCCTTTAAATTAAGGAGATAATACAAGCTGCTTATACACATTACACAAAGCAGGGTACCTTCCCCTTAAATATTAGGCGAATTATACCCAAATTTATCTTTAATATGATTAAAAATTCATATACTACTAATTACTTAAGTTTATAATGCTACAAATAGAGCTCTTATTTTGCAATATGTCATATAAATGAAAGTAGAAAATATTTAGTGTATAATCTTCTAATATAAATATAGGATACACAATGGCATTTAACTTCTACATTCTTTCTAGCATTATTGGATTTATATCTTTTCTAATTACATTCTATCTATACATAAAAGAAAAAAGTTTGAACCAACAATATATTTTCTTAGCCGATAACTATAGAAAAATCCAAGAATCCCATAAAAACTTAGAACTTAGTAGTACGATTTTAAAGACTCGCTATGAAGAAGAACAAAAATCTTCTATAGAAAAATTAAAAGTATTACAAGATGCAAAAGATGAACTCTCAAATGAGTTTAAACTTTTAGCAAATAAAATATTCGAAGACAAGGCTAAACAATTTAGCTCTTCAAATAAAGAACAACTTGAACTACTTCTAAAACCTTTTCGTGAACAAATAAGAAATTTTTCTATTCAAACAAAAGAACAATTTATATCGCAAACAAAAGAAGGAGTTCTTCTTAAAGATGAACTGTCGCGTTTAAGAGATATGAACTCACAGTTATCAAGTGATGCACTCAACTTAACAAATGCACTCAAAGGTGAAAATAAAACGCAAGGTAATTGGGGAGAAATAGTTTTAGAAAGTATTTTAGAACAATCTGGATTAAGGAAAGATCTAGAGTATGAACTTCAAGCAACTTTAAAATCTGAAGAAGGTAAGAGTTATAGACCAGATGTAATTATTCATATGCCACAAGAACGCGATATAATTATAGATTCGAAGGTGTCACTTGTTGCATATGAAAGATTTATAAATGCAGATGATAAAAAGATAAAATCAGATTCACTCAAGGAACATATACTTAGTATTAAATCTCATGTTAAAGGTTTGAATGAGAAAAAGTATGAGAAGTTAGAAGGTGTAAATACACTTGATTTTGTACTACTATTTATGCCAATTGAAGGTGCTTTTTTATTGGCTCTTGAACATGATGGAGAATTTTTTAAAAGTGCATATGAACAAAATATACTTGTTGTTTCTCCCTCAACACTTTTAGTTACACTAAGAACTATAGAACATATTTGGAGAACACAGAGACAAGAGGAGCATGCTCTAAAAATTGCAACTGAAGCAGAAGGAATGTATGAAAAACTTGTTGGTTTTGTTGATGAGATGCAAAAAATAGGCACACATCTAAATAAAGCTCAAGAATCATATGACAAGTCAATGAATAGACTCCATACTGGACGAGGAAATGTTATTAAAAAAGCTGAAAATATTGTCAAGCTTGGGATTAAACCTAAAAAAGAATTAAGTATTAAAAGTGAGGAAGAGTAGTTGAATATACAAACATGTTACAGTTATGAAAAAAAGTTTACAGATACTAATGAAAAAGATTTATTAAGAATAATAGAAGAAGAAATAGGTGATGCCGATGTAGCGGGAACACTCCTATATATTAAAGAAGTCATTAAAAATTCAAAAACAATTAGCGTTGGTAGTTGTAAATTTAAATTAAAGGAAAGTAATGTTTCTTAGTCCAGATATAGCAAAACTTTTATTAAGAGTGAGTCTAGGTGTTTTAATCTTGTTTCATGGAATTCATAAAGTAATTTATGGAGTAGATGGAGTTAAAGGCATGCTCAGTAATGTTGGCCTTGCTGAGTTTTTCGCTAATGGCGTTTATATTGGAGAGGTAATAAGTCCTATATTTATTATACTTGGTCTTTATGCTCGAGTTGCTTCTTTAGTCTTGGCATTTAATATGCTTGTAGCTATATTTTTAGCTTATGGATTTAGTTTTTCTTTGTCGAAGTATGGTGGCTTAGGAATGGAATCACCACTTATCTTTTTTATAATGTCTCTTGTAGTCTTCCTGCTTGGAAGTGGAAGATATGGAGTTAATTCGAAATAGTCTAAGGGTGTTTTACTTTTAGTTTTGAATTAAGACTCCATCCTATGAGAAGCATTAAAATTCCTACCGCATATGCAGGTAAGAAAGAATAAGTAAACGCGACATAAACTAACCAGAGAAGAATAGCACCGAGTGGAGTAGGGACTCCAGTGAAATATTTGTCAACTGACCCAGCATCTGTATTTATATTAAAATGTATTAGTCTTCTAAGACCTGCAATTACATAGTAAATACTAACGATAGCAGCAGGTATGAGAAAAGTACTCTCAAGTGAAGTTGTATAAACAGCTTGAAAAATTAAAAAGACAGGAACAAGTACAAAACTTAAAAAGTCTGCAAAACTGTCTAGCTGCACCCCAAATTCATTACTTAATTCATATTTTCTAGCAATTTTACCATCAAAAATATCAAAAGCACCACCCACCCATGCTAAAATAATTGCAAGAGTAAAATTATTTTGAGTAATAAAATAAGTAGCCGTTAGACCAGCAGAAATGTTAACAAAGGTAAAAAGGTTTGCTAAGTTAAATTGAGAAGAGGGTGTCCATAAAAATTTCATACTAAAAGCCTTAAAAATATTTCTGACATTATATCTAACTTAAATGCAAGATTAAAAGAGTAACTAAAATAGTATAATGATAATAGATATCAATATTAATTTGTCTCTAAGTAAATTATTGCTATTATTCCGAAATAAGGTCAAGTGAATGATAAAAATAATGAAAGCTTCTTTAATAACTGTAATCATGATACAAATACTTGGTGCAGCAGATATAGAAGAAATAGATACATTAGAAAAAATGTTTACTAATGCATCAGTAAGTGGTGAAATAAGGTTTATATCTGCTGGTGAACACCAACCATCACCAGCAATGGATAGTACTTATACAACTGCTATTGGTGGTATGCTTAAGTATGAGTTGGCTGTATTAAATGGCTTTAATGCAGGGTTTGCATTTAGAACTTCTCAAGACATTGGTGTTGCAACACATGAAGCTAGTATAACTAAAACTTCTGGTAATTCAAATCTATCTTCATCAGCAGGTGTATATACTAAACTAACAGAAGTTTATGTTAATTACAAGTATAATGGTTTAAATATTAGACTTGGTCGTCAGGTGATAGATACACCCTTGGCTGATAGTGATGATTGGTCTATGAATTCAAATAGTTTTGAAGCTTACATTGCCACTTATGAATATAGTGACTTTAGTTTTATGGCTGGAAATCTTCAAAATTGGCAAGGTACTGACGCTGGTCTTGATAACTCTTGGGTCAGTCATGGTGAAAATGGAACCTACTTAGTAGGAGTTATATATTCACAAGCCTTTGATATGAGTGCATGGTATTATGATATTTCAGTAAAAGGTGCAGAGACAAAAGCTATTTATTTTGATGCTTCATATAGTTATGAGTTTAATAAAAATATTTCATTAAATAGTTCCATTCAATATATTAATCAATCACAGGTAAATAATAGTGGAGTGGAAGCAAATATTTATGGTGCTTTAGAAGAACTTGCTGTCTATGGTGCGACAATAAATGTAGCTTATAGCAAATCTCTTGAAAATATAGATAAAAAAAGTTTTAGTGGATTTGGTGGAGGAGTGCTCTACACAAGTATGAATATTATGATTTTAGACGTCATAGCACAAGATAGAGAAGCCGATGCATTTATGGCTATGATTAACTATAACCTTTTTGGTGCCGATATTTATTATGCTTATACAAACTTCATAGGTGGAAAAAATAGTTTAGGAAAAGAAGAACACATCGTTGAGCGTGATATTGGTGTTAATTATGCATTTAATGATAACTTTGAATTAGTGTCAGTTTATGTAATAGAAGAAGATTTCAAAAGTAGTGTGAAAACACCTAATGATTGGGAACGTTTTCAGGTAATGTTACGATATACATTTTAACTGGTAATGATTATAATTATAAAATATTCTGAGAGGAAACAATGAAAACATTAAAAGATTGCAAGAAAGCATGTAGAGTTAAAGTTGTTAAGCTAAATGCAGATACTGATTTAAAGCAGAGATTAATTTCATTTGGAATTATGAAAGAAACAATAATAGAAGTAATAGAGTACTCACCAACAAAAAGTACAATAGAAATTAAAGTAGGCAAAATGAAAATAGCTCTCAGAGCAAATGAAGCTCAAAAAATAGAGGTAGAGAAGATATGAATGAAGATATGAAAGCCTGTCCAATAACTGCGAAACACATCAAAGTGGCTCTTGTTGGACAGCCAAATGTTGGAAAAAGTATGCTTATAAATTCTGTAGCGAACTCACATTTACATGTTGGAAATTTTTCGGGTGTAACAGTAGATAAGACAGAAGTAATTTTTGACTATAAAGATTACAGCTATACAGTTGTTGACTTACCGGGAACTTATGCTTTTACGGATTATACTATTGAAGAGAGAGTAACACATGATTATCTTAGTGCCCAAGAGTATGATATTATCATTAATGTAGTAGATTCAACTAACTTAGAAAAAAACCTACAACTTACGTCTGAACTTTTAACAATGAGTAAAAAAGTAGTAATCGCTTTAAATATGAGCGATGAAGCAGACAGAGAAAATATTCAAATAGATGAAAATTATATGAGTGAGTTAATTGGTGTCCCTTGTGTAAAAGTATCAGCAGTTACAAAACTTGGAATTGAAGAGTTAATAGAAACTGTTAGTTTAGCCAATGAAACACCAAACAATGGTTCAAAACTTATATTTAGCGAAGCTGTAGAAGAAGAAATAGCTCGTTTAGTTTGGTACCTTGATAAACATAAGTATGAGTCTGTTAATTCTTATAGAAACATAGCAATTAATATTCTCAAAAACAATAAACGAACATATGAAAAACTTCATGATAATCCTATATGGACTGAGCTGCAACCTATTCTTATAGATGCAAGTAGACATATAGAACTACATCATGATAGTGATGATATAAAAGAATGTTTTGCTGAAGAGTATGCCTCTTTTAATAGAGGTGTTGTCGCTGAAGTAGTTAAGAGTAAGTTGCTTGAAGAAAAAGTGACAATGACAGAAAAAATAGATTTTATTCTTATTCATCCAACTTTGGGAATACCAATCTTTTTATTTTTAATGTGGGGTCTTTTCCAATTGACATTTGAAATTGGTGCGATACCAATGGATTACATAGATATGTTCTTTTCTTGGTTTGGCAATACAATAGGTTCAACAATTCAAAATGAGGATATACGTTCTTTGATTGTAGATGGAGTAATTGCGGGAGTTGGAGCAGTTGTACTTTTTGTGCCAAATATTATAATACTTTTTATAGGTATAGCACTTTTAGAGAGTACGGGTTATATGTCACGTGTTGCCTTTTTACTTGATGGCTTTTTCCATAAATTTGGTTTGCATGGACAAAGTTTTATCCCACTCGTGACAGGATTTGGCTGTTCAATACCCGCCTATATGTCTGCAAGAATACTTAAAAATGATAGAGATAGATTACTTACTCTTTTTATCATAGGCTTTATGTCATGTGGAGCAAGACTTCCCGTTTATGTACTTTTTGCAGGTGCATTTTTTAGTCCTGAAATGGCTGGAAATGTTTTATTTATTATTTATATAAGTGGAGCTATGTTTGGTTTAGTTGCCGCGAAAATATTAAAGCTCACTGCGTTTAAAGGGGTCGATGAACCTTTTGTTATGGAAATGCCTAAGTATAGACTTCCCTCCGTGAAGTTAATTTGGCATACTGTTTTAACAAAAACAATGATGTATCTTAAAAAAGCAGGAACATATATCGCTGCAGCTTCTCTGCTCATCTGGTTTTTAAGTAATTATCCACATAATCAAGAGTTGGAAAAAGAGTATAACTCTAAAATAGAAATTGCAGTGAGTGAAGATAAAAAGTTTGTTTTGCAAAACCAACTTGCAGAAGGCTTACTTGAACAGAGTTATTTAGGAACTATTGGAAAGTTCTCTGAGCCTATATTTGCTCCACTTGGCTTTGACTGGAAGATGAGTGTTGCTCTTCAAACTGGTCTTGCTGCGAAAGAAGTAGTAGTATCAACACTTGGTGTATTGTATGCACTTGGTGGAGATGTAGATGAATCAAATAGTTCTCTGGTTAATGCTATATCAAAACATATATCTTTGGCTTCTGCTATTGCATTTATTATTGTTGTCATGATTTATTTACCATGTCTAGCAGCCTCAGTTGTATTTACTCGTGAAGCAGGACATATTAAATACTTTTTTTATCTTTTTATGTTTACATCAATAATTGCTTATGTAATGGCATTTCTAGGGTATAATATTACATTATTAGTAGTGTAGAAAGTATCCTTAAGCGATGAGTTTTACATTAGAGTTTACCAAAACATTAATAAACTCTGATAAGATGTAACTATGAATAAAATACTAATGATTGAAGATGATTTAGAACTCGCAGAGATACTTACAGAATATCTTGAGCAGTATGAGTTTAAAGTTATCACAGAAGATGACCCCTTTAAAGCAGTAAGCATTCTAAAGCTTGAACCATATGATTTAGTAATCCTTGACTTAAGTCTTCCAGGTATGGATGGTCTTGAAGTCTGTGAAGCAATTCGTGAACGCCAAGATATTCCCATAATTATTTCCTCAGCTAGAAGTGATGTAAATGATAAAATAAAAGCATTAGAACTTGGAGCAGATGACTACCTTCCAAAACCTTATGATCCAAGAGAATTAGAAGCAAGAATTCATTCTGTACTCCGTCGTTATGAGGCAAAAAGTGAAGAAAAGGCAGAATCTAAAAGTGATTTTAAATGCGATAAAGCGACAATGGTGATAACCTATAAAAGTCGTAATATCGATCTCACTAATGCTGAATTCGGGATACTATCTTATATGATAAGTAAACAGGGACTTGTAGTTTCACGTGAAGACCTTATACATAATGTTAATGCTATTAATGAAGATTCTTCAAATAAAAGTATAGATGTAATGGTTGGCCGTATACGTAATAAACTTGGCGATAAAACCCTCATAGAATCAGTTCGCGGTGTTGGCTATAAGCTCTTAAAATAAACTATAGGTCTCAAATGAAACGCCATGCTGTCCTCATAACTATTCTCTTTGCACTTACTGTTTCGCTTGCAAGTGTAAGTGCAATATTTTGGGAGTTTTATAAGCTAAATAAGCAACAATATATAGACCATATCTTTACAAAATATTCTGTTATAACTCAAATCTATCGTAACCATCAACAAAAAAATCATTCAGAAATTATGTTAGACGCTAATCTCGCTGTTTACAAGATGCAGATAACAAAAAATGAAGAAGAGCAAAATTGTGTAATTACTAATGGAAAAATTCTTAAACGCGAAGGGTTTGAAAGTCTGAACTCATCATTTTTGATAGATGGAGGGGGAATTTATCGAAAGGATATAGTTACAAAGTTACGTGCAACAATGATAGAACATAAACAGGGTATATATTTTTATATACAAACACAATCTGCAGGTATCTTGATAAAGGATGGCAGTTTAAAGGTTTATAATTATCTTAGTATGTTTTATACATACATCACCATTTTTTTGATAATAAGTACTTCTTTTGTTCTGGTCCTTCAAAAACTACGTCCACTTATTAGACTCAGAAGAAAGATAGCTCTTTATGGTGATGGAAATATGGATATATCCTTTAAGACAAAAAGTTATGATGAAATAGGGCTTGTATCTAATGAGATAGAATCGACTAGGCAGTATGTAAACAATCTTCTCGAGTCAAGAACACTTTTTTTGAGAAACTTGATGCATGAACTAAAAACACCGATTGCTAAAGGTACTATTGCTACACAGATGTTAGATTCACAAAAGCAACGTGATAGATTTAGCTCAATATTTACAAGGCTAGAAAATTTAGTAACGGAATTTGCTCTTATAGAAGAGGTAACGAGTATAGATGATAAACGCGACTTTAAAGAGTATCGACTCGTTGACATCATAGATGGGGCAGTAGATATATCAATGGTCGATAGAAGCAACGTCAACATTGATATATCATGTGATACAAAAATAATGGCGAACTATAGACTCTATTCAACAGCTATAAAAAATATGATAGATAACGCCATGAAGTACTCAGATGATTCAAAAATCAAGATTTTACTACTAAACGATGAACTTAGTTTTGAGAGTAAAGGACAGTGTTTATCTAATCCTTTAAGTTACTACATCGAACCATTTACTAAAGATAATCCATCCAAAAATAGTTTTGGTTTAGGTCTATACCTTGTAGATTCTATACTCAAAGCACACGGAGAGGTTTTAGCACATGAGTATGAAAATGGAGTGAATCGTTTTATTTTTGCATAAGTTTAAAGATGTAAACTATAAGAATGAATAATTATAAATACTTCTTAGGAATTTTTCTTGCACTCTCTTTTTTTTCTTTTGGTTGGGTAAGTCATGCTTCTTATGAACCAGGTAAAAAGATAGGAAAACTTTCATTACTAGATAAAATAAAAAAACGAAAATCCTTGAATGTAGTTTTACTTAATGGTCCTTCTACATATTATATAGGAACACAAGACTCTCAAGGTTTTGAATACGATCTTTTAAAAGCATATTCAGATTCTTTAGGAGTTAAACTCAATATTACAGCTGTTCATACTGTAAAAGAGGCACTAGAGCTTAGCAAAAGTAAGGATATTGACATAACCTCTGCTTCTATTGCTAAAACAGTATTGAGAGAAAAAAAATATAATTTTGGTCCATCCTACTTTGAAGTACAAGAGCAGGTTGTCTGCCATCGTGGAATGCTTGGAAGTCCACAGTTTCCCAGAGATGTTGAAGAGCTAGCAGGATTAAGTATTGTTGTTGGAGCAGAAACTAGTTATAGTGAGACAATAAAATCATTACAAAATGATGGTTTTGATATTAATGTAAGCTTGAGTGAAGACTACTCTACTGAAGAGTTATTAAGTCAAGTCTCCTCACACGAGATAGATTGTACTATTGCTGATTCTAATATTTATGCTTTAAATTTACGATATTTTCCTGAAATTGCTTTAGCGTTTTCTATTAGTGGACGAGAGCAGTTAGCTTGGATACTTCCTGAGGGGTCAGAAGAACTTGAAAAAGATATGTATTCATGGTTAAACTCTTTTAATCAACAAGGAAAAATGTTACAGCTAAAAGATCACTACTATAGCTATGTTCTCTTTTTTGATTATTATAATACAAAGATGTTTTATAAACGAATTAAAAGTAGACTACCAAAATTTAAAAAGTATTTTGAGGAGGCTGCTACTCGTTTTAGTATACCATGGAGTCTTTTAGCAAGTATGTCTTATCAGGAATCTCACTGGAATCCAAATGCAAAAAGTTTTACAGGAGTAAGAGGCTTGATGATGCTTACTCAAAGTACTGCAAAAATGTTAGGTGTTACAAATCGACTTGATCCAAAAGAGAGTATTAAAGGTGGAACGAAACACATCAAACATATGCTTAAGTATGTTCCAGAAGAAGTACAGGGGGACAATAGACTTAAGTTCGCACTTGCTGCTTATAACATAGGGATGGGACATGTGAGAGATGCTCAAAAGCTAGCAGTAAAACTGGGTCTGAATAAAAATGTTTGGAGTGACTTAAAGATAGTACTTCCTCTCTTATCAAAAAAGAAGTACTACAAAACTTTAAAGTATGGTTATGCAAGAGGTGCTGAACCTGTAAAGTATGTAGAAGCTATTTATAACTACAGAGAAATACTAGATAATGGAGATATAGCTATTCTTCCGTAGAATCTTCATTGTTATTTGATAGTTCAGCTAAAAAAGCTTCCATATCATATTTAATTCTATACTCTGGAGTCATTATGTGTATAAGTACATCACCTAGATCAATAACAACCCAGTCTCCACTTTCATCAACATTATTGAAATTTTCAGACGGTTTAAGACCATTTTTAAGGTGGTCTAAAAGAGCAGTTGTATGTCTCAGACCAAGTGATGATGCGATTATTGCATAATCTACAAAGTAGTTTTTCTCTCGTAAATCAAAAACTTCGATAGCTTCTGCTTTGTTCATATCTAGAATGTTAGTGATTGTTTCTATTCTATTATTCATTGTTTTCCTTGTAATATTGTTGAATTTTTTTTGCCATTTTTTTTGATAGTTTAGCGATATCTATCTTTTTTCTAAGAGCTGATGAAGATATCTTTTCATCTACTTCCAAAGTGATGAAATTTTCAGAAATCTCAACTCCATCTCTTTGTGCAACTATAAATGTAACAAGTTCTTTTAACTCATCAAACTTATACCAACTTTGTAGTTTCTCTAAGTTGTCAGCACCTATTACTAAGTATACTTTTTCATAAGTTTGAAGTAAAAACTTCACACTTTGGATAGCAGGTACTTTTTTGTTTTTATCTACTTCATAAGAGCTAACACTTACTCTCTCATAATTAGAGTAAATCTCTTCTAGCCAATCTAAACGCAATGAAGCAGGGGCAGTTGAGACATCCTTAAAAGGATTTAGAAAAGTCGGCATTATTATGATTTTATCAATATAGTTTAAATCTAAAAGAGCTTTTACAACTGCTTCATGACCGATATGTGGTGGGTCAAAAGAACCACCATATAATGCTATGTTTTTCATTTAAAGCGAATTATAGCTTATTTTTGCTAAAATAGCCCAATTAAAATATATATAGGATAGATAATGGCACTGAAAATAGCAATTAATGGATTTGGAAGAATTGGTCGTTGTGTTGCTCGTATAGCAGCTACAAGAAACGATGTAGAGATTGTAGCTATTAATGATATGGCAAGCATGGATATGATGCTGTACCTTTTAAAAAATGATTCCGTTCATGGTACTTTTAAAAGTGACATTATAGAAATAGATGATGATAACATTAGCATTGATGGTCATAAAATCAGAGTTTTTTCAGACCGTGATCCTAAAAATCTAAAGTTTGCCGATTGTGGTGCAGATATGGTTTTAGAGTGTACAGGTGTGTTTTTAACACAAGAGTCAGCTCAAGTACACATAGATAACGGTGTGGAGAAAGTTCTTTTTTCTGCTCCTTCAAAAGATACAGCTACTGATACTTTTGTAATGGGTGTTAACCACGAGTTATATGATGGTCAAAAAATAGTTTCAAATGCATCTTGTACTACAAACTGTTTAGGTCCTGTTGCAAAAGTTTTAGATGATGCATTTGGAATTGAAAAAGGTCTTATGACTACAATTCACTCATACACAAATGATCAAAATATCTTAGATGTAAAACATTCAAAAGATAAACGCCGTGCTCGTGCAGGTGCTATAAACATGATCCCAACAACAACAGGTGCAGCAAAAGCAATTAGCCTAGTGATGCCACAGCTTAAAGGTCGTTTACATGGTCAATCTGTTCGTGTACCAACACCTGATGTTTCTATGGTTGACTTAAATGTTGTTGTTAAACGCGACACTACAAAAGAAGAAGTGACAAAAGTATTTAATGATGCTGCAAATGGTTCACTTAAAGGTCTTTTACTGATGGATAAAGAGATGAGAGTATCTCAAGACTTTGTTGGTTGCGAATATAGCTCTATTGTTGCAGAGGATTTAACACAGGTTATCGGTGGTGATATGGTTAAAATAATGGCTTGGTATGATAATGAGTGGGGCTATTCAATGCGTTTGATTGACATGGCACTTCACATCAGTAAATAGGAATTTTTAATTGGAATTATTAAATATAAAAGAATTAGACTTAAAGAAGAAAAAAGTATTTATTAGATGTGACTTTAATGTTCCAATGGATGAATTTGGAAATATTTCTGATGATAGACGTATTCGCTCTGCTATAGCTACGATAAATTACTGTTTAGATCAAGATTGTGCGATTATATTGGCTTCTCATTTGGGCCGACCAAAAGGTGAGGCCAATGAAAAGTACTCACTTACTTCTGTAGCAAGAAGACTACATCATCTTTTAAAAAGAGAAGTTGTTTTAGCGAATGATGTTGTAGGCTTAGATGCAATGGCTAAAGTAAAAGCCCTCAAATGCTGTGAAATACTTCTTCTAGAAAACCTTCGTTATGAATCTGGAGAGACAGAGAACTCAAAAGAACTTTGCGAAAAACTCGCTTCAATGGCAGATGTTTATATAAACGATGCATTTGGAGTAAGCCATCGTGCACATGCTTCAGTAGAAGGAATTACACATTTCTTTGATGAGAAAAGTATGGCCGCTGGTTTTTTACTTGAACGTGAGATTCGTTTTTTTGGTAAACTAATCGATGCACCAGTACGCCCTTTCGCAGCTATAGTCGGTGGAAGTAAGGTTTCTGGAAAACTTGAAGCTTTAGTAAACTTACTTCCGAAGGTAGATAAAGTTTTTATTGGTGGAGGGATGGCATTTACCTTTTTAAAACAGATGGGGTATGACATAGGAGCTTCACTAGTAGAAGATGACTTATTAGAAGAAGCTCAAAAGATTATGGACGAAGCTAAAAAACTTGGTGTAAAGTTTTACCTCCCAGTAGATGTTATCGCAGCTGACAAATTTTCAGAAGATGCGGTTATAAAAATAGTAACATCTCAAGAGATACCAGATAACTGGATGGGACTTGACATCGGTCCGGCGACTGTAAGACTTTACCGTGAAGGTTTAGCTGATGTGCAAACTGTACTTTGGAATGGCCCAATGGGTGTTTATGAGATGGATAAGTTTGCACGTGGATCTTCAAAGATAGCAAATTTTGTAGCTGACTCATATGCTACAACTGTTGTTGGTGGCGGTGATACTGCTGACTTAGTGCAACGTATAGGTCTTGATGACGAAATGAGTTTTATATCTACAGGTGGTGGTGCTTCTTTAGAACTACTTGAAGGTAAGATTTTACCAGGTGTAGTACCTCTTATTAAAAAGTAGGATAGAAAATGATTATTGCAGCAAATTTAAAGACAAACTTTACGAGAACAGAGACTAGAGAATATATAGAGAAAACTGAAATTTTTATAAAAGAGACGAAGACTACTCAAGAAGTTCTCGTTTTTCCTGCAATGTCATCATTAGATTCATTTGACACTAAACTTATACAGGGTGCACAAAATGCTTACCCAACAATAGATGGTGCATTTACAGGTGAAATAGGTCTGAAACATTTAGAAGAGTTTGGCATTAAAACTATTTTAATCGGACATAGTGAACGTCGTCATATATTTGGCGAGTCACAAGAAGAATTAGTGAAAAAGTTCAACTTTTACAAAGACTTAGGCTTTAAAATAGTTTACTGTGTAGGTGAGCCACTTGAAAAACGCGAGGCTGGAAACACTGCTATGATGGAGTATATATCATCTCAATACGAGGGGATAGATACTGAATATGAGAACCTCATTATTGCTTATGAACCTGTTTGGGCTATTGGAACAGGTCTTACTCCTACCTTTGAAGATATAGAAGAAATACATACTGCACTTAAGAAAAAGTCACTTGCATCCTTACTTTATGGTGGAAGTGTAAAAGTAACGAATGCTAAGGATGTTTTAGCTATTGCTAATGTTGATGGTATACTAGTAGGCAGTGCAGCACTCTATGTAGAGCACTTTTGTAATATGATAAGTTTCGCAGAAGAGCTTTCTGTGACTGATCACCCTGTGAAATCTCAAAAAAATTCTAATATCTATCCTAATAAAGAGTGATACGGCTACACTTATTCACACAAAGAATACAAAGGTCTACAGTTAAAGAGACAATTGATGATGAGAACATTAGGCTTAGAGCTGAAAACAAAGATCTCAAACAAGAGCGTGATATTTAAAAAAAGGAAGCGGCATATTTTGCAAGAGAAGTTCTGTAAAATATGCCTGGATCAAAGAAAATAAATTGAACTTCAGTATAACAATTATTTGTAAAGTTTTGAAAGTTAATGTGAGCAGCTATTATCACTGGGTTAGAACAGGTTGTATAGTTCAAAAGGTTGATGAAGAGCTGAGTAATCTCATCAAGAGCATCTTCAAAGCTGACAGAGAAGCTTACGGACAAAGACGGATTAAAGAAGCCCAACGAATCGTATGAACAATAAGTTTGCATATAGAGCATCTTCCATCCTTTGAACACTTAGGTTGTAATATTTTTGTACAAGGAGTATTCTAAACATTAAAACATTAAAACATTAAAACATTATCATAAGCAGGCGATCCAGTTGCATTCTTTCCACCTTTACCATTCTTATTTAGTATTGGTCTGAGTTTTTCAAAGTTTATAATTGACTCTCGCTCCTTTAGGAATGAAGTCACATTATTAAGTCTTGATGTTATTGCTATATCTGAAAATGTGTTATTTGTGTCTTTAAATGCCATACTATCACCTTATTTATAGTAGTTATTTTAGCTAAATAGTGTTGTTAAAGTGCTTGTTTTAGGGAGTTGTTTGGGATATTTTTAGGTGCTTTACTGTGCAGTGGTCTCATCATCTTTTTACTTATTTATTTTTTATGATATAATCATAAAATGCTCAAAACAATCACAAATAAACTTTTTTATATTATATTTATGCTTCTTCTGATATCTCTCATATCTTTTATAGCTATTCACCTTGCACCCTCATCTTTTTTTGGGGCAGGCGAACTTAATCCAAATATGACAAAAGAGGCTATAGCTAAACTGCAACATATATATGGACTAGATAAACCTTTGTATATGCAGTATTTTGATTGGGTTATAAATATAGTGAGACTTGATTTTGGAATCTCTTTTGTAACTGGACAGGATGTAAGTAGTGAGATATTTAAACGCTTACCTATTACACTATTTATTAACGTCATTACTTTAGTTTTTGTATTTCTAATTTCATTGTATTTAGGAATTAAATCGGCTCTTTTCTATGAAAAAAAAGAAGATTATTTTATAAGACAACTTTCTTTAGTCTCTTTTTCTATGCCATCTTTTTATCTAGCACTGATGTTCATTATATTTTTTTCCATAAACTTAGAACTCTTTCCAATTGCTGGAGTTCATTCAGTAGAAGAGAAAGAGGGCATCGAAAATATACTAGATATGGCATGGCATTTAACATTGCCTATTTCTGTTGTGATTTTTGGTGGTTTAGGAAGTATGATTATTTATATACGTTCGCTTAGTTTGGAGATATTAAAAAGTGATTATTATTATTTTGCACTCTCTCGAGGGATTAAAAAAAGAGTATTACTGCGTTTTTATATATTGCCAAATCTTTTACCACCTATCATTACCCTCTTAGGGCTTTCTCTACCAGGTATTATTGGTGGAAGTGTAATCCTAGAATCTATTTTTGCTATAGATGGTATGGGACAGCTTTTTTTTATGTCAGCTTTAAGTAGAGATTATCCTATTATTATGGGTATACTTATCATTACTGCTTTTTTAACATTGTTAGGAAATATGGTAGCGGACCTAGTTTTACTAAAACTAAATCCATATATGAAACGCGGGTAAGAGTAGACTCTTTTTCTTCTTCGGATGTGGTGCTTTAGCTTCACCAAAGGGTGAGTCTGAAACCACACATCCGAGTTTTATACAGTTCTTAGAATTTTTATTTAACTAAAGAGTGCTTTTAGTGCATCGACACCATCTTTTTTCTCTTCAATTTCGCCATCTTCATTAGTCACTGCATCACTTTCAACAAGTTCTATCTGCATACCTGTAAGCATAGAAGCAAGACGAATATTTATACCACTTTTACCGATAGCTTTTGCTTTTTGATCAGCTGGAAGAGTGATGATTGCTCTTTCATTTTCGCCATCTTCATTTTTGATAACTTCAACATGTGAGATGATAGCTGGACTCATAGTACGAGATACAAAAAGTTCAGTAATACTTGTGTACTCAATACAGTCAATATTTTCACCGATAAGCTCATCACTTACCGCGTTTATACGAACTCCTTTAACACCAACAGTTGCACCAACGGCATCAACTTGTGGATGAGTACTAAGGATTGCTATTTTTGCACGCTCACCTGGTATACGAGCTGCTTTTTCTATGATAACAGTTCCTTCAGCTATTTCAGGAACTTCAAGTGCAAGAAGGACTTCTAAAAACTTAGGTGAAGTACGAGAAAGTTCTATTTGGATTCCATTTTCTTTGTCCATGTTTACACGACGAACAACAGCTTTAATGTGGTCACCAACATCAAAGAACTCACCTTTTATACGGCTTTTCATTGGTAAAACAGCACGAATCTCATCAATGTCTATATATGTAGCATTGCTAGAGTCAACGCGAGTTACACGTCCGCTTACTAAAGTGCCTATTTTTGATTGGTACTTGTTATAAACTTCATCTTCAACTAAACGCTGAATATGAAACTCTATTTCACGGTGAAGTTGAGATGCACCGGTTCTACCATAGTCTTCAAGTTTATGTTCAATTTGTAGTTGATCGTCAAGTTCTACTTGATCATCATATTCTCTTGCTTCAGTTATAGGAATATAAGCAGGTGCCAGCTCTTCATCTAAAAGTCTTTCATCCTCATCTTTAACAACAGTAATAGTTTGCACTATTTGAATACTTTTCGTTTCATCATTAACCTGTGCTTCAAATGCGAAGTTTCTATCTATAACTCTTTTTGCAGCTTGTACAAACGCAGTCTTTAAAGATGCTAAAACTTTTTCAGGTTCTAGACCCTTTTCATGTGCTATTGCTTCTGCAATGTCTAATATTTTTTCCATGGTTATATCCCTTAATATTATTGATTTTCCCAACAAGTCATTTAACAGTTATAAGTAGTTTCTTGGGGATTTATTTATAAGTATGTAATTGTACTTAAATACAACTAAAAACATCTTTAACCCAAATTTTATGACTTTTTAACTATAATGCAAGAATTATAAAACCCAAGGAAATATCATGGATTTAAAGTTTGCAAGAACAGATATAAACGAAAAAGCAAAAAAAGTTGATTTAGCAAAGATAGAAACAGCAGTAGAAAAAGAAGATAGCATAATTTTTTACTTCGACAGAGATAACTCTCACAAAGACTTACTGACTCTTCAAGATCATTTTGAAGCAAAAGGTAAAAGTTTTTATATGAGTGAAGTGAAATTTGGTCTATCAGATAATGATTATATGTACCAAGTTCACATAATGAGCTAGAGGCTCGTTGATATAATGCCAAAACTATTTATCCAAACACTCGGTTGTGCGATGAACTCTCGCGATTCTGAACATATGATAGCCCAGCTAAAAGAGAAAGAGGGTTACTCTACAACAGAAGATTTTAGAGAAGCTGACCTGATTTTGATAAATACGTGTTCGGTTAGAGAACGCCCGGTTCATAAGTTATTTAGTGAACTTGGTGGCTTTAACAAACATAAAAAACCATCTGCAAAAATAGGTGTTTGTGGCTGTACAGCTTCACATCTTGGCGAAGAAATAATCAAGCGCGCTCCTTATGTAAATTTTGTATTAGGTGCTAGAAATGTTTCTCGTATTACTGAAGTTCTCCACAAAGACAAGGCTGTTGAAGTAGATATAAACTATGATGAGAGTGAGTTCGCGTTTGACGACTTCCGTACTTCTACTGTTAAGGCTTTTATTAACATCTCTATAGGGTGTGATAAATCATGTACATTTTGTATAGTGCCTAAGACTCGTGGTGAAGAGATTTCTATTCCTGCTGATTTAATTGTTGGGGAAGCCCGAAAAGTAGTAGCAACTGGTGCTAAAGAGATTTTTCTTTTAGGACAAAATGTAAATAATTATGGTCGCCGTTTTTCAGGTGATGTTGAGAAGATTAATTTTACAGGACTTCTTCGTCAATTATCAGAAATTGGGGATTTAGAACGTATTCGTTTTACATCTCCACATCCTTTTCATATGGATGATGAATTCATTGAAGAATTTGCTAGAAATCCAAAAATATGTAAATCAATGCATATGCCACTTCAAAGTGGTTCAACAAAAGTACTCAAAGACATGAAACGCGGCTACACAAAAGAGTGGTTTATTAACAGAGTTGAAAAATTACGTAAAGAAGCTCCAGATGTTTCTATAAGCACTGATATTATCGTCGCGTTTCCAGGTGAAAGCGATGAAGATTTTGCTGAAACTATAGATGTTATGAAAAAAGTTAAATTCGACCAAATATTTTCTTTTAAATATTCTCCAAGGCCACATACTGAAGCTGAGCATTTTACAAATGAAGTTGATGGAGAAGTTGCATCGGATAGACTTGCATATCTTCAAACACTCAATAACGAGATTATTGATGCTTTGAAACTTCCTTTGATTGGAAATATATACAGAGTTTATTTTGAAGAACTTATTCGTGATAATTATGTCTCTGGAAGAAGTGACAATAACCATGTTGTTAAGGTTAAAGGTTCAGAAGAACTTCTTGGAGAATTCAGAGAGGTTAAAATTACAGCTACAGGCCGTACAATTTTAACAGGCGAGATAGTTGCTTAAAAAACTACTTCGCTCCCTTGCAACACTTTGTGTTCCATTTATTGGGGCACTACTTATTCGTTTTATACACCTCACAAACAAAAAAAAGTTTTACGGTCCCCAAACTTTAGGTGATGATAACTTCATTATGGCCTGTTGGCATGGTGAACTTTTGATGATTCCATATGCTTATAAAAGATATAGAAAAACACCTAATGTTAAGCTCATAATTTCTGATCATTTTGATGGTACACTTATAGCAAAAACTTTAAGTCACTTTGGTTTTGATACTATACGGGGTTCTAGTACAAGAAATGCAGCAAGAGCACTTTTGGGTGCTATAAAAGAGCTTAAAAGTGGTTGCGACCTAGGAATTACTCCTGATGGTCCAAAGGGTCCTAGACATGAAGTCGCTGATGGCATAGTTGTAATGGCACAAAAAGCAAAGGTTAAAATAGTAGTTGTAGAGATTAAGTCATCTTCCTATTGGCAACTAACGTCTTGGGATAAATTTGTTATACCAAAACCATTTGGCTTGATCTCTTACTATATAAGTGATATGATAGATGTAAGTGAAATGGATTTAGCTGATGCTAAAGAGCTCATACAGAAGAGGTTGTTAACACATGAAAAGTAAGTTTTTATTTCCCCTTATCGCCTTTGGAATGGTTGGATTTATGGGTGTGTACTTTATAATTAATCCTTCTTATCAGAAGTCTATACAAGCAAAGTACTACTTCGAGATGGCTGAGTATAAAGAAGCATATAGTTTAGCAAATGAAGCCTTTAGTATGGATGTATATAACCGAATGGCTTCAACTATTATGGCACAATCAAAGACCTCAATTTTATATGTAAATTATATAGCTCAAGCAAAAGAATATATGCTAGCAATCAATAAAATAGCGATAAAAGATGAAATTTCAACTGCTGATAGAGTACGGATAAAGATAATGAGTGAAATAGTAGTTGATTCTTATGTAAAGCTCGCACCGAGTGTTTTAACAGACAAAGTACTTGTTAAAGATGCGGCAAAGCATCATGATGAATTTGAGAAGCTTCTTGAAAAAGTTACTAGATAAAAAACGAATCTCTTTTTTAGAGTATTTAGAAGAACATAGAGGGTATTCTGATCTCACAATTAAGAGTTATGATAGTTCCATTAGAGAAGCCCTTGAGTATATAGAAATTTTAGAAGAAAAAGAACAAACCATATTTGATTTAATGCCTCTGCGAATCTATATATCAGAGCTTAATTCCAAAACAATCAGTAAAAAACTCAGTGCAATTAGAAGTTTTAGAACATATTTAAATGAGAATGGCATGAATATTATTCTCAAATCTGATGATAGTGTTAAAACTGCAAAGACTCTTCCCAAACCAATTTCTCATAAATATATAATTGAAGCACTCAAAGAGAGTAATTTAGAAGAAAAGTTAGTCGTTACGATGCTTTATACTTTAGGTCTGAGAGTTTCAGAACTTTCATCCCTTAAAATAGAAGATATTAGTGAAGAATGGATTAGAGTTTTGGGAAAAGGACAAAAGCATCGCGATATACCACTTTTAGCCTCTACTAAACTACTTATTGATGAATATTTATCAACAATTACTATAAATAAATTTCTTTTTGAAAAAAAAGGCGAAAAATTAAGCGAAAATAGTTTAAGATATACGGTTAATAAAGTCTTTAAGGGTGTATCATTAAAAGTGTCTCCTCATCAGCTTCGACATTCGTATGCAACTGCTCTTTTAAATAGCGGTGCACCGATAGTGGATGTGAGTGAATTACTTGGACATGCATCCATGGCTACAACACAAATATATACTAAATTAGGCAGTGCATTGAAACAACAAAATTATCACAAAGCACATCCATTATCTAAGGTTAGTGGGTAGTGCTCGGTAAATTTTTCGAATCCTTATATAATAAAGTATTTGTCAACATTGTTATTCAAGGGTCAATTACCAGTATATATATGCAAGAATGCTCTAAAAAAGATGTACTTCGCACAGTACAGCAGGATTTTAATACTTTAACTGTTAACGAAGAGATACTTAGCTTCGTTTCTTCTTACATTAAAGAAACTCCATTCTACTATGTAGCTATTTTAGATATGTCAACAGAACAAGGGGCAGTTCCTACTTGTGATAAAAATCGTGTCTCTTTTTTTCATAATATGACTTCATCTGAGTATAAGTGTAAAGACGAGAAATGGACATACTACACTGGGAAAGTAGAACTTTATGGAATTGAAAAAAACTATAAAGAAGTAGGTCTTGATTTTATTTTTTCTCCTTTTACCTTAGTAAGCAATTTTTTTAAAGATAAGATTAATTCGGATGTGGCCCTATATATTCTTGCTGAAGAGAATACTCTTTCTTTATGCATATTTGAACACTCTGAACTTCTTTTTGCCAAATACCTAATAGTAAATACTGTGGATGCTGGTACTTATGATATGTCTGATGCTAGTTTAGAGCTCATAAATGAAGGTGTTAATCTTGATGAAGTAAATGCTCTTGAGGAGATGGAAGACCTAGACGACCTGGACGACTTTGGAGATATTGAAGATTTAGATGGAATCGAGGAAATAGATGAGTTTTCTCAAATAAATGAGAATGAAGAAGAGTTCCATGAAGAAGCAATGCTTCCAGAGGGCAATGATGAAAACTTTACTAGAGATTATGATAGATTTACACAGATTCAAGAGACACTTGGTTCTTTTTATAATGATAAAAAGTATGATAGCCAGTTTGTGCAAAGCGTTTATATTGCCGATAGTGTTGGAGTAAGCAGTGAACTCAAAAAATTTCTTGAAGAAGAAATGTTTTTAAGTGTTTATATTAGACATATAGACTTAGGTGAAGAACTTGCTAAGTTATCTAAACTGGAGTTACTAAATGAAGCATAGTTACATAACTCCTAGACATAAAAGTGCTCTAACACAAGACGTGCAACTCCTTTTAAGTTTTTTTACAATTACAATTTTAATGCTCTTTTCTACATATACTTTTTTAATTTATAAAAATTATGTATTTACAAGTGAAAAAGAAACTGTCATTATAGAAAAAAATCAGTTGAAAGTATCACTTAGTAGTATGAAAAGTAAAATAGAATACATAGAGAAACAGAAGATGCTTTCTGAGGGGATTTATACTAAAAATATAGTATTAAAAGACTCTATGGTAAACCTTTTTGATCTCGTGCCTACACGTATTACACTTTCAGAAGCTAAACTTCAGGAAAAAGGACTTATTCTTTATGGGATAACCCCAAATAAAGATGTTTATAACTTTATGCTTCAAGCTCCTTTGCGTTCTATCTTTCACAGAACTTACAGCAGCTTTTATCCAGCTAAAAATGGCTGGTTACACTTTGTTTCAACAAACTATATTGATGAAGAGGATATAGCTAGTGAACATTAATATTCCTCGTCAGTATCTCTATCTATCTGTAATATCGCTATTCTTGTTTATATTTGTATTAGTATTTTCATTTTCAGTTTTAATACCTAATGGAAAAGAGTATCGAATAAAAAGACTTGATGTGAAAAAGCACTATAAAGAACTTCGATCATATAGAAACCTTCATGATGAAACATATAGTATTTTAAAAGAATTGCAAGGGAAAAATGTACGTATAATTACGGCATTTGATACAACTTTTAATCCCAAAAAGTTTGAAAAACAAAATAAAGTTTATTTTTCAGACTTAAGTGTAAAAGAGATTACACTTGAGGAACCACAAGAAGAGTTCGCTGTTTATGAAGTAAACACTAGTTCTCATATTAACTCACCAAAAAGCTTCTATGATTTTTTAGATTCTGTTAATAAGAGCAACTGGATAATTGCTATAAACTTTCCTATTCATTTTAAACGCGATAAGGATATTATCGAGTCATCTTTTACTATGAAGGTTTACTGTAACAATAAAGAAAGAGTCTCACAGGATTCTGTGTCTGTAGATAAATAAGCTCTTAATTTAGGTTCTATTTTTAGTAATCGCATCTTTTCTTTAAACTGTTTCTCTAAACTTACACCCTGAACAAAGGGTACTATAAAAACAAATCCATGCTCTTGATTTATCACATACTTTCTACTAACAACAACTGTTATGTCAATTTTAAGAAGTTTTTTTTCACTAGCAGATATAAGGTATCCAAGAGATTTTAAATGTTTATCTATTGCTAAAATATCACTGCGTTTAGAAGTAGTACTCTTAAAATAAAAAAGTGAATTAATACTCTTAGTATCAGCCTCTTGGATGAGTGTTGCGACATCTTCGTCAAGATACTCAAAACTTTTTTGAATTCCTTTTTTATACTGTTTTAAAAGAGGATTGGCATAATTATGTCTAAACTCGTTACGGCTATACTTTGAATCTGCATTAGTAGCATCTAAAAAGTACTTGATACTGTTAGCATCTAGGTACTCAAGAAGTTCCGCTTTGTCAAGCTGTAGCAGTGGACGTATAAGTGTATAGTGCTCGCGTTTCTCAGTAGCATGCATGCCTGAGAGTTCGACACAACCAGCTCCTCTGCAAAACTGCATTAGCATCCATTCAAGCCTATCACCGAGATGATGTGCAGTTAGAAGGGTAGTGTAACTATGTTCTTTTATTAGTGATTCAAAGAAATCATATCTTATAGTTCTTGCATTTGCTTCAAAGTTCGAACTAATCACAGGTGCCTCGAAGACAAAGCATTCAAAATTATGTTTCGCTGCTAAACTTTGTGCATAGGCAACTTCTTCTTTAGCTTGTAAACGCAAACCATAATTAACAATAGCGATATCAAATTTGATGTTATTTTCTAAAAGTAAAAAGAGTAGGGCAGTTGAGTCAACTCCAGCCGAGTAGGCTAAGAGGTTTTTAGAATCTTGAAGGCTTGTTTTATTTTGTAGCATTATCTACTGTTGCAGTTAAAATATCCCCAACAATGTCTGTTATTTTAGCTTTGTAAACTTTAGTGAATTCTAGTTCATTTGTATCATTGGTTCTATCATTTACATATACTTCACCATCAATATCTGGTGCCCACATAAGTTTACGTGCAGAAAGTAAAAACTCATGCTCATCACTCTCTCCATCAATGACAATGTCACATTCTGTACCTATGTCGGCTTTAAGTGACTTAAGTGTACATTCACGAGCTATATCACCTAGTGTTTGTGCTCTTAGGGCTCTGACATCGGCAGGTACTTTCGCATTCATATCGTAAGCTGGAGTTGTCTCTTCATCAGAGTAGTCAAATACATTGATACGATCAAAACCAAAAGTTGATGCGAACTCACACATTTCATCAAACATCTCTTGTGTTTCATTTGGATGACCTACGATGAAACTTGTACGGACAAATGAGTTTGGTAAGTTTCTCATAAATTGAAGTAATTCAATAGTTTTGTCCTTACCAAACCCACGTTTCATAAAACGCAGCATATCATCGTTAATATGCTGAATAGGCATGTCGAAGTAATTATGAAAAACGTCACTTTTAGCAATATTTTTTAGAAGTGCCATACTTGTTGTGGATGGATAAAGGTATAATATACGTGCAGATGTCACACCTTCAATAAGTTCAACACGTTGAATTAGAAGTGATAAACCGTCTTTTATATTTTTGTCACGAAGAAAAGAACTTGAATCTTGAGATACAAATGAAAAGTCATAATAACCTTTTTTCACAAGTCCTTCAACTTCTTTAGCAATAGAATCTAGGTCCCGTGAGTTAAGCTTCCCTTTAAAAGAGGGAATTGCACAAAAACTACAAGCCTGATTACACCCTTCTGAGAGTTTTATGTAAGCATGGTAAGAAGAACCTGTAACAACACGCTCTGCTCCATCTATAAGATAAACTTCATCTGAAAATCTACTTTTTTTCTCTACTAAAAGTTCATCTATCTTGTCATAATCACCAACACCTGTGAAAATATCTACTTCAGGCATCTGCTTAACAAGATCATCTTGGTAGCGCTCACTTAAACATCCTGCCATAACTAAAAGAGAGTCCTCTTTTCTAGCATCATGGAGAGAGAGGACAGTGTTTACTGATTCTTCTTTTGCAGCATCGATAAATCCACAAGTATTTACTATGATGACATCTGCTTCTTCGTTGTTATCAGTGAGTTCAAAATTCTGGAGTTTACCCATCATTACTTCGGTGTCAACAAGGTTTTTAGTACATCCAAGAGAGACTATGTGGAGTTTATTGCTCATTCTTACTTCTTTATAAATCATTTTTGTAATTATACCCTATAATACTCAGATGAAAATATATGATGCAATTATTCTTGGTGCAGGTGCTAGTGGACTTATGTGCGCAAGTAATATTGGTAAGAAAAAAAGTGTAGCTGTTATAGAAGTAAATGACAAAGTTGCTAAAAAGTTGAAAGTTTCTGGCGGTGGGAAGTGTAACATCACTAACACAAGAGTAGAACTCGATAATTTTGATGGTGATAAAGAGCTTTTAGATTATTCACTAAAGAGATATTCTCGTGACAATTTATTAGAATTTCTAGATAGAAATAGGGTAGAGTTAGAACTAAGAAAAGGAAGATATTACTTTTGTCAAACAAGCTCTGATGAGATAATTGATGTTTTGAAAAATGCTAGTAAAAACTCAGAGATAATACTAAACACAAAAATAATCCAAGTGACAAAAGAGAATGAAATTTTTGAAGTGATAACAGATAAGGACAATTATACTGCCCACAATGTTATAGTAGCAACAGGTGGAAAAAGTTTTCAAACTCTTGGTGCCAGTGAAATAGGCTTAGACATCGCAAAAAATTTTGATATAAAAGTGAAAGAATTTACTCCTGCACTTGTTGGACTGACCGTTCAAAAAGAGCAATTTTGGATGAGAGAGCTCAGTGGACTAAGTTGTTATGTAAATATAAGAGTAGAAGATAGACTGCTAAAAGAAGAAATGCTTTTTGCTCATAAAGGTATAAGTGGACCAGCAGTACTTTCTGCTTCACTTTATTGGAAAAAAGGAAACATAAGTATAGATTTTCTTCCCGAGCAAAACATAGTAGAACTCCAAAATGGTAGTAAAAAACTTATTAGCTCTGTTATACCTTTAGCAAAGAGACTCTCAAAAGCACTTTTAAATGCAGTAGGTGTCGAGGATAAAGAGTGTAGAAAACTAAGTAAAAATGACCTTGAGCAACTAAAAAAGATTCATGACTATAGTTTTTCCCCCGCAGGCAACTTTGGTTTTACAAAAGCAGAGGTAAGCAGAGGAGGAGTCTTGTGCGAAGAGATAGATAAAAAGAGCTTAGAATCTAAAAAAGTCAAGGGACTTTACTTTATCGGTGAAGTTGTCGATATTACGGGTGAATTAGGTGGATATAACTTTCAGTGGGCATTTTCGAGTGCTTATGTTTGTGCAAAAGCAATTAAATAGTATTCTTTAAAGATTACTTTATATATAAGAAGTTATAATGACCAAAATGAAATATTAAGGAATTCAATATGAATTTAGGAAAACTGTTTTTAAGTGGGATATTGTTGTCTCTTATGTTTTTGTTATCAGGATGTCAAGGGAACAATAGTGATGGCTTAGAAATTGACTCAAATATAACAGTAATCGTACCTGACATTGACACAAATGCCTCGAGTGTTGCTTTAACTGTTGTACTTCCCGTGTCTTCAACTGTTTTAACAACAAATAATCAAGTTGTAAGTATAGATGTTAGAGTATTTGATTCGGCTAATAATCCATATTCAACAGGTGTAATTACAAAAGTAAATCCGGATGACGTACTAGTGGGTAGAGATATAGGAAGTTTTGATAGAATTACTTCTACATTAACGAATGGGGTAGCAACATTTGCATACACTGCACCAGATAGTTTGGATGCAAACAATTCAAACATATCTTTTGGGTTCTATCATGACTCTAATAGTTCTAATCTAAAATTGTATACAATGTCCATCGTCCCTGAAGTGAATCAGACGATTTTAACAAACTATAGCTTAAAAAATAGTAATCCAAGTGATGTAAATATGGATTTGCAAAGTAGTAAAACTTTTTCCTATACAGTATTTGATGGATCAAACAGCGCAGTGCCAGATTCAAATATGACAAAAATAACTGTTACATCGTTAAATCCGAGTCTTGTTAGCTTACAAGATAGCTTTGGAAATGCTGGAAGTAGTTTAAGTGTTAACAATAAAAATAGTTTTACAGTTAATCTTGTGTCCAACACGAGTTCAGGACTAGTTCCAATAAAAGTGGATGCTACATTCAGTGATGCAAATGGAGATGAACAAAACATAACGGAAATATTTAATTCTGTTGTCTTTTCTGGACCTGCCAGTGCGATTAGTTTATCATATGCGAGTACGGAGCAGGATGCTCAAAACGCAAAATTTATAGAGAAATGGATAATTACAGTAACTGATAAATACAGTAACCTAGTAAATAACGCACCTGCGGTATCGATGGGAATGATTGCTGGATATACTAAGAGTTCAGCAGCGACAGCAAATGTAGCGAATTATCTACATTTTGTACCCAATGTAGCTGAAAGTGGAACTATTGACGCAACAAATGATAATTTTACAGCTGGAAGTACAGCTTTTAGTAATGTAGATCAAACAAATGATATTTTAGTTACTTATGGAACGGGGTATAAGTATAATGCATCTGGAAAGTGGGATATATCGACAAACTCTGCTGCTGTACTAGATTTAATAGACGACTACAATAGTACTAATACATCAGGTTTAGGTTTTGCAGTTGGTAATAATCAGCGTGAAGACACCTGTGATATTGGAGGAAAGTGGATAGCTAATGTCTATCCTGAGGATAATAATTATACTATTGGAAGTCTTGGAACATTAGAAATAAATGTTGCATATGATTACTATCTGGTAGGTAAAAGTACTATGTTATGGGTTAATCTTGTTGGAATACAAAATAGTACGAACGAGACAATTAGAATAGGTGAAGCACGAAAAGTTAATTTAAGAGGACAAGGTTTAACGAGTACAAGCATTAATTATAATAAAGGTTTTACCGGTGTTGTTAGATTGGATATATCGATTGAAAATACTGTAGAATGGTATTACAATTCAAATTTTGAATATGATGCTGAAGTGACAGGAGATGATACAAACTGGAGTGTTTCAGGCACTTCAATGGATAATAATATCACTTCTTGTTTACATAATGGTGTAGGATATGTTGACATAAATATAACGTCATCTCCAACAAATGGGGGAGTGATTAGCTTAACTAATGTACTTCCAAGCTCAGAATTTTAGATTAAAAGGAAAAAAATGATAAAAAATAAATTACAAAAAGCTATTATTAGTGTTGCTTTCATTGCAACATCTTTAGTTGCTAGTGACTCAAGTACAAACTCGTTAGTTGGTATTGAGGGTGGTTACAGTTCAGTAGGTTATGAAAATACAACAACACCAAATCAGTATACTGCTGGAATTGGTCAGTTAGGTCTTAAACTTGGTGCCGAATCTAAAGATTATAGAGTATTTTTAAGTGGGAGATATCTAGTTAGTGGTGATGGTACATTTGATTATATAGCTGCATATGGTGGAGAGCTTCAGTATAAGTTTAATATCTCTAAGGCATTTGATCTTTTCATAGGTGTTAATGGTGGTGTTGCTAGTATGAAATTTACAGCAGAAGGTGAGACCGCTTCAAGAACAATTTCAGATCCATTTGTAGGTGGTGATCTAGGTGCGAATATTCATCTTGGTAAAACTACAGATTTAGAATTTGGGGGAAGAGTTCTAAGTATTCAAGCTACAAATGACAAGGCTGCTGCTTCTTATTTGGTAGGAAATATGTTTACTGGGTATGCAAGTTTAATTTTTAAATGGCAAATGGACTAACTTTCAGCTTTAGTACTTATAAACTATAATGTTTATAAGTATTCTTTTTCTCTCGTTTAATCTTACTTTATAAAAACTTCGTTATAATTTCAATATCAATTTTTAGTAGGGAAATCCTAGCATTTATGTGTGGGTTGCTGAATGGTTTATTCATTCGGTTACGCTATCCGAAAACTATTGTAATAATTTAAAACGGAGAAACTTATGAAAAAAGTTCTATTTTTAATGCTAACTCTTGCTACTGCTGCACTTGCATCTGACGGTGATGTTGCTAACCAAACTCTTAAAGCTTACTCAATGATCGCCGCTGGTCTTGGTCTTGGTCTTGCTGCTCTTGGTGGAGCTATAGGTATGGGTCATACTGCTGCTGCTACTATCGCTGGTACTGCACGTAACCCAGGTCTTGGTGCTAAGCTAATGACTACAATGTTCATTGCTCTTGCAATGATCGAAGCACAAGTTATTTATGCACTAGTTATTGCACTAATCGCTCTTTATGCTAACCCATATTTAGGCTAATCTTTAAGATTTAACTAAATATACCTCAGTTCAACTCTTATGAGTTGGACACTTTATACCACTCTTTATATGCGCAGGTGGTGGAACGGTAGACACGCAACGTTGAGGTCGTTGTGCCTTCGGGTGTGGGGGTTCAAATCCCCCTCTGCGCACCATTGGATTTCTAAATCACTTCGTTATTCCAAGCTTCTATAGCATCATTTAAACTATTAAAACTATCTGATTTTCCTATTATAAATATTTCATCAAAAATATAACAAGTTATCCTTGTATTGAGTTCAAGTAAAAACACTGCATACTCTTCATTATTCCTAAAGTTGATAGAAAGTACTCTCATTCCATCGATAATGTCATTGACATTAGGAATATAATCATACTCTGCTTCTAATAGTTTTTTCCCATCACTGATATATGTAGCCATTTGTACCTCTTTTTGTGGAATATTGTATATTACATACGAAAATTGTAAACTATGTAATATTTTAGTGTAAAATAGTTTATCAAGGAAATAAAATAATGAATATTGCAAATAACATAACAGATTTAGTAGGAAATACACCTTTAGTGAGATTAAATACTCCATCAAAATTAACCGGAACAACTATTTTAGGTAAATGTGAATTCATGAATCCGACAAGTTCAGTTAAAGATAGAATAGGACTTAACATGATTAAACGTGCACAAGAATCAGGTCTTATTAAAGAGGGTACAACTATTATTGAGCCTACTAGTGGAAATACAGGTATCGCACTTGCAGCGAACTGTGCCGCCCAGAATATAAAGCTCATCTTGACTATGCCTGAGTCTATGAGTATGGAGAGACGCAACCTTCTTAAAGCCTTAGGTGCACAGCTTGTTTTAACTCCTGCGGCTAAGGGTATGAATGGTGCAATTGTAAAAGCATATGAACTTCAAGAAAGTATTGATAATTCAATAGTGCTTCAACAGTTTGAAAATCCATCAAATCCAGAGATTCACAAGTTAACAACAGCTGTAGAAATTTTAAAAGATACAGATAAGCAATTAGATGTTTTTGTAGCAGGTGTTGGTACAGGTGGAACGATTACTGGTACCTCAGAAGTATTACAAAAGGAGATTCCAGGAATTGTTGTAATTGCTGTAGAGCCTGAAGATTCTGCAATTCTTTCTGGTGGAGCTCCTGGTCCACATAAGATACAAGGTATTGGTGCAGGTTTTGTACCAAAAATTTTAGATACATCAGTTTATAGCGAAGTTATCAAAGTTACAAACGAAGATGCTATGGCAACAGCAAGAATGCTGGCAAAAGAAGAAGGTCTTCTCGTAGGTATTTCTGCAGGTGCCAATGTTTGGGCAACAATGCAAGTGGCTTCAAGAGAAGAATTTAAAGGGAAGACCCTCTTAACTATACTTTGTGACACAGGAGAACGTTATCTGAGTACAGAACTTTTTAGTGAGTAAAAAGTATTTAGAAACTATTAAAGCAAATGATGGAGTTATATATCACATAGAGTTCCATCAGTTGCGTTTAGATACTGCTTTAAATGCAAAAGGCATCCACAATCTCCATATCTTACTTTCTCCACCATCATCAGGCCTCTATCGATGTAGGGTGGTATATGATAAACAAAATATTCAAATTAATTACTTTTCATATGTTAAACGCAGTGTGAAAAGCTTAAAAATTCTTATTGATGATGATATTAAGTATGAACATAAGTATGAAAATAGAGAAAAAATAGACAGTCTTTTTGAAAAAAGAGAAGAGTGCGATGATATACTCATTGTGAAGAATGGTCTTATAACTGATACAAGTATTGCAAATATTGCATTTTTTGATGGAGTAGATTGGATTAGTCCAAAAAAACCACTTTTAAAGGGAACAACTCGTGCACGGCTTTTAAAAGAAAGAAAACTAATACTAAAAGATATAAGAAAAGATGATTTAAAAGCTTTTACAAAAGCAGCACTAATGAATGCAATGATAGATTTTGATATAATTGCAGAAGATAAAATAGAGGAATTAATTTGTTAGAAAAAGTAATAGAAGATAAAAATTTCGCACAGATAATGAAAAAGAGTATTGAAGATGTAGTTATATATTTTTTTCAAACAGAACAAAATTTTGGGATACTTTGTAAAATAGAAGAAGTTGGTTTTGAGCCAGCTCTTCCAGAGAGTATAACTGAAGAGTTTCGTCCTTTAACACTTTTCTTTTTAGCTGGATACACTTTTGATACTGCAAGAGTTGAAGAGGATTTTCTTATTTTTGAAGCTGGTTTTGGAGGAGAGAACTTTGGAAGCGTCGTAAGGGTTCCTCTTCTTAGCATTATGCAAATCATTATAGATGAAACACCTATCTTTATAAACTTATCAGTTTACAAAAACACAGTAGAAGAAGTAAAAAGTACAGTTAAAAACTCTCATGGAGAGAAAAACTCTATGAAGTCTTTTCTGAATAACCCAGAAAATTCTAAGTTTTTAAAATAACTAAGGTTACTAAATCTTAGTTAAAGAGAGTAGAAAACTTACTACATTATCTACAAATGCATCATGCTTTCTCTCTTTGAGGTAAGCGATGTAAAAGTTTCTTGTGATTTTATGATTTTTGAGTCTTGTTTCATGGAGTGTTCCATTTTCTAACTCAGATTTTATTACATGACGAGACATGATAGAAACGAGTTGCTTATCAGAATTCTTATCAGCATGAAGGATAGATTCCTTGATAGCAGTTTGACTTGCAAGTACAGCTATCACATTGAAGTTCTTACACTGTACACCCATCTCTTCAAATACTTCTGAGGTGAGCTTTCTTGTATGTGACTCTTCATTTCTACAAATCCAATCAAATTGAAGTAACTCCTCTGCATTTAGATTCTTTTTGAGTGGCTTATTTGAAAAAACAACAAGTTCATCTTCAACCCATTCTCTATAAATGATGCCATCTCTAAAGATAGGAGATTCAATGAGTGCAACATCTATCTTTCTATCTTCAAGTTGATCAATGATGTTTGAAGAGATATCAACATTCATAAATACTTCGTTATTAATACGTTTTTTAATGTCACTTAAATAGTTCGGGAGAACATAATTTCCAATTGCAAAAGAAGAACCCATTACAAATGTAAATTCTTTATTTATAATTCTCAGAAGCTCTTTCTCACTACCCTGAATAGCTTTTTCTAATCCTAAAGCAATTCTATAAAGGTCTTCACCTTCTTTCGTAAGAATTATTCCATTCTTTTTTCTATCTACGATTTTAGTGTCAAGATAGTCTTCTATAAATTTTATTTGTTGTGTTACTGCTGGTTGTGATATACCTAGTTTAGCGGAAGCCTTAGAGAAACTTTTCTCTTTGATAACCATTAAAAATGTCTGTAATTTAGCAAAGTCTTTTAACATAATAATTCCTATAAGTTTAATTGATAAATGGAATTATAACGACTAATTATAATTATTACAATACTTTTGTAATAGTCTTTATCTTTTTTAGTTATAATAAAGGTAATAAAATAAAAGTAGTGGGTAGTGATGGAAAAAATATTTGATAAACTCAATGAGTCGCAAGCAAATGCAGTAAAACAGACAGAAGGTCCTGTTCTGATACTTGCAGGTGCTGGAAGTGGAAAAACCACTACTATTATATCGCGTTTAGCCTACCTTATAGAAGTTCTAGGAATTCCTGCATCAAATACACTAACACTTACTTTTACAAATAAAGCTGCAAAAGAGATGAAAGAACGTTCATTAAAAATGATAGAGAACGTAGCATATCCACCTCTTCTTTGTACATTTCACAAGTTTGGACTTCTCTTCTTAAAATTTAATATTCACCTTTTAAAGCGCCAAAATAACTTTGTAGTTATAGACACGGATGATAAGAAACGTATTATTAAAAAGATAAATAATGAATTACCAACACCACTTATTGCAAGTGAGATATCAAGATATAAAAACTCACTTTTAACTCCTGATGATGCCTACAAACAAGCAGAGCTATTTAACTATAAGCAGATAGCCGAGGTTTATCGTGACTACGAGAAGTACCTAAATGAAAATAACCTCGTAGATTTTGATGACCTTATTGCTCTCACATATAAACTTTTAAATGATAACCCTGAGTTAGCAGAAGCTACATCTAAAAAATACCAGTACATTATGATAGATGAGTATCAAGATACGAATGAGTTGCAGTTAAAACTTATTCAAAAGCTTTGTACAACACATAACAATATTTGTGTAGTTGGTGATGATGATCAGAGTATTTATGGTTGGCGTGGAGCACATATTAGAAATATTATGGAGTTTCACGAAGACTTCCCTGGTACACATGTTTTTAAACTTGAAGAAAACTACCGTTCAAGATCCCCAATACTTAAAGTTGCAAATGCACTTATAGAACATAATCGCTCGCGTTTAGGCAAGAAGCTTATAGCAACACGTGGTGATGGAGAAGATGTCACTATCTTGAACTCAAATGATGAAAATGAAGAAGCAAGAAAAATCGCTCTAAAAATAGAGAAACTTTTAGCATCAGGGGTAAGTGCAGCTGAGATAGTTGTCCTTTACCGTGTGAATGTTTTAAGTCGTTCCATCGAAGAGGGCTTAAATCGTTCAGGTATAGGATATAAACTTGTTGGAGGCTTACGCTTTTATGACAGAGCTGAAGTTAAAGACCTTATATCTTACATACGAGTCATCACAAACAACCATGATGACTTTTCACTTAAACGCATAGTAAACAAACCTAAACGCGGTCTTGGTAAAGCAAGTGTAGATAAACTAGAACTTGCAGCTCATGCACATGGTACTTCAATATATGAGTACATAAAAACTGCTGACACAGCGACACTAGAATCACTCGTTAGAAAGAAAAATACAGTTACTTTAAGACAATTTATAAAAGACATCGAAAAAGTAGCGATAGTAGCTACTGAATCTACTTATGAGTTCATAGATGTTTTAGAAGAGACTTTTCATCTTAAAGATATTTATAAGGGTATGCAAGACGAGGCCGATAGAGTTTTAAACATTGACGAATTTTATGGATTGTTCCGTGATTTTGTAAAAACACAACCAGAATCAAGCTTAGATGAGTTTTTAAATGAACTCACACTACAGAGTGAACAAGACCAAGTAGAAGGTGAATCTATCTATATGATGAGTATTCATGCTTCTAAGGGACTTGAATTTGAGCATGTATTTATTATAGGACTTGAAGAAGGTTTCTTACCACTTCTAGGTGATGGAAGTGACTTAGAAGAGGAACGACGTTTAGGATATGTGTCTATGACTAGAGCAAAAGACACACTGACACTTTGTCATGCCGGGAGTCGCTTCTATAAAGGAAGAAGAAGTGAACTACAAAAAAGTCGTTTTTTCAATGAAACAGGCTTGTGTCAGGGTTCCCTTACTGTAGAAAAAAACACTGCGTTTAAAAAAGGCGACCTTGTCAGACATAAAATATTTGGAACTGGGCGTGTGACTGGTGTTATGAAAACAGGAAGAGAATTTAAACTAAATATAAACTTTGCAGGAACGTCTCGCGACATACTCGCATCTTTTGTAGAGAGACTATGAATCTCTTATTTGTAGCATATAAACCAACAGATACAAGCTCAAATAGATTTCTTTCCTCTCTTAAACGTAAGTACGATAACAAAAAAGCAGGGTTTACAGGAACACTTGATCCTTTTGCTAAAGGTGTTCTCATCATAGGTTTTGGTGTTTATACAAAACTCTTTCGTTTTTTAGATAAAACACCGAAGTCTTACCGTGCAACTTTATGGCTAGGAGCCAACAGTGACTCTCTAGATACTGAAATGATTGAAAATGTCGATATTATAAAAGAGATCACTGAAGAAGAAGTATTAAAGTGTATTAAGTCTTTAGAGGGTGAGTTAGAGTACGAACCTCCTATATTTTCGGCTAAACGAATTAATGGAAAGAGGGCTTACGATTTAGCTCGAGCTGGTGTTGAGTTTTCACTGAACAAGATCAACTCTACAATCTATGAAGCTAAACTTATTCACTATAGACACCCTTTTGTAACATTTGAAACGACAGTGAGTGAGGGAACATATGTTCGTTCACTTGGCCGTATAATCGCTCAGAATCTCGGAGTAGAGCACGGTAGTTTAAGTTCTTTAGAGAGATTAAATGAGGGTAGTTTTCGCTATGATAATGAAAAGCCCTTAGATATAAAAAAGTCTTTAAATATACCAATGAATTACTACTTGGGTGATGAAGACAATATAAGATATGGAAGAGTTCTTGCTTTAGAAGACTTTAAGATTAAAGAGAATGGAACATACTGGTTAGACAACGGAGATAATATCTCTGTGATTAGATTAATAGACAATCAAGTAAAATATGAATTAGGGAGAATACCATGTTAGTACTATCAAGAAAATTAGATGAATCAATAGTAATAGGTGATAATATAGTCATTAAAGTTGTTTCTATTGATAATGGTGCTGTTAAACTTGGGATAGAAGCACCAAAAGATATATCAATTATCAGAGATGAGTTAATTCAAGAAGTGAAAAAGAGTAATATCGCAGCAGTCCATAAAATGGACGAATCTACAATTAGTGAACTTAGTAAACTACTTGGAAAATAGTAAGTAATGAAAAAGTATAAGGCTTATGCAAAAGTAAATATATTTTTAAAGATTACTGGTAAACGCGGTGTGTATCATGAAATAATCTCGCGTTTTATGAAAGTAAGTACACTTTATGATGAGTTAGAGTTTGTTAAAAAAGAGTCTACAAATGCAAGAGAAAATGAATTTAAAATAATAGGTGATTTTTCTTGTGACACAGAGCAAAACACCATATATAAAGCTTATTTTGCACTCAAGCAAGCGACAAACTCAGAGAAGTTAGAACAACTGATGCAAACACATGCTATTAAAGTTACAAAAAGAATTCCAGCATTTGCTGGTCTTGGTGGTGGCAGTAGTGATGCGGCAAGATACCTTAGCATGTGTAATAGTGTTTTAGACCTAGGGTTTAGTCTAAATGAGTTGGCAGAGATAGGTCTAAAAGTAGGAGCAGATGTTCCATTTTTTATCTATGGGTTTGACAGTGCAAATGTGAGTGGTATAGGTGAGGTGGTCGAAGAGTTTAAAGAAGAACTCTTAGAGATAGAAACTTACTCACCAGATATAAAAATAAGTACGCCAAATGTTTACACTATCTACAGAGATGATTTTTTTGCTCCTATTGATGGTTTTAAAACACAAGAGCTCAAAAATATGAGCTCTTTGGATGTATTAGCAGTCATGAGTATAGATGAAGCAAATGATCTGTTTAAACCAGCACTACAAGGTTATAAAGAATTACAGAATCATTATAAGCATGGATATTACTTTAGTGGTAGTGGAAGTAGTTTTTTTAGAGTAAAAAATAGAGAGAGTAAATAATGGGCGAAACAATAGCAAAAAACAAAAAAGCTTACCACGACTTTTTTATAGAGGAAAAGTTTGAAGCAGGACTAGTCCTTATGGGTAGTGAGGTAAAGGGTCTTCGTGCAAAACGAGTCAATTTAAAAGATAGCTTCATAAAGTTTGTAAAAAATAGACCTGTACTTTTTAATGCACATATAGGGCGCTTAGAAACAACACATCATTTTTATGGACATGAGGAAAGGGGTAGTAGAAATCTTTTACTTCATAAAAAGCAGATAGAGAAGATGCTCAAAGCGGTAAATCGTGAGGGGTATACGATTATTCCTTTGCAACTCTACTTTAACGATAGAAACATCGCTAAAATCCAGATAGGTATAGCAAAAGGGAAACAGCAACATGATAAACGCAATGATTTAAAAGAGAAAGATCAGAAACGCGATGTTGCCAGAGCAATGAAAGAGTACTAGTGAAGATTTTAGTCGAATTTATACTGTGCTGTTCTTTTTTATTGGCATTTGATGTTGAGGTATCTGGAGAAGGTGCCTTCAATGGTAAAACAACACTTTTAGAGTTCAAAAACTTTAAAGATATAAAGTATGAACAAGTTCATTATGCTACAAAGAGCTTTCCAATTTTGATAAATCCAAGTAATACAAAAAAATCTTATGCACTGATACCAATCTCTTATTATGAAAAATCAAAAATACAAGAGCTTAAGATAGACTATACTGATAATAATGAACGAAGAACAAAACTACTCTCTATAAATATCAATCAAGTAAAATATGACAAAGAAGAGATACATGTTAACCCATCAAAAGTTAATCCAAAAGCTCCTGATATAAAAAAACTTATAGCACAAGAGTACCATGAGGCTATGAATATTTATGAAACTGTAACTAATAAAAGTTATATAAAAGACCCCTTTATAATGCCAATACAAAGTAAAATAACAAGTGCCTTTGGTAAAGCAAGAGTCTACAATGGTTCACTAAAAGGCTACCATAGTGGAACGGACTTTCGTGCAAAAACAGGAACAAATATATTTGCAGCTAATTGTGGAAAAGTCGTCTTAGTGAAGAATCGTTTTTACTCTGGTGGAACAGTTTTAATTGACCATGGTAGGGGAATATATACCTGTTACTTTCATATGAGTGCATTTAATGTGAAAGAGGGAGAGATGGTGAAACGCGGTGAAATTCTTGGAGTTTCTGGACAAAGCGGTCGTGTTACAGGCCCTCATTTGCATTTTTCAGCTAGAATCAATGCAGTACAAGTAGATCCGCTTCAGCTGGTTTCACTTATGAATAACAAAATATTAAAAGGTAAATAAATGACTATTTTTCAACTCCTTATGCTCGGTGCTTCAGCATTCTTCGCATATAAAATATATGAGCATGTACAGACATTACAAGACCCAGAACAACAAGAAGACGATATGCGAGAAAGCATAGAAGAAGCTCCACGAACAGCAGAATCTTTTTCTACATTTGACTCAAGTGATCTCGTAAATAAAGCCGATGAAGAGATGCAAAATGGTAACCTAGAAAAAGCCTTAGCAATTTATAGTGAAGCAAATATAAAAGAACCGGGGAGCGATGAAACACTCTTTAAAATGGGTTATGTACTAGCACTCCAAGAGAGAAATGATGAGGCATTAGAATACTTTATAGACTCTTTAGAAATTGACAGAGGAAATCCTTTTACTCATTTAGAAATGGCACTCCTTTACATAAAAGATTCTGAATTTGCTTCTGCGAGATTTCATTTAAACCAAGCTCTTGAAATAGACCCTGATTTAGAGAGAGCACAAGAAGAATTAGTAAAGTTAAACGCAGAGAAGTAAAATGAAAGTAGCTGAAGTTTATAAATTTTTAGATTCACTTTCTCCTTTTGACTTACAAGAAAAATGGGATAACTCAGGACTAATGATTGGAAGTTTTGAAGATGAAGTAACTCAAGTTGCTCTGAGTATAGATGTCGATGAACAACTGATAGATTCTTTGGAAGAAAACACACTTCTAGTGACTCATCATCCTATCATTTTTGGTGGTTTAAAAGAACTCGATTTTGGAAAATATCCTGCAAATTTAATTCAAAAAATGATTCAAAAAAATATATCAAATATTGCAATGCACACCAATTTTGATCAAACACACCTTAATGAGTATATTGCAACTGAGGTTTTAGGATGCAAAATTTTAAAAAAAGACGGATTTGTTGACTACCTCGAAGTTGATGAGGATTTTGATGTTTTCGCAAGAAGAGTTTCGAGTGCATTTAACCTCTCTTATATTAAGAGTGTAAAATGCTCTAAAAGGGTTACAAGTGTCGCTCTAACAACAGGTTCAGGCTGTTCACTTATGAGAACAGTTGAGGCAGATTGTTTTTTAACTGGAGACATAAAATATCATGATGCAATGGAAGCAAAGAGCCTGAATTTATCTCTAATTGATATAGGCCATTATGAAAGTGAGTACTTTTTTGCCCAAATTTTAGAAAAACATTTGAAAATTTTAGGTTTAAAAGTTATAATTGCATCATCAGAAAACCCATTTACATATATACAGCCTTAAAGGACACCAATGAACAAACATCTTCAACAACTAATTGATCTATCTTTTTTAGATAGAGATATTGATGCATTTGAACCTCAAATTGAAGAAGCAAACTCAAATTATGAAGCTGCTCTTGCTAAAACTAAAAGTATTGATTCAGATATTGAGAACTTGACAAACGAGATCAAAGAAGAAGAACTTAAAAAAAGTAAGAATGAACTTCACCTTGCTGAACTTTCACAAAAACTAGAAGATAATTCTAAAAAAAGTGCTGAAATTAAGACTGAACGTGAAATGAAGTCACTTCAACTAGAAGAAGAGATAGCAAAAGAACAAGTTACATTTGCAAATGAAGAGATCCAAAGACTTGACAAAATTATTGAAGTTAAAAAAGAGCAGATTGAAGTTGCAAATACTTCACTAATTGAACTAACTGCAAGTTTAACAAGTGTTAAATCTGATGTAGATGCAAAGCTAGAGACTATTAATAAAGAAAGACAAGCTGAGTTTATTAAAAAAGAGAAACTCCTTGGAACTATCAATCAGAAAGGTCTAGCTTTTTACCAAAAGATTCGTCGATGGGCCAAAAATTCAACTGTTGTGGCTGTTGAAGAGCAAGCTTGTATGGGTTGTCATATGGTGATTGGTGATAAAGTTTTCTCTGATGTTATCAGAGCAGACGATATTACTACTTGTCCTCACTGTGGCCGTATCCTATATGTAAAGCCTAACGAAGCGTAGTACACTTTGAAGCTTTTTTCGCTTCTCTACTATATTTTAAGTGGTGTGCTCTATTTTGTAGCACTACCATTTCTTATTTATTTGTCGTTTAAACAAAAGTACAAAGAGTCAATTCCCTCACGTTTTTTTCTTTTTAAAAATCAAAGTTTTAAAACCCATAACACTATCTGGTTCCATGTTTGTTCACTTGGTGAAACAAGAGCGCTTAAACCTCTTTTAGAGATGATTGATGAGAAGGTTGTTATTACAACTATAACTCAGACTGGACAAGCTCTAGCTAAAAGTTATGATGCCCAAGTGAGATATTTGCCTTATGAGATTTTTTTACCATTTTGGGTGAAAAAACAAAAGGTTCTGGTTGTTTTAGAAGCAGAGTTTTGGTACTTGCTATTTGCTGTTGCAAAAGCTAGAGGAACAAGAATCATTCTTTTAAATGCAAGAATTTCTGATAAAAGTGTTAAAAAGTATTTACAGCTCACTTGGTTTTATAAAAAACTTTTAGATAGAGTTGAAATAGTTTATGCTCAGAGTGAAGTAGACAAAAATAGATTTTTAGCACTTGGTGCGAAAAATATAGAAGTAGTTGGCAATATAAAACTAGCAGGAAACATTACTAAGACAAAGAGTTATGTAAAACCTGAGGGTGAGCTTATAGTTGCCGGCAGTACTCATGAAGGCGAAGAAGAATCTATAATTAAGGCATTTGTAGAGTATAGAAAAAGTGCAGATGCCAAACTAGTAGTTGTTCCTCGTCATCCGGAAAGGTTCGATGGGGTGTATAAACTTCTAACTACCTATGCAGAAAATAACTCTTTGAGTCTTTCTCGTTTTACAGAAGATGAACACTTAGTGAGTGACATTGTCTTATGTGATAAAATGGGTGAGTTAAAAAACATCTATGCTATAAGTGACATAGCAATTTTAGGTGGAGCATTTAAAAATGATGTGGGTGGACATAACCCACTTGAACCAGCATATTTTGGATGTAAAATAATAACAGGAAAGCATTTCTTTCACCAAAAAGAGCTTTTTAAATATGTGTATCATGTTCAGTATGTCGAGAGCGATTATATACACAAAGCACTAAGAGATGCAAAAACTCTTCCTCCTTCAATGGTAGAAGAAAAAATAGATTTAGAACCTATAATAGATAAAATATTGGAGAATTAAAATGGCTATAGAAAAAGCTTATAAACTTGTTGCATTACAAGAGGGAATTTCAAACAGCAGTGCGAAGTCAATGATAGACCGTGGACTCGTTTATGTTGGAAACAAAAAAGTTATGATTGCACGTGGAGAGATAAATAAAGATACAAAATTTAGAGTAATGAAGCTTGAAAAAGCAGTAGTAATTTTTGAAAATGATGATATATTAGTTGTGGATAAGCCAACTTATGTTAATTCTGATGAGATAGAAAGAGAATTTAAGCCAGCAGTTTTATTACATAGACTTGACCGTGAAACGAGTGGTGTTTTGATGCTTGTAAAAAATGAAGAGTTTCGTGAAAAGGCAATTAAAGAGTTTAAAGCTGATAGGGTATATAAAGAGTATATCGCTTGGGTAGAGGGAATTATGAGTGAGCCTATAGAAGTTGATAAGGCGATTACTACTCAAAAGAAAAATAATAAAGCATTTTCAAATGTCTCTCCAAAAGGAAAACCAGCAAGAAGTGAGTTTTTTCCAGACCTCGTAAGTGCAAATAAAACAAAGATAAAGTGTATTATTCATCATGGACGTACACACCAAATCCGTGTTCACTTGCGTTATGTTGACCATTCAATAGTAGGCGATGAACAATACGGTGGAAGAAAAGCAAAAAGAGTTATGCTTCATGCACATAAAGTGAGACTATTAGGTATGGAATTTATATCTCCTGAGCCTCGTGAGTTTAAAAACTTTCAGTAATATTAAGATACAATTCGCAACTTTTACACCTAAAATAGAGGGAAATATATGTTTGATACTTTAACAGATTCGTTTACAAATGCCATTAAAAAGATTCGTTTTCATGATGATGTGAAAGCTTTAACAAAAGCACTTGGAGAACTAAAGAAAAATCTTTTAAAAGCTGATGTAAACCATAAAGTTGTTAAAGATTTAATAGCAAGTGTTCAATCACTTACGATAAGCAAAGGTATAGGAAAAGATCAGTTTCTTGAAGCACTTCGTGAAAGCCTTTATGAACTACTAGAAGTTGGAGGAAACAAAGGTTTTGTTTTTGCTCCAAATCCTCCTACTACTATATTAATGACAGGACTTCAAGGTTCTGGTAAAACAACTACAACTGGTAAACTTGCAACATATCTTAAGAATAAACAAAAAAAAGTTCTTATTGTCGCAGCAGATTTACAGCGTTTAGCAGCAGTAGAACAACTTCGTCAAATATCTGCACAGATAGAAGTAGAACTTTATGAAGATGAAAGTATTAAGTCTCCTGTTGATGTTGTTAAATCTGCTTTAGAGTATGCGAAAACTAAGATTTTTGATGTAGTTTTAATAGATACGGCTGGACGTTTAGCAATAGATGAAGAGCTTATGGCCGAATTAGAACAAGTAAAGAAAGTAGCATCTCCAGATGAAATTTTCTATGTAGCAGACTCACTTACTGGTCAGGATGCAATAAAAACTGCGACGACATTTAAAGAAAAAATAGGAATTGATGGAGTTATCCTTTCGAAATATGATGGTGATTCTAAGGGTGGTGTAGCTCTTGGTTTATCTTCTCAAGTTCAAGTGCCATTGCGTTTTATTGGTAATGGTGAAAAGATGGAAGACTTAGAAGTTTTCCTTCCTGAGCGTATTGTAAATCGTCTGATGGGTTTTGGAGATATTGAAGGTCTTGCTGAAAAAACTGCAAATGTTATAGATGAAAAACAAGCTAAAAAACTGACTCAAAAGATAAAAAAAGGTAAGTTTAACTTCAATGACTTTTTAGAACAGATGGAATCTATGAAGAAGATGGGTAGTATGAGTTCTATGATGAGTATGATTCCAGGCATGGGTGGCATGGGAAAAGCTATGAAAGACTTCGACTTTGAAAACTCTAGTGAACTTAAAAATATTAAGTCCATGGTAAGTTCTATGACAAAAAAAGAACGAGAAGAGCCAGACCTTCTTAACAATTCAAGAAAACAAAGAATTGCAACTGGTTGTGGACTTACAATCATTGAAATCAATAGAATGATAAAACAGTTCAAAAATGCAGGAAAAATGGCAAAGAAATTTTCTGGAAAGAACGGAATGAAACAACTTCAATCAATGATGGGCGGAATGGGTGGACCTGGTGGAATGACAGGATTACCTAGATAACTTTACATTTATATAAAACTTCGATATAATTCCACTATCGTTTAACTTCTGAAATAATCCCTCTGTGATTAGAAGGTATCTTTACTTGTAAAGATATGTAACGCCAATTGGCGGTAAGAGGCACAATAAACTACATATACTATTTTCTAGTATATATTTATTCTGCAAAATAACCTCCAAAAACATTTTAATATTAGGAAACACAATGACAGTAATTAGACTTACTCGTATGGGAAGAAAAAAGAGACCATTTTACCGTTTAGCGGTTACAGATAGCCGTAAGCGTAGAGATGGTGGATGGATTGAACTTATTGGTCACTATAACCCAATGAATGAAGAGAAAACATTAGTCGTTGATAACGAAAGACTTGACCACTGGTTAAGTGTTGGTGCTCAAATGAGTGACCGTGTTAAAAAGATAACTGGCCGTTAATCATGATTGCTGATTTTGTCGCACAATTTGCAAGACTAATAGCATCAAATCCTGATGATATAAGAGTTGAAGTTCAAGAAGGTGATGAAGTAACAGAAATTATTCTTTATGCAAATCAAGCAGACATTGGAAAGCTTATTGGTAAGAGTGGTAAGATGATTGGTGCTATAAAAACTGTTATCTCTGGCTGTAAAGCTAAAGATGGTATGAGTTATCGTATAAATGTCGAAGCACAATAAAGAACTTCTTCACATCGCTACTATCGGTAAAACTGTCGGTATTAAAGGTGATATGAAGTTTCATGACAAGTCAGATTTTCCTGAACAGTTTCAGGCTGGGAGTACTTTTTTTATAAACAAAAAAGATACTATCACTTTAACTGAAGTAAATTTTGAGCGTGGACTAATAAAGATTAATAATCTTTCAAATCCTCTAGATTGTAAAAAATTTACAAATGCAAAACTTTATACAACTTATGAAGAAACAAGAAAAAATTGTCACCTTGAAGAAGGTGAATATTTTTTCTTTGATTTAGAAGATTGTGAAGTTCATGAAGATGGAAAACTGCTTGGAGTTGTTGAAGAACTTGATAGAATTGGTGTAACAAACTATTTAAATATAGTTACTGATAAGAGTTTAGTAGAGAGTGGTAATACAAAGAAATTTTTAGTTCCTTTTATGGAACCATTTAAAGTAAGTGTAGACATAGATAAAAAGATCATCACGTTAAGTGGTGCAATGGATATCTTGAGTGCTTCTTAATGACTTATACTTTTGTTACACTGTTTTCAAATTTGATAGATGGGTATTTTAAAGACTCAATTTTAAAGCGTGCTATAGAGAAAAATTTACTGGAGATTAACTATGTTAATCCTAGAGATTATTCTGTAAATAAGCACTCAAAAGTTGATGACACTGCTTTTGGTGGTGGGGCTGGAATGGTTATGAACCCTCAGCCTCTTTTTGATGCTTTAGATGATTTGAAAAGCAAAGACGAGAATGTTCATATAGTTTTTTTAACTCCAGTTGCGAAACAGTTTGTGCAAAACGATGCCAAACGCCTTGCAACTAAGTCCCATATAGCTTTCGTGAGTGGAAGATATGAGGGAATTGATGAGAGAGTGATAGAAAAATATGCTGACGAAGTATTTTCTATAGGTGATTACATATTAACAGGCGGGGAGTTAGCTTCTTTAGTCTTATGTGATGCTATAAGTAGAAATATTGAGGGTGTATTAGGAAATAGTGATTCATTAACTGTAGAAAGTTTTGAAACACCACTACTTGAAGCACCATCGTTCTCGAAACCTAAAGATTATGATTCATTAAGTGTTCCATCAGAATACTTAAAGGGAAATCATAGTATAATTCGCTCATTAAAATTAGCTTTGTCTGAATGTAAAACAAAATTCTTCAGACCTGAGCAGCTATTAAAGCAAAGAAGAAGGAAATCTTATGAGAAATAAGTACATAGAAAACTTTGAAAACGCACAAATCGCTGAGAAAAATATTCCAGATTTTCGTGCTGGTGATACTCTACGTTTAGCAGTAACAATTAAAGAGGGCGAGAAAACTCGTGTTCAGTCTTATGAAGGCGTTTGTATCGCTAAACGCGGTGAAGGTACTGGTAAAACGATTACAGTACGTAAAATCGGAGCTAATGGTGTTGGAATTGAGAGAATATTCCCATTATTTACTGATTCTATTAGTGAAGTTAAAGTTCTTCGTCGCGGTCGTGTTCGTCGTGCAAAACTTTTTTACTTACGTGAACTTGCTGGTAAAAAAGCTCGTATTAAAGAACTTAGAAGAAAATAATTCTTCTGAGCTCTTTGCTCAGAAACCTCTACTCCTTAAAACTTCCTACAATCTTCAAAATCACTTTAATGATATAAATAATTATAATACTTAACTTCTATGTATATCTGCATAACAAAACACCACCTAATAGCACTGTAAAACTAAATAAAGAAACTCTTCTCATAATTTAGCGAACATTAAGCTACAACCCCCTATAATTCCCATCCACAAACAGAGACACTTAGTCGAAAGACAGAGAG
>Ga0233442_1000117_pt1 | contig 86961 bp, 72 predicted proteins | sample SI_123_September_3_FD_182789 | JGI IMG/M metagenome (GOLD analysis project Ga0233442, IMG submission 182789) | Seawater microbial communities from Saanich Inlet, British Columbia, Canada - SI_123_September2016_150_MG | ecosystem: Environmental > Aquatic > Marine > Inlet | place: Canada: British... | reverse complement strand
ATAGCAAGGTCCAACTGGCCAAACGACGAGCAAGAGGCTATCGTAATATCAACAACTTTATCAATATGATTTACTTTCTTTGTGGTAAGTTAAAATTCGACTACCCACTACTAATCACATAGAGCCAGATTTTTTCATAGGCGCACCTGAACAAGATATAGGCGGCTATAGTATAGAATTAAAATAGAAATATCTCTGTGCTAAAGATTTTGTCCTAACCCGTATTGCTTTGTTAGTTATAATATTTCATTAACTCTCCTATAAGCACATTAATATTCTATGGCTCACCCTGAACTATTTCTCAAGAAAAACGAAGATAAACGCTTACGCAAAGGTCACCTCTGGGTTTTTAGTAACGAAGTTGATACCCAGCGCAGCCCTTTAAACCAGTTTGAGCCGGGTGATATGGTCAAAGTAATCGCCAGCGACGGTCAGATACTCGGCAGTGCCTATATTAATCCAGGCACCCTGGTCTGTGCGCGAATTTTATCCCGGAAACCCAGCGCCAAGTTAGGCGAAAAAATGTTTGCTATACGCATCGCCCGGGCACTAGCTTTGCGTGAGCGCTTTTATAGCAAGCCTTATTACCGGCTTATTTTTGGCGAAAGCGATGGCTTGCCTGGCCTGGTTATAGATCGATTTGCTGATGTCTTATCCGTACAAATCACAACCGCTGGTATCGATCGGCAAAAAGAACCGTTACTAGCAGTATTAATTGAGTTGCTACAGCCAAAAGCCATTTTACTTAAGAATGATAACCCACAACGGACCTTAGAAGGCCTGCCTACTGAGTCTGTCTGCGCATATGGGACGATACCTGAGCAATTAATTATTGAAGAAAATAATGCGCAGTTCCAGATTGATATCGTCGCTGGCCAGAAAACTGGCTGGTTTTATGATCACCGTAGTAGCCGCGCTCAATTAGCTCAATTAGCGCAAGAGAAAACCGTACTGGATTTATTCTCTTATTCCGGAGCCTGGGGCATTCCCGCTGCATTAAACAGCGCACAACAAGTGACCTGCGTTGATGCTTCTGCCAGTGCGATTTCTCTGGCAAAACAAAATGCCCATTTAAATAATGTTAGCGACAGAATGCAGTTTGTGCAGAGCGATGTCTTTGAGTATTTAAAACAAGCTCGACTGGAAAAGAAACGCTTTGATATAGTGATTTTGGACCCACCCGCTTTAATCAAGCGCAAGAAAGACTTTAAATCAGGCTACGAAGCCTACCGCCGGCTAAACCATCTCGCCCTACAGGTTTTAGCAAAAGACGGAATCCTGGTTTCTGCATCCTGCTCGTATCATTTAAGCAAAGCTAATTTGCACGAAATACTACGCTCTTCAGCACGCCATATAGACAGAAGTCTAAGTATTGTGGCAACTGGGGGCCAAGCTCCTGACCACCCTATTCACCCATCTATCTCTGAAACTGAATATTTAAAAACCTATTTTTGCGCTGTTTCTGAAACCCTATAAACAAAAAATGGCGGCTCAAGGAGTCGCCATTTTTTAGTCATTTAACCCTATCTTAAAAATCTAGTCCGAATATTTCGCCCCTTTCATCCTACTAATTATTTATACGTCATACCGTCAGGGCTTCGAAATATAATCGTAACAAAGCATATAATTAAACTATGTTATAAGCATATAAATAATACCTTAAATACCTTATTTTTTGCTGATTTATTTTCTACAATAATAAAATATCCTTATAAAACAGACTGTTAATAGTTGGCTTGCTTTTTGTATAGTTATAAAGACCACTACACCTAAATCAAATCAAAATATGAGCGACCCACAACCTCTGCAACAAGAATCTCAGATTTCAAATGGCGCAATAATGCTTGGTGCAGGTCTTGCTCTTGCCTCATTTATTGTACTACCTGCCGTAGCCATACGAATTGGCTTAGGCTCCAGTCTAACGGGAGCTATGCGCATTGCTTTAATGAAAGCCTCAGCAAAAGTATGCAAGCATACCCCAGGCAACGCACAAAATAATTCAAAAAACTGCCCTCCCGCTGCCGATTGCAATTAATAATAGCCGTTCCTTTACTGTTAAAAACAACACACATTTGAAGTAATTTCTCCTCTCTTTTCTACCCTATCTCTGGTATAGTCCAATTAGAGTAGTGTAATTGATCCTTACTAATATAGTTGTCTGCTACATATTAGTAAGGTTTTTTACGCTTATCGGTTCAAACTACTATCAAAATTGATACTTATGGCTGACAAAAAAAAATCATGTGATTTATGCGGACTTCCTGTAGAAGTTGAAGGCTTTACTCTTCTAAGCAAAGAAGGCAAAAAGGAATTTTGCTGTGAAGGTTGCCAAGGTATTTACCAAATGCTCAACGAAGATAATCTTCTCCCTGAAGAAGCTTCAAAATAAACATCTAACCTTATTCAACTGGTTCAAATATGGCTCACAATCATGGTAAGAAAGCTGCTGTCACAACAATAAAGCATGCTAAAAACATCGCCCATCATGGTCTCAATCATCATGATGTTTCTAATACATTAATCAAAGGTGCTGTTATGTCTGCAGGCGCACAAACTGGAAAAAAAATTATGAGTAAAATTACTAAACACCCACTATTATTAATAGGTATTGGCATGGTAGCTGGCTACTATGCTCACAAATACAGAAAAGAAATCATGTCTTCGGTCACTTCGGTGGGCGATAAAGGTAAAGATTTTGTACTACAACAAAAAGAAAACCTGGAAGATATGGTTGCTGAATCAAAAGAAGATCAAGAATAATACGACTCTCGCATACAACGCATTTTATAAAGAGTAATTGATATAGGGCGACTTTGTTCGCTCTATAGAATACTAGGGAGTGCCATCAAGAGTTGTTTTTCCAAGAAGTTGAATTTTCATATGCTGTTTATTCTTTTCCTTAGTCACTCCAATCTTTCGTTTTATTAACTACATGTCTATACAAAAAGAAATTATTTTGCGTTACCAATCTTCTGGTCATGTAAGATTCCAGATACCGGAACGCTTATGTAGCAATGAAGTCGCTAGTTTCGTATCCGATGCAATCAATGATTTTGATGGTGTATATCGCGTTAATCTATTTAGAAACAAGCAAAAACTCGCTATTCGGTTTACAGAAGAAAGTCTTACTCAGCACGAACTCGTTCAGCAACTGATTAAGTTACTCACTGGCCTGGAAAAAAAAGGCTTTTTCAATGCCAAACCAGATACAGAAAAAACCAGCAACTTCACTAAAAATTTTACCTTGCCTAACTGGAAAAGCACTAGCTGGGCAAAAGAAAAATATACAGAAACTAAAGAAACAGCACAAGCCATCGGCGTTTTAGCTAAATTGGGGCTGAAAAAAAAACCCGAAATTCTCGCTAATCCCGAAAAAATCCTGATTACCTTTTTTAATGATGTTTTAGTGCTCTTTTTAATTAAGGTTCACTGGAAACTGATCACCAAAAAGTGGATTTTGTCCCCCTTGAAATACCGTTATCAATGGCTAACCATTTTTTATCTGATGTTTTTATTTATTCGTTCTAAAAACACTAAAAACAAATAACGTTCTAACCTCCCTATGACCTCAGCATTGCCGCCTAACAATTTTAAGCTCGTTCACGAACTAAAAAACCGCATCCGGATTTTAGTACCTATTCTGGAAAAGGATCCAGAACGAACTTATATTTTCGAGATTATTCTAAAAAAACGTCCTGAAATAAAAACCATAAAATCTATACCGGAAATAGGCTCGGTAACGCTGTACTTTGATCATAACAGCTTACCTAAAGAAAACCTGCTAACCATACTGGATATGGTGCTTGGAAATATCGGCAAGAAAAAAATCAGTCTCCCAGCAAGCAATATCGTTGAAGACACCAGTGTTCCTATACAGGATATGAGCCTGGCTATTGAAGGTATGACTTGCGCCTCTTGCGCACTTTTACTCGAAATGTCCTTAAAGCGGGATCCTCGTGTACACAATGCTACTGTCAACTTTGCTTCTGCCATCGCCTCAACAAATGGCCGCTTATCGCGTCAGGACATGGCAGAAATTATTAGCAAGGTTGGCTATAAAGCAAACCTGATGGATACGCTATCGCAGCGTCAGGAGCTTATAAGAAAGGAGCACCAGCGCCTGGCCAGCGCTAAAAAACGATTTATCTGGGCCAGCGTCTTAAGTGCTCCAGTAGTAGCCATTGGTATGGCTATGCCTACAGGACGTATTTTTCACTGGATTCAATTTGCACTAACAACACCTGTCGTTTTTGCAGCAGGCGGTTCTTTTTTTAGCAAAGCCTGGTTACTCGCGAAAATGGGCCGGGCAAATATGGATAGCTTAATTGCTATCGGTGTCGGTTCAGCTTATGGATATAGCCTACCTTCCCTGTTAAGAGGCAAAGGACACTTATATTTTGAGGCGGCTGCCAGCATTATTTCCTTTGTTCTTCTGGGTCGTTATATGGAAGAAAATGCCAAAGGAAAAGCAGGCGAAGCGATTAGAAAGCTGATTGACTTACAACCGCAAACTGCGACTCTATTAAAAGATGGCCAGGAAATCACTATCAGTATCGATGATATAGAACTGGATGATCACCTGCTTATACGCCCTGGTGAAAAAATTCCGACCGACGGTAAGGTAGTCGATGGTATTTCTACAGTTGACGAAGCCATGGTTACCGGCGAAAGCATTCCTGTCGTTAAAGAAATAGGGCATAAAGTCATCGGTGGCTGTGTCAATGGTACCGGAGTAATAACTATTCAGGCGACAGCCATCGGCATGGATACCGTTCTTGCGGGCATCATCCATATGGTTGATCATGCTCAGGCCTCCAAATTACCCGTACAAAAAATGGTCGATAAAATTTCGTCTGTTTTTGTTCCCAGTGTCATGGGGATTTCTGCTCTGACCTTTGCCTCATGGACTCTTGCCGGAGCTCCGTTTAGCTTCGCATTTAGCAGCGCCGTCACTGTTCTTTTGATTGCCTGCCCATGCGCGCTAGGCCTGGCTACGCCGACTGCGATCATGGTCGGCACTGGCCAGTCAGCCAAACGGGGGGTATTTATTCGCAATGGTGAGAGCCTGGAAACGGCAACCCATTTAACCGCTATTATTTTTGATAAAACGGGAACGATCACCGAAGGTAAACCTAAAGTCACTGATTTTATCAATGTCAGCCCACTCAGCAATGGAATACTACTCACCCATATCGCCTCTGCCGAAAATAATTCAGAACATTTTCTCGCCCAAGCCATTGTCAATTATGCACAAGATGAACATGACTTTAGCTTTAAAACTGTCAAGGATTTTAATATCACAGCGGGGCGGGGCTTGCAGGCAAAAGTAGGCCATTATCAAGTTCTGATTGGCAACCAGGCATGGCTGCAAGAGAAAAATATCGATATTACTGAACTGCTGCCTCATGCCCATCAACTAGGGCTGAAAGGTAAAACCCCTGTATTTACCGCTTTTAACGGCAATGCCAGTGCTATCTTTGGCATTGCCGACCAGCCTAGAGAGTCTGCGAAACAGGCGATTGCGGCATTAAATCAGTTAAATATTGAGACCCTGATGGTTACTGGTGATACCAGCGAAACTGCACATCATATTGCCGACTTAGTCGGTATTAAAACCGTTATTGCTCACGCAACACCGGAACAAAAATTACAGGTAATACATCGCCTGCAAGATGAGGGTGGCTCGGTGGGTATGATCGGCGATGGTATTAATGATGCTCCTGCCCTTGCTGCCGCTAATGTTGGCTTTGCCATTGGCCATGGCACCGATATTGCTATTGAATCAGCGGATTTGACCCTGGTCAACGGCGATATTTCCAAGGTTGCTGAAACAGTAGAACTCAGCACCTATACCATGAAAATCATTAAACAAAATTTATTCTGGGCTTTTGGCTACAACACCGTTGCCATCCCCATTGCAGCTGTAGGGAAACTAAATCCAATGATAGCCTCTGCTGCCATGGCTCTTAGCTCTGTCTCGGTTATAGTCAACTCTTTACGTATCAACGGAAAATAACGTGACCGATTTTTTTGCTAACCTGGATTACACAGTCTATACAGTAGCTTTACTAACGGGGTTCTTTGGAAGTGGGCATTGTGCCGGGATGTGTGGTGCGCTGGTGGCTGGTTTCTTTATGAAAACCGAGAAAAAAAGTGCCTGGCCTTATATCGCCTATCACTTTGCGCGCATCACAATGTATTTCATCGTGGGTATTAGCGCTGCTTTTATTGGCGTTGCCTTAGTTGCAACCGGTTTATTAGGCCATATACAGGGGATCTTACAAATCGTTATTGGCTTTTTCGTAATCATCCTGGCTTTAGGTATTATTGGACTTTCTCCCTGGCAATTTTCCATGAAATATATGCCTACCAAGGTGCTGAATAAGATTTTCATGTCTGCTGCCAGACGCGGCTCAGTATTGGGCGCTAGCATGGGTGGTATGCTGAATGGCCTGATGCCCTGCCCGCTCACCTTTGCCATGGCGGTCAATGCGACCACAGCACCTAGCCTTGTTGAAGGCGGATTAATGATGCTGGCTTTAGGGGTAGGCACATTACCCACCATGCTCGTCGTTACTTTTGCTTTTGGTAAACTAGGCACTGCAGCCAGAGGTTTAATGCTCAAGGTTGCAGCCGTTCTGATGATCGTAATGGGAGCGAATACCATGTACAACGGGCTCAGATTCCTGGCGGCTGATAATGGTTTCAAGGAAATGAAGCACCGTATGCAATCGATGGAACTCATGAGCATCGGCAAACAGGAAGAACCAGAAACGGGCATGGAGATGGATCACTCTATGCATAATATGCGTTAATATTTGTCCCTGTAAATGAAACTCTCGACTCACGACCTGATTGTTCTACATCATGCAGCAGATGTATTGGAAAACCCCAGTTTTAGTTCAAGAATCACTAAGACCGTGGGCGGTGCAGTGGAGAAAACCATTGCCATTTTACCGGCACAAGTTTCTCTTTCATTAAATGATATCACCCGCACAGCGCTGGAAAAATCACTAGAAGGTGCGATTTTTACCTTAAACTCGCGTAGAAGCAGCATTCCCTTTAATAAAACGCACAAATTTTTCGCTGGCTTAAGTGGTGCTGTTGGTGGCGCTTTTGGCTTTACAGCCATTACCATAGAGCTGCCTATCTCAACCACCATCATGTTGCGCTCAATTGCCGATATTGCCCGTTTTTATGGTGAAAATCTGAGTCATGGCAATACCAAAATGGCCTGCCTGGAAGTTTTTGCACTAAGTGATACTACCCGGCATGGCTCTGAAACAGGCTACTATGCCATACGTTCAATACTCGCTAAAGGGCTGGCCGATGCCTCTGCGCAACTTGGCACACCGGTGCTAAGTAAAGAGAGCGTACCTATCGTGAGTAAAGCCATCAATCAAATCGCAGCCCGTTTTAGCATCCCGGTTTCTGAGAAATTAGCCGCGCAATCCATCCCTGTTTTTGGCGCTATAGGCGGCGCTACCATTAACCTGTTATTTATAAGCTATTTTCAGAACCTGGCCCACGCGCATTTTTCCTTGCGTAGACTAGAGCGTAACTACACTCCGGAATTGGTAAAATTAAATTACCAGAAATATTTAGCAGAGCACTATTAAACAAGTTTTTTAAAACGACAAAACTGATCACAAAATAAATAATTTTGTAGTATCATAATCCCCCCGCATAGAGATTATTCCTGCCAAAAAAATGAAGATAGGTCCTTATCAATTATCAAATAATCTTATCCTGGCGCCTATGGCTGGCATTACCGACCTACCGTTCAGGAATTTATGTAAACAGCATGGTGCAGGACTTGCCATTTCAGAAATGGTCGCGTCTAATCCCGCTTTACGCAACCATAAACGCACCTTGTTAAAAGCCGATCATAACGGGGAAATAGGCTTGCGCTCAGTACAAATTCTGGGCACTAACCCCGCACAAATGGCAGAAGCGGCACAATTTAACGAGCAGCGTGGCGCTCAGATTATTGATATAAATATGGGCTGCCCCGCTAAAAAAGTGTGTTCAGTCGCCGCAGGCTCTGCATTAATGCGAGATGAGAACCTGGTAACAGAGATACTGCAAAGAGTCGCTGAAGCGGTCAACATTCCCGTGACCCTGAAAATCCGTACTGGGTGGGATAAAGATAGCCGCAATGCCGTAAAAATAGCTCGCCTTGCTGAACAATCCGGCATTGCAGCGCTGACTGTTCATGGACGTACCCGCGCCTGTGCCTTTAAAGGTGCAGCAGAATACGACACCATTAAAGCAGTCAAAGCAGCGGTTGCTATTCCGGTGATTGCCAACGGCGATATTACAACAGTAGAAAAAGCGCGATATGTACTGGATTATACTTCTGCTGATGCAATTATGATTGGCCGTGCTGCACAAGGCCGGCCGTGGTTTTTTAATGAAATTCAACATTACCTGCAAACCGGTGAACAGTTGATCCAAGCTGATTTACAAAAAATAAAAAGTACTTTATTGCAGCACCTAGAAGAACTGTATCTATTTTATGGCGAACTGAATGGTGTTAGAATAGCAAGAAAACATATCGGCTGGTATTTTAGTCATTTAGGCACCCTACCTGCTCCGATAAAAAAACCTATTTACCAGACAAATTCCCCAAAGAGTCAGCTATCTCTTGTTAGCTCCGCGTTTGATCTTTTCGATAAACCTATGCCACTGAGACATGGAAGCACCGCAATGAAATATTGACACAATGACAATTGCTAAAAACACACCCATCACCTTATCAGCCCAGGTAAAACGAGCCGTTGAACAATATCTGGCCCAGCTAGATGGCTACCAGACTACTGACTTACACGCACTGGTGCTTACTGAAGTCGAAAAACCACTATTTAAAGCGACCTTTCAATACGCCGGCTATAACCAGACAAAAACCGCCGAAATCCTTGGCATTAGCCGCAGTACTCTACGTAAAAAACTAGACCAGTACGGCTTATCCTAATCCACAATATCTTTAGAGATTTACATGAAAAAAAAAGTTAATCGCGCCTTAATCAGCGTTTCTAACAAAACCGGCGTACTTGAATTTTGCCGCGAGCTTGATCAACTAGGCATTGAGCTCTTATCCACAGGCGGCACAGCCAGACTGTTAGCCGACAACGACATTAATGTTACCGAAGTCTGTGATTACACGGGGTTTCCTGAAATGATGGATGGCCGAGTTAAAACCTTACATCCCAAAATTCACGGTGGTATTCTGGGTCGTCGCGGCGTTGATGATCAAGTGATGGCAGAGAGTGGTATCAAAGCGATTGATATGGTGGTGGTTAATCTTTATCCTTTTGCAGAAACCGTTGCCAAACCTGACTGTGACCTGGCGACTGCTATAGAAAATATAGATATAGGGGGTCCCAGTATGATACGTGGAGCGGCCAAGAACCATAATGATGTTGCCATCGTCGTCGATCCCGAAGATTACGCCAGCATTTTGCAGGAACTGCAAGCAAATGCATCTGAGCTCAGCCATGACACCCGTTTTAATCTGGCGCTAAAAAGCTTTGAGCACACGGCAAACTACGACACTACAATTTCACAGTACCTGGCAAAAGTAAACCAGCAAACATTTCCGGAAACGCTAAACCTGCAATTTAACAAAATTCAAAGCATGCGTTACGGTGAAAACCCACACCAGAATGCTGCTTTTTACAAGGAAAAAACGACACTATCGGGATCGATTTCAGCCGCTAAACAACTACAGGGAAAAGAGCTTTCCTATAATAATATTGCTGATACCGATGCGGCACTGGAGTGCGTCAAATCGTTTGCTGACAGAGCCACTTGCGTTATCGTCAAACATGCTAATCCCTGCGGTGTTGCTCAGGCAGACTCGATCATGGATGCCTATGACCTGGCCTATGCGACAGATTCCACTTCATCCTTTGGTGGCATTATCGCATTTAACCGTGAATTAGACGGGGATACAGCCGCCGAGATTATTAAGCGTCAATTCGTTGAGGTTATCATCGCTCCCACTATTAGTCTGGAAGCACAAGCCGTACTGGCCGAAAAACAAAATGTGCGGGTGCTGGAATGTGGCCTGTGGACTAGCAGCAACGAACCTAGTCTGGATTATAAACGCGTCTCTGGCGGGCTGTTAGTACAAAACAAAGATCATGGCATGATTAGCGCCGCTGAAGTCAAAGTCGTTAGTAAACGCCCCCCTAGCGAACAAGAATTAACAGATTTATTATTTGCCTGGAAAGTGGCTAAATTTGTAAAATCAAATGCTATCGTCTACTGTAAAGACGGGCGCACAATCGGTGTCGGTGCGGGACAAATGAGCCGCGTTTATTCTGCCAGAATCGCAGGTATTAAAGCCACAGATGAGGGCTTAACCGTTCCCGGTTCGGTCATGGCATCCGATGCTTTCTTCCCGTTCAGAGATGGCCTTGATGCCGCCGCAGAAGCTGGAATTACTGCGGTTATTCAGCCAGGGGGTTCAATGCGCGATAACGAAGTGATTGCTGCAGCGGATGAGCATAATATTGCCATGGTTTTCACCGGCATGCGCCATTTTAAACATTAATTCAACTCTCAACCTTTATTGTAAACAAAATGTAGGGAGTGACGTTAGCCCGCTTGTTAATCTATTTAATAAAGCGAGCTAAAGCCACTCCCCACTTGATGTAATTCTAATGTCAAAACCTCGCGTATCTTTATGAAAATTCTTATTGTCGGTAGTGGCGGTCGTGAACATGCCCTTGCCTGGAAAGCTAGCCAATCGCCAAGAGTAAAAACGGTTTACGTTGCCCCGGGCAATGCAGGAACAGCGATAGAAGATAAACTAACAAATATCAATCTATCGGTAGAAGATATTGAGGGTTTGCTAAATTTTGCGCAACAAGAAAACATAGACTTAACCATTATCGGCCCGGAAGTACCTCTAGTTGCAGGCATAGTAGATACCTTCCAAGCAGCTGGACTAAAATGCTTTGGCCCCAGTGCTAAAGCAGCTCAACTTGAAGGCTCCAAAAAGTTCTGCAAGGACTTTATGGCACGGCATAATATTCCCACGGCTGAATACCAGACCTTTACCGATCAAGATGCAGCCATTAATTATATCCAGAAAAAAGGTGCACCCATCGTGGTCAAGGCGGACGGACTAGCCGCTGGCAAAGGTGTGATCGTTGCCCAGACCGAAGCCGAAGCGATTGCTGCAGTTGAAGATATGCTCTCGGGAAATAGCTTTGGTGTAGCGGGTAGCCGCGTGGTCATCGAAGAATTTCTGGCAGGTGAAGAGGCCAGTTTTATCGTAATCGCTGATGGCAAACAAGCATTACCCATGGCTAGCTCACAAGACCATAAAGCGCGCGATAATGGAGACAAAGGTCCTAACACTGGTGGCATGGGGGCCTATTCCCCAGCCCCAATTGTGACTGATGAAATTCATCAACGGGTGATGAACGAAGTGATTAACCCGACCTTAAAAGGGATGGCAGATGATGGCATGCCTTATACCGGCTTCTTATATGCAGGCTTAATGATTAAGCCCAATGGCGAGCTAAAAGTTTTAGAATACAACTGCCGATTCGGCGACCCTGAAACCCAACCAATCATGATGCGCCTACAAAGCGATTTAGTCAGCTTATGTGAAGCAGCATTAACTCAGGATTTAGCCAATACCCATACCAAGTGGGATAAACGCAGCGCACTGGGAGTCGTGCTTGCCGCTGGTGGATATCCTGACAGTTATCCCAAAGGGGATGTCATTAGTGGCTTACCCGAGGCTGAAGCAAGTGATTATAAAGTGTTTCATGCAGGTACCCGCTTAGTTGACGGGGAAGTTGTTACCGCCGGCGGCCGGGTCTTATGTGCTTGTGCTCTGGGCGACGATATTAAGCAGGCACAAGAAAAAGCCTACCAGTTAACTGCAAAAATCAGCTGGAATAAAGTCTATTACCGGACTGATATAGGCTTTAAAGCCCTTAGATAATCTTATGTAGAGCGAACTTTAGTTCGCTATATTTCAACGTGGTTTGCGGACTAAAGTCCGCTCTACATAACTAGATAAAACTAGCAGAATCGTGACCAAGCTACTTCATATTCCCGAGAACCACAGCCAACGCTTTTCTCTACATAATGAGATTCATGCGCGCCCCCCCGTGCCTCTTAAATTACCTGTAAGTGCCAGTCACCTCGCCCTTATAGTCAACGAACAGGAAAAGGCACAGGAACGCCTGCATTTGGCAAGCTTATGTCAAAGGTTTGGAATTAACCCTCCACCCATTGAAGCCAGTCACTTTATTGCCAGTTTTGATACTTTTCTATTTCACTGGGAGCAACATGGTGAATTTAGTACCTATTGCTTTTATGTCAATACTGCTGATAGCTGTAACCCATTCTCCAAACCGGCACTTGCTTTTGCTCCTATAGACTGGCTAGACAAATTAGTAGGGCAAACGATAGTTGCTGCTCACGCCGTTATTATGCCTGCAAGCGAACAGCAGCCCAGTACAGAAAAGATTACTCGGTATTTTGAGGGGAATGCTGCTGTAGGTGCGAAAATGACCGGCGGCGATGCTCAGGCATTTACCGATTTTCGTATTCATAATGATGGCTTCAGTCGCTTTATTATTTTCGACAAAGAACTACAATCTGAGCAAGCAGGCCGCTTACTACAGAGATTATTTGAAATAGAAATCTATCGGGTCATGGCGTTATTAGCCTTCCCTATATCGCGGGAACTTGCCCCCAAAGTCAGCCAATACGAGCAACGCCTATCTCAAATCACCACAACCATGGCCCTGCCAGAGTGCGATGATGGACTTTTACTCGATCAAATGACGCGCCTGGCTGCCGAAGTTGAAAGCCATATATCCCATAGCCAGTTTCGCTTTGGTGCGGCAGAAGCCTATTACAAAATTGTCGAACAGCGAATTATTGACATCCGGGAAGACAAAATCCAAGGCGTCCAGACCATAGGTGAGTTCCTTACCAAACGCATGCAACCCGCTATTAATTCCTGTAAATCTACATCCAAGCGCTTTCGTTTGCTCTCCGAAAGAATTAGTAATGCCAGCCAACTGCTACGCACCCGTGTGGATATTTCCATAGAACAGCAAAACCAGGCCCTGCTTACTTCCATGGATAAGCGCGCAAAAATTCAGTTACGCTTTCAGGAAACAGTTGAAGGGCTGTCCATTGTTGCCATCACCACCTATATAATTAGCCTATTACATTCCAGTGTAAAAGCTGTGCATACTCTGGGATACCAGGAGTTTCACCCGGATATAGTTTCCGGACTCGCCATCCCCTTTGTGCTGATCATTGTAGCTATCAGCGTGCGCCGCCTGCATAAGGTGATTAAAAAGATTGATTAAAGGCAGCTATCAGTCTGTCCGTAATGACTCATGACGGCTTGCCAGCTGAATAATAGCACGCTCTAGCGCTTCTGTGTTCAAGCAACCTTTAATTTCAGGCACTAAGCTAAAATGGTAAAACGGGTTTTCAGGTTAAAACTGTGTTAAAAACCATATTCTTTGTTGAGCAAATGATAACGGCGTTTTCTTCATTTGAAACTGAATGATGTGCTACCACCCTGATTCAATTTCATAAACTACTCGATTACTTTTGTAAAAAGTCTATTTACAATAACGAATTTTCATCATCGCTTCCACATACACTCGCCGAATAGGGTCTTCAGCCTCAACAGGATCAGCGTGATGCGTTATTTCAAATTCATTTAATAGCACCGTTAGAAAACTTTTCATCACTCTCCATGAAAAAGCGCCCTGAAATACAGTCAGGACTCCATTTCTCTTTGATTAAAGGCGTTATTATCTGTTGTAACTCAGCCGTCATCTTGATGTTTTTGGGCTTATCAATATGGCGTTGTTTGGCTATTCTCAGCTTGCTTGTAACGATAACCACACTGATCTGTATTACGCGTAATTTCACGTCCAATAGTCGATTTATGACGCCCCAATGTGATGGCTATTTGATTCTTAGAAACGCCTTGTTTTAGTTGCGTATAAATGTAAAATCTTTCCTCTTGGGTTAGATGGTTAAACGTGTTTATTGAACACCTCTTTTTAGTTTCAGGTTTTAGTCGACGGAAACTATACCATCTAACCCTTTAAAGAGGTGTTGCAGTTATTATATGAATTCGGGTCTTTATGACGGAGTAATGTCATCACATCTGAATAACGGCTGACGATGACAGGTGAAAACGGTGAGGGTCGAAACGGCTTACTTGGCGCCTCTAGTACTCGAAGCATTGGGCATAGTAATCAGCAAAATCATGCATGGCTCTTAATCCTTATCGCTATTATTAAAAATAATTTTCATGCCTGAACGTAAAATATTTCGATGCCTCATCATATCTTCTTTTTGCATCAGCCCCTGCGGCTTTTGCTCAAGGTCATAATGTCCAAAATCTATACTACTGACATGAATTACCGTTCCACGCTCTCCATCTTGTTGTCGGTTATCCGCAGCCATATAACGAATGGCAAAACCCGAACGCTCTGACTCAGCTGCCAAAAACGAGGAGGGTTTGTGAATCCCTTATTTTTTAATAAAAGAATCGCACGTATAAACTTGTCTACTATTCGGGCTGTTCAAAATGCAATAATGACCGAAAAGTCACTGAGTAGCTTTATCAATGAGCTTGTTGCCAAGTTAGTTCCAAGGGTAGGGTTCATAGGGGAATGCTGATGACTGTAAAAACTATTTTGCCTGAATACCTTTGCCTTCAAACTCTTCATGGTGAAAACAGTTACCAATAAAAAAGGGCCAGTTGCTTTATTATAAAAGCAACTGGCCCTTTCTTTAGATTGAGGAAACCCCAAATTTACATAGTTTCTACACCAGACTCTGTAGCAATCAATACAACATCAGCAGGTCTTACGCCGAAAATACCGACTGAGACCACACCGGCAATATTATTGACCAGTCTTTCCAGTGCTAGTGGCTCGGCGATTTCCATATTATGCACGTCGATAATTTCACAGCCATTATCGGTAATATAGTTTTCACGCCAGATAGGTTGACCACTGAGTTTAACAATTTCACGGGCAACATAGCTACGCGCCATAGGGATCACTTCGATGGGTAGCGGGAATTCACCTAATACTTTGACTGTTTTACTTTCATCAACAATACAGACAAATTTTGCACTAGCTCCGGCAATGATTTTCTCGCGAGTCAATGCGCCGCCACCGCCCTTAATGAGTTCTTTTAAGGGATTAACTTCATCAGCACCATCGACATAAACGTCTAAATTACCTGACTCACTTAATTCCATCACCGGAATACCGATTTTTTTCAGTCTTTCTGTGGTCGCAATAGAACTGGAAACTGCACCTTTAATATCATGGGTCAGGTTAAAGTCCGAAAGACAATCAATAAAATGATTAACAGTCGAACCGGTACCTACACCTAATATGGAAACACCTTTAATATAAGGTAATGCCGCTTCTGCTGCTTTACGTTTGCTTTCATCTTGTGTCATGCTTTTTCTTCCTAATTCTTGGTAACTTTAAAACAGGAAAAAACTGGGAGCAGGCTTTAGCCTAGCTATATAAGGGCTAGTGTAGGCTAAAACCTATTCCCCGCTATTGTATTAAACCAGTTTTTCAATTATTTACTGTTCAGAACAATAGCTATTATGCCTTTGCTAATTCTGCACGCATTTCGTCGATAACCGTTTTATAATTCGGCTGGCTAAAAATAGCAGAACCTGCGACAAACATATCAGCGCCTGCTGCTTTAATCTCACGGATGTTATCTACTTTTACGCCGCCATCAATTTCCAGACGTATATCATAGCCACTGTCATCAATTCTTTTTCTTGCTTCACGTAATTTATCTAGCGTCGCAGGAATAAATGATTGACCACCGAACCCTGGATTAACTGACATTAATAAAATAATGTCTACTTTATCCATGACGTAGTCAAGATAGCTTAATGAAGTTGCCGGGTTAAATACCAGTCCTGACTTACAACCTAAGTCACGCACCATCTGCAAGGATCTATCTATATGTCTTGATGCTTCCGGGTGAAAGGTAATCATGTTTGCGCCTGCTTTAGCGAAGTCAGGGATAATACGATCCACAGGCTCTACCATTAAATGCACATCGATAGGTGCGGTTACGCCATGTTTTCTTAGAGCATCACAAACCAGAGGTCCAATCGTTAAATTTGGTACAAAGTGATTGTCCATTACGTCAAAATGTATAACATCTGCGCCAGAAGCTAAAACATTGTCTACTTCTTCGCCTAATTTTGCGAAATCCGCAGAAAGAATAGAGGGTGCAATCCAGTTATCTGTCATATCATTTCTCCAATTTAATTATTAATTGATTATTATACTTTGTGCTTTGAGCACCTCTATTAATTCTGTCTGAACAGGTATGCGTTTAAAATGTTTGAGAACAAGGCGAAGATCGCAGTTAATAGCTAGCTATTAACAAGATTTTCAACGTAGTTATCGAATATATAAACTTATAGATGTCAGTCATGAATTAATAGAGGCACCCTTCAGAGCTAAGTATTTGTTTTTATATGGATTTTAATAGTAGCATAGCTCTTTACTCCTTACCTATAGCGGACTAAAGTCCGCTATAGGTTGTTTATTTATTTTTCCTTGCTTAATGCTTCAGCTAACTTTTTGGCAGGCATATATCCAGGATAAATAGTTCCTTTAGGACTAATCATCATCGGCGTACCACGCACACCTAATTCATCACCTAGAGCCATATGTTCATCAACAGGATTGTCACAGGTTTTTTCCTGGGGCGGATTTTTATTAGATTTAGCCGCTGTTAATGCAGCATTTCTATCATCTGCACACCAGACCGAAACAGCTTTTTTATACGAGTCCGAATCTTTCCCTGCCCTAGGGAAGAATAAATAGCGTACTGTAATACCTTCAGCCATGTATTGATCAATTTCTGAATGTAACTTACGGCAGTAACCACAATCGATATCAGTAAAAATATTGATCACATATTTCTGCATCGGTGCCTGAAAAATAATCATTTCTTCAGGAGAAACCTTATTAATCAAAGCCGCTTTAGCCACAGTCAGTTTGTCTTTCGTCAGATCTTTCTTCTCTATCATATCAAAAATGCTACCCACAATAAGGTACCTTCCATCTTCTGAAACATAATAGATATTTGCACCCTCCATAACCTCATACAAACCTTTTATCTTAGAGGGGTTTATATCCCCCAAAGTGAATGAGGGTATAGTGTCCTTCAAGTTTTTTTTCAATGCCTCTTTATCCACATCTGCAGATGCAGCGGCAGATAAGCATAAGCTAGCTGCTAATATAATCTGTATACTTTTATTCATAATTAATCCCTAGAATTAAGAACATGACCTGAGAGTCTGTTCGTTACTGAAATAAACGCTCGATATCCAAAAACATCGCCAAAGCCATTAATGCTAATAATATAGTCATACCAATTTGCTGAAAAAATATTTGTACTTTTTCAGTAACTGGGCTGCCTTTGATTGCTTCAATAGCAAACATCAGTAAATGCCCACCATCTAAAACCGGAATAGGTAATAAATTAAGAACACCTAAGCTGATACTGATAATTGCTAAAAATTTTAAAAATGCCACTAACCCCATTTCTGCTGATTTTCCCGCATATTGGGCAATACTAATCGGGCCGCTTAGGTTTTCCACCGAAGCTTTACCGACAAACATATAGCCAATCATTTTTAAGGTTACACCGGAATAATACCAGGTCCGTTCAAAGGCTGCTTTTAATGCTTCTACAGGCGGCAAGGAGTATTCTATCATTAGCGATTCACGGAAACCCTCAGGGATCTGTACGCCGACACCAATTTTTCCTACTCTCTTCTCATTCTCAATAATGCTTGCTGGCGTTAACGCTATCAACTGAGTTTGTCCATCACGCTCAATCAGGATTTCCATTGCTTGTCCTGCACGAGCCTGAACATAATCTACCCATACCATCCAGTCAGTAAATTCGATACCATCCGCACTAATAATCAAGTCTCCTACTTGCAAACCAGACTTGGCAGCAACGCTACCTTCAATGATCCTGCCTATCATCGGTGGGACGGTCGGTTGCCAGGCTTTTAAGCCGAGCTTTTTAAATAATTGCTCAGGGTTCTGAGATGTTTCTACCGGTATTGATAATATGCGCGTAAGTAGCACTCCATCAGCAGTCTTTACCTCTACTGGCATGCCATCTTCAGCGTCCATAGCTGAGGATAAAATTGTTTCAATGGTTTCGCGCCAGGTGACGGTTTTAATATTATTGACCGCAATAATCTCTTCACCTTCTACAAAACCAGCTTGCGCTGCCAGAGTACTTGCTTCAACCTTGCCCACCATCGGGCGCATGCCCGAATCACCTATCATAAAGACAGCCCAATACAGTAGCACTGCCAGTAATAAATTAAAAACTGGTCCTGCCGCGACTATCGCTGTGCGCGCCCATAAAGGTTTCTGGGTAAAAGCATAAGGCAGGTCTTCTACAGCGACATCGCCTTCACGCTCATCGACCATTTTTACATAGCCCCCTAAAGGGATTGCTGATAAAACATATTCAGTTGATGCCGCATCTTTCTGGTATTTCCAGATCACTTTGCCGAAGCCTATGGAAAAACGTAATACCTTTACCCCTGTTTTTCTGGCTACCCAAAAGTGCCCAAATTCATGAATCGCAACCAGTAAGGCAATAACAACAATAAAGTAAAACAGGGAATTTAAGGTTTCCATTAAGCGACTAAAGTCCTAATGATTAACTGTGCCTGTTCACGGGCTTGCTGGTCAGCTTCAAGAATATACTCTAATGTGTCGGCCACTGTTGCGCTGAATTTTTCCATAGCACGCTCTATAACGACCGGAATGTCGGTAAAGCGTATTTTCTCATTCAAAAAAGCTTCAACAGCGATTTCATTGGCAGCATTTAATACTGTCGGCATAATACCGCCTGCTGAAATGGCTTCCATCGCAAGTCGTAAGCATGGAAAACGCTTTAAATCAGCCGGCTCAAAATCCATCTGTTTAACCGAAAAGATATCTAATGGAGTAACCCCTGAATCAAAGCGCTCCGGCCACGCCATCGCATGGGCAATCGGTATTCGCATATCTGGATTACCCATTTGCGCCAGTACACTGCCATCAATATAATCTACCATCGAGTGGATAATACTTTGCGGATGAATCACCACTTGAATTTGATCGGGCTGCATATTAAATAGCAGGCAGGCTTCAATAAGCTCCAGGCCTTTATTCATCATGGTCGCTGAATCAACAGAAATCTTTCTGCCCATATCCCATTTAGGATGCGCAACCGCCTGCTCTACCGTGACATCAGCTAGGTCTTTCAAAGACGTAGTCCTAAACGGTCCACCGGATGCGGTTAACAGGATTCGTCTTGCAATAGGCGCATCATGCCCTGGCGTATAATTCGCCGGCATACACTGAAAAATTGCATTATGCTCACTATCAATCGGTAATAATACAGCTCCGGAATCATGTACTGCCTGCATAAAGATGTCACCGGACATTACTAGTGATTCTTTATTGGCGAGTAGTACTGTTTTCCCCGCCTCTGCAGCAGCCAGTGCAGATAATAAACCTGCCGCGCCAACAATAGCCGCCATCACTGAATCGACAGGTTCCAGTGTCGCTACTGTCACTAGGGCTTCAGCACCAATCAAAACTGTCATATCAGCAATATCAGTACCGACAATCTGAGCTTTAAATTCTGCTCCCTTTGCTTCATTAACCACCACCGCATATTCAGGCTTAAATTCCATACACTGGTTAAATAAAGCATAAATATTGGTATTCGCAGTTAACGCAACCACCCGATATTGATCGGAATGACGCTTAACAACATCTAAAGTACTAACGCCGATGGAGCCTGTTGCTCCTAATATGCATATACCCTTCATGACCACATCCAGCGGATAAACCAAACACCCGAATAAAATATTGGGATTGCTGCAATGATACTATCCAGACGATCTAGCAAGCCGCCATGACCCGGTAATAGTGTGCCGCTGTCCTTAACGCCACGAATACGTTTTGCTGCACTAAAAAACAAGTCACCGTAGATTGAAACCAGCACAGTGATTAATGACAGCAAGATAAAATCTATAGTGATTAAAGGAGGATAACCATAATAAAAGGCTAACAACAGGCCCATAACTGCTGCTGCGCCTAGCGCACCATACATTCCTTCAAGTGTTTTACCAGGACTGATTTCTATCGCTAGTTTTGTTATGCCAAATCTTTTACCTGCAAAATAAGCCGCGATATCCGCGGCCCAGATTAACAAGAATAAATACATAGTCATAGCAGGCTCTTCGAAAACCATCAATCTTGATAAAAAGAACCACGCCGAAACCAGTACAAACCCGCCTATAAATAACTTTTTGCCCGTGCTTTGCTTATTCTCTAATAACTCAGTTCCAGACTTACGAATTTTAAACATCATCCGAAACCAAAATAGCACTATAGGAATCATTAGCACTTCTATAACACCCGAATATTTTCTTATTTCAGGGTAGTTGCTTAACTGGGTAACAACTTCAAGGAACTGCGTCCAGAAATGTAGAAATAGCATCGCAGGAAGTAAAGCCACCAAAAACAGAATCTTGCCAATGCCCCACTTAACACCAGCCAGGTTTGACCACTCCCAGGCTGCCATCAGCATAATAATGCCCCAGAGTAGAGAAAAATACACATGAGGTAAATAAAAGATAGCCACTACCACCAAAGGTGCTAGAACAGAAGCTGTAATTACGCGTTGAAGTAACATATTTTTATTGTTTTTTCTAAAAGAAGTTATAAAAAGACAGGTAAAAAACTAAAGTCTAGCTAGACATCTTTTGAACCTGTTCGCTAGTGCGCCCAAAGCGACGTTCACGACTCAAAAAATCATCTATTGCATCCTGCATGATCCGAGCGTCAAAGTCAGGCCATAGTTTTTCAGTGAAATGAAATTCCGTATAGGCCAGTTGCCATAACAGAAAATTACTAATTCGTTGCTCTCCCCCTGAGCGAATAAACAAATCAGGATCTGTTAAATCTGGAATAGACAAGGCGCCGGCAATCATGGTCTCGTCGATCTCGTCTGGCGCAACAATACCGTCTTTAACCTGCTGTGCAATATCTTGCATTGCTAGGGTCATATCTCTATGCCCACCATAATTTGCAGCAATCACCAGGGTTAATCCCGTATTATTTTCGGTCAGCAGCTCACTTTCGGCCATTTTCTGCTGAATTTTCTCAGAAAAAACCGCACGTTCACCGATAAAGCGCAAGCGAATATTGTTTTTATGCAGGTGTTTAACTTCTGCTTGCATGGTCAGCATAAAAAGCCCCATCAATTTGGAAACTTCTTCTTTTGGACGACGCCAGTTCTCACTACTAAAAGCAAAGAGTGTTAAAACCTGTATGTCTTGCTCGGCACAAAACGTGACCACACGCTTAACCGCCTTTACCCCCGCCGGGTGCCCCATAATTCGAGGCAAATGACGCTTTTGTGCCCAACGGCCATTGCCATCCATAATAATGGCTATATGCTTAGGATAACGTGACTTATCGGTATCGCCTGGTTCGACTTGCATAATAATGCGCCTTATATCGACAGTAAATCAGCCTCTTTTTCTTCTAAAAGCCTTTCTACCTGTTTGATGTAATCATCGGTAATTTTCTGCACTTTCTCTTCGCCTGCATGAGCATCATCTTTAGAAACCATTTTTTCTTTTAGTGCTTCTTTAATTTCTGAATTTGCATCACGACGAATACTACGGATAGACACGCGTCCATTTTCAGCTTCTGCCTTGACAAGTTTAACCAAGTCGCGACGACGCTCTTCCGTTAACATCGGTAATGGCACACGAATAATATTCCCGTTTGTCACCGGGTTCAGACCTAAATCCGAAGACATAATTGCTTTCTCTATCGCCTGCATCATGCTTTTTTCCCACGGTGTTACCGATAAAGTACGCGAATCATCAACTGCAACATTGGCAACCTGTGATAAGGGTGTATCAGCACCATAATAAGACACGACAACCTGGTCCAGTAAACTCGGGTGAGCACGACCTGTTCTTATCTTTGTAAAACTTTTTTTCAGAGCATCAATACTCTTACCCATCCGACCGGATGCGTCTTGCTGAATATCATCAATCATTATTATTATCCTCGCTCTATCAAAGAGCCTATATCGTCACCTTGCATCAAGCGCATGACCGCACCTGGTTCAAAAATATTCATAACCCGCATGGGTAAATTATTATCCCGACATAATACTAATGCCGTGGTATCCATAACATTGAGTCGCTGATCTAATGCCTCATCGTAAGTGAGTGCTGAATAAAAGATAGCGTCAGTTACTTTTTCAGGGTCAGCAGAATAGACACCCTTTACCTTAGTTGCTTTGATCATTAGCTGCGCATTAATTTCGATCGCTCTCAGGCTGGCTGCTGAATCTGTAGTAAAAAATGGGTTGCCGGTCCCTGCTGCAAAAATAACCACGCGCCCTTTTTCTAAATGTCTGACTGCTTTTCTGCGTATATAATCTTCACAAACCTCATTAATTTGTAGCGCGCTCATCACTCTGACGGGCTGCCCTAAAAACTCCAGTGAGTCTTGCATCGCCAGGGCATTCATTACCGTGGCCAGCATCCCCATTTGATCGGCAGTAACACGATTCAAGCCTTCCGTCGCTTGCTCTGCTCCGCGTAATATATTGCCACCACCTATAACCAAACCAACTTGTACACCTGCATCACAGAGATCTTTGATTTCTGTCGCCAAGCGCTTTACGATCGTGGGATCAATGTTCCCCCCCTCCTCGCTCATTAACGCTTCGCCACTTAATTTAAGCATAATTCTTTGGCAAATGAGTTTAGTCATAAAATCTCCCGTTTTGGTTAATGATGATTCTTAATATCTATCGACCCTACTTTAATAAATCGATTTATTCTGTGCTCCTGTTCTTAGATCTGCATTAAAGAACCTTCGGAGCATGTAATCTCCGAAGGCCTATAATCAAAGTTAACCGCCGCGAACCTGCGCCATTACTTCAGCAGCAAAATCGCCTTCTGGCTTCTCTATACCTTCACCTACTTCCAGGTGGATAAAGCTAAGAACCTTGTTGTCTTTGCCTTTAACAAGCTGTGCAATAGTGACTTTATCATCTTTAACAAACGCCTGACCTTCCAGTGTCACCTCAGCCAGAAATTTCTTAATACGCCCGCCAATCATTTTTTCAATAATTGCTGCTGGCTTACCACTCTCTTCCGCCTGCGCCACAAAAATCGCTTTTTCTTTTTCAACGGTTTCCGCAGGTACGTCTGCTTCAGAAATACACATAGGCTTACTTGCTGCAATATGCATTGCAACATCTTTCGCTAATTCGGCATCCGCTTTAGCTAATTCAACCAGTACACCAATTTTCTCACCATGCAGATAATAACCAGTACCACCTTCACTAGCCACTTTCTGGAAGCGTCTTAAAGTGATGTTTTCACCTAAGGTAGAGATCAACCCGCGACGCGCTTCATCAATGGTTTTACCATTGTCCAGCTTAAGTTCGTATGCTTCTTCTACCGTAGTAATATCCGCAACTAAAATCGCCGCAGCAATTGCATTAGCAAATTCTTTAAAAGTATCGCCTTTAGCAACAAAATCTGTCTCACTATTCACATCGATAATAACGGCATTCTTAGTGTCTTCACTTTGTGCGACAGCGATACGACCTTCTGCAGCTATACGACTCGACTTTTTATCTGCTTTTGCCAAACCTGCTTTACGCATGTTTTCAATCGCAAGCTCCATATCAGCATCGGCTTCAACCAACGCCCTTCTACATTCCATCATGCCAGAACCCGTTCTTTGACGCAGCTCTTTTACCATTGCAGCAGTAACACTCATGCTTTTTAACCCTTAAATACTTTAACCCTTATCAGTGATTACACTGCTCACCAGACGTAGGTCTAATTCTATAAAAACGCCCCCAAATGGAGGCGTCCAAAAAAACAAACACACTCACAGCAAATCTGCTGCTGTGCTTATCGTCTGTTTTATTCCGCGCCTGCTGGTTGCTCAACAAACTCATCAGCCTTAGCTGCAACATCTAATCTAGCTGCTTTCGCTTCTAAAATAGCCGTTGCGATACTTTCCGTATATAACTTCACTGCACGGATTGAATCGTCATTACCTGGAATGATGTAATCAACCCCTTTTGGTGAATTATTAGTATCAACAATACCAATAACTGGAATGCCTAGCTTTTTCGCCTCACACAGTGCATTCTTCTCATAACCTACATCAAGTACAAAAATTGCATCAGGTGTACCGCGCATATCTTTGATACCACCTAAGCTACGCTCCAGCTTTTCCATTTCCCGCTCCATACCCAACGCTTCTTTTTTGCTGAATCGTTGTAGCATAGTGCCATCAGCTTTCATTGCTTCCAGCTCTTTTAAACGGGCAATTGATTTTTTAATCGTTTTAAAGTTAGTCAGCATACCACCCAACCAACGATGGTTCACATAAGGCATACCACAACGAGCAGCTTGCTCGGCAACCGCTTTACGTGCAGATTTTTTTGTACCAACAAACAGGATATTGCCTTTGTTTGCGGTCATCTGTCCAACATAGTTCATTGCATCATTAAACAAAGGAAGTGTTTTCTCTAAGTTAATGATATGAATTTTGCTACGTGCACCAAAAATATAAGGTGCCATTTGCGGGTTCCAGTAACGGGTCTGATGTCCAAAGTGAACACCTGCTTCTAACATTTGTCGCATTGATACTGCGGCCATTCTTTTCTCCAAATTGTTTTCGGAATAATTCCGAAAGGGTTACGCCTCCACCTACCCCGATTGGAAACCAGTTTTTTACAAAAACCAGCACCCTACCAATCGTGACGGTAGATGTGAGTTTTAATATGCTTCACGCAATCACTTAAAAGAGCTTGCACAAAACACCAATGAACCTACCTTTATATCATATTTACTGTTTTACAACAATGATAAGCCTGTTAAAATTTACCATTTCCCAAAGTCTGATAACATAGGATTACAATCACACCCTTAAAAGCATAAAACCATGACCATTACCATTAAAACTGCTGCGGAAATCGAAAAAATGCGCATCGCAGGTAAACTTGCTGCCGATGTGCTTGAGTTCATCGAACCTTATATAGTGCCTGGGGTCACTACCAATGAAATTGATCAACTGTGTCATGATTACATCATTACTCAACAAGACGCTATTCCGGCACCGCTTAATTACCGGGGCTTTCCTAAATCAATCTGCACCTCGGTCAATTACACAATTTGCCATGGCATTCCCAACGATAAAAAATTAAAAAACGGGGACATTCTTAATGTTGATATCACGGTTATTAAAGATGACTATCATGGTGATACCAGCAAAATGTTTTACGTAGGCGATGTTACAACTCATGCCAAACGGCTATGTAAAATTACTCAGGAATGTTTAATGCTGGCGATAGAGCAAGTCAAACCGGGATGCACTCTGGGCGATATAGGGTATGCCATACAAAAACATGCCGAATCCAATCGCTATTCAGTCGTGCGTGAGTTCTGCGGACATGGCATTGGAAAAAATTTCCATGAAGAGCCTCAGGTCTTGCATTACGGCAAACCCGGCGCCGGAATAGCCCTGCAAGAAAACATGATACTCACCATTGAGCCAATGATCAATATAGGTAAGCGTCATGTCAAAGTACTTAAAGATGGCTGGACCGCCGTAACCAAAGACCGATCACTCTCGGCTCAGTGGGAACACACCATTCTGGTCACTCCTACAGGATATGAAGTCCTGACTTTGCGCAAAGAAGAACAGTGAACAATCTTAGCAGCCAAAACCTGGTCAACGCAAAACAAATCAGGCAAGCTCTAAAACACTATAATAGCTATCTAAAGAAGACCTTTTCACCAGACAAGCCCATTCTGGATTTCTTACGCGCCAAATCACTGTTTATAGATGAAGTACTGCGTATTCTATGGAATCGCTATATCACCCAAAATACTGAAAATTTTGCCCTGATCGCCGTTGGCGGTTATGGTCGCCAGGAGATGTTCCCCCATTCTGATATCGACATCCTGGTACTATTCGACGATGACACCAGCAAAAGGGACAAACGACAACTCAGCGAGCTCTGTACTTTTCTCTGGGATATCGGACTAAAACTAGGCTTAAGCGTACGCAGTACGACCGAGTGCATTCAAGCCTGTAGCGACGACCAGACCATTCTAACCAACCTGATGGAATCCCGACACCTCGCGGGCAACCCTAAGCTAATCGCGGAACTGAATACCCGCCTAACAAACCCTAGTCCCTGGTCATCCAGTGACTTCTATGCTGCTAAAATTGAAGAGCAGCAATTACGTTATGCCAAATTCCATAATACCGCCTACAACCTGGAACCCCATATAAAAGAAGGCCCCGGGGGCTTAAGAGATCTGCAAATTTTAGCCTGGGTCTTTAAGCATCATTACCAGTGCGAAAGCCTGGAAGCATTAACCCAATACGCTTTTCTACCCATGGCCGAATATCAGGAGTTATATTCAGCACAAGAGTTATTATGGAAAATTCGCTTTGCCCTGCACTTACAAACAGACCGCTGCGAAGACCGTTTACTATTTGATTACCAACGCGATATTGCCGCCCTTTTTGGATTTACCGAGCAACAGAATAATGCCGGCATAGAGCAGTTTATGCAACACTATTTTAAAACAGTGATGCAATTAGAGCGCCTTAACGAAACTCTACTGCAATTATTTAATGAATACTGCCTGCCCCATGATGACAAAGCGTATCGACCTCAAATTATCAATGACAAGTTCGATAGTATATCGGGCTATATTGCCGCGCGTAGCGTCAATATTTTTCAAACCCATCCACACGCATTATTTGAACTTTTCATTTTAATGCAAAAAATCCCTGCTTTAAAAGGGGTCAGAGCAACGACTATTCGGCTGATCAGAAGTAATTTACATTTAATTGACGATGCTTTCCGCAAAGATCCTGTCAACCGCCAGCTTTTCATCAAAATATTACGTGAGCCGTGCGGCATCACCACCGCCTTGCGGCGCATGAATCGTTATGGCTTATTAGCCGCCTACCTGCCAAGCTTTGGCAACATTGTCGCTCGGATGCAATACGACTTGTTCCATATTTATACTGTTGACGAACACACCATGTTCGTCATTCGTAATTTACGCCGCTTTGCTTTGGAAAAACACAATAACGAATTCCCCTTTTGCAACGATATTTTTCTGTTAATCCATAAACCGCATATACTCTATATTGCGGGTTTATTTCACGACATTGCTAAAGGTAAAAAAGGCGATCATTCCGTATTAGGCCAAGAGATTGCCCGGCAATTTTGTCTAGATCACGCTATCTCTGAGCACGACACCAAACTGATTTGCTGGCTAGTCAGAAACCATCTGATCATGTCTACTACAGCCCAGCGTAAAGACATTAGCGATCCTGATGTTATTAATGAATTTTCAGCAATCATCGGCAAAACCGAAAATCTAAACTATCTTTACCTGCTTACGGTTGCGGATATTCGCGCAACCAATCCCAAACTATGGACAGGATGGAAAGACTCTTTACTTAAAGAACTCTATATTACGACGCACAATGCTTTACGCCGCGGCCTGGAAAATCCGATTAATCAACAAGATACGATCAAGGAAACCAAAGCAGAAGCACGCAGGGAACTACTAAAAAAAGGACTTTCCAATAGCAGCATAGATATCGCATGGCAACACATCAACTCCGATTACTTTCTGCGCTATTACGCAGACGAAATCATCTGGCATACCATTGCCATTAAAAATTGTTCCGATCAGGACTTGCCTCTGGCTCTCTTGCGTCCGCAAAATCAACGCGGCAGTGCAGAATTATTTATCTATGCGCGCTATCAGCAAGAAAACTTCATTTTCTCTAATACTACAGCAGCACTACATAAACTGGGCCTGACAATTCTGGATGCAAGAATTATCACCTCACACAACCACTACGCGCTTAATAGCTTTCAAGTATTAGAGCAATCTGGCGAACCGATCAACGATCTACGTAGAGAGCTACATATTTGCTCCACCGTGACCCGCCAACTACAGGACCAGTCCAGTACAACAAAACAAAACATCCATCTACAGTCTCGCCAGGCGGAGTACTTTCCAATCACTACCAAGGCACATTTTCATCAAGATCCACAAGACTGTTACAACACTCTGGAGTTAATCACCACCGACCATCCGGGACTACTATCAACATTAGGCCGTCTTTTCCGCGAGCATCATTTTAATCTGCTGAATGCAAAAATCACCACCATCGGGAGCAGGGCTGAAGATATTTTTATCCTGAGCACACAGAATAAACAACTGATCAGCCTTGAAAAGCAACAGCGGTTTATTGATGAATTAAAGCAACTATTGGCTGCTTAACGCGCACCAAAATACCAGTGCAATCCGCCTAGCGAAAGACTGAAGGCAGGAATATTCAATAAAATCAATATATGCCAAACATTTAGAAAAAATAATCGGTGAGATTAGTGAATTGCTAAACACCATTCCAGGCGGATAACCAAGGCGGATAAACACCTAAAAACTAGCGCCGATAAATGCGGTAGTCCTAATTGCAAGAACTACCACATAAACTTCAAGTGCGCTTTTTAACTTATAACAAATCCAAAATCAGAAACAAGATAGCCGTTAAACCCAGGCCACAATAGATAACACCATTGACGCTGGTATAAAGCTTCATATTCCCACCTTCTGGCAGCTTTTTAAATGCATCAATATGTTTAATAGCTGGGTAAGCACCATTAAACTCAAGCGCAACAATCGCAACAACTGCAACTATAAACGCCAGGGCGCTAAAACTATGCGGGTAGTGAGCAGATGCGCCCATAAAAAATAACATCGGAATCGAAAACAAGGTATTGGTTCTTGAAGCCAGACCTGCTGTTGCTAATGCTGCCGCAGCTTCTGGTATGGGCTCACCACCTTCCGCCAGCTGGGTAGCCGATGCCATAACAATTTGCTGCTTAGGCCAGATGATTAGCCAGACGTTTAAAAACATAAACAGCCCTAGTAATGCGCCTACATAAATATCCATAGACATGCCGCCACCACGAATCGCAAAAATGCCTAAGCCCGTAATTAAAGTGAACATCGCTCCCCAACGAAACCACCACAAAGCCTTGGGTACTAATTTTTGTATCGCATCAGATTTTGCTGCAGGGTCCGCTTCTTTAAAGTACTCCGTCTGCACGAAGTTAAAATAATAAAGTAAGCCTATCCAGGTAATACCTGCCATAAAGTGTCCCCAGCGCAAAAGCATTTCCACACCGAGACTTGTAGTAATTAATTCCATACCAATTCCTCATTTATTATAATTATTTTAAAAACACACACTTCTACGAGCGTGCTCAGCCCAGTATAGGCACGACTAAGGCTTTTTCGTCAAATAATTATGCTAAATCAAAATGATACGATTCCTGGGGGTACTATGCGATGTGTTGCCAGCAAAGGCTTACTTACTAACACAAGACAATAAATTAATTATTCCGGCACAGTCATCATTGCCCCATGTATTGTCAATGCCTCGCTATTCAGCGTAAAACTTCCAGATAAGTTATTGTGTTGATTGTCCTTATATTCTTCTACTGCAAGACTATCTTTATCTCCGGCAGTCAAACCATGCAACGCATAGACTAAATACTTGTTTAAGATTAAACAGATACCTCTTTTGTATTTCCGCTTATACCTCACAGAGATTTTTATTACCAATAAGTCAGTCTATACGCCGTTGTTTGCATACCCTTAAGTAACGTATAATCTTAGGCATTCAGTGTAAATTATGCGCGTTGATCAGCAAAGTCGCCTGGCAGAGCATTCTTCCAGCACTTGCTGTTGCGATTCTTTAATCGAATCCTAAGATGTTAGTATCACCTACCCTAGTAAAAACATCATCTAGCAAAGCAGCACCTAACACTCGCATATAAGTCGATTAATAATGAAGCTTTGGCAATCAAGATATAACCCACAATGCAAAATTTCTCAACAGGGCTTATTAGATATTAGCGAAGAAATCACTCAATCCTATACTCCACATGATACTCATCATCGGCCAGAACTTGTGTTGATGCCTGTTGACCCGGTTAATCTTTACGCTTACTGGAACCTGAAAGACAGTGATACAGAAAATATAATCGAACATGTGGATAAACAATTGGCCTTAAGAATTTACTCTTTACCTAACCTCGGTAACGATCCAGCAGCCATTAAATTAAGCTTCGATATCAAGGTAGAGGACCTTCAGAATCAGCAACAGGTGCATTTGCCGCTTGCCGCTGCAGCCTATTCGGCCGTTATCGGCGAGATAAACGCTGACGATAGCTTTAGTCCACTGGTGGCTTCCGACACTATTCATGTGCCACGGAAAAACCCTATACCTGAGGACACACTCAATAACCCTGAGCATGTGGTTCTCAGCGAGACAATACAGAAAGAAGCACTTTTCATGGAGCATTTTCTACAGGAAAATCATGCAGTTGAAAACAATGAAAATACAACCTCTGTCTCCCCCGTACAAGAAGATCATTTTGTTGGCGAGGAAAATAGCCAGAATCATTGGCCCGAAACAATCATTTTAAAAAACTATAATAACTATGGTTACGATTTAAAGGTTTATAAACATGAATCCACACCAGCAACCAATCCTGTTTTATCTCAATCCGAACTAGCAAAACTAACAGGCAACACGGATACCCAAGCTAATTCAAGCAAGCCTGATACAAACAAGACTAATAGCAAACATATTTCTGGCCTAGGCCGTCTGTCATAGTGCCGATGAAAAAAGGCTTCCTTAGTCTCATTCTGCATGCGCACCTGCCTTTTGTACGCCACCCGGAATACGAAAGTTTTTTTGAAGAAATCTGGTTATTTGAAGCGATTACTGAATGTTATGTGCCTCTTATTCGTTCACTTGAGCGCTTGCAGCAGGACAGGGTTAATTATAGATTAACCCTGTCGCTTTCACCTCCACTGATTTTAATGCTCAGCGACCCATTACTACAGTCGCGCTACCTAAACTATATTAACAATCTCCTGGAACTGGCAGAAAAGGAAATAATCAGAACCAGCAACACTCCCGAGTATCAAAAACTAGCCCGGCTATACCGGCGCTTATATCTGGATACACTAGATATTTTTGCCAATCAGTACGACTGTAACTTATTAACTGCTTTTCAGAAATTTCATGCAGCAGGAAATCTGGAGTTGATCACCTGTGCAGCGACGCACGGTTTTTTACCTTTACTGAATAAGAGCGATGCCGCAGTACGCAACCAAATCAACACCGGCATAGAAACCTTTACAAGCCATATAGGCTTTCCTCCGACCGGCTTCTGGCTCCCTGAATGCGGCTATTATCCGGGGTTGGAAAAACACTTGGAAAATGCGGGTATCAATTATTTCTTTGTTGATTCACATGGTATCGATAATGCCAGTGTCACACCTCGAAACAGTGTCTATGCGCCATTAGATTGTGGCAATCATGTCATGGCTTTTGCCCGTGACCCCGAATCATCCCGCCAGGTATGGAGTTCTCATGACGGCTATCCTGGAGATTATGACTACCGGGAATATTATAGTGATATCGGCTTTGACCTAGAGATGGACTATATTGCCCCTTATATTCTTGACGAGCATATACGCATCAATACCGGCATTAAATATCATCGGGTAACAGGTGGTGATCTACCTAAAGAAATATACCAGCCACGACAGGCGATAGATAAGGCGCAACTGCATGCGCAGGATTTTATCAACAAGCGGCAGCAGCAAATCGACCGACTTAGCATTAATATGGATCGTCCGCCGCATATCGTTTCGCCCTATGATGCTGAATTATTTGGCCACTGGTGGTTTGAAGGGCCGCAGTGGCTGGAATGGGTGCTACGCTTTGCAGATAAAAATTCTAATGGCATCAGAACCATCAGTTGCGCCGATTATTTAAAACAGGTCACAGTGCATCAAGTAGCGACTCCTTCTGCATCAACCTGGGGGGATCAGGGCTATTCCAGCTTCTGGATTAATGAAACCAATGACTGGATTTACCCCTTATTACACAAGGCCGGAGCTGATATGGAAAAGCTAGCCACCACTTTTAAGGGGGTTAAAGCCAACCCGTTGCAAGAGAGGGCTTTGAATCAAGCAGTACGTTCATTATTATTGGCACAGGCATCCGACTGGCCTTTTATTATGAAAACCGGCACCACTGTTGAATATGCGACCAAACGCATCACCGATCATTTAGCGAGGTTTAATTACTTGCGTGATAGTATTCGTAATAATGCGATTAATGAACGCTATTTAAGCGCTCTCGAAATTTTAGATGATGCTTTTCCCGCTGCTGATTTCCGTAATTTCCACACCACTAAACAAGATCCGAAATAATACTGCTAACAGTGCACGTAGTTTGTTAATATGCTTAGAATTAGACTTGTCCTTAGGCAAAAAACTCTGGCAGCAATAGTGCCTAACAAGGAGTACTATTAAGCATGAATAAAATTAAACTACTATATGTAGAAAATGTCATCACTCGCAAGGCAAAACAGGTTCAACAGCAATTAACGTTTTTCCTGTCGCTGGAAAATATTGGCTATGATAAACAGGTTGATATTTTCTGGGCGGGAGAAGATAACGCCTGGCACGAATTAACCGCGCACTACCACAGCATGCTGGGCAATGTTCAGGAATACTGGTCTGCAAGTGTAATTATAAGCTTAATAGAGCAACAATCACTCCCCGGAAACATTACATTTAACATCCGCTATAAAGTTGCTAATAACGAGTATTTTCTAGATAACGACCGACATAATTACCACAGCGAAGCCGATTCCGGTATTCAGCTATTAGGTAATCAAGCAATACAAAACGTTGCTTTTAGCAATCAACTACTGAGCGGCCAGCATACTATTACTCTGACTGCCGCTGTCAACCAGTCTTTTGCTGCGAAAAAAGTCATCATTCATTGGACCACTAATGACTGGAAAACGACCAAAGAAACAGTCTGTGAATGTCAGTGCGCCTACTGGAATAAAGCACAGCACAGTAATGCCCGAAACCCGAATCAATATGGCACGCAACTCTGGACGGGGAAAATCCATCATACTGAGTTATTTAAAATAAAATATGCCATCAGTTGTGAAAACAGCCAGGGCATAGTCTGGGACAATAATAAAGGGCATAACTATTCCTTTCAACGAGAACAACTCAAAGTTCTGATCCTGAACCTGCATTGCTATCAGGAAGAAAATCAGGATGCCAAGCTCACCACCATAGCGAATACCATTAATGAACTGGATATAGACATTATCTGCTTACAGGAAGTCGCTGAAGACTGGAACGATGGACAGGGTGACTGGCAATCCAATTCTGCCAGAATCATTAATGAGCGCCTCACTGAGCCGCTTCACATTCACCATGACTGGTCACATTTAGGCTTTGACAAATATAGAGAGGGTGTAGCATTATTAAGTCGTTACCCCTTATCACATCAGGATTCGGGCTATGTCTCAGATAGTCATGATAGCTACGATATTAATTCAAGAAAAGTAGTCACAGCTCGAGTTTACGTCCCCTACATTGGGTTTATCAATGTTTTTTCTGCGCATTTAAGCTGGCTGGAAGGTGGTTTTCAGGAGCAATTTCAAAGATTGCGTCTATGGGCTAGCAGCACTAACAGCCATGAGATTAAAGCCACTCTATTATGTGGCGACTTTAATATTACAGCAGGCTCAAATGGCTATAAGCAAGTGGTAGCTTCTAAAGAATACGAGGATCAGTATTTAGCAGTGAACAAACAGGGTGTATTTGATAAAATATTTAAAGTAAATGATGCCCACTGGCAAGACCTACTCGCGGATGATTACCGCATAGATTATATTTTTATGAATAAAAATAGTCAGATACGTGCTACTTCCGCACGAGTCATTTTTACCGACCAGGATGTTGGGCGTGTCTCTGATCACTGTGGTTACTTAATGACATTTGAATCCCTTTAAAAATAATAACAAGGAAATGGTATGCAACAAATAGCTGAACATTATGCCAAACCTATACAAGGTGAACTGGGAGGATCATTTGCAAGAGTAAATGATTTTAATCATAAATTTTTTCTCCGCTGGGGGAAAATTGACTTTGAAATGTTTCATGGAGAACAGGTTAACCTGAAAGTCATACTCAAGGTCTACCGGCAGCATAATGTCTGCGAAACTTATGTCATCGATACTGATGCCTATGATATTAAATGGAATAGCCATAGACGCCGCACCCGGGATTTTTATATCCACCCTTTTTCCAATTCATTTGGCATAATCAACTGCGTTAAGTTTTCCTTTCTTGTGCATAAAGATGAGCGCTCCATCGCATCGGAAAAAGACTATATTTTCATGGACTGGAGACAGTTGCATAGCGATGCGGACACCCCTCAATACCGGGAAATAAACGGTCTGCATTCCACACAGAACCACTATCGCACCTATGAGTTACAGGCTCATGAATTACAATCTGATGTGGACTGGATAAATCATCATTTTGAATCTTTACACCTGGTACCTAAATTTACTAAAGGTCAACCAAATCACCCCTATCATCCCAAGCGTTACATCCATGACCTGATAGATAAGGTCATTCATAATAAACATGAATTTCAGGATAAGCTATGTACCATTAAAGTCAGTGTTGATTGTATTGATGATGCGGACTTTGCCAGTCACTTGATACATGCTAGCGAGCAGGGTGTGTTTGTACAATGTCTGGTCGATTGGCGCAAAATGACCATGACCAATAGCGATAATTATGCACGCTTAAAACGTGCGGGAGTCGAATTGCTTGGTGTCGTCTGTAGTCCCGACCACCACTTGATTGAAGTAGAACCCGATATGCATACCAAGTTCATTATTTTTAATGATGAAGATTGTATACTCGGCTCATTTAATATTACCTTTGATCGCTGGTGGGCCAACTGGGAATCCGGCATGACTTTCCATTCTCAAGGCATGTGCCGCTTACTGGATAATATGTTTCAGAGCCAGCGCGGCGGAGTAATTCAGCGTTATGGCGTAGATCCATTTAGCCAATTCAACTTACTGTATACCTTTGGCAGGCATACCATGCAGAGTGGTGAGAACTACCTGCCTCATCATGCGATTCTGGCTGAAATCAACCGCGCCAACCACTCAATTAAAATCAGCTTATTTCTGATTGGTGAATTGCTGGGTAACTATAATGACAGCGTTATTTGCGCTTTAATTAATGCAAAAAACAGAGGCGTGTATGTGCATATCCTATTTAATGGACATTTAGCCAGACAAGGTAAAATTGGTATTGAACGGTCTATGGAAGAAGAACTCAATCGCCCTCTGTTACCTGTTATTGAGCGTTTAAGAAACTCGGGCGTTATTGTCGGTCTGGTTTATGGCCAGGACGACCACGCAGTACCGTATTCTCCCATCCACTCTAAATACTGTGTTATTGATGATTATATTGTTATCGACGGCAGTTTTAACTGGTATAACACATCAGTTTTTTCACATGACTTAGTCGTTATCGCAGCGAATCACGAAGTTGCAAAACCTTATCTCTATGAATTTGAGCAAATACAGCAATCGTTCAGAATTTATTAACGGTGATAAACCTGGAAAATAACATAAGCCGACGTGCAATAACTTTAGCTATTGCACGCCGCAAAAAAGCTAGAACTTTTTTACCCCTGATTATATAAAGTTGCTTAGTCGGAGAACGAAGGTCTCTCTACCTGGCTGAATATCACCAAAATGACCGCCCTTCTGCATTCTGACCCTGGGTTATTCGAAAAGAAACTGCATAAAAACAAGTCTACTGAGTAGTTATATCAGAGACCATGCACTTATTATAAGAATTCAGCGCTTTTAATTTAATCAAATAAAAATATCTACATTTTCCAACGCCTCAGCCATTAATTTCTCGCCTGCCGAGAAGGAATAAAATGTATTGACATATTCCTGCCCTGCCTTGGAAATATTTAACCATAAAGCAGGGTCGTAATGTAACTTTTCTATTGCCTCTATCCATTGGTCTGGCGTTTTAGCAATCAAGGTTTCTACGCCATCTCTTAATCCAATACCCTCAGCAGCTACAGGTGACAGAATAGTTGGAATTCCATAAGCCAGCGCACCTAATACTTTACCTTTAATGCCTGCCCCACTTTGTAAAGGGGCTATAAATATTTTATTTTCATTATAAACTTGATCAATCACCTCAACATACCCTTGCATATTAACCGTATCGTTAGCTAGATCGATTAATTTTTTAGGCAACTGACTACCATAAATATTGAAATGAATTTCCGGGTGCTTATCCTTCAAGCCTGGCATGACATTAGCGATAAAGTACTCAACCGCTTCCACATTGGGCGGATGTCCATACCCCCCGAGAAAGGATATATTTTTTCTGGTTTTAAAACCTGGCATTTTTCTTTTTGGAACATCAACCACCCAGGGGCATCTAGCACGATGCCGGAATGCCTTATATTTTCTCTACGCAAAAAACGCTTCGAGAAAACACCTGGCCCTATCACTATCAGGGACTAAAAATATTCCCTTCGCTTAAGCTCCGTTTCCAGGATTTTCAGCGAAAGCAATTTCATGTTCAATATCAGCTTTGCCACGCATAGCATATTCAAACTCTCCCTCATCGACACAGTAAAAAGTAATATTGATATGCTTTAATTTATCCATATCTGCCAGACCACCAAAACTGTCAGTACTAATATGCTAATCCTTTAGCATTAAAGCACCCATCTTAGAATGGCCATTTGCTATGCACCCAACCGCTGTCTATAAATCTCATAAATCATTACGCCTGCTGCCACCGAAACATTCAGGCTTTCTACACTACCTTGCATAGGAATTTTCACTAAAAAATCGCACTGTTCACGGGTTAATCGACGCATACCCTTTTCTTCAGCCCCCATCACCAATGCCAGCGGCATATTAACATCGGTCGTATAAATAGTTTGCTCTGCTTCACCTGCTGCACCTGCAATCCAGATGCCCTGCTCCTTTAACCAACTGATCGTCCGGCTTAAATTGGTTACTTGATACACAGGTACGGTTTCTGCAGCACCGCTAGCCACTTTGCATACCGTTGGTGTAATTCCCACCGCCTGATCTTTAGTAACAATAACTCCCTGTACTCCAGCGGCATCTGCTGTTCTTAAACAAGCGCCCAGGTTTTGCGGGTCTTGTACATGATCTAAAATCAACCAGAATGGTACCTGTTTGCCACTTTCAACCACTGCCTTTAAATCACTCTCAGAGCGCATCGCAGGCATTTCAACTTCTAATATAATACCTTGATGATTGCCACCCTTGGATAGGTTATCCAGCTTTTTCCGATCTGCTTTTTCAGCTCTGATATTATGTTTTTGCAAACCCTTAACTAAAGACTGCACGCGCTCATCTTGCCTTTTCTGGTCTACCCAGGCTTGCTTGATCTTTTTAGGCGCATAATCAAGTGCTGCTTGGGCCGCGTGTACGCCAAATATTTTAGCTAGACTCATTTAGACACCTTTTTTATGCGACTTGGCTTTACTTTTACTCTTTTTAAACTCAAAGTTCTTACCTTTCCTACGCTTTTTCTTATCATCATGGCCGGATTTTTTGGGTCTTTTCTCGACATCCTGAGTGGCGCCTCTACGCTCCATTCCCAAAAGATCAAAATCAATTTTCTTATCATCCAGGTTAACGCTGGCAACGATCACATTGACACTATCACCCAGACGATAACGCACACCGCTACGCTCACCTTTGAGCTGATGACTGGTCGGATCAAACTTGAAGAAATCTTGACCTAAAGACGTCACATGCACTAAGCCTTCGACGTAAAGATCGGATAGCTCAACGAAAAATCCAAAACCGGTAACAGCGGAAATAACCCCGGCAAAAGACTCACCTATTTTGTCCTGCATATATTCACACTTTAGCCAGCTAACGACATCCCGGGTTGCTTCATCCGCGCGTCGCTCATTTGCAGAACAATGCTCACCTAAAGTAGTTATCTCAGGAAAACCACAATAAAAGCTTTCTGGTGATTTACCCTGTAAACAATGGCGAATAGCGCGATGTACCATTAAATCGGGGTAACGTCGGATAGGTGAAGTAAAGTGCGTATAAGCCTCTAATGCCAGACCGAAATGACCCTTTTTCTCAGGGCTATACACCGCCTGCGACATGGAGCGCAGTAACACTGTCTGGATTAAATGTGCATCCGGTCTATCCTTTATGCTGCTGGTCAAATGCATATAATCAACAGGCGTAGGCTTGTCTCCGCCGCCCATATGCAAACCGACTTCACCTAGAAAAGTTTTTAATGTACGAATTTTTTCTTCAGAAGGCCCTTCATGAATACGTAATAAGCGCGGCATTTTTTTACGATTCAGGTACCTTGCTGCTGCACTATTGGCAGCAATCATAAATTCTTCGATCAGCTTATGCGCATCATTTCGTTGTACCGGAATAATCTTGTCAATTTTCCGGTCCTCAGCAAACACAATCTGTGTCTCCTGGGTATCAAAGTCCATTGCGCCACGAATTTCACGTTGCCCCCGCATAGCTTTATATAAAGCATACATTTGCTCTAAATGCGGCAAAACTGCATTATATTTCTTACGTAGCTTTACGTTATTATGCTCTAACATTGCGGAGACCTTATCGTAGGTTAACCGCGCATGAGAGCGCATCACTGCCTCAAAAAATTTAGCCCGCGTTACTTGTCCCTGCTCATTAATAAGCATCTCACAGACCATGCACAAACGCTCTTCATCGGGATTGATCGAACATAAGCCATTGGAGAGTATTTCCGGCAACATCGGAATGACCTGCTCAGGAAAATAAACCGAGGTACTACGATTTTTGGCCTCGATATCCAGGGCGCTACCGGGCTGCACATAATGAGATACATCGGCAATAGCCACCAGCAGCTTCCAGCCATTGGGTGTTTTACTGCAAAATACCGCATCATCAAAGTCACGTGCATCCGCACCATCAATTGTAACTAATGGCACATCGCGTAAATCAACCCGGCCTTGCTTGGCATCCTCTGCAACCACCTTTTTAAAAGGTTTGATTTGCTCAGCAACCGCATCAGGCCAGACACTGGGTAAATCATAGGTACGAATTGCAACATCAACCTCCATTCCTGGTGCCATATGCGCACCAAGCACCTCGGCAACCTTACCGATGGGCTGGCTTTTCATAGTTGGCTGTTCGATAATCGTTGCAACAACCATTTCTCCTTTTTTAGCGCCGTTCCCTTTGCCTTTAGGAATTAAAATATTTTGCGTAATTTTTTTATTATCTGGCTGCACAAATTGCACGCCATGCTCTTTAATAAAACGCCCGACAACTTGCTGGGTATTACGTTCCAGCACTTCGACAATCTTGCCCTCTCTGCGCCCTTTTCTATCCACGCCAGAAACACGCACCAGCGCGCGGTCATTATGCAAGACACGGTTCATTTCCCGTGGCGATAAAAACAAATCTTCACCCGCATCATCTGGTTTCAAAAAGCCAAAGCCATCGGCATAACTTAAAATTCGTCCGGGAATTAAGTCGTGACTATCGACTAAACAATATTGCTGGCGACGGTTAAACAATAACTGTCCATCTCTCTCCATTGCCCGTAAACGTCTACGCAAGGCTTCTAATTGATCATCAGACTCTAGTGCAAAAGCCTCAGCAATCTGCTTTCGCCCCGTTGGCCGCCCGCCTTTCTCGAGCAACTGTAAAATCAATTCTCGACTGGGAATCGGTTGTTCATATTTCTCAGCTTCCCGCTGAGCATAAGGGTCGGTTATGGTACTAAAATCTAAACCATTTTCTGAGTCTTCGCTCATAACATATCTTTATTTATTTATTCAAAGTTTTTTTGCATTAGCAAAAAATTATATATGCCATCATAACCCAAGATACGTAGTACTGCGCAAAAGTTTTACGCGCTTTAGTACTATCTATTATCGCCATCCATCTTGAAATTACTTATTTTGGCATAATGACTGCTTCAATTGTGCTGGTTTTATATCTTTATTCCTTGGTTTGGGTGCTGCGTTATACAAAAGATAAGCTACGAAAAATAGGCTAATTATCAGTTTTACTCCTACGCTACTGATGTAAGTTTATACATTTACTAAAACCCAAAGCAGCAAATTCTCCAAACCCCCTAAACTGACGTATAATGATTTCATTATTTACTTTAACCAAACTATATTTAAGCAACCTAAATGCCTGAAATTATTATTTACACCAGTAACTTCTGTCCATACTGCACCATGGCAAAACGTCTGTTAACAGCCAAGGGCGCTAGTTACAAAGAACTCAATGTCGACACGACTCATGGGTTAAGAGAAGAAATGATGCAAAAAACCAAACGCAGAACTGTGCCTCAAATTTATATTAATAAACAGCATATAGGCGGCTTTGATGATTTGCGCGCTCTAGATTTAAAAAAGGGCTTAGACCCTCTACTCGTTGCAAGCTAGCCATTATTACGGTGATGAGAAAGATATTAATTTTGTCTTATAGTGCTTTAAAATCAGAGAAAGCATTTGATGTTAATTATCCATAATAGATATTAAATGACCGGAACAAAGTGAAAATTAACGATCATTTAGGTTGCTTTATAAGACAGTATCGGGCCCCTATTCTTCACAAACATTTTAAGTCAGACGCAATCAAGTCTGGCTTCTATTTTTTTCAAGTCAATTCAGTATGGTTTTTTAAAAAACCAGCTAATATTTGGACCGTTCGGCCTACAATAGACCGCATGACGACCGGAAGACCACGAGACTTTAATGCCGATAAGGCGCTATCAACGAAACAGTTATAGCGCGACGTCATTACAGAATTTTCTCGATTGTATGCGGTTGTCTAAAAGCAGTCTTTACCAAAGCTTTGGTAATAAAGAAGCATTGCTTATCAGCTGTATTGATCATTACCAAACCGCTTTCAACCAAAAACTATCCGAACTGCTTAAAGCCTCGACTTCTGGTCTAGGCTTTATTGCGCAATTACTCGAATCCGTGATTCGAGAAGCCAATGATCCCGAGCGTAAGGGCTGCCTGCTTGTCAATACCGTGAATGAGCTAGGAGGCTGTCCGAGAATAGAAGCCGTAGCGAGGGAAAGCCTTTTTGAGTCAGTTTTTTCGAACATTTGAGGCGAATAGTTGCGCTCTTTAACGAAAATGTTCGGGAAAAATGGCCAAAAGGGATTTTTCCGTAGTAGGGTCTCTATTCTTGGACAGCCTCCTAGAGCACTGCGGCGTAGCTCTTTAGTAATGCATGAAATAATGGGGCGCGTCTGGTATAAACTTAGGTATTAATTTTTTTATGGCCCGCAGGACGGATGGCAACCTGGGTCTGGATTAGTGTGCATAAAGTACCATCAGCCAGATAATAGCCATATTCAAATAAAGGGGTACTTCGGCCTTTGCATTCTAAATCAGCGCGGATTTGTTGCTCTAATTCTGCCGAGAACTGGAAACGCAATTCGATATCACTTAACCCTTGAGCCCTGAAGTCCAGGTTTAATGATCGTGTCCAGACGCTATAATCAGGGAATATTTTCATGCATGCCATTGCCGCAATGGGGTCAGCTAGGCAGGCCTGAAACCCACCAAATAAACTCCCGCCTATATTAGTGGCAATCCAGCTATGCGGTAAGCTTATTTTAATATGTCGCCAGTCGGGAGATAAATCCAGTACCTTGATCCGCATTAGCCAAAATGGGGGGAACCATTCGATTCTTTTTTTATTGGATATTAAGGAAGTATTCCAGATAAACCGGCGTAAGTTCATTAGTGTGTTGACTGTAAAAAAATATTTATTTCACCATGAAGGCATGAAGAAGGTGAAAAGAATTTTATTGAACTACTTCCACCGTGTGCATAAGATCAATATTAAGCCAGACTTTTACTGGCAATTTCAAATACATCTTTGGAGACATTTTCCGTGTTAATAATGCGCTCCAGTTGTTGTTTCATCAAACCCTGCCGCTGCTTATCAAACCTACGCCACTGAGTTAAAGCACTGACCATACGCGAGGCTACTTGTGGGTTAAGACTATTTAAAGCTATCACCTGGTCCGCTAAAAGCTGATACCCCTGACCATTTTTCATATGATAATGGATTGGGTTTGCCTGGCTAAATGCACCTACCAGGGAACGTACCCGATTGGGGTTTTTTAAATCAAATGCCGCATGTTGTAATAAAGATTGCACCACGGCAAAAGTATCTGGCAGTGGACTTGATGCCTGAAGACTAAACCATTTATCGATAACTAGTGCCTCATCTTGCCATTGCTGATAAAACTGCTGTAAACAAGCCTTTTTTTCCGGATTTTCAGAATTCACAATAGCGCCTAATGCTACAATTTGGTCGGTCATGGTTTTAGCACTGGAAAATTGCTCGTTTGCCAATTGATGGCTTGCATCTGTGTCCAGCTGAGTTAAATAATCCAGACATAGGTTTTTTATCCTACGCCTGCCTATTGCAGCTGAATTCAATTCTCCGGCTTCATCTTGGTGGTTTTTTATGTACAGGGCAGTGATCTGTTCGGTTAATTGTTCGGCTAGACTACGTTTGACCGTTTGTCTGGCAAGATGAATAGCATCTACATCGATAACAGTCATTTGCTCCGCGAGATAGCTCTCAGCTGGTAAAGAGAGTAAACAGGCTAGGTATGACAGGTCGGGCGCAGGTTGTTCGAGTAACACTTTAAAGCTATCGACGAGTGCGTCAGGAATAGTTAGGCTCTTTCCTTGCTTAATTGCGCTGATCAGTTCAAAAATGATGCTGGCGGTTAATTGCTGGCCTGCTTCCCAGCGATTAAAACTATCATTGTCATGCTGTAATAAAAAGGCAAGCTCTGTTAAAGGCCGTTGCATTTGTAATTTAACTGGCGCAGAAAAATCACGTAATATAGATAATACCGGTTGGCTAAGTATATTTTCAAAGACAAAGCTCTGAGTGCTTGCTGTTAATTCTAGAGTCAGTTCATTATTCTGGGTAACTGCATCTACCACGGAGGCATCCATAATCATGCCATCAGCGGCAAATAAAGCGACTTTAACGGGAATATGCAATACCGCTGCATTTTTCTGACCAGGTATCGTCTGACTTAATGTTAGCGTATAGGATCGCTTATCGGCATCATAATCCTGCTCAACCTTAAGCATAGGTGTTCCTGCTTGGGCGTACCAGCGTCTAAATTGGCTTAAATCTTTATCACTTGCATCTTCCATTGCCTGCACAAAATGTTCACAGGTCACTGCCTGGCCGTCATGTCGTTGAAAATATAAATCAGCGCCTTTATGAAACAACTCGGTGCCTAACAAGGTGCGTATCATACGCACCACTTCAGCGCCTTTTTCATACACGGTCAGGGTATAGAAGTTATTAATTTCGATATAGGCTTCCGGGCGTATAGGATGTGCCAAAGGGCCTACATCCTCTGTAAACTGGCGGGTGCGTAGGGCATTAACATCATTTATGCGCTTAACTGCTTTGGAAGTCTGGTCGGCAGTAAATTCCTGATCACGGAAAACGGTAAAACCTTCTTTTAAACTTAATTGAAACCAGTCACGACAGGTGATGCGATTACCACTCCAGTTATGAAAATACTCATGACCTATGACACCCTCTATATGCTCATAATCCATATCAGTAGCAGTGTCGGGACGAGCTAAGACAAATTTGGTATTGAAAATATTCAGTCCTTTATTTTCCATAGCCCCCATATTGAAATGACCGACCGCAACAATCATATACAAATCTAGATCGTACTCACGCCCGTAGACTTGCTCATCCCAGCGCATGGAATTTTTTAATGACTGCATGGCATGAGCGCATTTATCGATATCATGTGCTTCGACAAAAATTTGCAGGGTAATATCCCGGCCGCTCATGGTGGTAAAGTGATCTTCGATACACTCTAACTGCCCTGCAACTAAAGCAAACAAATAACACGGCTTTTTAAACGGGTCTTCCCAGCTAACCCAGTGACGGTTATCAATTAACTCGCCATGCGCTACTTTATTACCATTGGATAATAAAACTGGATAGAGTGTTTTATCGGCAATTAATGTCGTGGTAAAGCGCGCCATTACATCAGGTCTATCCAGGAAATAAGTTATTTTACGAAACCCTTGAGCCTCGCATTGAGAGCACAACATATGATTAGAAACAAACAAACCTTCTAATGCACTATTGGCTTTTGGATTAATGGTATTTTCTATTGCCAGAGTGAAAGTTGTATTTTGGGGTACATCGACAATCGTTAATGATTCAGCCGTTAGCTTATACTGGCTATCGGTTAGTGCCACGCCATTTAATGCAACACTGATTAAAGTGAGTTCTTCACCCAATAGCTCTAACGCGGCATGTCTGGTGTTATTATTCGGGTTATGGGTAATCTTTAACCGAGAGACCACTCGAGTATACTCTGCCTCAAGAATAAAATTTAAATCGACGGTTTCGATTAAATACTTAGGCTCTTGATAGTCCTTAAGATAAATGGTTTGTAGTTTGGCTTCTGATTTGTTTTTTTTGTTCATGATGTTCTGTATCAACTTGTTTTGCAGGCTTTAAACGAAAAAATAATTACTAATAGCCAAGCACTTAAAAAACAAAGCCCGCCAATGGGAGTAATCATTCCTAGCCATCTCACGCCGGATAAGCTGAGTAAATATAAGCTTCCTGAAAATAATGTAATTCCGGCAAACATCAGCCACCCGGCATATATTATTAATCGAGCGTCTGGATTTTGTTGTCTAAGTATAGCCATAAGCCCTAAGCCCAAAGCGTGCCACATTTGATAAGTCACGGCTGTTTTATAAACAGTCAGCATCTCAGGTGACAGTATTGCTTTTAGAGCATGGGCACCAAATGCGCCCATGGTAACAGCAAGAAAAGCGCTGACAGTGCTTAAAAAAAGAAAGATCGGGTGCATTATTTCTCCATTAGACGCGGCATTAATTGTACAAGATTACACGGTTTGGTGCTAAAGTCTAATTGTTCACTAATTAAACTGTCCCAGGCGGTACGGCAGGCTCCGGATGATCCGGGTAAACAAAAAATGTAAGTCGCATTTGCTACGCCAGCAATAGCACGAGACTGGATCGTAGAGGTTTTTATCTGCTCATAAGAGAGCATTCTAAAGACCTCGCCAAAGCCGTCGAGTTTTTTATCCAGTAAAGGAGAAAATGCCTCAGGGGTGCCATCTCTGCCGGTAACACCCGTGCCACCGGTGCTGATAATAACATTCACCTGGTCATCGGCTATCCAGGTAGAAGCGGCGGCTCGGATCTGATAGATATTATCAATAACAATCTTTTTAGCATGCAAATGATGTCCTGAATGCTCTAAGCCTTCAACCAGTGTTGCTCCCGATATATCGTCTGCTTCGGTGCGCGTGTCGGAAACAGTTAGAATTGCAATATTGAGTGGAATAAATTGTTGCTCAGTCCGGGACATAGTACACACCTGTTCGTATGGGAAAATAATCTTATGGTCTATTTTACATAAAAGACTAGTCTATAGCAGTGTTTGATTCTGTATGGCGCTGTTGAATTGCTCCAGAAGGGTATTAAGAATAATCATATGGCTAGTGAGTGCATTCGATTATAATCAGCTTATATAAAAAATTCTTCAATGAGTTGACTAGATTTAACTAAGGAACGCGGATGAAATAAGTTAAGCACCCGGTGCAGGATTGTTATTCGTATTCAAGGCGTAGAAATAAGAGCATAGCTATGCTACATAATTGTTTCTGCAACACAGAAGACGAATAAAAGACAAGTCAGTTGCTTAAATTATTTCGTGCCCGCTCCTAAGATCACACTATTTTTAACATCATGCTGCAAGCATTATTAAAAAGTTTCTATGGCTGTCAATCCTAAATCAGAACAAGGTCAGGCTCTTCGTAAATTATTTCCGATGGCAACCATGCCAACGCAACAATTTAAAGAGTTATGTGCTGACTGTAATATAAGCAATATGCCGAAGGGAAAATTTTTATTTAACAGAGGTGATCAGACAGACGCTTTTTTTTATCTTATCGAGGGGACAGTTTCTCTAGAAGCAAATGAATTCTTACTAGACGCCATCAAGGCAGGAACCGATGTAGCGAAATTTTCATTAGCCCACCAGTTTCCGCGTAAAGTATCTGCACGCGCACTTGATAATGTGCGTTTTATTAGTCTTGGTTTGAATGTGTTTGATAAGACAGATATAGACTATAACGAAATGAAAAATGCTTATTTAGTTGAAAATGATGACTCTGAAGCAGATGCGTCAATTGACTGGTTGGCAGCATTATTACAATCACCTGTATTTCAACGTTTGCCTGCAGTAAATTTACAGAAGGTTTTAATGAGCCTGGAAGAGGTTAAGTTCGCTAAGGGAGAGATCATTTTACGCCAGGAAGATGAGGGAGATTATTGTTATTTGATTAAAAAAGGGAGCTGCTCCCTAAGTCGAAAAGCATCGAGCCGGGCAAAAGCAATAAAATATCTGGAACTTTCCGCCGGTGATATATTTGGCGAGCACGCGATACTAGCAGATGAGCGGAGAAGCATGACGGTAACAGCTGACACCGATATGTTGGCTTCGCGTATAGATGCTGAGCGCTTTATTAAGTTTATCAAAGAGCCTGCTGTAAAATATATCGATTACAATGATTTAAAACACGAGCGCGAACAAAATCCTGAGTTAGTGGTTTTAGATATGCGTTCCACTGAAGAATACAAAAAAAGCCATATAGACGGTAGTCGTAATATCCCCTTTTTCACTTTGCAGAAGTCTATTCATGAATTAATGCAGGAACCAGGCAAGATTGTCGTGATTTGTGCTGACGGGCGGACCAGTGCTGCGGTAGCTTTTGAACTGATTAAGCACAATATGAATGCTGTCGTCTTAAATCGAGGCATGCAAAGCATACCCGATGAAGCTGTTAAAGTAATGGATAAAAATCAGCCTGCGCAAGATGTCGAGGAAATTGCAGGGCCACTAGTAGTTGAGGATGTGGATTCGAAGGATATAGAATCCAGCTTGCAACAGGAAAATCAACTATTAAAAGCAAACAATGAGCGATTGGCAACTGAATTGAATTTGTTTAAAAAGCAATACAAATTGCTGTATACGCAAACGGAGAAATTAAAAGCTGCGCTGGATAAATTAAGAGCCGCTAAGTAAGAACATGACACTCCTTTGGTATTGTCATGTTCTTACTTAGCGATATAAAACCTAATGGGTTGGTAAAGATTACAGACTAAACAATGTAATCAGGCAAACGAAAGGAATTATTTGATTTTTGATTCTTTGTACATGACATGTTTACGAACAACAGGGTCAAATTTTTTGATTTCCATTTTTTCTGGCATAGTACGTTTATTTTTATCAGTTGTATAAAAATGACCTGTACCTGCTGAAGAAACTAATTTTATTTTATCGCGCATTTTTCTTCTCCAATTAAACTTTTTCGCCACGTTGGCGTAATTCTGCTAAAACAGTATCGATCCCTTTTTTATCGATGATACGCATACCTTTTGCAGATAGTCTTAAACGTACCCATCTGTTTTCACTTTCAACCCAGAACTTATGGTGGTGCAAGTTAGGATTAAAGCGTCTTTTTGTTCTATTTTTCGCGTGCGATACATTGTTTCCTGAAACAGGACGTTTACCTGTTACTTGACAAATTTTGGACATGATTTACCTCTAATGTGCCTTTATTCAAAGTTAGCCAGACTTTATACCAAATATTTTTACCCAGGTAAACAATAATATACAATTTAGATAAAATAATCACTCTCTTATCGCTAAAAACGCGCTATACTTTACACGATAATGCGCTCTCTCCGTTATTATAAGTTGCCGGAGTCGAAAGTATGGCACTGAACGATTATTTATATTTATAAATAGTTAAAACAATTTTCAAAGAGATCAATATTGTGAAAATTAAATTTGGCATGGTCATGGATTCGATTGACCACATCAATATTCAGAAAGACACCAGTTTTGCAATGTTACTAGAAGCGCAAGTGCGTAACTGGGAATTGCATTACATACAATTAGGGGATTTGTTTTTACGTAAGGGTAAAGTCTATGCGCATAGCCTGCAAATTCAGGTGCAGCGTAATGCAAAAGCCTGGTATCAGGTGATAGCACGACAGACTATCGCTCTGGAGTCATTAGACTCGATTATTATGCGTAAAGACCCGCCAGTTGATCAGGAGTATATCTATGCGACTTATCTATTGGAACAAGCTGAGCGGCAAGGTGTTTACGTTATTAACAAACCTCAGTCTTTGCGCGATGCCAATGAAAAACTGTTTACCGCGTGGTTTCCGGAGTGCTGTGCCGATACGCTGGTCACGCGAAATGCTGGTTTGATCCGTGAATTCCTTGCCGAGCATCAAGACATTATCTTAAAGCCTCTGGATGGTATGGGGGGCGCCTCCATTTTTCGTGTGCGCAGCAATGACCCAAATATTAGCGTAATAATTGAAACCATTACCGAGTATGGTAAAAAACATGTTATGGGGCAAAAATATTTGCCGGAGATAAAACAAGGCGATAAGCGTATATTAATCGTTAATGGCGAAGCTATCCCCTATGCGCTGGCGCGCATTCCGGCTCAGGGCGAAACGCGTGGTAACCTTGCTGCTGGTGGAGTTGCACAGGGGCAGCCATTAAGCGAGCGTGATAGCTGGATTGTGCAGCAAGTGGGACCGACCTTAAAAGCAAAGGGGCTGGTTTTTGTCGGTATCGATGTGATTGGCGATTATTTAACCGAAATAAATGTCACCAGTCCTACTTGTGTACAAGAGCTGGATAAGCAATTTGGCATTAATATCTGTGCAAAGTTAATGGACCATATCGAGACAGTAATCGCTAAAGCCTAGCATATGACTGAACAAGTTTTTCAACGTCCGTCGCCTCTATCAAACAATGACACCTTATTAGTTACCCTGTTTATTGCAGCAGTCATTCATACTCTGCTTATATTAGGTATTAATTTTAATAAACCCAAAGCCGATAAGAGCAGTAAATCCATAGAAATTACTCTAGTTACCCGGGAGGCAAAAAAAGCCCCGAAAAAAGCTGAGTTTTTAGCGCAGAATAATCAGATAGGCGCAGGCGAAAAGCGTGATAAGGTGAATCCTGCGGCAAGTAAATCAAGAAGTGCAGCAACCAAACAGGAAAAACCACCGGGTCAAAAATCCAGCCGACAGCAAAAAATAGTGCATAAACAGGTAATAACCCGGAACCAGTCCGAGCAAAAGATCCAAAACACTAAACAAATCAAAAATCCTGAGGAAGCGACACGCCCGAAATTATCGATGGATGCCTTGCGCCAGCAATTAAACCAGCTAGGGGAAAAAATTCGCTACCAAAAACCCAGTAGTGATCAAAAGCGCATAAAATTCATCAATTCAGTCAGCACCCATAAATATCTTGCCGCGCAATATATTACCGATTGGCAGCGTAAAATAGAAAGCATGGGTAATCTTAATTATCCAGCTATCGCCAAACGGCCAGGCTTTTCTAGCACCCTTACGATGGATGTCGGTATCAAGCCAAATGGCAGTATCTATAGTATACGTATCAGCAAATCATCAGGTTACCCTGCTCTGGATCAAGCTGCCAAACGTATCGTAAAGTTAAGCGCTCCTTTCCCGCCTTTACCTAAAGCATTACTGCAAGAAGTCGATGTTTTGGTGATTACCCGCGTCTGGAAATTCTCTGACGAATCAGGTTTGTATACTCGCTAAAAAAGTACAGAACAAATGCACTGGAAGCAGGAGCCTCAGACCCGCCACCTACTAAGCCCAATCCCTTGCTTCCAGGTTCCATTATTGTATGAATCTCCCCTAACACCGTGCATTTTCTCGCCTGTGAATATCAATAATCAACGCAATATATTTTCTGCAACCTCCACCGAACCAAGTGCAGCAGCGATCATCCTCTGGTGAATAAGTCTCACGCAAGAGGATGCGAAATTCCGATGAAGAATAGGTAGTCCTAATCAAAGATATTCCGGAGCAAAGCGTCAACGTTCAAAAAGTGATTACAGAAGATACCGGAGGAGTTCAACTGTACTGTAACTCCCAGTTCAGAAAAAAGAAAGATGGACTAAGCTCATGAAGAGCCTAGAGGATTTGTTTTTCTTTTCTTCGTGCTCTTCGTGATAATGCTTTTTTTGTTATGCGATATTTCTTCATAGGTTACATATACAGAAAATGGTATATACTGAAAATATTAAAATTACAGGGAAATCAATATGTTTAGCGTTTACTTCAAGTCTTTTTTCTATCATTGGCGAACAACATGCGCTCTGGCATTCGCTACTATTTTAATATCTGGCTGCGCCACCCCAGGTTTATCAACAGACTCCTCAGCAGCAGAACTATTAGTACCCGTCACTACTGCACCTACGCATCATTATCATCAAGGTAAGTTCGTCTGGCATGATTTACTAACTCCTGATATTGCCGCCTCGCGAAACTTTTATGGAGGGCTATTTAACTGGACTTTTGAACAACATGGACGTTATACCGTGGTGCTAAATAATGACTTACCCATAGGCGGTATGCTCGAGATCAAACCAGAGGCAGATAAGGGAGGGGAAGCACTATGGCTTGCCTATATGTCGGTGCCCAATGTTGAAAAAGCAAGTACTTACGTTGAAGATCAGGGGGGCGAGGTAATCAAAGGTCCGCTGGCTATGCAGCATCGAGGGACGGGGGCTTTAGTTAGTGATCCTTTAGGCGCTCAGTTCCTATTGCTAAATGCTTTGGGAGGCGATCCGGCAGATTCAGAACCTGAAGTCGGGAGTTGGCTATGGAACGAATTATGGAGTAATCAACCACAGGATAGCTTTATCTTTTATCAAAATTTAGGTCGTTATGATTCTATATTCGGGCAAAAGGATTACCAGATTTTACAGAATGAGGGCAAGTGGCGCGCCGGGATCAGGCACGTACCTGAGGCAGAATTCAAAGTGCGCTGGGTGGCATCTATCCGGGTTGCCGATCCTGCTATATTACTAGATAAAGTAAAGCAACTAGGGGGAAAAGTCTGGGTTCGTCCAGGTGAATCTGTAAAAGATGATAATAAGAATATTGCAGTTATTTCCGATAATCTGGGCGCATTCTTGATATTGCATCGCTGGCAGCCCAAAGATAAAGATTTGGCAGAGGAGTAAAGAGATGAAAATGCTAAGCAGATTAATATTTATTACATCTTTGCTAACAGCAACGTGGTCTTTAACCGCGTGTAGCAGTGGAGGTCAAACCAGTGCCGGATATTCAGTTTATGAAGGTTATAATTACCCCTATTACGGAGGTTATTATGGTCGTGGACTTTACAACCGGCCTACCGGCTTTGGCGGAGGAGGCCCTACCGAACCACCTGACCCCAGGCCTGCGCTTCCCGTAAACAAGGCCAAGTAATAATTAGGTACCTGGAAACAAATAATCATCCTGCCCAAATATTGGACGGTTATTTATTTCCAGATGCCTTATGGCAAAGGATAGTCGTTGTACGATGTATGTAATCTTCCTGTTATAAAGAATAGGCCGATCTATCCTTTGCCCTAGCCCGGATCAAAATCCAGTACACATAGTTTTTTTGCCGCATGCAACCGACCATTTAACAGTAAAGTTTTTAATTGTTCGGTACGTTCCATATATTCCTTGCTTAATTCTTTAAACGCTTCAGGCAAATGGTGGCGTTCCATCTGCGATAACTGCCCATCAAATGCGGCAGCAACGCTGAGTAAATCTAGCAAAAAATAGCGCTCTTTTGTGGTAACTTCATCTAGTACAACTAGGAAATCTTCCCAGTTATCGTATTCCTTGCTATCGTCAATTTGAAAGGTATCACAGAGCCTAAGTAATAAGACTAGCATGTTTGGGTGGTAGTTTTGTGCCAGTACCATCATGGTGGCAACTGCGCGTACGGAACCTTCACGAGCTTTGGGGCTGAGTTGAGCTATCAGTTCATCGGTAAGCATATCATTGACGATATGTTCTGCCAGTTTATTGCCAAATAGCCTGAGTTTTGCTTCGCGTGCGACTTTATATAAGGTAAAGGCATCCCAGAGCCCGGTAATAGGGATGGCTACCCAGCTAAATGCTATACGGGCTTCGCCTTTTCCAAACAGGCGGATTAATAAAAATTTAACAGCCAGGCCACTTAATACCACTTTTGCTTTATATAAAAAGGCAACCAGAAATAATTTGGATTTGGATGAATGCTTTAGTGGATCTATGCCCAGGTAGTGAATGATCGGATCGGGCACTTCCAGTGCCGCACGTGCAAGTATATTAGGTACAGCATCGTCGCCAGGCAGGCAAGAACCTTTTGCCGTCTGATTATGCCCCGTCAGGCAGGCAAGGCTGTAAACTGTTTTTAATCCCAGCCAGAATAATACCGACATTTCAATTGCCAGCATAATGACCAGGCTACTGCCATACAGCAGGTAATAGGTAGACTCGTCCATATTCCCCTTATAGGTCCATTCCACCCAGACGGAGACGAAGGTGGTTAAAGCACCAATAGCAAAAGCGATAACCGCTGCAAACCCTGTTATGTTTCCTGCCAGTGCGCGCAAGGTATTATCAGGCGGTAGATCATCGATATTGATATTTTGTATCTCCGCAGTACCTGATTTATCTTCTAGGTAGCGGTAATATTTAACACCTATTTTTTCTAGAAAACCGGGGGGTTCTTCTCTGGAATATGAAGCCTTTTTTTTATTATTATTTTTATCAGGCATGTTGTGTTCCTCATTTATTCTGGAATAATCAGTTGTCAGTATATTGCAGGTTTTTCCTTAAACATAGCTTTAGCCTTCTCCAATATGAAATGAATCTGAAAATAGTGTGGTATTCCAAAATCTTCTCTCTCCTTTGAGCAGCTGGATAAGGTTGCTGACAGGATCAGTGATAATAAATCAGCTGATCAACTAAACCTCGCTAAAAAGCGATTATTTAAACAACTCAATGAACAGAAAAAAGCTGATGTCTAGAGTTGGTTTAATAGCGCTGTTCAGACTCATTTGTTACTTGGAAAATACTCAGCTTAAGGCTAAACCCGGACTTTCGAAGCACTCTGAATTATTTAGTCCTGCTTCTCATTCAAACCATGCGGCGAAAGATTGATTGCTTGCGAGACCCAAGGGGTCAGATACAAGCATGAATACCAACATAATTCTATCGCTTAAGACTGCATTAATTAAAAATTAACATTCTCATCTGCAGATCCTCTTTTATAATAACCGCTCATTGATAGCAGAATGATTACATCTCTAATCTAGTTTTTAAACACCATACTGAATAGTATGAAAAATCCATTACCAATACAAGCCCTGATTTGATGGTAAACGAACCAAAAAACCACCTTACCAAAGAAGAATGGCTGGAACGCTCCCTTGCCCTGCTAGCTCAAAACAAAGGAAATTTCAGCCTGGACGAACTGATGAACAAGCTAGGTGTGACTAAGAGAAGCTTCTACTCGCACTTTAATAGTCGTAATGGATTTCGTCCGTAGTTTGATTGATTACTGGGAAAGCACCAGTACCAATAGTTTTTTCACTCAAATGCAAGAATATAGTGATACCGATACTGAAAAGCGTTTTTTGGCATTAATGCGTATTTTACGCCATAAAGAATTCGCTATTCACGATCTCGCCATCCGTAATATGGCTAGCTGGAATAAGGAAATTGCTGATAAGGTCGCCAAGGTTGATGAGTTACGCCTGGGGTTCGTGCGCAGTCTATTTAGCGAGTTGAGTTTTATCGGTGCAGGGCTTGAAGCTCGCACTCACTTGTTTGATGTTTTCCACATTATGCGCGAAGGCTTTCTGGGCAAAGAATTAACAGATTTAGAAACTAAATTACAAGCCATTCATGCCTTGTTTATACAAAAATAATGACCCAAATACCCGTGCTAGAAAATTACTTTATCCACTTTAAAGAAGCTATAGATTGTTATGCGCTGCCTGAAGCATTTACCTTTCCCTTCTATTACCAGCCGCACCCTTTGTGTTTATTAGCTGCAGAAGAATTACAACGGCACCTTGAAGCACAAACCGAATGGCAACATAACTTTGGTATTAGAGGTAACAAAGAAACGGCTATCGGCAAGATGTTTGGGGTATTATTAGTGCAAAACAAAGCTAAGGAAATCGGCTATCTAGCGGCTTTTTCAGGCAACGTAGCCGGTAAAAATCATTTACCACACTTTGTCCCCCCAGTCTTTGCTGCGCAGTCCGAAAATGGTTTTTTTATCGCCGGACAAACAATCATTAATCAAATAACCGAAAGCATTATCGATCTACAGAAAAATCCACAAATCCTTGAGCTGACTACATTACTTCAAGCTGAAATAGACGCGTCACTATTACAGATTCAAGCACATAGAGACAAGATGATTGAGGGGCGTAAATCCAGAAAAGCTTTAAGGCTTAGTGCTGAATCTGCAATGAATATCGATGATTTACATTGGCTTAAAGAACAATTAGGCAAGCAAAGCGTTGCCCAAAAAAATCAATTAAGAGATCTAAATGGCTATTGGCAAAAGAAAATTCAACACGCGCAAAAAAGACTGCACCAACTGACTAATGAAATTGATGCCTTAAAAAATCAGCGCAAAGTCTTATCCGCGTCTTTACAGCAGAAACTTTTTGATCAATACCGTTTTCTAAATACAAAAGGTAGCCTCAAAAGCCTGGCTGATATTTTTAAGGACACGGATCAGCTTGCCCCACCAGCGGGAGCAGGAGAATGTGCGGCTCCCAAATTATTGCAATATGCCTTTAAATCAGCCATGAAACCCTTGGCGATGGCTGAATTCTGGTGGGGAGAGTCACCTAAATCTGCAATTAGAAAACACCGGGGGTTCTATCCGGCGTGCCAGGGCAAGTGCCAGCCAATTTTAGAGCATATGCTTGAGGGAGTTGCTATGGATACAAACCCCTTGTTAAGCAACCCAGCCGCAGGAAAAAGTATCGAAATTATTTATCAGGACGCTGCCATGCTGGTGATCAATAAACCCGCTGAGTTTTTATCAGTACCTGGAAAACGCATACAAGACTCGGTTTATCTGCGTATAAAACAAAGTTATCCCAGAGCAACTGGTCCTTTAATCGTACACCGGCTGGATATGTCTACCTCAGGTTTAATGCTGATTGCCTTATGCAAAGAAGCACACAAAAACCTGCAAAGACAATTTATTAAGCGCACGGTAAAAAAACGCTACGTTGCTTTATTAGATGGATTGTTAACAGCAGATAAAGGTAATATCGACTTGCCTCTACGCGTTGACCTGGATGACCGGCCGCGACAACTCGTCTGTTACCAGCACGGCAGGCCGGCACAAACGCAATGGCAGGTTATTGAGCGTAAGAACAATCAAACCAGAGTTTATTTCTATCCTTTAAGCGGGCGTACACACCAGTTGCGTGTCCACGCGGCTCACGTAAAAGGCTTAAACACGCCGATAATAGGCGATGACTTATACGGCAATAAAGCCACGCGCCTATACCTGCACGCAGAGTCATTAGAATTTAATCATCCTATTTCTAGAGAGTTAATGAGTTTTCAGGTTGAAGCCGAGTTTTAAACTACCCCTTAGCACCTCATTAGAAAACTAGCTTATCAAACAAGAAGTTTAATGACACATTATCACTCGCCTTCTATCTCGTCTGTGTACACCTGAAACGGGTCCCGGACTCATCGGCCTGCCGACGATATCGATAAACAAGGAAGTCAACTCCAGTACAATATCAATGATCTGCTCTCCATTGACGGCAGACAGGACTGCCTTGGGCGGATTGTCCTTAAAGCTACCCGGCTCTGTAGAAACAGAGTCAAGGAATTCCTTGACTGTTAAGTTGCCTGCCATCCGCCACGGGCGAGCACAAAAGAAAATTACATTCGGGCAAATACCCTGCATGATGAGCGCATTACCATTCATCATAGAACTTTTGGCATTATGCACGAAGATCCCTTCACAATAGGCACGATTATTCCGAAGTTATCTTATTTAACCCGGTTCGATGAATTTACTTTATGGTCTACAGTGCTATTATTTGGAGCTCTTCTTGAGGCTGTTTATACTTCGTCTTTCACAAAATGCAGCAAATTCGATCAAGCTCGAAAAACTGACAGTTGGTGTTGCAGGATTTTTCCATCCGCGTTAATTTTGGTTGCTGTTATGCCGCTTAGTATCTGAAGTAAGCCATCTTCTAATTCGCCGAATTGCGTTTTTGCATCCGGTATTTCTGAGCTACAACCCGTTGCATATACTGCACTTTCCTTAATAAATCGGGTCTCCGGTCGCGAACACCTAATTCAGCTTCATGCAATACACTTAGCGCTTCCTGATATCGACTTAAAGCCTGCAGCGCATCCGCCTGCATCATAAAATACGGAAACGCACGGCCATATTGTGTAATGGCTTTATGTATGGTTCTTAAAGCCGGTTCATATTGACCATTCAACATTTGAATGGTGTACAGCTGTTGAATATATTGCCGCTTATAGCGCTGCGCAACATACCTGCTTTTAAGTACAGCCCGCAACCAGCGACTCACTTTCCGGCTATGTGGCAGACAGTGTGCCTGTCTTGCTATAACACACTCCCCAGCTGCTTCAAAAATAGTTAAAGACCACGGACTTAATGGCTTATGCAGTATTAAGTCGACGACGTGTTTACTGGATAAAGTCTTTTTTAATTGCTTATCGGATAAATTAGCAATGATATCCGGTGGCGTAGTCAAAATAGCCATGATTACAAAAGCAACCTCATCGGTGTTTAATTCTGCTGCTTTAAAATAATGTGGATAGGCTAATAAAGGTTTGTGCTGAGTTTTAAATAACACTTCACCATATAGGTATTGACTAATCGGTGAATCGGGATGATTTTGGCCAATACTGGTAAAAATACTACTTTCGCTAGCCCAATAATTTGCTCTTAAAAAAGTGCCGTAGGTGATACCAGCGATCAATAATGCAACCGCAGTCACTGACGCATAGCATATGACCGAGCTGTTCTGCCTATTTTTAAATAAATACTCAAAGTAGTAGATAAAAATATAAGCAATTAAAACGATGATACCGATACTGGGTAAATAATTTCGGTGCTCATACACTAGCTCAAGCGGTAGAAAAGATGACTCCATGCTATGGCCAACTAAAAACCATAATACAGCAAAAGTAAAAACCGGTAGCCTATTACGCACGACAAAAACGATCAGTAGCAGTACAGCCCATGCAATAACTGAGACTAGCGTTGTTAAGGGTTGCAACAAACTATGACTCACGGCAATATCATCGTGAAACAGGCCCATATTGGTAATATCTGGGATAAATAGCAGAGACAGATAAAACCACAAGACACGGGATTCTGTCCACAAACGCTCAGATAATGAAAAAGATCTACCACCGTAACTGGCAATAAGATTACCAGGAGTAACAAAATAATAAATTAGCACCAGGCAAATTGGCAGAGCGACTAAAACTGTATAAAAAATATATAGCCCCCATTTTTGATTACCTGGCAGACCCTTGCGCGTAAATAGACTGAACTCTATTACCGCTGCATAGCAACTCACTAGCGCCGCATTTTCTTTACTTAAAAGACCCAAAACTATCCCACCCAGCACCCCGATGCACATTAAAGTCATGCCACGGGAGAAGTTGTGCTGCAATAACTGACGGCCATAAATAAACATACATAAGCCTAACAGGACAAAGGTCGCCGCCATACTGGTCATACGCTGGACGACGTACACAACCGTGCTAACCTGGAGGGGGTGCAGGGACCAGAGACCGGTCATCAGCAATATCGATAAACCTACCTGGAGTGTGGAAGGTTGACCTGGGAATTTCAGCAGTGGCCATAACAGCACCAGCAGGCACATTAGAAGACCGCTATTGACGATATGAATCAGTAAGTTGGTAAGCTTGAACGGCAGCGTGTCGACAAAGCCACCCGCCATATAGTGATTAATGCCAAAAGAAAGCGCGGGTAATACACGTTTTAACAATCCACTCTCATTGGATAATAAAGCCTGTTTTAGAGAATCATAAGAGAGATCTGTAATCGCTACAGATGGGTTTTCGACTATATTTTGTATATCATCAAAAATTAGTGGCCCATGTAATCCTGGCCAGTAAGCGATAATAAGTAATAATGCAATAATACCCCAGATAATAAAAAGTAATTTACCCTGTCTATTGTCTAATTCATTCAGGCTGAGGGTCATTTAAAGCTCCAAGAAAGGTTATACTTCGCGCCGTCACGACTGCGGATTTCTAACGGTTTGATTTTAAAGGTATCGGTTAGACGTGTTAAACAACCTACAAAAACTTCTAATAAGTTGATATATCTATAATAAGCCGCGCAAAAAAAGGGTATATAGGGTATTATAATGCATTATATTTTTATATCAGGCAGCTTTTATTATACTTCCCGCGGATGCGGATTTTATAGCAAGTCGATTTTTGTCGAGAGCAAGGCGCATAGCTAGCTACAAAAATGTTTCAGCAACGCAGTGATCGACAAAAAGTGGCCGTTAGAAAACCGTAACAGTGGCCGTGCGAAGTATATGTTCTGCCTCGCAATACTCATCATATAGCATAACGGGACCCTAATTAGTCTCTGTTGATGCAAACTCTTAGTAGGAACGCTTAATGACCACCGAAGTATCATCACTTCCAAAATTCTCTGAATTAAACCTTATTGATCCATTACTTAAAGCGCTAGATGGAGTGGGTTATGAAACCCCATCTCCGATTCAGGCGCTAACAATTCCATTAATTTTGGAAGGTAGAGATGTACTAGGTCAAGCCCAAACCGGAACGGGAAAAACAGCTGCTTTTGCCCTCCCTTTATTATCCAAAATAGATCTGCAACAAAAAGATCCTCAGGTTCTAGTTTTAGCTCCGACTCGTGAGCTAGCGATCCAGGTTGCTGAAGCTTTTCAAAAATACGCTAAATTTATTAAAGACTTTCATGTTGCCCCCATATATGGCGGACAGGATTACTCTGGTCAACTACGCATGTTAAGACGCGGCGCGCATGTGGTCGTCGGAACACCTGGTCGGGTTATGGATCATATGCGTAAAGGCACATTAAAGCTGAATAACTTAACATGTCTAGTGCTTGATGAAGCCGATGAAATGCTGCGCATGGGCTTCATCGATGACGTCGAATGGGTATTAGAGCAATTGCCGGAGCAGCGCCAGATTGCCTTGTTTTCCGCCACCATGCCAACGGCTATTCGTCGTATTGCTAATAATTACCTGCACGACCCTGAACACGTCACCATTAAAGTTAAAACCACTACTGCCGAAACTATTCACCAGCGCTACTGGACAGTTAGTGGTATGCATAAACTGGACGCACTAACCCGCATCCTGGAAGCGGAAACTTTTGACGGCATGATTATTTTTGTGCGGACTAAAAACTCAACCGTCGAATTGGCAGAAAAATTAGAAGCACGCGGTTTTTCAGCAGCCGCAATCAACGGTGATTTAGCACAAAACCTGCGTGAAAAAACCATTGCCAAATTAAAAAATGGCAAACTGGATATTTTAGTCGCTACCGATGTTGCTGCACGTGGTTTGGATGTACAGCGTATCAGTCACGTTATTAACTATGATATCCCTTACGATACCGAAGCCTATGTGCATCGCATTGGGCGTACCGGACGTGCTGGTAGAACCGGGGATGCGATCTTATTTGTCGCACCACGCGAAAAACGCATGCTAAGCGCTATTGAACGCGCGACTAAGCAGCGTATCGAACTAATGGAAATGCCTTCTACCGAAATGATTAACGATAAGCGCGTTAACCGTTTTAAGCAGCAAATTAGCGATACGTTGGCCAGTGAAGAATTAGAGTTCTACACTAAAATTATCGAACAATACGAAGCAGAGCATGATGTTCCTGCGATTGAAGTTGCAGCTGCCCTCGCGAAGCTGGTACAAGGCGATGAACCTTTATTATTGAAAAAGCCGGCTAAAACAAAAGAGCGTTCAGGCCGAGATCGTGACCGAGAAAAAGATAGAGATAGTGGTTCAATTAAACGTAAAAGCGGCTCAGCAATGCAAAGCAGTATGCAACGCTTCCGTATTGAGGTAGGTAAAGACCACGGTGCAAAACCAGGCAATATTGTCGGTGCGATTGCCAATGAAGCAGGACTGAATGGTAAAGAAATCGGCCAGATTGATATGCATGACGACTTTAGCATAGTCGATTTACCAAAAGGTATGCCCGCTGAGGTTTTTGAAGGACTGCAAGCGACCCGGGTAGCCGGACAAAAACTCAGCATTGCGCCAGTCAAAGATGACGAAGTCCCCAGACAGAGTAAAGACTCACGTAGAAGCGGTGAGAAATCAGATAAAAAACCGCGTAGAAAACCGCGTAAAAGCAAATCTTCTTAGAATACAAAAAATACAACTATAGGCTGGGTTATTTTTTTTGCAAGGCAACAAAAAAATGTAGCCCGGTAGCTTTAAGTATTTCAAAAATGCTGGGTTACGTTATCTGCGCTAACGCTTGATAATCTAACCCAGCCTACATTTTAATCTATTGGTTTTAATCCCTACGTTACGGCAGTGAGGTTCTGTGTGCGAATACCTCGGCAAACGCACAGAGTCTTAGATAATCACACCATCTCCACTCCAAACACAGCATTTAACCCGTTTATCATACTCAGTTTAGATGAACCTTATGTTTTCCCTAGATAATACCCCCCCCCAGCTACACGATACAACTAACCTTCATATTCAGAATTTTACTGATTCGCTACAGAGATTAGCGCTTGAGTTACCAGCAAATCAACGCATCATCAGCTCGTTGCCAAAGGTTTTCTGCTGCAGTGAATTTGTTGCCCAAATCTGTACCCGTCAACCTCACAGCCTATTAGAATTAATCAACAGTGGCGACTTATTCAGTGCCGAGGTACGTGGCAGCTATACCAACGCGTTAAGCTTAAACACTATGCAGAACGATGCCCAGTTGATGAAAATCCTGCGCCAATTCCGTAATAAGCAAATGCTACGTATTGCCTGGCGCGACCTGGCTGAATGGTCTAACCTGGATGAAACCCTGCTGGATTTAACCGCCCTGGCTGAAAGTTGTATTCAATTTACGCTGGATTATTTATATCAGCAAGCTTGCAATAAATACGGTAGCCCCGTGTTAACTGATGGCAGCAAGCAGGGGCTGGTGGTTTTAGGCATGGGTAAACTGGGTGCCTGGGAACTTAATTATTCATCCGATATAGACTTAATTTTTGCGTATCAACAGGATGGTGATTTATCCGATCGCAAACAAACCACCTATGGAGAATTTTTTAGCCGTATTTGTCGCCAACTAGTTAAATTTCTGGATGAAATTACCGCGGATGGTTTCGTCTTTAGAACCGATATACGTTTACGCCCCTTTGGTGATAGCGGCCCTGTCATTATGACTTTTGACGGCCTGGAAAACTATTATCAAACCCAGGCGCGTGAATGGGAGCGCTATGCGATGGTAAAAGTTCGCCCGGTTGCAGGAGATAAACAGGCCGGAGAAAAATTTATGGCGCTGATTAAGCCCTTTGTTTATCGTCGCTATCTGGATTATGGCGCCTTTGAAGAATTACGCTCGCTGAAACTACAAATAACTCAGGAGTTGCAGCGTAAAGACCGTATGGATAATGTCAAACTTGGTCCCGGTGGCATACGTGAAATCGAGTTTATCGGTCAGGCGTATCAGTTAATACATGGCGGACAAGATATTGCATTACAGCAACGCAGCATTCAGCCTATTCTTGCCCTGCTAGGCGAAAAGAATTTAATTGCTGCGGCAGAGAGCTTACAACTACGCAGCGCCTATCGTTTTCTACGCAGGGTTGAAAATCATATACAGGAATTTCAGGACAAACAAACTCACGATTTACCTGAATCAGAACAGGATCAGGCGATATTAGCCTTTTCGCTAGGTTATTCTGACTGGCACAGTTTTAAAACTGAGCTTGAGCAAGTGCGTGAACAAGTGCAGAACTTATTTGTTGCCATATTTTCCATACAAGAAATGGATAATGCCGCGCAAAATAGTGAACAAATCTGGATCGGAAAAGCTGATCAGGAAACCAGCTTAAATCAACTGGCAGAATTAGGTTACGGTAAACCCGAACCGATCTTACACTTACTTGAGCAGCTTAAAATCAGCCCTGCAATTGCACGCTTAAGCACTAAGGGCATGCATACACTGGATAAATTAGTGCCTAAAATACTTGATATCCTGGGCCATGAAAAAAAATCCTATGTCACCTTACAGCGCCTCTGCTACTTGTTTGAAACTATGGCCGGACGTAACGTCTATTTATCATTATTAGCTGAAAATGATCACGCCCTGCAGCAATTAATTACCCTGACGTCATCCAGCTCCTGGATTAGTGAGTACCTAGCAAAATATCCGTCATTATTTGATGAATTACTGGATACACGCTCACTTTACGACCCATTAGAAAAAGAAGCTCTGCAGAAACAACTCGCCGAACAACTAGCAAATATTAACTCTAGAGATGTAGAGCAGCTAATGATAGCACTATGTAAATTCAAGCAAATCAATGTGCTGCGTGTAGCTGCTGCGGATATTATGGGGGCTGCACCATTAATGGTGGTGAGTGATTATTTAAGTTATATCGCCGAGGTTATTTTGCAGCAAGCGGTAAACATTGCCTGGAATTTATTAACGGAAAAACACGGTATTCCACCCGATACCAGTCAGGATAACATGCACTTCGGTATAGTCGGTTTTGGAAAATTAGGCGGCCAAGAACTCAGCTATACCTCTGACCTGGATTTAATTTTTATTTACGATTACCCTGATTCTAATGCTCTGACCAATGGCCACAAGAAAATCAGCTGCGCTCAATTTTATGGTCGATTAAGCCAGCGTTTGCGTAGCCTACTTAATACCCAAATGCTATCCGGCATGACTTATGAAATAGATATGCGCTTACGTCCGAATGGAGATTCTGGCTTATTAGCTACCCCTTTAAATAGCTATGAAAACTACCTGAAAAAAGAAGCCTGGACTTGGGAACATCAAGCTCTTGTCCGTGGGCGTTTTATTACTGGCGATGCAGATACGCAAGTAACATATGAGGCGATTCGCCAGAGAATTTTATGTTTGCCTAGAAATGAGCTGGAGTTAAAACAGGAAGTTTACAAAATGCGCGAAAAAATGCGCAACACCCTGGATAATAGCAACCAACAGACTTTTAATTTAAAACAGGGAATAGGCGGCATTGCGGATATAGAATTTATCGTGCAATTCTGTATTCTGGCCTACTCGGAAAAACATCCTGATTTAATGCAATTTACCGATAATATAAACTTATTAAATACTTTAGCAGAGCAACAATTGCTCAATCAGGAATATGTGACAACACTAAAACAAGCCTATTGCATTTTCCGTGACTGGGGACATAAAGAAACCCTGCAAGGGAATAAAGCCCTAATCGCGCAAGATCAATTAGTTGAAATACGTAAGCAGGTTGCCAATATCTGGCAGGATTTAATGAACTAGCTATTGTCACAATTTTGACACTGGGCAGGGGGCAGATGATTCTTGACCAAAGCCTTTTTTGTCTTCCATCAGGCAGGCCTAGCGATGATTTCATCATAAATTTGGCTCTGTGTGATGGCGAGACTGAACGCATGCCAACTATAATCTGGATGGAATAGAGTCACCTAGACTACATACCTTCTTTTCAGTCCTAGTGAAAATTATTGTAAAATTGAACAGGTTTTAATACAGCAAATTATTAGGGTAGTGTCCAATCTAATTTAGGTATTTATAAATGTTGGAATATTAGAACCGCCCCTACTTATTGATTAAGAAGCCTGTCAAAAAGAAAGGTGTATTAAATATGATGGCCTTACAAACCTTCACTATCCTACAATGCTGCATCTATCACTAACGTCTCATTCATAATTTGGTCAAAACTAAAATAGTATCTATATGCCCCAGATGAGCGCCGGGGGGTGATGCTTAGTTCTTCTAATATAATAATGGAGCTTGATAAGATGGAATAAACCCTTGTTTCCAGGCGTTTTCAACGGCCGTAATGATATATTCTCACAACACCCGAATTCGTATAATAAGTGTAGCCATGAAATTAAAAACAATTATTTTATTATTTTGTCTATCATTTCTAATGATAGATGTGTCTATCATTTCTAATGATAGATGTGTCTATCAGTGGAGAAAGACACGGGCAGATTAATCTTAAAGTTAATCTGAACACGCCTGAAATAAAACAGTCGGCTAAAATATGGTTACCTTATCCTATTTCCAACAATGAACAATTGATTGAAGATATTAAAATCGAAGGTAATTTTATAAATTCTGCCGTTTATAAACAACCTGAGAGCGGTACCTTGTATTTCTTTGCTGAGTGGAATAAAGCCGAGCAGGAGAAAAGGCTAGAATTCAGGTTTAAGGTAAAAGCAAAAGAGCGGATAGTTAGGAATTTAATGGATACTGGTGTCGATATTCCGGTGGAAATAAAAAAATACCTACTGCCAGATTGGTGGATTCCGACTGATGGGGAAGTAGCAGAAATTGCCAACGGCATACAACAAGGTAAAAGCGGAATTCTTGAAAAGGCGCGTGCAGTTTATGACTGGGTTATTGAAAATACGAAAAGAGATCCTAATATAAGAGGCTGTGGATTAGGCATCGTTGAAGTTACCTTGGCAAAGCGCAGTGGAAAATGTGCCGATCTTAGTTCTGTCTATGTGGCTCTGGCAAGAAATATAGGCGTTCCGGCAAGAGAAGTGTTTGGTCTGAGGCTTGGGAAAAAGGCAGATCAGGATATAACCGGAGACTATCATTGCTGGGCAGAGTTTTATTTGCCTGGTACTGGCTGGGTTCCGGTTGACCCAGCAGACGTAAGGAAAATAATGCTGGTTGATAATGTAAAACTAGTGGATGTACAGGAAATAAGAGAATACTATTTTGGCGGAGTCGATCAATACAGAATGGTTCTTGAAAGAGGTGGTCGAGGAATTAAGCTACAGGCATCTCAAGAATCTAAACCGCTTAACTACCTGATGTATCCCTATGCTGAAATTAACGGCAAAGCATTAGATTACTTTGATCCAGAAAACTTCCGTTATTCGGTGCATTTTAAACAACTATAGTTTATTATTTTTTTGACGTGTTGAAGAATGAATAGCTTGCACTAAATATCGTTGGCAACTGATTTTTCTTGAGTAATAGGCTTCACGTCTAGCTGTTGTCATCGCTTTTAAGCCGAAGCTTGTAAGGTAACACTGAGAATAAAGAAGCAATTCAATGCTCCTAAAATATCATTATGATTTTTACTGATTTATTTAGTCACTCTGTACTAGTCAACCCAAACCGGACAAATTAATTTGAGAATTTTAAAATTGGCCGGTGATATATTGCCATTAGCTATATACAGTCGAACTTGCTTGTAATACTTCATGTAACTCGCTACTTCTTGCTTCATAAACTCGCGCGTTGGTCGATACACTTTAAAAATCCAGTCGTGTTTTAAACTGCCATAAAACCACTCGACTACGGCATTGGCGTAATAACTTCCCACATCTCCCATTGAAGCACGCCAGTCTTAACGAATCAGTAATTTACGAAACGTTGACTTGTATACTGTGAACCACGGTCACTATGAAAAGCCATACCTTTACCAGGCTGATGGAGCTTAACAGCCTGGATTAATGCCTGTGCCATCAAGGCATGAAAACGAATGCAATTACAATTGATTGTATTGCTCTAGATAAAAAGATCGTTATCCTTATCCATGATGATAAGCTTGGTATTGTATATAGTGCTGGATAATAAAGAAGGTGATATTTATTCATCTTCAGAATACGAACTTGTCAACATATCAGAAGCCATTATTGTGGGAATAATGGAAATGAACTTTATTTCATGATTGATTTAGTGCGATTTATCACTCTGGTCAAACCATTAAAAAAGCGTTTTTTAATGTCACCTTCACTGTGCATATAACATTTTTTAAGTGCTTTTTTCACTTCCCAAGTGCCTTTGAAGCCTAATGGAAATACCACTAAGTCTCCCGCTTTGAAAGTAATTGAAGGGCCGCCATCTGCAGGTGTCATTTCACATTCACCTTCTAAAATAAGTGCTTTTTCTGTAGTAACGAACTCCCATGGGAATACAGAGACTTCTTTTTCCCATGTTGGCCAGTAAACAACACCCATTTCCTTTAAAAGTGCTTCACTTGGGTTGCTATCAACTGTAATTTCTTTCATGTTAATTCCTATAGTTAAATTTATACCCAGAATCAGAATGATTTGGGATGTGCCATAGTATATTGTTTATCCTCTTTTGCCTACATTTTAAGGATAATCATATCCAGTTAGAGCTAGTACCTGAAATGACTGAAAGAATACTTGACCATTCCAGGCTAGTTTTAAGTTACATGAGGCAACAGTTACTATTTTTGGTAAATCTTCTAATATTATAGGAGCAGGAGAGCTGAGAACTTATAAAGTACGCCAGTTTGTGTTTGAGGTTTTTCAAGCGGCTTTACCCATATTGCTGACTTTAAGGTTAGTATCTTTTTTCGCTTTAACTATCAAAGCAGTCAGACAGCGGAAATTTTCAGTCCTGCGGGGTTGTGTGCTTCGGTCTGGGTAGCTGTTTTAGCTCGCTTAACTATTTTATTTTTAGTCGATACCAGCTCATTCCCAGCTTTGAAATTATTATACTTTAAGCCCGTTTACAGTTTGATCTGGATTGCTTCGACAATCAATCTGTTTTTGCTTATTGAACAATTACACCAGCATTTTCAGCGCAGTAGCGTGGCTCCAAAACTCTGAACTGAGGGTACCATATTAGCAGAGCTTAGATTTTTTCACTTAAGCTCCTCAAGAAATCCAGCCGCATACAAATGTGTTAGATATTGGCAATTGAAGCTGTTTGAGTGCTTGTTTTCTGGGCCGGTAAGGGGCTAATAATCTACATCATTTTTCGAAGCAATCAAAACTACCTCGGAAATATCTTCCAGAGCCCCTAGACTTTGGGTCAGGTCTTTTGCCAACATATCATCACGCAGGGCTATATCATAAGTCAGGCTTAAATTGTTGTTATCAGCAGAGGGCTCCATATGTAGTAAACTAGAGCGCTTGCAATTTTCATTAATGGCTTCCAGGTAAGCCTGGCTGTTGCCTTGCTGGGTAAAGCGAAAACGAAGAATAAATTCACTCTTATATACGGCACCAAAATTAGTAAAATGCAGAAAGAAGGCTAATAAGGAGACGCTAAACGTGCCTATGGCGGCTAAAAAGTAGTTACTGGTTCCTGCTGCCATACCTAAGGCTAATGCACCAAAAATATAGGACATGTCTTTGGTATCTTTGAGAACCGTACGGAAGCGAATAATAGATAAGGCACCTACTAGTGCAAAAGCCCTGGCTAAGCTTCCGCCTATGACCATCATGATCAAAGCAACAATTAGCGTTACAAAAACAATGGTCTGGCAAAAGGATTGAGAATAGGACAATCCCTTATGCGTTGCGCGATATACGGTTGATAGAATTATCCCAATCAATATGGCGGCAGTAATATTGACTACCATCTCAATATTGGAATAATTCAGTAAGTTACCTTCTGGGTTTAATAATATATTTTCCACTTGTACACCTTATTTAATTTTCATCAATTGCTAAACCCAAAACTTCCATTCCAGAGCAAATTTTCGAAATCGAAATTCGCTGTAATTCATGCGCTTGAATAACACGATGAAACCAGGATGGCATATGGTGTCTAAATTTTACTTCTAAAATAGTGTAACCAGGCAGGATTTTCTTTGCTGCGCTGCCGGAAGCCCCGGGAAATAAACTTTGTGTCTGGCTTACTTTTAATTCTTCATCGAAGGTAATACGAAAGCTCGGGTCAAATTTACTGATATAGGGGCGCCGCATATAATCAATTAACGCTACTGGTTGCAGGGCTTTACGCAGCGTATCAAATTCAAATTGATCACGTACTACACTGTTGTCAGCCTGGCTTATAACTGTCTGGGTTAAGCTATTGCCTGATAAGGTATTCCAGTCTACAGCATCATCCGCCAGGGGCGTGCGATGTTTATACACCAGACTATTATGTCTGCCCTTGATTTCTAAAAATACCGGTGTCTGTTCTTTACTATCAAAGCTATAGGTGCGCACGCGAAACTTGGAGCGGGAATGCAGTCCATCGACTTTATCGTAAAAAGCGGAATACACCGGGTCATCATAATAGAGGCTGCGCACCGCATAACGATGACCTTCTTTGTCAGCTACAAAGGGGTCATATTGCAAGAAAAAGGCTAAATCCTGTTCAATTTTCTGGCGTAACTGCAGTGGTAATAAGTATTTAAATTCAAAGCGTGCGAAATGTAAGGGGGATTTTACAGTCTGTTGTTTTAGCTTAGTCTGTGCCAAAGTTAGCCCCTCGTAGCTGATTATTTTTCTGCGTTAATTGTTCTACGGGTACCCATTCCACTGCCTCCAGCATTGCGGGGAGCTGCTTTATCATTTTAGGCAGTTTTCCTTGTTGTGCTTTGCTTTTATCGATATCGTCAACAAACCAGGCATGCACTCGTTTTTCCGGTAGCTCGCTTTGCAGGTAGTTATCATTAAGCAGAATGCGAGAGTGTTTTTTTGCCACAAGATCCTGTTGATTATTAATAAATTGAGACTTGGCTGCCAGGATCATCCCCCCAGTACCATACCGCCAGTTCTTTTTATAGGCATGTAAGGCAGTCTGGTTGCCAATAAAAGTTTGATTAAAGACTAAGGCAGTTGAGCTGTCTTTCGCCTGGATGCCGATAGCATTCCCTTCAAACCGGTTATTAACCGCAAACAGTTGGCTACCTTCACCCACTGAAATGCCTTTATCACCATTGTTTTTTAAGCTACTGTCTGCAACGACAGCCTGTGTAGTCATTAAGTCGATCGCATCATTACCGCTATTGATAAAGGAGTTGTTAATAATAACAGCTTGTGAAATATCAATATCCAGCGCATCAGAGAATGCATTGCTAAAAATATTATCTGTAAAGTGAACCTTTGAATAAACAACATGCACCATATCATCTACAAGCTTGTTGTCAATAAATGTACAGTGATTAATATAAGCATCCTGCACGGCATGAATGGATAGCATGGCCGTATATTCAAATAAATTTCCCTTTAAGCCGCTACCTGCGGAAAATTGACAATGGCTCAATATAGAATCATTTGCCGCAGCTCCAAATAAGACGAGCGCTCCCCAGGGGAGGTGGGTTTTATCCTGGGGGATAAAACGGATTGGCTGTTCTTTAGTACCTATCGCTAATAAGCGATTTTTAATTATCAGTGATGAGCCTGCAGCAAGTAATACCCGAGTGCCCGGCCGAATTATCAAGGGCTGATTAATGGATTGTACTCCAGATATTTTAACATCTCCCGACCAGATTAATGGGTGGATGATAGATTTACTGGCAAAGGGCGCATAAATATCCAGTTGCAAGGGTAATAGGTTTTGTTGCAATATATCTTGCCACGATAAGTTATTCTCAACCTGAAAACTTAATTCTATTAATAAATCTTTTTCCTGGTCGCCTTGTGGTATATAAAGCCCTATATTAATAATAAAATAAGGATCATCCTGGTTTTGTGTCACGATTGACTGGTCTTTTAGCGTCAGTGAGTGAAGGCTTAATGTGCTAATCGGAATAGGGTACTTTATATCGTCAATATGTAATATCAGATCCGAGAGTTGTAATGATGACTTTTCTGGTAAATCTACCCGGAGCATCAATATCTTACTAGATAGAAAACGTTTATTTTTCCAGCGCCCTGTTTTATCGATAGGGTCTTTTATATAAATACTGTTTTGTTTATTAAAGCCATCACCTAAATTCCAGAATAATTGCCAGGGTTGCTGCGTATCTTGGTAGTCTGATGTTGTATACAATTGTTGCATTTCTGCTATATTCAGGTTGACGATGTCCTTGTTTGTTATTGCCTGAGCCAGCTCCCAACCCTCCCCATAATCTATCTGTACAGCGAGCAATGATAGTTCTTCTGCTAGGTCAGGAAATTGAATGACGTAGTTGCCCAGAAAAGGGGTGCCCATATTACTTTTAGCAAAAGTAAATTGCTGATCATGGATGCTTAAATTAGGCAATAATTCTATATCCAGTTGTAGCTGATAGCTTGAGTGATTCAGATTAGATGAAATATCTTTACTCATTTCCTTGCCTTGCTCCTGATAACTGATTGTTGCTTTTGGCGTGTCGGGAATCGCCTGATCAAAGTCCAACCGGATACCTTTTATAGCCCGCTGATCCTGTAAATACAGTTGTAATTGAGCATCTTGATATTGATACAGTACCCTGCTATCGCTGGTCATATTCCTTGTTTCCAGCGCAGTAAAAACTTTCTGGATTGACTGGTCTAACGATTGCATGGAACGCTGTACGTTTTGGATAACCGGGGGTTGCAGCACGGGATCACTGAGGATTTCATGATTCATTTTTTGCCGGGTTTTAGCAACAAATTTAATAAACTCAGCAGCCTCTCCAGTGCTAAAGAAATCACGCTGCACTTGCTGACGCATGCGGATAAAGTCGCCATTCTTAAATAGCGCATTATGCAGGGTGGTCCTATTAATTTCGAGATTAGCGCCCTGTTTGGGTATCCAGCTACTGACCCAGCCGACAGGATCCCAGATGATAGGCAGAAATTTCTGCTGCCAGGGATCATAGTATAAACGCCAGTTATGCACATTATCATAGTGCTGAGTCTGTGTTAATGACTCAAATACACTGAACCGTGCCCAGGCATGTAGGTCCAGAATACGGCTTAATTCTGCCTGAGAATCCGGTTTATCCTGACCCTGAATAAGCTGTAATAAATACTCTAGAGGTTTCTTTGCCTGATCGGTGTAATGGTTATTGATGGCAACTTTATCCCAGACACTTGCCGACTCAAATAAATGACTAATATGGCTATCTTGAAAGTTGTCCTTACCGTGTATTTCACCTCGATAAATATCTGCTGGCATAAGGTGATGACGGCGTAAGGTGATTTCCTTTATTTGCTCAACCAGGATATGCACTCCCCGGTCTTCATTATTTAAGATAACACGGATCAGTTTGGTTTTTGGTGCTATAAGACCCAGGCGCTCTGCCAGTTGATAGGCATAATAATTATTGAGTTGCCCTGTAAACTTAGGTGCCAGCAAATTAAAAACGCGCATTCCTTGATATAGCTGACCCTTACTGGTTTTTACCCGGATCGATTTCTTGGCTTTTCCCCAGTGAGGAATAAAATCTCCGCGATAACGAATTTTTGCCTTGATTAATTTATTATTTTCTAACAACCCCGCTTTAATATACTGAAAGCCAGAGTGGGGTAAATTCGAGTTTAACTGAGATAAATCAGCCTGCGAAGCAAACAGTGAAATCGTTTCCAGCTGTGTCCAGTCATCATTAATATAGCGCTCTATGGCCGATAGGGTTTTGCGCCGTAAGCTGCCTATTTCAATCTGTACATCGCCAGACAATGATGTGACGGCAGGGCTGGGATCATAACGTACAGAAAATGTCTGATAATGTAGCCAGGCCTGATAGCCTACAAAAGCACCTAGTAGCGCAATAGGTAAAGTCACAAGCCATGACCAAAGGAATACACCCAAAAATACTTTTTTAATTAATAGCATCTTGTGCCTGATCTTTAGCAATGGCAGGGCCTGAAATTTGCGCCTGATAAAACTTTCTTAACAAGAGGTGCTTGGGAAATCGTGCAGATGCATCTTTTAAGCCAAGCATGCCTTTTTCGTAATCCTCATCATTTTGTAATAAAGCAGCATAGTAATAGGCCATGGCGGTGACATCTCGATCATCCAGTTGATACCACCCCTTCGCCCACTTGACCCAGATTTTATATTCTTGTTGTTTATAGGATTGTTGCACCAGAGTCAGCAATAGATGACGTTTAATAGGGTATAAACGATCTCCCTTTTTAATTTCGCCCAAATCATCACGAAGTAAGTTCTGTATCGGTACAGAATTTCCCTGTTGCAGAGACTTAATTACTTGTTCGCCCATTACTCGATGCTGGGTGACATAATTTTGTTTATAACTTTCAGCAAAATTATTAATAGTTGCGGGAAAAAAGAAAACCAGTATTGCCAGGCCACAAAAAAATACTGCCATCAGCAAAAAAAAACCATTCCAGGCTAGTTTTATATTTCTCGTCAAACGCATAGAAGGGTTGTTATCTTATGAAATGGGTGGGAAGAAGAGTGTACTATACAACGATTAAAAGTGAGTGGGGGTATTATAACTTTTTCTATTGAGAATAGAGTCTTACTTATATATGGAAATGATTTTTCTAAAACACTTATTTATCTATTCCGGCTAAGCTAATAACTCAGCGAGTAATGCTTGTTGCTGGATTAACTGTTGCTCAATGCCTAAGCGCCCGGACAGTATAATAGACTTTAATTCGGTCAGAGCAATATTAAAATCATCATTAATAATCAGATAATCATATTCGCCATAATGCTCTATTTCATTCACCGCATCCCGCATGCGCCGAGCTATTATATCCTCGCTGTCTTGACCTCTGCCTTGTAGGCGCTGACGTAATACTTCTGTAGTCGGCGGTAGAATAAAGATGCTGATGGTATCTTTGCGTAAGCGCCTAATTTGTGCTGCACCCTGCCAGTCTATTTCTAAAATAACGTCTTTGCCGTTGTTTAAACTATGCTCTACAGAACTTTGTGTTGTTCCGTAATAATTATCAAACACCTGTGCGTATTCAAGAAAATCAGCTTGCGTAATCATTTCTTTAAAGCTGTCCACAGAGGTAAAAAAATAATCAATGCCATCTGTTTCACCGGGCCTTTGGGGGCGCGTGGTATGGGAAACCGAGACAACAAGATTCTCCATATGTGGAATAAGTTTTTTGATTAAGCTGGTTTTACCTGCGCCGGAAGGTGCAGAGATTATATAGAGTTTACCTTTATTCATGCTATTACCTTATTCTATATTCTGCACTTGCTCGCGTATTTGTTCTATGAGTACTTTAAATTCGATGGAAATCGCGGTCATCTCTTTGTCTGCAGATTTTGAGCCTAAGGTATTGGCTTCCCGGTTCATTTCCTGCATTAAAAAATCCAGCCGACGACCTATAGGTTCGCTTTGCTCTAGAACGCGCAAGACTTCAATAATATGTATGTTCAGCCTGTCCAGTTCTTCATCTACATTGAGCTTTTGAGTTAATAACACCATTTCCTGTTCGATCCGGTCGTTATTGGGCTCTGCGACTAATTCGGCAATATGATGTCTGAACTTGGTACGCAATTGCTCTAAGACTAAGGGCATGCGATTTTGTGCATAGCTGACCAATTTCTGCATTTTCACACAGCGCGTGGAAATGAGCCCACTAAGCTGAGTCCCTTCCCGTTGCCGTGCCAGTAGTAAATGATCGGTGGCTGTTGTTACTAGTTGTATTAATATCTGTAACAAAGCGTTTTTATCACTTTGCTTTTCAACCTGTATGCCGGGAAAGGCCAGGACTTCCAGTGCTGAAAAAGCCTGCGGTTTTTGCATAAGCTGCTCAATTTCCTGGGTGGTGGATAACAGGGCAGCCACGGCATTCATATCAACTGTCAGCTTTTGCTGCGCCAAACCGTGTTTTTTATAGCTCAGGTTACATTCGATTTTACCGCGTTTTAGTTTTTCGTTAACAGTGCGGTGTAAATCAGGCTCTGCAAAGCGGAAGCGGTCGGGGATTTTTATATATATATCACAATAGCGATGATTGACCGAGCGTAACTCGCAGCAAATCGTCAAGTTTTCAAAATCCATTTCGCTATTGGCAAAAGCAGTCATGCTGTTGGTCATCTGTTTAGTCCTGTAAAGATGTGTGAGTAAGAAAATAATGTTGTAATAATTGCTCGGTATCTATCATACCTTGCCCAAGGTTCTTAAGGATCTCAGGCATGCTGATTTCACCGGCAGATTTGCCTGCGGCCCAGTTAGCAATTACCGCACAACAGACATACGGCATTTGCAGTTCTCTAGCTAGTGCTGCTTCTGGCATCCCAGTCATACCTACCAGGTGGCAACCATCACGTTGCATACGCGTGATTTCCACAGCTGTTTCCAGCCTAGGACCCTGGGTACAGCCATAGACACCTCCTGCCTGAATATTAATCTCTAGGCTCTGTGCACTGAGAATAATTTGCTGACGTAGATTTTCATCGTAAGGAAAGCTAAAGTCAATATGATCCACTGCTCCTGTCTCTTCAGCAAAATAAGTATGTTCTCGGCCATAGCTATAATCAATGATTTGTTCCGGAATAGCAATGCGTGCAGGATACATTTCAGAAGTAATGCCACCCACAGCAGCAACCGCAATAATTTGCTCTGCGCCTGCCTGTTTTAAAGCCCAGAGGTTAGCACGATAGTTAATTTTATGTGGCGCAATCTTATGTGGGTCGCCATGGCGTGCCAGGAAGATTACTTTTTGTCCGCAGAATTCACCGATGGTGCAGGCAGAAGAGGGTGAGCCATAGGGGGTCTGGAACTGTTTTTGCTCAATAATTTTTATCGATGTCATCTGGGTAAGTCCAGAGCCTCCGATAATTGCGGTTGTTTTCATTTTTTGTAAAGTGTTGATTGCCAATGTGCGCATATTAGACAGGAATACAATTACTTTAGCTCACAAAAAATCTAAAGTTTTTTACTTCATGTCTTTGTATAGGAATTAGTTGTCAGCTGTTCCTATTAATTACCTTAAAATTTAGCGCAAGCATATATTCCCGCAGCATTGCGCAAATAGCCTTTATAGTCCATACCGTAGCCATATACATAATGGTCGGCAACCGATAGGCCTATAAAATCAGCTTGTATCGGCTTTATTATATCAAGCTGTTTTTCTACTAACACAGCGCTATAAATCTGACTTGCACCTTGAGCTTGGCAATACTGGTAAATCGCGTCAAGAGTGATACCCTGATCAAGAATATCATCAACTATAAGTACCACCCTACCCTCCAGAGAGCTTACAGGTTTTTGCAGCCAGTTCAACTGACTACCACTGGTTTGATTGCCATACCGACTAACATTAATTGCATCCAGCGTCAGAGGGAAGTCCAGCCTGGTGATTAGCTGGCCTGTTACTACAATGCCGCCATTCATAACACAGAGTACTATTGGGTTAGCATTAGCCAGGCGAGCATTAATCTTGTCTGCCATCACTTGTATGGCATTTTCCACTACAGCAACTGAATGTAATAATTGGGCGGATTGTTGTACCTGTTTAATCTCACTAAGCATAAGTATCAGATAATTGTATTAGTTGCTGGCTTACTGTTTGCCACTTTGTGCTGTCTTTAAGTTCTTGCGGACTAAGCCTACTCTTGCCTAGCATCGCTAGCAAACGTTGCTCACGTCTTGTGTTATGCTCTATTGGGGTAGACTCTAAGACCTGTTCCGCCGCAATTTCATTATTGCACACCAGCATCATATCGCAGCCTGCCAAACGAGCAAGTCTGGCACGTTCATTGAAATCGCCAACAGCCGCCGCACCTTCCATGCTGAGGTCATCGCTAAACACAGCGCCATTAAAGCCTAGTTGTTTGCGCAGAATCTCTGTTACCCAGATAACAGAAAATCCGGCAGGGAGTTCGTCAATAGCAGGGTAAACCACATGTGCTGGCATAATGCCTTCTAGACCTTCTTTAATCAATTGCTTAAAGGGCCGGATATCCTTTTGCATAAGAGTGTCAAGATCCCGGTCATCAACCGGTAATGCCAAATGAGAATCCAGCGCTATCGCACCATGTCCTGGAAAATGCTTGCCAGTTGCCGCCATGCCAGCGCTACGCATACCCTTGCTAAATTTAGCTGCGAGTTGGCAGGCGAGTTCACAATCTTCAGAAAAAGACCGGTTGCCAATAATCTGACTTACGCCGCAATCTATATCCAATACCGGTGCAAAACTAAAATCAATCCCCAATACCAGTAATTCCGCTGCCATTAACCAGCCTGCATCTTCGGTTATAGCCGAGTTTTCTGCATAGCTAGCTACCGGTGGCAGACGAGTGAAGCCATTTTGAAAGCGCTGTACCCGCCCACCTTCCTGATCAACAGCAATCAGTATGGGGCCATTTCTGGCGGCCTTGATTTGTTGGCAAAGTTCTATTATCTGCTTTGGTTCGGCGTAATTTCGCGCAAATAAAATGATAGCCCCGGTATTCGGGTGAGCAATTTTTTCTTTATCATATTGACTCAAGGTCGTACTGCTGATATCAATCATGATAGGGCCGATTGGAAGCTGTTTGTTCATATTTATAGGCGTTTTTTTAGTTTTTCCAGCGTAATTAAGAATTCAGGCAGTACATTGATAAGATTATCACAACATTATAAACAATCTTTGCTATTATCATTAGTATATAGTTCGTGAAGTAACTGTGATGAACTTCTAACCGCTGAATTTTTGTCAATAGTCTCATAGCTGAAACAAAAACAGATCGTTACAAAAGTTCATCCGTAACCACATGAAGTATAAGTAAAAACTCCTCCCTAATAGACGACTCTTTTAGCGCAAATAAAGCATAGAATAATGCCTACCAGACTAACTAAAATCCTGCTGTTTTTCATGTTCTCTGCTTTCCTGCTTATGGGCTGTACTGAAACTGACCCGGTCATCAAAGATATTCGCCTCCAGGGTAAATTAATCGTACTAACTCTGAACACACCGACCACGTATTATCTCGGAGCAAACGAAAGTCCTGCGGGGTATGAATATGACCTGACTAAAGCGCTGGCAGACTCACTCAATGTCGAAGTGGAATATAAAATAGCCGATAATATTGAAAAGATGCTGCAAGCCATCAACGAGGGACAAGCGCATATCGCTGCAGCAGGCTTGACTCGTACGGAGGCGCGTGAGCAGAAGTACGTTTTTGGTCCTGATTATAAAACGGTGCAACAGCAAGTGGTCTGTCACCGCCAGTCTAAATTGCCTAAAGACATTAATGATCTACTCAACAAGACTATATTGGTTATCGCTGAAAGTAGTTATCAAGAGGCACTAGTGGAACAACAGCAAAACTATCCCGAACTTAAATGGGAAGCTACCAGCGACCTATCAACTGAGCAAGTTCTGGAAAAACTGGTGAATAAAGAGGTTGACTGTACTGTCGTAGACTCAAATATATTTTCCTTAAATCATCGTTACTATCCCGACTTAAAAGAAGCATTCCCATTTTCCGAGCAACAAAGCCTCGCGTGGGTACTCCCTCCTGATTCCGCTGCATTTAAGCAATATGTGACTGCCTGGTTTGCTGAAATAGAAAGCAATTCATTGTTGAATATTATAAACGAGCGCTATTATGGTTATGTAGATATGTTTGATTTTTATAATAATCATATTTATTTAAAGCGCATTAAATCGCGGCTACCCAGGTATGAAGCTGCTTTTAGAGAAGTGGCAGAACAATATCAGATCCCATGGACTTTGTTGGCAGCACAATCTTATCAAGAGTCACACTGGAATGCTGGCGCACGCAGCCACACGGGTGTTAGAGGCTTGATGATGCTGACCCAGACGACTGCCAAGGCAATGGGCATAAAAAAACGCACCGATCCCCGGCAGAGCATCAAGGGCGGGGCAAAGTATTTAAATCATATGCTAAAAAGAGTGCCTGAGGATATTGTTGCAGAAGATCGTATCTGGTTTGCGCTGGCGGCTTACAATATCGGCTTTGGCCATTTACTAGATGCCAGAAAGCTAGCCAGAGATTTAGGTAAAAGCCCCAGCACCTGGCATGACCTAAAAGAAGTATTACCGTTGTTAAGTCAAAAAAAATATTATAAGAAACTGAAATACGGTTATGCCAGAGGCACCGAGCCGGTTAAATATATAGATCAGATACGTTATTACCAGGATGTATTAGTGAATGCTCTGGTGAGCGAATAAGCCTTTTCAGAAGGTATGCTTGTTTAGAGGTGATACGCCGGTTGAGGGGAATTGATAAAGCTCTATCCCCCAAACTAGCTTACAAATTAACCAAAATTAATTTTTTCTTCCTGATCATTACGTCAATCATGGTTTCTTCCTGATTCGTTGTTTGAACTTCGCACATCTCGAAGGGAGGGCCAATCTTTACTTTTGAGGGCAAGTTCAATACTCTCTGGATCAAGGTAAGTCCGCACGTAAAATTAATTTAACTTTTTAAGAACTAAAGTTTCGGGGTTCAAAAAAAAAACAACACGACAAATAGTTGAATTAAAAAGAAAAAATGCCTACATAAAATTATAATATTGCATGTACCACCAACCAATATTACCAAAGGAGACCCTACGTGAATACGGCCACAAAAATCACTGAACTACCAGCATTAACCGCAGATTCACTTCAAAGAAATGGCTGCTTAGTCGATAACCTATTCGTCGATTTATGGAAACAAATAGGCATAAAGGCCTTATTAAAAAAGCTGGTTTTTTCCTCACTTAGATAATATATTTTTCCAGTACAATTGATATATTGTAAAGTCATCTTTGTTAACCTTCCTTCAGGCTATTTGACCGCTCTAATCAACTTCACTATATCTGAACTTTGTGGCAATACGTCTACCTTAGAAAATCCACAGGCTTGAACTTTCTTTACTGTTTCCCGGTTTATATTGGCGCCCACTAGGCGCAACGTAATCGGATTTAGCAAATGCATAATTGCTGCGGCAATTCGATTACTACTTAATACATGCTCTAGTAATAAAACTTCACCGCCTGGTTTACAGACTCTTTTTAATTCCAGTAAGCCTTGCTTTGGGCCCGGTACTGAACAAAATAGAAAGGTGCCTATTACACTGTCAAAATGATTATCAGGAAAATTCAGTTGTTGTACATCCATTATGGATAAATCAACAACCATTCCTGAATGTTTCCGTTTTTTGCTAGCTTCATTAATCATCGCTGGGCTGAAGTCAATTGCTGTTATTGATTTCGCTGGGTAGTAAGGGAAATTTTTTCCTGTACCAACGCCTACTTCCAGAATTTTTTCTCCCTGGACTTTTTGCCAGATCTTTTCTCGTAATTCTCCCACCATCATTTTTTCCATCATACTTTCTATGCGGTCAAAATAGGGTGCTAGGCGGTCATAGCGTTTTCTTATAATTTCTGTTTCATTTGTCATACTTTTGAACCTTGATATAAATATTTTATCGGGTTACGTTTTTAAATGCTGCGCAATTAAAAATCTAACCCAACCTACATTTTTTTACACCGCTATCGGGGCTGAAATATTTGGGTGTGGGTCGTATCCTTCTATTGCAAAATCTTCAAACTGGTAATCAAAAATACTTGCCGGTTTACGTTTGAAAATCAGTTTAGGTAAAGCTTTAGGCTTACGTTCTAATTGTATTTTTGCCTGTTCAAAATGGTTGCTGTATAAATGACAGTCTCCAATTGAGATTATAATCTCGCCTACATCCAGATCACATTGCTGAGCAATCATATGGGTAAAAATTGCCAAGCTACAGGTGTTATAGGGATTACCTAAAAACAGATCATTGCTTCTGATATACAGTGATCCACTTAGCTTTCCATCCGCTACATACCATTGATAAAGTAGGTGGCAGGGTGGTAAAGCCATTTTTCCATTTGCTACATTTTCCTGAGGAGATTTTGTTTCATCGGGTAAGTCGGCAACATTCCAGCCACTGATAATATGTCGACGGCTATCTGGATTGTTTTTTATACCTTCAATCAAGGCAGTTACCTGATCATAACTTTTACCCTCTACACCTTTCCAGTTGCGCCATTGCGCGCCATAGACTGGACCCAGCTCACCTGATTCTGTTGCCCATTCATTCCAGATAGAAACACCATTATCTTTCAGGTATTTAATATTAGTGTCGCCTTTTAAAAACCAGAGCAGTTCATGAATAATAGATTTAGTATGCAGACGCTTGGTTGTTACTAAGGGCAGTCCTTCTTGCAAATTAAAACGCACCTGACGACCGAAAAGTGATTTTGTGCCTGTTCCAGTACGGTCACCCTTTAAACAGCCTGTAGTGAGTGTTTCTTCTAGTAATTCGAGATATTGTTTCATGTTTTATTTACTATACCTGGAAGTATATTTAAACAAGACGCTGAGCGTCTGAGTATGCATTCCCACGCAGAGCATGGGAACGAAATTATATTGTTGCATTTATTCAGTATTTAGAAACGGGCTAAAGCGCCGACCTACGGTTAAGCTTAGAGTGCAGGGCGGTGCTTTAGCCCGCTGTTTAAATTAATTCTTTGTGCTGTTTTTTCTATAGGCCAAACTGAGAAGTATTAACCCTAATATAATCATCGGTGTGGATAATATTTGCCCCATGGTCAGCCAGTCCATTGCCAGGTAACCTAGTTGTGCATCCGGCACTCGGTAAAATTCTACGATAAAACGGAAGGTCCCATAAAACAAGGCAAACATACCGGATACTGCCATATAGGGTCTTTGCTTATTTGAATAAATCCATAATATCAAAAACAAGGCTAACCCTTCTAAACCAGCTTCATAAAGTTGCGAAGGGTGCCTGGCTAATGCTCCTGCACCTGGAAATATAAATGACCAGTAAACATCGGTTGGTCTACCCCATAATTCTGCATTGATAAAATTACCTATGCGCCCAAAGAATAAACCAATAGGTACTACCGGGGCTATTAAGTCGGTAAGGGCCAGCACGGTACAACCATTCTTTCTAGCTGATAACCACATGGCAAAGACGACACCTAATAAACCACCATGAAAAGACATACCACCTTCCCATACTTTAAAGATAATTAATGGATCAGCTATAAACTGTGGAAAGTTATAAAAGATAATATAGCCCAGGCGTCCACCTAATATCACCCCCATTGCTCCATAAAAAATCAGGTCTTCTAATGCTTCAGGCTTAATTGGAGAATAGTCTCTGGTAACTCGCTTAGTAAGCAATAACCAGGCACCACCTATACCGATTAAATACATCAGTCCGTACCAGTGTACTTTAATAGGGCCTAAGCTAATTGCAACAGGGTCTATAATTGGATAAGTAAGCATATCATTTGAATTTTTAGTGAATAAAAAAGGGCTGATTAGCTTATGCACTAATCAGCCCTATGATAACAAACTTAAATGAGATTAGCGGACTGAAGTCCGCTCTAGCGTTATTTTTTAAACATCTAGATTTGATACATCCAATGCATTTTTTACGATAAAGTCTCTGCGCGGTTCTACGACATCGCCCATCAATGTAGTAAACACTTCATCCGCTCCGATAGCATCAGCAATATTAACTTGTAACAAAATCCGGGTATTTACATCCAGTGTTGTTTCAAACAGTTGCTCAGGGTTCATTTCCCCTAGACCTTTATAGCGCTGGATATGCTGACCTTTTTTGACTTCACGCATCATCCAGTTAAAAGCCTGTTTAAAATTATCCACAGACTGCTTACGCTCACCCATTTGTATAAAAGACTCCTCACTAAATAGATCACTAGTATCTTCAACATAGCTTGCAATTTTTTTATAGTCATTACTATTAAAAAAGACAGCCTCCACAATAAATATTTTCTCTACACCATGCTCTTTTTTGTCGATAGTTAGGGTGTAATCCTCAGCACTACGAAAGGCAAGTTCTATCCTAAATGTCGACTTACTAATGCGCTGATTCAAACCCTTTTCTACTATACTCAACCATGCCCTTAGTTGCGTTTCATCCTGTTGCGCTTCTTTTGTTAAAACAGACTCATAACTTAGTTGTTCTAAAAAGTCATTGTCATAGCGTCTACCCATACGGTTAATCACTTCTTCTACACCCAAGTATTCATTGGCCAGTTTCTCCAGGCCGATACCTTTAATTTCTGGTGTTTCAGTATTTGTAATTAACTGAGTTTTTTCCAGTGCCATTTGTATTAAATATTCATTCAATTCTGCATCATCTTTTACATAGCGCTCTTGCTTACCTTTTTTTATTTTATACAAAGGTGGCTGTGCAATATAAATATGCCCGCGCTCTATCAACTCAGGCATTTGTCTATAAAAGAAAGTCAGCAATAAGGTTCTAATATGCGAGCCATCCACATCCGCATCGGTCATGATAATAATACGGTGATAACGTAGTTTTTCCGGATCATATTCATCTTTACCAATACCACAGCCTAATGCAGTAATCAGGGTACCAACTTCATCCGATGAAATCATGCGGTCAAAGCGGGCTCTTTCTACATTCAAGATTTTTCCTTTTAGCGGCAATATGGCTTGTGTGCGTCTATCTCTACCTTGCTTGGCAGAACCACCCGCTGAGTCCCCTTCCACTATAAAAATTTCTGATAATGCCGGATCCTTTTCCTGACAATCTGCTAATTTACCTGGTAAGCCTGCAATATCCAGTGTGGTCTTACGACGTGTCAGTTCTCTTGCTTTACGCGCTGCATCTCTCGCTCTTGCCGCATCAACGATTTTATTGACGATGGTTTTAGCAATACCAGGAGTTTCTTGTAAGAAATCATTCAGCCGTTCATTCATAGCTGATTCAACTAAGGGCTTAACTTCAGAAGAAACTAACTTATCTTTAGTTTGTGAAGAAAATTTTGGATCAGGTACTTTTACAGATAGGACTGCAGTCAGGCCTTCACGAGCATCATCACCCGTGGTAGATACTTTTTCTTTTTTAGCTAAGCCACTGGACTCTATGTATTGATTAATAGTTCTAGTCAAACCACCTCTAAAACCTGCTAAATGCGAACCACCATCGCGCTGAGGAATATTGTTGGTAAAACAAAAAATGTTTTCCTGATAAGAATCATTCCACTGCATTGCCACTTCAACAGTAACACCTTCTTTTTCAACTGTGAAATAAAACACTTCAGGAAATAAAGGGTTTTTATTTTTATTCAGATGCTCAACAAAGGCTTTGATACCGCCTTCAAATTCAAATACATCCTCTTTATCACTACGTGCGTCTTTGACATGGATACGCACCCCGGAATTTAAGAATGATAATTCACGCAATCGTTTAACCAGAATTTCATAATGAAATTCAACATCAGTAAAAGTGCCTGTACTCGGTAAAAAAGTAACCTGTGTGCCTTGTTTCTCCGTTACCTCCATTTTTTCCAGAGGCGCTACCGGTTCACCATGTTTATAGGTCTGACGATAAACATGACCACCTTTATAAATTTCTAGATCCAATTTTTCTGATAAGGCATTCACTACCGAAATACCCACCCCGTGCAAACCACCGGAAACCTTGTAAGCATTATCATCAAACTTCCCCCCGGCATGTAACACCGTCATAATAACTTCTGCAGATGAGCGCCCCTCCTCAGGGTGTATATCAACCGGAATACCACGACCATCATCGGAAACTGTAACTGATCCATTGTCATTAATCGTCACATTAACTTCTTTACAGAACCCTGCCAACGCTTCGTCTATTGAGTTATCCACTACCTCAAAAACCATGTGATGCAACCCTGTTCCATCATCGGTATCCCCAATATACATACCAGGTCTTTTACGTACCGCATCTAGACCTTTTAATACTTTGATATTGGAACTGTCGTAATTATCCGTATTGTCGCTCATGTTTAACCTTGTTTTGTATTACGCAGTCATTATCTCTATACGTTTTACTTTCTATAAAACATAAAAGATTATTCCTGCAAATTAATCACAACTTTTTACTCTCAATGTTCCACGTGAAACATTAAACCTCAGTTACTACTCCATGTTCCACGTGAAACATTTTATATTCACCAATTTCTTGCAAGTCACCGAACTCATTCTGTTCAGTCGCCGTTAAAAAAACCTGTGTGTTCATCGCTGTTAAGAACTCAAGTAATTTAGTACGACTAGAAAAATCAAGTTCTGCAACCGCATCATCAATTAAGATACAACCCGAAGTAAATCCAGTTTGTAATAGATGCTCTACTTGTGCAAGTTTCAAAGACAGCATTAATAACTTAAGTTGCCCTCTGGAAACAAAATCTTTGACTTTTCTTGAATTAATCAATAATTGAAAATCTGCTCTATGTGGACCGCTATGTGTAAATCCATAACGTAAATCCTTTTCTTGATCTTCTGCTAATTTATCCAATAGCAAACTTTCATCATCCCAGCCTTGAATTAACTTTAGTTCCAAATTTTCTAGCGTTAGAAATTGCTGTGCAATGTTGAAAAAGAAAGGGCTGAGTTCTGTTAGATATTGTTTTCGATAATTAGCCACTATTGTACCGTATTGCTGTAATTCATGATCCCAAACATTCAGTTCTTTAACACTGCGTATTTTTAATAATGCGTTGCGGTGGGTCAGCGCTTTTTTAAAATGGCGCCAGTTTTCTAGGAAATCTGGATGTTGATTAAATATCCCCCAATCAAGAAATTCACGGCGTAGTTGTGGTCCAGCATCTAGTAGTTGATAACTCTTGGGATGAATAAGTTGGATCGGCAGGGCATAAGCTAATTCAGAGCGTGAATGCCTGTTTTCCTGATCTATACGTATTTGCAGATTTTTACCATCATGCTTTATTCCTAAAGTGGATACATGTTCATTGCTAAAACGTACATGTCCAGAAATAACCAAGTCATTATGCGCAAAGTGGATGACGTTTTTAATTGTGGTAGAGCGAAATGAGCTTGCTCTACCCAGTAGGTGAATGGCTTCTAGTACTGAACTTTTGCCACTGGCATTATTGCCATAGATTAAATTAATTTTAGCTGCAGGATTTATTGATACCTGTTCCAAATTGCGAACGCGATAAATAACCAGTTTTTGTAAAGCCATTACCCTATAAACGCATTGGCATAACTATAAATTTATATTTTTGTTCGCTGGGTTCTTCTATAAAGCAACAGCTGGAATTTTCAGCAATGGTCAATACTGCTAGCTCTGAATCAAGGTTAGAAATAGCATCTAATATGTATTGTGAATTGAATGCAATTGAGAGTGGCTGTCCCTGATATTCAATAGATATTTCCTCATCAGCTTCTTCGTGCTCGGGATTGTTGGTGCTGATTTGCAAGTTATTACCATCAATAACAAACTCTACACCTCTAAATTTTTCATTAGACAAAATTGCTACCCTGGTTAACGCCTCTTTTAGCAATTGTTTTTGTACATGAATGGAGCTATAAAACTTTTGCACAAAGACTTTACTAAAATCTGGATATTTAGAGTCCACCAGCTTGGCAGAAAATATTAAACTATCAATCACCACACGTATATTATTGCGCGATAATTCAACTTGTACTTCTTGGTCTTCTTCTAATAAACGCGCTAATTCCAGTACTCCTTTTCTAGGGATGATAACCCGTAATTCAATCCCTGTTTCCTGTAAAATGCTATCCTCATATATTGATAGCCTATGGCCATCGGATCCTACCAGTTTTAATTGCTGGTTGAATATACTCAGCATAATACCATTCAGGTAATAACGTATATCCTGATTAGCCATACAAAAAGTAGTTTTATCCAGTGCCTTTTTTAGTTGACTCGACGGCATAACAAACTGGCAATCCATTGCACTCATTTCAAAACCCGGATATTCATCAGCTATCAATGTGCTCACCATAAAGCGGCTACGACCTGACTGTATTTTTAATTTAGTTGCGATTAATTCAAATTTAATCTCTGCAGCGGTAGGTAATAAACGACAAATATCGAGAAGTTTACGCGCAGGAACAGTAATACTACCTTCATTTTCATTTTCTAATGCCAGCTTGGCTACAATCTGAACTTCTAGATCAGTACCGGTTAATGTTAGCTGATTTTTTTCTAGCTGAAATAACACATTCGCCAGAATAGGCATGGTTTGCCTTTTTTCAATTACATTAACTATTTGTTGTAGAGGGGTGAGTAATAGCTCTCTATTAATTGTAAATTTCATAAAAGAAGAATATATTATTTTTGTGACTATCAGCTAGGGCTTATCTACTGATCAACGTATTTATAATTATAAAATCAGCATTTTACCCTGTTTTTAACGTTGTGCCTAAGAATGAAACTACCTATTAAAAGTTACTAAGCAACAGAAGTTCTGTGATTGAATTCTTCACAGGGAAAGTATCAGGGCACTAAACAACCACCCGCTGGAAGCGGGTGGGTTAGAGAGATTGGCGACTGAAAGTCGGGATACAGGGCAAATAGCCCTGTTATTTCCGCTCACCATACTCCGTTTTGAAATTATCATTCGGACTCGATTCAAAATGATGCTCAAGATAATTCTTTATCATTTCTTCGGTCATTTGCCCTACTGTGACACAAAAATAACCTCTTGCCCAAAAATGCTTGCCCCAATATCGCTTTTTTAACTCTGGGAACTCTTCAAATAGCTTTCTTGCGCTGCGCCCTTTGACCTTCCGCATTATTTCGCTTGGAGCCATGTTCGGCGGTGCCGATACAACTATATGCACATGATCTTTACTTACTACACCTGATAGTATCTTGATCTCAAATGCTTCACATGTCTGCCTTACTAACTCTCGTACACGCAAACTTATATCACCTTGCAATACCTGGTACCGGTATTTTGTTACCCAAACAAAGTGATATTCAATATTGTAGACTGTATGACTGCCGTAACGATAATCCATTTATTCATTATAGCATTTGAGATAAATCTGTTCGCCTGAAAGGCGAAGGTTTCAACCTTGCGAATGGAAAATGAAGCGCAAGACCGAGAAAACCGCAAACAACAACGCCTACTCAAGGCCGCCAAATTTAAACTCTCAGCACATG
>Ga0233442_1000112_pt1 | contig 88727 bp, 77 predicted proteins | sample SI_123_September_3_FD_182789 | JGI IMG/M metagenome (GOLD analysis project Ga0233442, IMG submission 182789) | Seawater microbial communities from Saanich Inlet, British Columbia, Canada - SI_123_September2016_150_MG | ecosystem: Environmental > Aquatic > Marine > Inlet | place: Canada: British... | reverse complement strand
TCCCCAGAGGGTAGAGAGCGATTCTGATGTTTTTTCTTTGTTCATATTTTATCTCCTGTTTATCTGGAGATAATTATTCAGCAGGAAAGTGAATCTGGATAGTAGGTGGGTTTATTCGCGCTTACTATAAATGCTTCAGTTGCATTTTTGGCCATATCCAATAACAACACTCAACAGTTATAAATTTTGCAACTCTTTTAGTGACTGTCCTTTTCCATTCACCCATGCTGTGAGACCATTTGCACTTCCACCATGAATTACTGCAGCTGCAGAACTTGGGCTGGAAAATTCAGTATCCTTTGTGAAAACATATTTTTCACCTTTTTTAACAAGCCCTCCATCTTCTATCAACTTGTTCCTTTGAACCATTACACTTGGCCATTTTTGGGCTGAACTGCGCTCCCTCAGAACAGCCTCTGAACCAGACAATACAAGAATACCATTTGGGGTTAAGTAACCAGTTGAAGTAACTTTTCTAATTTTACATGTTAGTAGCTCTCGCTTTTCTTCAGCACGCGGCTCCAATGATGTTTGAACAAAAGCCTCAACGCCAAGCACAGGTAATACCTGTTGCATCTTTTCTAGAAATACCTCCATATCTTCTCGATCTGATTCTGGTAACTTTGCACCACTACTTTGACTGTTCGTTACGACTGAACGTCCAGAAGCCTTAGCCAAGTCAATTAACCGTCCCTCAATATATCTGATATGCGCTTTTGTCAGGTTTTCGTCTTTAGTAATGAAGAATGTTATATTGTTCCAGAAGTCTTTAGATAAATGACTTTTAATTCTGTCTCTAATGCTTTCAGCTTCACCAATATAAATAGTGCTTTTATTGGTATCGGGATCGATTCCTGTTAGAAAGTAGACTCCTGGATTTTGTGATTCCTCGCGGGCTAGAACTTTATCGAACTCACTTCTTGGCCCTGCAACAGCTTTACCCGTCCAGTTAGAAAGCTCTGCTGTACGCAATCGCTTCGGGTATCCAAAGGCAAGAAAGATTTTTAATGTGGCTGTAGACATCTTTACTCCTTGATATTTTAGTTACTGGTCTATTTCTATGCATAACGGCAGATGATCACTGATAGAAAGCCATTCTTCTTTAGCACCAACGGTCATTGAGCTTTTGTTGTACAGGTCATTTGAAGCAAAAGCATAATCTATGTGGTAGGGCTTGTCCGTATTTCTATGAAGATAAAAAGTTGGCTTTGTTTCCTCACCTTGGAATTCGTTAAACTGATGGTGATATATACTCCTAACGCCAATCTCCTTAAGCTCTTCAACCACATCTGAGTGGCTCCACCATCTATCAGGCTTATCCCAGATTTTGTTACTGTTAAAGTCACCAAGAATCAGGGTATTGCTTTGAGAAAGATCCTTTCGATGAATTTGCAGATATTTCCAAAATTGCCCCACGTAGCCGAATGCCCCAGAACCTGCGCCTTTAGTCCAAACGCCTAATATATTTGTTGTCTGATTCAAAACAAACGGCAAGAAGAGTTCCAAATCAGTTGTCGCCCAACGAATAGATGAACTTTTACTGCTTAACCCAGGTATTTCAAAGGCTCCGTGCCAGTCTAATTTTTCGACAGTATTCCCCTTTTTGGGAAAAATGCCAATCCCTTTGTTTTTTGATGTTCCTACCCATAAGTATTCACCTGCCCAAGAACGGTAGCTTTTGGTGGACTCAGCAGGGTTTTCACATTCTTGAATGACTAAGACATCAGCATCAAGAGAATCAATCTCAATAATTTTGTTTCGTAATGCCCCATTACAGTTCCATGTAACTATTTTCATTTAGAATAAAATATTAATTATTATGTCAGGCATGTTAACGGAGACTTCATAAATAGCCAACTAGATAAGCAGCGGAAATATCATGTTGGAACTCTTTCTTGCTGTTCCAGTAGAATAGATAAAGAATTACTTTTAAATACTGAACAAATATTATGATTTCCAATACCTCAGATAACAACGATATTAAATTACAACTGGATGAATTTTTTCTCGACAGCGACTCCCTCATGTTAGCAACAGTCAACGGTGAAGGACACCCAGAGGCAAGTTACACACCCTATGTGGAACATGATGGCTGTTATTACATCTTTGTCAGTGAATTGGCTTCACATACAACAAACCTGAAACAGTCCGGTGTAGCCAACGTATTATTTTTGGAGAACCAGTATGATGGTCATGCTTATACCAGAAAACGGTTTAACTGCTTTTGCAAGGTGAAGGTAATTGACCAGGTCAATGCGATATTTGAACCAAGAATGCAGCAAATGGAGGAACAGTTCGGTAAACTGATTGTCACGCTTCGGGGTTTAAATGATTTCCATCTGTTTCAGCTTTCTCCAGTGAAGGGCAATTTTGTTGCTGGTTTCGGCCAATCATTTGAGGTCGATTTTTCTCCAGGAGGAGGAATCAGGCATAGAAGGCCGAATTGATTTTACCTTCCATTGGAAAGCAGGACATCTGTATACATAGACAAGTTATAGGACTTGAACCTATAACCTACTAGCGGAAATACAGAAATTACACCACAGCAATGGCATAGAGTCGGACAGTCCCCGCACTCATAAGGCGAAATTCAGCGTAAGCGATTGATTTTAAAGAGAATAAATGGTGCCCAGGGGCGGAATCGAACCACCGACACGAGGATTTTCAGTCCTCTGCTCTACCGACTGAGCTACCTGGGCATAACCGTCTGATCTGAACGATCAGTTTTGGAGACGCGTATTAAATAGATTTGCGGGGCTCTAGTCAAGTCTGTTTTTTAGGGAAAGTGAAAATTAGCAATCCCTCTCTGTCTTCTGATCTTGAACCTTATTATATTTCCGCTTCACCTGAGCTTGTCTCTTACGCCAAACACTTACCAAATTTGCCAACTCCTTTCCATCTATTGCCGTTTTTTCAGCCCCTTTGATAAATTCGATAGTGTTCGGAATATTAGCCTTTTGGTACGGAAACTTTACTAAACCATGTACATATTTATTTCTTTGTTTACGCCATGCATCTACCTTAAGTACAAGCTCATCGCAATTTTCCCATATAGCACCCTGATTTTTTGTAGCCATTTTCCAAAGCATAATAAGATTTGCAAAGGATTGCCTATGAATTTGATCCTGCGCTAATGTCTGTGTTGCTCCAAGAAAACTAGCTAGACGATCACTAATTATACTTTCTTCAATTGTAATTGCTTCAAAATAATGTTTCGTGTTTATTGAAGATTCAATTCGAGAATAAGCCTCTGTGTAACGCTCTTGTTTAACATCCATAAGTCGTGTTCATACCTAAAAAATAATTTCTTGATATAAGTAACGGGGTTAGGTTCTTATGTATTACTACCCCAATCATTCTGATTTTGAAACAAATTACTTTATAAGCTACCTTACACATAAAGAACTTAAGTAGTTACATCCAAAAACCACATAAACTTCATTGCGAATATATGAACCTATCGCTAAGTCATTGAGACCATCCCCATTCAAATCTCCAGCGCCACTCACAGATGAGCCGCTACGATCATATTGAGAAACGCCAACAAATTTATATCCATTATCACCATCTATTGCAGAAAGGTCTATTTGACTGGGCAGAGTCGTAGAATTACCAAATAGAATATAAGTTACACCAACCCCGACTATTCCTGCTTCATCAGCCTCAAACGCTCCAACTAAATAATCATCGACACCATCCCCATTCAAATCTCCAGCACCACTAACTGAGTTTCCAGCTTTATCCCCATCTTCACCAAATAAAGTAAAACCATTACTACCATCTAGTGACGTTAAATCGATGTTTGATGACCAATTACTTGTGCTCCCAAAAACCACATATCCTTCACCCGAATCATTTGGAATAAAACCAGTTATTGTAGTTGCTTCAGGGTCTCCGATTAATAGGTCATCAACACCATCTCCATTTACATCTCCAGTACCACTGACCGAATACCCTATAGAATAATTATAGTGTCTAAATTGAAGCTGCTCACCAGTCAAAGTAAAACCATTGGTACCATTTAGAGTTGATAATTCAAAAATAGCAGGCCAATTGCCGGTCGATCCAAAAACTATATAACTCTCTCCTCCATCACCAGAAGTAACTGTACCAGGGGATCCAATCAAAAGGTCATCAATACCGTCTCCATTAATATCTCCTGCAGCACTAACAGATCTAAGCGAAAACCTAAGATAGCTTTGAACCCTTAGAGAAAAGCCATTACTACCATCTAATGACGACAACTCTATATTCATAGGCCAGTCGGTAGACATACCAAAAATAACGTAAGTATCTCTTGCAGTTGGTGTCACACTCGTATAATTAGCATTGTATCCACTAATGACTAGATCATCTATTCCATCTCCATTTACATCTCCTGCAGAACTTACTGAGCCACCAGTTCTATCATTATCATTTATCCCTTTTAAGGTGAACCCATTACTACCATCAAGCGATGATAATTCGATACTAGCGGGCCAACCAATTGACCTTCCAAAAATAACATAAGTTTCTCCCGCCTGGACAGTACCACTCGGAGAAGAGCCTGGTGCACCTATGATAAGATCACCTATTCCATCATCATTTACATCTCCGGCATTACTTACGGAAATCCCACTGCTGTCACCTTGGTTTATACCTTTTAACACAAAACCATTACTACCATCCAAAGATGATAACTCGATTTCATCCGGCCAAGGAGTTGATCTACCAAAAACAACATAGCTCTCTCCAGCACATAATTTACTATCGGGATCAGCACAATATGCACCTATGATTAAATCATCAATACTATCCCCGTTAACATCTCCAGCAGAACTAACTGAAAACCCGGTTTTATCATTATTTACACTTTTCAAAATAAACCCGTTGCTACCATTTAGACCTGTTCTATCCAGAGTAATTTTTTTCCAACGAGAGGAATCAAGCGGATAAAAATCATTAATATCTAAAAAGGTGTCATTGTCATCATCTGAATCAGCATTATTTCCAACACCATCATTATCAGTATCTAATGTTTCATTGACATCTAGGGGGAAGATATCTTCACTATCAGATATACCATCACCATCTGTGTCAAAAAGTAATGGATTTGTCCCGATACTTCCTTCTTCAATATCGCTTAACCCATCATTGTCATCATCTGTTTCAGCATTATTTCCAATTCCATCATTGTCACTGTCTACAGATTCATTTGGGTCAGTTGGAAAAGCATCGTCTTGATCAGGCACTCCATCATTATCATCATCTTGATCAGCATTATCTCCAACACCATCTGAATCAAAATCTGAAGACTCAGATGCATCCAAAGGGAATATATCCAGACCATCAAATGCTCCATCACCATCTGAATCGCGGCTTAAGGGGTTTGTTCCTAAATTATTTTCATCTATATCACTAATACCATCATTATCATCATCAGGGTCAGCAGAGTTAGGAATAAGATCATTATCTGAATCTAATTCAAAAGTCCCTGTTTGTTTGGAATTTGATGGACCACTACAGTTATAACTTCCAGAAATTTCAGATGTAAAAGTTAAATCACATGTCACAGAAGACAAAACCCCATCTATCAACTTTATTTTTCCATTTGAATAGGAATATGTTCCGTTAGTATCAGCAACACTACCTCTACCAAACAAAAAATATCTAGAAGATGATGCAAAGTGAATTTGGAATTCACCAGAAGGTGCAAAAAGTCCAGAGCCTGAACTAACCTTACCAGCATAATAATTCCCAACGATAGAAGTTGGACTTCTTGCAGGATCTGACGCACCGCCTCCTCCACCACAAGAAGCAAGCAACAAAGCAGTAATAACTAGACTAACAAAAAAAAGTGTTGAACGGATATGCGACATAACTCAATCCTTAATTCCATGAGTTTATTATTTTTAAAGAAGCCACCTTTTGCCTCTAAGCCCGATATGGAACCTATCCAACAACCCCGCAATTTACCTTGACTTACATCACATAAATGTAATTTCACAAACTACAGGAGACAACCCCATGCAACTCATCACCCACAACTCCCACCTGAACAGCATACCAGCATCCGACCTCATGACATACATAACCCACCGTTTCAACCAGATCAGCGAGGATTCTGATGTGCCACCAACCATCATTCTGCTGGAACCCACCGATGAACTCAGATCGCTAGAATTTCAGTTCATCGGCCCTCAGGGGATGGTCAGTGATTTGCTTGATGAAATCCAGCCTGGAGAAGAAGGCTTCACTCATTGCTTTGAGTGGGTATCCCATGATGAAAACCTGAAAATCTATGAGGCATTGCACCTAGAGTTCGATATGGGTACATGGCTGATTATCCCAGAAGCAGTTACCCTGGCTCATCCAGACCTACTCTGGGTGCTGACCTCTCAACCACTATCAGAATCACAGCCTCTCTACTGATCCTTCAATAATCCCCTACCCAGCTACATCTTCTGGCTATTCCAGGTCAAATCACAAACCACAGTAGAAAATCACAATCACATATACCCGGAGGTACTCATGCCATACGCATTCCAGCCTCAGACCTGCAGTTTCATGCTGTACGGCCCATTCAACCAAATCATCAACGATCAACTTCAAAATCTACCATTCGAACCCATCAACGGTGTACTACTAAAATTTCAGTACTGTATCGATGAATACAACCAATCAGTGACCGTGGAGATTGATCCACTGGGCAGCATAGCCAAAGTATCAGTGACCGAAGCTGAAACCATTTCTATGCTGTTCGATTTCACCAACGATGAGTTCATCCATTACGGTGAATCTCTGGAACTAATTTGCGGCCATCCATTATTTCACATGCTGCAAAAAACCTTCCCGGCCCACTATCAAGCTGGCCATTACATCGTCACCGTAACCGCTCTCTGAGCCTATCCCCGTAAGCACCAGTCTTTCTGGCCTCTCTAGGTCATCAAACCCTTTTGTTCAACAGCCTTACACACAGGAAAACCATACCCATGATCACTTTCAAATACCCTTCTGACATAACCAAACTGCCCCGTAACGATCCCGCCTACCTGCTAGTTCGCGAATATCTTTTACGACTCATGGTAACTGCTGATGATTCCTGCCAGTGCTGGTGCCCAGAATCTCAGGGTTTCATCGTACAGCTAGAGGAATCAGATACATCTCGCAACCTGATGCCGGTCTGGCAAGATCAATTCAAGGATATTCCCTTCGAGAGTGTCCACTATCAGGATGGCTTTTACATTGCCGTGGTGATTCTAAATAACAACTTCGGTTTGATCTGGCTGGTGGAAGATGCACCATGGATAGACGGACCCATTCGTGACGTTCTAAAAAGAAACATGGACACGTAAAACGAGGGAAAACAAGGAGCTTATATAAGAAAGGTACCAAAGTAATACATTCATCTATCTACCCTGGAAAACCATCCCATGACAACCAGAAAGACCACTATCAAAAAGCCTCTGAAAAAAGCCACAACCAAAAACCCACAAAGTAAATCCGAACCGGATATGCAAGTATTGGCAGTCTGCACAACGAAATCAGTATCAGGTTCATCAACCCTGAAGTACCAGATCAGCATTGATACAAAGTCAGATATTCATATCAGGGTGATCAGCAGCTCCGGTACTGGTTTCGTGAATCCCTCTTACTATCCACTGAATGACATTCTGAACATTCTGGTATCTCACCCAGCTGACGCACCTTTCAGTTCATCTTTACTGGCCAACGGTCTCGAACTGGAGGGGCGCTCCAATAATAACGCCGCATTCATCACAGCAGTATTGCTTCAGGAAAAAATACTGGTGCCATTCGGCGGGCAGGACAAATTCAAATGGAAATACAACTCAGCTGATGAGCTTCTGGATCACATCGAGAAACTGAAAGCAAAGAAACCAACCAATAAAAGTGCCTGAGTAGATTCAGGGACAAACAATCTCCTGCTCCACCTTCTGTCATCATCCGTAACTCGCTGTAACCCAACAGCTTTCTCAATACCACCTTCTTGGTAATTCCTGATCCCGGCAAATTCCCGGAGCAGTTACTCACTTTCTCACCATTTTCACTCACCTAGAGGTCAACTTTTTGATCACTTTCTCACTGGTCTTGGTGGCTGTGCTTTGCATTTTCTATAGCCCCGCCAAGGTGATGGCCGCAATCGCCATCCTTCTATTAGTCATGAATCGACCGCTGGAATCCATTTCGGCACTGATTCTTTTTTCAATCCTTTATTACTTTTACAAATCGAGGTTCTAAATATCATGTATACACAAGAACAATACATTCAAGAAGCAATTCAATTAGTTTCAGCATGGCCTGAAGTTCCAGACGAGGAGTTCGCTGAAATGGTCACACAACAAGCAGTACTCATGTCTGGCTGCTGCGAACAGTTCTATTCTGGCAATGAGCCTGAATCCCCATCAATCTCACATCGGTAACAATTCCTCTGGTCTTTAGCCCTGTTCTATCAGGGCAGGCACAGAGACCGTTACATCTAACAAAATCACAAATAGGAAACCACCATGATTACTTTGTATTTCATATCAGCCATACTCATGAGCGCTGTAATTTTTCTTTTCGGACAATATTCTGTGTTCGTGTCACTTTTCATCAAGGCCACAATAATAGTAGCAATAGTACTATCTGGTTTTACTCTATATTGTCTCTACCGGAAGTATATGAAGGGAAAACCATGCGTTCGCAGACTCACAGCTCACCACAGAGACTAGCAGGACAAAAATCTGAGTGGCAGCGGGAAACTGGAAAACTGGCTGGATGAAATTCTGGAGTGCCATGCCTAGCATCAATTTCTGGCAGAATTTCAGTTTTTCACTACCCCCAGCACCAGCGACTGATGGCTGAAAAACTGAACAGTAAAATCAGCAACCACCTGATAAATTTTTGGCATGGTTAGTTATTGATTTTATTAGCCGATACAAAGCATACAAAATATTTTCCTATACAAACCGCTAAACAAAGGACTCCAATTCATTATCAGTTTTATATGACTTTCCATAGGATATTGAATCTATAACACTTGAATAGGGTCAAAGTGACTCTTCCTATTTGCACCACATAAACAAGCTAATTTCTGACATCCTACTTATCGATCATAACTCTTGTAAAAATATTTTTTCCTTTTAATAATCAATAGCTTGAATAGCATATACCGCTCGTCTATTTTATAAATTTATTCCCTGCAACGGGATTGATTTTAATAAACAAAGCTCCTATAACATCGCACTCCCTATTCATATTTACGAGGAATAAATGACGATGGCAGAAATTTCAAATTGCAATAATGACCAACCTGTTACTAAGCATCAAGTAATCACTCAAACAAATCGATCTTATGGTATTGATTCAATAAACTCGGATACCAACAACTTATCGGCAGCTATGACCTGGTATGGATTCGGATTAAATATTGCTCCTATCTCTCCAGGAACAAAAAAGACAGCTAGAAGGTGGGACTCCTGGCTGGAAAACTTTTCAATGGAAACAGTAGTCAATCACTGGAAAAAGAATCCTGATCACGAGGTGGGTTTCATTGTCGGTGACGACATTATCGTTTTCGATGCTGACTCACCAGAATCAATCGCTCGACTGTACGAAATTGAGAAAGCTCTGGATGTACACCCTTCCTTAACTATCAAAACAGAAAAAGGTGAACACCATTATTTCAAACGTGACGAAGACTCAGTAGCCAAAAGCGATTCGCACAGCACTGAGCAACACCCGGAACGTATTGATGTAAAAACAGGAAGAGCACTCATTGTGTTACCGCCCAGTGGTGGAAAAGAGGTATGGATCAATGAGGCTGATCACTGTAGAGAACTAGCAGTAGCACCACAGGCGTTTATCGATGCTGTAGCCCGCAACAATGGAAGGGATAAACCCCAAAAGCCGAAACTCAAACCACCAGCACCGGCTATCAAACCAGAAGACATGGATCAACAGCATCGCCAGTTGGATGCCTTGCTGACACATATAGGTCCAGATTGTGGGTACGAGGACTGGTTGCATGCTTTGATGGCAGTTCATTACGAAACTGGCGGGGCAGAAGAAGGATTAGCCATTGTCGATGACTGGAGCAGTCAGGGTAAAAAATACCCAGGGTCTGCCGAAATTGAAGCGAAATGGCGATCTTTTGATCAATATGATGGAACATCAATCACGGTCGCTACACTCCACAAAATGGTAGAGGACAATGGTTATAACTGGATAGATATCCTGAGCAAACTCGGCCCACAGTTCAAAAAATGCAAGTTCGTGGTCATACATCCAGACGGTATCGAGAAAAACGACCTGAAAAGTGTATCAGCCAATGCACTGGAAACATTCTCATTGACCGGAAAAAGCCCTGAACTTGAAGCCCAGTCACTGGCTGAAGTACATGTGCTTGACGGCATTGCTTTACTGGGTCAATGGACCACTTTGTTCTCAAAGCCGAATGTTGGTAAAACCGTGTTTGCACTCTATTTTTTGATTGATGCTATACAGCAGGGACGAATACTCGCAAAAGACGTTTTCTATCTCGATCTGGATGACAACCATGCAGGGCTGACAACAAAGACCAAGATCGCAGAAGAAGTCGGATTTCACATAATCTGTGATGGGTATGAAGGATTCAAGGTATCAAACTTCATCCATCTGATTGAGGAGCTAATTAGCAAGGATCAAGTGCACGGTATTATTCTCGTACTGGATACCCTGAAGAAATTCACCAGTTTGATGGATAAAAGTGCCATATCAAGGTGGAATCAGATTATGCGCCGATTTGTGGTGAAGGGCGGAACAATCATTGCGCTAGCTCACACCAACAAAAAATCAGGCAGTGACGGTAAACCCATTCCCGCTGGGGTCAGTGATCTGGTTGATGACGTAGACTGCGCATACACAATAGACGTTGTTGAAATTGATCAGGCTACACAGGCTAAAACTATCGTGTTTGAAAACATCAAACGACGTGGAAATGTGGTCAATTCAGCCGCATACAGCTACTCGGTCGAAGACGGACTCAGCTATGAGCAACTACTGGCTTCTGTCCAACTCGTCGATCAGTCCCAACTCGAACAGGCCGAACAGGCAGAGTCCATCAAAACTGTCGCTGAGATCATAGATGCAATCATGACCAGCATCGTTGAAGGTGTCACAACCAAAATGGCTATCAGGGATTCCGCCAGTGAACGCACCAGCGTCAGCAAACGCAGGGTACTTGAAGTTATTGAAACATACACCGGCAGTGACACCGATCATCACCGCTGGAATTACTCCGTCCAAAATCACGGGCGGCATGTGTACCACCTGCTGAACTGATCATTCTGATTATCTGTGGATCTGCACCAACTGAAATACTGCAGGTTCACAGGTTTTTAGTTTCCAGAATTCCACATTCATACAAATTACACAGGAGCATCAATATGCCTACAGTAAATCTAGATTCAAAATTTATTAAAAACAGCCTTGCTAGTTTGCCAGGAAAGAGCAGGACTGAATTTTGCTCGAAGGAAATCCCAGGATTTTTCGTTGAAGTATCTGCAAAATCCCCTGGCAAAGGCACCTACCGCCTACGCCACACAGTCAACGGTAAAAACCAGTACATTTCACTAGGTCATACCTATGACACAGATTTGAAGGTCGCAAAACAGAAAGCACGTGAATTGAAAGCCCAGTACGCCCTGAATAAAAACCCCTACCAGGAAATTCAGGATAAAATGGCCGTGCCAACCTGGAGTTCATTTTTCATTGCCCCATATATGCCTTTCGTTAGACCTAGAAAACGGACAGCCAACAAAGATGAAACCATGTACCGGCTCAGAGTGAAAAAAGCTTTCGGTGATAAACGTCTAAATCAAATCACGCGTCAGGAAATAGAATCATTTCACGCAGGTTTATTGAACGAAGGATTATCACCCGCCACAGCTGACAGGTATCTATCTCATGTCAAAGCTGTACTGAACTATGCAGTAAGATTAGGAGTTATACCAAACAGCGTTGCAAAGGGCATCCCCCTTTTCAATGTCGACAATCAGGTGGAAAACTACATGGACAACAAACAACTAATGCAACTCACACAGTCACTTCACGATGATGACAACACTGTAGTTGTCGATCTGGTTTATTTCCTACTCAATACCGGTGCCCGCTTGATGGAAGCACAGACAATGAAGTGGGAACACGTCGATATAGCAAACAGGGTCTGGACAGTGCCAGCGACCAATTCAAAGTCGAAGAAAGTTCGTTCGATTCCACTGAATGATATGGCAATTGAAGTATTGGAGCGCAATCGTAGCGACAATGAGTATGTATTCGTGAATAGCCGAACCGGAACCGCATACAATAATATTCATAAATCCTGGAACCGAATCCGTAACAGGGCTGGTTTGCCTCACCTGCGTCTTCATGACCTACGCCACAATTATGCCAGCTACCTAGTCAACAATGGTCGCTCACTATATGAGGTGCAGACAATATTAGGGCACTCATCGCCGATCATGACCCAGCGATACAGCAGGCTCAATTCTGCCGTGTTACAGGAGGCTTCGAATAGTGCTTCTAACGTCATCAGGGAGGCTATGAGGGCCGCATCTGGAGAAAACTAAATGCTTTACTGCAATGGCATGGATGCCATTTCCAGTTAAAATACTCTGTAATTAGATATTTTTCGAAACAACCTCTTTAGACGAAATTTTGACATTACCATGACTAAAAAATTCATGCTAAATTCCTTCAATGAAGCAGAACGCCAAGCTCAGGAACAAGGAAAATGGGTAGTAGCTACCGTGGAACCCAGAATGAGCTGGCCTACTAAACAGCAAATAGTTGAGTTCGATGGTAAAGATTTCGTTTTATTTCCTCAACCACCAGAAGCAGACTTACGGTCGGCGATAGCGATTCGTGCCGATCGATACCGACTTAGTATGGAAGAAGCACGGCGCGAGATCATGCGCTTTTGCAGTGCTCTCACATGGTCTCAGGGAAGCGGTTTATCAATTGTAACTTGGGGCGGTGGAAATTTGCCAAGGCCAGTGGGTGTCCAAAGGGGAAGAGTAGTTACTAATTTTCTTGAAACTACACATTTGCCGGTCACCAAAACTGACGAAGAACGAGCAGCCATAGCCTTATATCGTGAAGGGGTCTCTCTAGACAATCCCTTTTATGCATTTCTAAGCTTGTACAAGGTTATTAGCGTCCTGTTGCCAAAGGGGAAAGACCGAGGATCTTGGGTTACTAGCGCTTTAAATCGGCTGGATAATCATCTTGCGAAAGAACGGTGTGATGCAATTATGGGAGACGGTTCAGATGTGGGACTCTACCTCTTTGAGGAGGGACGTAATGCAGTAGCGCACGCTGAAAAACACCCTTTTGTCAATCCAGATGAGGTTGATGACCATTTTCGCCTTACTCAAGACCTTCCACTGCTTCGCAATCTTGCCGAATTGGCAATTGAAGAGAATTCAAGCCTTAAAAGATCCCATACTCTCTGGAGTGAGCATCTTTATGAACTTGCTGGATTTCGGAAATTATTTCCAGCTCAAATTCTACAAATGCTCGAACGATCCGAACCAATTCCGGAAGGGACTACTGTAGATTTACCTGAACGATATATAGTTTTAGCTCGCCGTGGGCCCGAATCTTATTCCTTTGAAGATATGATCCCTGAAATAGGTGGTCAAATAGAGGGCGGTCTAGTATTTGATCTGGTTACCCCAGATGATGCAGTTAGAATCAGAACGGTCCTTTCATTCGCAGATGAAAGATTGATATTTGACGCTCTCAGTGGAATTGGATTCACGCCCAATCGAAATGATCTCAATTATGTCCAGCACGAGATTAACTCTCTTAATTTTTCTCGCTGCATACTCAGTAATGGTCATCTCGAAATATGGGACCAAGAAGGAGAAATAATGCTTGGTCGATCAGAAACATGTATTCCTGTAAATTGCTTTGTGGATGACGGGTATTATGAGTCTGAACTGTCAGCCCTAGAGATAATACAAGACTCGTTAGATAGTCATGGCTCGGAATGATTCTAGAGAATCATGCCCTTATATCGAACTGAATTATTACCAATTTTTCATCTGGGGTTCATTCAGATTTCAGTTCCCAGTTTTTCAGCTGTTCACCCAGAAAGTCAGTTTTTCTGGCCCGGCACCTCAGCACCCGACTCAGGCAGCTCCAATTGCAAACTCGGCACTTCTGCACTCACATTGCCCTCCTCTGGAGCTGTTTCGATCCCGGCATTCCTGTGCTCATGCCCCGCCCTCCCGCAGCACTGACTGGGACTCCAGAGCAACTTCACTGAACACCATTTTGTGCGATTCACTTTCGGGCTTTCTTCGGATATTTCGGGACTTCTATGTGATGAAAATCGTTACAGAAAGTAGTTCTCTGCTATAGCATGGGGGAATTTCGGTACTGTTTTCGGAAAATTATTCTAGATGTATTTCGGGGATACTTCGGGATTTTGACGGTGCAGAAAATACAGTAGAGGAAATTTGTTACGAATCTTGAACTTAGCGTAAGTCTTTGATTTTGTTTGGTGTTTTTTCAGTCCTCTGCTCTACCGACTGAGCTACCTGGGCATAACCGTCTGATCTGAACGATCAGTTTTGGAAGACGCGTATTAAATAGATTTGCGGGGCTCTAGTCAAGTCTCAATTGACCACAGCCCCAAATAGTTTCACTAAGGCTTACAAATTACCTTCTGCATTAGCTTGCATGATCCTGGAAAATCAGTTAGATCATGAAAGGCCACACAAGATCTTGATGCATCTGGTAAATTCAAAAATACCCCCTCCACCTAATCAGCTGATAACAGTATTTTTGGTTTCTCCGCACATCCTACACTGCTCCTGCATTGCTCTACCTACGGCCCTCCATGGGCAAGACCATTCACATCTATCTCTTACACACCTTTTCCACGCCCAACTGATTTTTCCAGGATGATTAGTATCTTCAATTGAAACATGCTTTAAATTGCTGCAAATAATATGCTTAATTATTACCGGTATATTACTTCAGCACCCAAGATTGGTAGAGTTAACTCAAGTTACCAGATCCTTCCCGAAGGTATCTGCCAAAATTTAACTAACTGCTTGAAAAAATGACCAAAAACATTAGTTCCCGCCATACTCGCGATAAGGCATTACGCATTAACCTGGATACCAACAAGTATGGTTCCATCGCTGAAATTGGTGCCGGTCAGGAAGTTGCACGGCAATTTTTTAAAGCCGGAGCAGCCGCAGGTACTATTGCCAAGACGATATCTGCTTATGATATGAAATTCTCTGATGCTATTTACGGTGTTCAGGAAGATCGGCGTTATGTCAGTAATTCTCGTGTCAAAGCCATGCTTGATAAGGAACTCAATCTGGTTATCGACCGGGTTAGTACAATTCGTTCCAGTACCTCCTGTTATTTTTCCTATGCCGCAACAGTAGCTGCAAAAAGCTTTAAAGGCGACAACGAATGCCATGCATGGTGCGGTATACGTCTACAGATGTATCCCGGAGCCCCACCCTCAGAGATCATTGCCCATGTTCGTATGCTTGATGATGATGCTGACAGGCAGCAAAGTGTATTGGGTATATTTGGCGTGAATTTAATTTACGCAGCCTATTATTATTCTGATAACCCCAAAACCATTATCGATTCACTGAGCGATAACCTGGAACAGGGACGTATAGAAATTGACTCTATAGAGTTTACCGGCCCTTCTTTTGAAGATATTGATACCCGTGTCCTCAACCTACACCTGATTCGCAGTTGGAAAACACGTGCCATCATGTTTAAACCCGACGGTAATGTCATTATACCTGCAGAAATGTTGTACAAAAAAAATGTATTAACTATTCGCGGCACATTCCGGCCAATAACCCTGTTAAACGAAGATATGATTAACCAGGGCATGAAATTTTTTACCCAAATGGAAGGCGTAACCAGGGAAAATAGCATTGCGCTGGCAGAAATTTCATTAAATGACATGCAAGGTAATGATTTGAAGGTATCCGAAGAAGATTTAATCGAGCGAGTTAGTGTACTAAATTCGCTAGGTTATACCGTGATGATTTCTGACTATACTCGCTACTTCTCTCTACGCGCCTATTTCAGGCAATTTACCAAACTTCAAATTGGTATTGTTCTTGGAATTGTCAATATTCATGCCATTTTCGATTTGGAACGATACCACGGGATTGAGGGTGGTATTCTGGAGGCTTTCGGTAAATTATTCCCTGACAATACTCGATTACTGGTTTATCCCCAAATTGACCAGGACGGTCAACTACAGGATTATACCAATATCCGACTATCAGAAAACCTACGCTACCTGTACCAGCATTTAATTGAAAACAACCTTGTCTTCGGTATCGAATGCAGTAACCCTGACTTATTTAAAATTTTCTCTCAGGATATATTAAAACAGCTACAGGGTGGCCGGGGTGAATGGGAGAAAAGCCTACCGAGTGGTGCATCAGAAGAGATTATCTCACGTCACCTTTTTGGGTTTCGGGAATAGACTTTTTAACAAATTGAAATTTTCCTTCGATATCGTTAAATATGCCATTACCCATATTATGGCTATTCACTTCAATCGAAGAAAAGTTTGACTCATAATGACTACCCCTCGCTACGACAAGCTTAGTTCGATAGACTCCAGAGCCGGCATTTATTTGTTTTTCTTATAAATCGCCTTCTGCTCCAGCACTGATAATGGAGTAGATATTGTTTCTAACCGTCATTCCAAGCCCTTGAAGTACTTTTGGTAATGACGCATCGCCCATTGTGCTGTCCATGTTTAATGTAATCAGCCAGGCCTGGCCTGCATCGTCTAATACTAGTGAAATTCGGCATGGAAGGTAACCGGCAAAGGCCATGCTGTGTTTAACCATTTTGGCAGCGATATTGGCATCACAAAACTGGAAGATTTCCATTCTGTTTGATTCACCACCATTGGCTTTTACCTGTTCAGAAAGAGGCAGATGCCCAACTAGCTTGAAGTTCAGGAAATTAGCTCTTAGCTTCATGGATTCGATGGCATCATCGGCAGACACATCTTCAGCCACCTTACATTTGATCATATTCATCACATCATCTTTGCATTGCTCAGAAAGCTCAAACATTTCCTCAGCCTGAGCATTCAGGCTAAAACCCAGTAAAAACAGACTAGCTAACAGTATTTTCTTCATAAAACCTCTTTTATAATTCGTTTAATTTATGGTTAACGTAGATCATTATCGACTAATTTAGTCACCTTTCAAAATTTATTACAATTTCCACACTGTATTCAGTTAATCTATAGCGCAATATTTTCAGGATTATTTTCCATGTCAGACAATTACCAACTCGTAAAAACTCGCCTGCAAACTCCACTGGATAATGGCGATACCGTTTGTAATCTTTGCCTGTGGCGTTGTCGTTTACGGCATGGTCAACGTGGTTTTTGTCAGGCCCATGTGAATCGTAATGGTGTGCTTTATAACCTGTCCTATGGAATTATTTCAGCGGTCGATGTAGAAGCTATAGAAAATAAACCGGTTTATCACTATCGCCCCGGTACTAAAGTCATATCGATTGGAAGTTACGGTTGTAATTTCCGCTGCAAAGGCTGCCATAACCTGGATATTTCCTGGGGAGTTGAAGCCCTGGATAAACTGGCCCGTGGCGAGTCAACCGATGCCTGGGTAAAACCCGAAGACATTATTGAGATGGCGAAAAAGCACGGTGTCGATGGTATTGCTTTTACCTATTCCGAACCTGCAGTCTGGCTGGAATACGTAATTGATGTGGGTAAGCTGGCTAAAGAGGCTGGGCTGTATACTGTGTATGTTTCCAATAGTTACGTTACCGATGAAGCACTGGAAGAGGTAGCACCCCATATTGATGTACTTTGTTCGGATGTTAAAAGCCTGTCGAATGAGTTTTATAAAGATGTTTGCCCGACCAGTACTGTTGACCAGGTGCTGGCTTCAATTAAAAAAGCTCATGAGCTAGGTATTCATGTAGAAACACGTACCAATATTATTCCCGGAAAAAATGATGACCCAGCCGAGCTCAAACACATAGCTGAATGGATTCGTGACAATTTGGGTGAAAATAGCCCGTGGCACGTGACTAAATTTTTTCCTGCATATCAATTATCGCATGTTCCAGAAACGCCTCATGAAATTATCAACACTGCAGCCGAACAGGGTAAAGCTGTCGGGCTAAAACATGTTTATGCACATACCGATATCAGCTGTGATTGTGCTGATGAAAATGCAACGGTGGATGACTGGCTTGGCAAATCAGCTGATGCAGTTAAGGAAATGAACAAGTGTTCCGCCAGTTGTTGTGGTTCCGAGGGCATACTGATTAAGAAGTTTGAGAAAGAGGCCGGATTAATAAAGTAGCATCCTTTCTGATGGTGCGCACGGCGCACCCTACTGTAAAATTATGATATATTCTCTGGAGTAGAGTGCGCCATGCGCACCAGTCTACTAATAACTTTAGTGACTACAGAGATCATGTCTGATAATCCGCTAACCACTTCAAACAATGTGAATTCGTCACTGGTGCGTCAGTCCAGATTTTTTTCATCATTGCCCGCCAAATTACAAGCTGATATGGCACAGCAGTTCAAGCTGGAAGAATGGAAAAAAGGCAGCTTAATTAATCCCGCTTTACTGTTAAAACGTTTTTATACTTTACTGGATGGTCAAATTGAAATGACCCGCTCCAATCCGGATACTGGCAGGGAAGTCACTCTGGATGTTATCTACCCGGGTGATAGCTTTGACGTGGTTACGCTACTGGACAAAAAACCTCACAACATGCTGATTTCTCCTCTCACCGATTTAAAGCTCATGTCGATCCCAATTGAGATTATGCGCAAGTGGTTATGGACTTACCCGGAACTCAACGAACAGTTTTTACCCTACCTTGCTGCTAAAATGCGTGACCAGGAGAACTTGTCAACCAGCTTTGCTTTACACGATGTCTCTACCCGATTGAGTCGAATCATTCTGAAACATATCAACAAAGTAAATTCATACACAGGTAATCAGCAGGATGAACATCAATATCATTTGATTAATGGATTGTCTGATGAAGCGCTTGCACGTATGGCCGGATCGGTCAGGCAGGTTATCAACAAGCAATTACAACACTGGAAAGCTGAAAAGATTCTGGATAAAAAACGTAAGCAATTATTAATCACCGACCTGGCAGCTTTATATAAAGAAGCTCATTTTACCGAATCTAAATTGTAAACTAATTGATCCCTGCATAAGGAAATATTCCTATGATGGCTGGCTAATTTTTATACAACCCCAAGACGATCTCGAGCTTTGCAAGCACCAGAACACTTCTGTAATTTCCGGTACAGGGACTTTTCTTTTTCTGATAAACGTTTTGGCATCATGATTTGTAATGTCAGATAAAAATCACCATTAGGTTTACTCGGTATACCCCGACCCTTCAGTCGCATTCGTTTACCACTGGATGATCCTGCAGGAATTCTAAGGTCTACTTTACCCGCTGGTGTCGGTACTTTGATCTTTCCACCAAGAGCAGCTTCCCAGGCACTGATTGGTAACTCAAGAAATACATCCCGACCCTTTACCTTATACAGCGAGTGAGGATTAAATCCAATTTCCAGATACAGGTCTCCAGCCTTTCCTCTACCCAAACCAGGGCTACCCTGACCCTGCAATCGAATCTTTTGCCCCTCTTTGACCCCTTTAGGGATTTTGACATGTAATGTGCGAGGTTTAGCATGAGGGCGTCCATCACTGTCCATTTCAGTAGATTGTAAGACAAGCCCTCGAGTTGCTCCTTTATAAGCATCTTCCAGATCGATAAAAACATGAGCATGACTATCCTGTCCCTGAACATGTCCCCTGCTTTCAAATTCCCCTGGAGAAGACCCCATCGAACTATATTGTACTCCCGCTCCATGCTGGCCAAATAGGCTCTCAAAAAAATCACTGAAGCCAGCATGGTCAGTATTAGCAGAATACCCTGAATGAAATTCAAAACCCGCATCCCAGTCTGGAGGCGGTTGATATTCACCTTGTCCTGTTTTCCAGTTCAAACCAAGCTGATCATAAGCACTTCTTTTTTCAGGGTCTTTCAAAACCTCATAAGCTTCACCGACTTCCTTAAAGTGTTCTTCAGCGTCACTCTCTTTACTTAAATCAGGGTGATACTTACGCGCTAACTTCCGATAAGCCTTTTTAATTTCACTTTGCGATGCCTTTTTATCAACACCGAGTATCTGGTAATAATCTTTATAATCCACGTCACTACCCACCATGCAATGGTATTAAAAGTATCATAACTAACCACTATTAATTCACATGAATCTGACGCCGACGTTGTTCCGGCTTTTTATCAAGCGACAGCCTTAGAACGCCATTTTTATAACTGGCATTTGCAGATTCAGCATCAACCTCATAATTCAGCGGGATAGACCGGGTAAAGTGACCATAGGCACGTTCCAGTAAATGATAACTACCTTTTGTTTCCTCACGTTCAAAACGTTTTTCACCACTAATCATCACCACGTTATCTACCACACTGACATCGAAATCATCAGCTGTTAATCCTGGCACTTCGAGTCGAATCACAACTTTTTCTGCATCATCAAAAACTTCACCACTCATCAAACCCCAACGAGGACTTTTGAGAGGTGTTTTATCTAATTCACTCTCTTTACTACTAAAATGGGTCAAAGCACTTCCAGCACGATCAATCAACTGATCCCATCCGTGACTCACAGACTCCCAACTTCGATTCAGGCTTTCACCCAAATTACTCATACTAAACATAACTCACCTCCTGACTCAGGCTATTTTGATCTCAATCTTGCGTGGCATATGCTGCTCAAGATGAGGAATATACAAGGTTAACTCTCCATTTTTTAGAGCCGCCTCTATTTTTGTACTATCCAGTTCATCACCCAGCGTAAAGCGCCTTTCAAAAACACCAGAATGTAATTCCATGTAACTTGGGGATAACTCAACGGGAGTATGCAAATTAACAGCACCTTTAATGGTCAGCACATCTTTATCCACATCAATATCCAGTGACTCTTTACTAACACCGGGCAAATCCATGTACAGGGTGACACCCTGTTTAGTTTCATGAATATCAGCTAATGGACGCAAACTCATTACTTCTGCTGCTGAGGAACCTTGCTGAACTTCAACAGGTGATTCCTGTTTATTTAAATTCATTTTCTTTTCTTCACTCATAACATTCTCTCCTATGACTATGGCCTAATGCACTGAAATCTGAATTTGACGGGGTTTAGCGTCCATCTGTTTAGCCAGGTTGATATGTAATACTCCATCACGGTAAACCGCTTCAGCAGATTCTGTATCCACCTCTTCCGGCAGGGTAATAACTCTTTTAAATTGCCCCTCATAGCGTTCCTTACGGGTAAAATCTCCTTCACTCTCTGTTGACTCAACCAGTTTTCGTTCACCAGCCACACTCAGTAGATTTTTTTCAATCACCACATCAAGCGCTTCAGCGTCCATACCGGGAACAAACAAATAAACATCGACATTCTTTTCGGTACTTCCGACATTAACCGGTGGGTAAGCAGAACGAGTTTGGTGGCGAGCAGGCCTCGCACGAGGGAAAAACCAGTCATCAAGTTCATCATCAAACATTGATAACGGAAAACGTAACATATTCGAAATCATCTCTTTTCTCCTATTCTGATTAACGTCTATCATCAGAATAATATTAATGACTTCGATACGAACAATCTGTCATTAGGGTGACAGTTTTGAGTAGATTTATTGAATTATTAATCAGTTAAGTAAAGTGAAAAATGGTGCGCATGCGCACCCTACCCATGGTTAAGTAGGAAGGTATATTATGTAGGGTGTGCCGTGCGCACCAATCAGAACAGCTGCCTAATCACCAGTAAAACTCCAGCAATACTTCTGGACTCACTAAAATCATCCCTCTGCAACAAACTGTCAATATCTGCCAGCGGATACTTGATAACTTCCAGCTTTTCCGGCTCATCACCTGTATCCAGTTTTTGTTCATACAACCCTGTCGCTAAAACCAGATCTGTTTTATGATTAAAGTACCCGGGTGATACCCTCAGTGATTGCAAAATTTTAAGATTTTCAGCTGCATAACCCGTTTCTTCAGCAAGTTCACGATTAGCAGCCTGTTCGCTTTCTTCTCCCTTTTCAACTATACCTTTGGGCAATTGCAGCTCATAGCGTTCAGTCCCTGCGGCATATTCTCTCACCAGAAGTATTTCCTGTTTTTCAGTAATGGCAGCAACCATAACGGCTTTTCCCGCATTGGCCTTGATCCGCTCAAATACAGCACGCTCTCCATTAGAAAATTCAAGATCAAGTTGTTCAATAGTAAACAACCGGGACTGCCCGATTTGTTTTATATTTTTAATTACAGGAGGTTTTTTCATGTCAGATTTCATACCATGTCAGCCATTAACTTTCTGATTTTATTTTCTGAAACTGGCACCCTGGTTTTCATTGGTTGAGCAAAACAGTTTATTCGAAACTCTTCTATCATCCAACGACATTGCTCCAACTTATCGGTATCTGCATTATCATTTTCAACCAGATTTAAATAATCATGCCACAGGCTGTTAATAACGGGTAAATTTCTGTCTGCCATGGTTGAGTCCTGCTGTAATTTTTCCAAACGCTTTAACAACGCCTGAAAATATATCGGCATGCGCGTTAAATAAGGGGTTGGTGTCTCACGGATAAAACCTTCATAAACCAGGTATTCACATTGTACCCAGCAATCATCCAGATGTGCTTTGGAAACTTTCACACTTTGCAACTGATTCCTGCTTTCACGATAATATTTCAGGATTCTGTAAACAGTTTCAGCTTTTTCATTAGTTACATTGATAAATTCAGCTTTAAACTTGTTTATCATATTTTCATACTGCGACCGGTCTTCAGGTAATCTTTTTGCTAAAAAACAATCGTCAATACTGGACATCAAAATATCTTCTATCAGATCATTTTTTGAACCCAGAGAAATATACATTAATGCTGACTGATTTATTTCAGGTAAATTTTTCTTTAAATATTTAATCGACTCCTTAAGCTTAAACATGATCAATCTTGCTATACCCGAGGAATGATAAAATTCAGCATCCAGCCTTGTTTCGAACAATTCAATGGCAACAGAATCAGTGTAATCAACAAGCGCAGGAAAGGCCGTAATTCGACTACCATTTCGAGTCAAACTAACCTGTTCAGGCAATCGATCAAAATCCCACTCTATTAAACCTTCTCGACTCACCGAGTCATCAAACTGAACCTGTTCCTCAAACTGCTGGTTAGCGACTTCTGCATACTCAGATTTAATCTCTGAAAGAGATCGTGAACTTACTTTACACACACCATTATCAGCCAGGCAATAACGCATCAAAAAATGACTATCAATATTGTCAGGCTTCCACTGATCCTGCCCAACCTTAACACCGGTCATTCTTTGCAACTGTTCTGACAACTGTGAATATAAGGGTTTACCGGCATCCAGCACTTCAAGGCAGGCACGGGTAAAGTCAGGTACAGGAATGAAATTTTTACGTAATAGTTTGGGTAAGCTTTTTATCAGCGCCTGTATTTTCTGTTCCAGCAATCCCGGTACTAAAAAATCGAAATCGGTATCTTCAAACTGATTTAAAACAGCTAATGGAATCCATACTGTCACACCGTCTGCTTCATCTGATGGATCAAAAATATAACTTAACTTTAGTGTCTGGTTTTTTATTGTCAAAGTTTCCGGGTAAGTCACCGTATCCATTTTATGCTCTGCATGTAGAACATCCTGTTCGAATAAAGTCAGTCTTTTGATTTCATCCGAATCAAGTTTTTTAACCCAGGATTCAAAACTCACTGAATCAACAATAGTTTCAGGTAAATGTTGATCATAAAAAGCATACACCTGATCATCACCAATGAGTAAGTCACGACGACGTTCCCGTTCTTCCTGCTGTTGATAAAACTCAATCAGTTTTCTGTTGGCTTTAATAAAATCTACTTTAGTTTGATAGTCACCCTCAACCAGAGCTTCACGAATAAATATTTCACGAGATTCTTTTTTATTTACACTGGCGTAATTAACTCTTCTTGCGCCTTCAATTAACAGGCCGTACAGTCGAGTATTTCTGAAGGCGGCTACTCGCCCCTGTTTTGACTGCCAATGAGGCTGATAATACTCGTATTGATGCAGGTGTTGTAAATCTGTGACAGCCCATTGGGGATTCATCCCCGAAACCACATGCGCATATAACCGGCTGGTATCTAATAGCGAAAAAGCCATGATCCATTTTGGCGTTTTCCTAGCCAGTACCGATGCAGGGAATATGGCTGTTTTACGCCCTCTGGTAGTCTGATATTCCTTATCCTGATCAAAAGCAGCAATATGACTGGGAATGCCTGACAGGATACTTCTATGAATTAAATCACTACTCGCCTCAGTGGTATTAAAAACGGCCTTTATTTCTTTCAACTGTTCTCGTATTTGTTTGTAAATATCCTGCCACTCTCTAACCCGTAACCAGGATAAATAATTTTTCTTACACCATTTTGCAAACTGGTTATTACTCAGGCTCTTTTTTTGTTGAGCAATTTCATCCCATAATTTGATCCAGCCCAGAAAATCTGATTTCTCATCCTGCCATAACTTAAATTTTTCATTCGCTGCCTGTCGGTGCTCCGGAGACTGATCACGTGGATCCTGCACCGATAATACCGATACGATTATTAATATTTCGGTTAGACAGGCATTATCCCTTGCGCTGATTAACATTCTTGCCAGACGAGGATCAACCGGAAAACGGCTAATCAATTTACCTAATCGGGTCACCTGATCATTAGCCTTAACTGCCTGTAATTCATCCAGCAAACGATAGCCATCACTGATCAGACGTGAGTCGGGTGGCTCTACAAAATCAAAATCACTTATATGCCCAACCTTCAAGCTATCCATCTGTAAAATAACGGATGCCAGATTGGTGCGTAAAATTTCCGGCTCGGTAAATTCAGGGCGGTTATTAAAATCATCCTCATCATACAATCGGATACAGATACCCGGAGCCACACGACCACAGCGACCTGATCGTTGATTAGCCGATGCCTGAGAGATCTTTTCAATCGGTAATCGTTGAACTTTGGCACGCCAGGAATAACGAGAAATTCGTGCAAGGCCAGTATCTATAACATATCGAATACCGGGTACGGTCAGTGAAGTTTCCGCCACATTAGTCGATAGAATTATTTTACGCTGTCGACTCTTCTTAAAAATTTTCTGCTGCTGTTCATTGGTTAAACGCGCATAAAGCGGCAACACTTCGTATTGATGAAAACGTTTGGATATTTTATCTGCTGCTTCACGTATTTGCCTTTCCCCGGAAAAAAAGATCAAGGTATCTTCAGGACTGATTTTAAACAACTCCTGCAGCGCATCCATCACCGCTTCACTTCTATCTCTGTCTTTCTGGTCTTCATCTAAAATCGGGCGATAACGCATTTCCACAGGATAAGTTCGACCCGAAACCATCACCATCGGTGCATCTGAGAAATATCTTGAGAAGCGCTCAGGGTCTATGGTTGCCGAGGTAATAATCAATTTCAGATCTGGCCGTCGGGGTAACAGTGTTTTTACAAACCCTAATATCAGGTCAATATTTAAACTACGCTCATGCGCTTCATCGATAATGATAGTTTGATATTCGTTCAACCAGCGATCATTTTGAATTTCTGCGAGTAGAATTCCATCGGTCATTAACTTGACGTAACTATCAGGGCTGGTGGTATCGGTAAAACGAACCTTATAACCAACCGCTTCCCCTGGTCGGGTATTTAACTCCTCAGCAATACGACTAGTTACAGAACGAGCTGCCAATCGACGAGGCTGGGTATGACCAATTTTGCCTTTATCAGCCAGGCCCAGATCAATACAAATTTGGGGTAACTGGGTGGTTTTGCCCGACCCGGTTTCACCACAAACTATCACCACCTGGTTTTCAGCAATAACCTTTTTAAGCTCGTCACGTTTTTCGTAAAAAGGAAGCTCCTGGTTTAATGAAATAGAAGGCCTATTTTGCTGTCGTTGGGTCACTCTTTGAGTAGATTTTTCAATGGCCGCCTGTAGCTGCTGAGTCACATCAGGTTGTTTTTTATGTTGAACCTGTCGCAATAGCCTTAACAACCGGATACGATCCGCAATAGCACAATGCTCAAATATCTGCTGATGGAAATTACTGGAATTCATTAAACTGAGATTTTGTTATTTCATTAAAACGGGTTACGTGGCAGAAGTGGTACATGGAGGTACCGTTTACGGAGCAAAGGATGTAATCTACACATTCGGTAAATCCATATAAAGTTAGCTTCATTGAATCAATCATCCAGATCATTCGACTACTCTCTTAGAGTTTCAGCACGAGCGCGCCACGTTCGACTTGCTGTTAAACCGTTTCAGGGACTTGAAGTTGTTATCCCCAAAAGATTCCCGAAAAAGAAAATCCCACACATTCTACAGCAACATGAAGCCTGGATAACCAGACAACTGGAAAAACATCAGCACAGTTTGCAGGAAACTACTTTACCTGACTCAATTTTTATCACTCTTACTGATGAACATTACACTATTCAATACAAAAGCAGCGGTCAACCTCAGTTAATTCAACAGGATTACTTACTGATTCTGTCATGCCTTAACGATGAGCAGGGCATCCAGTTGCTGCGTAACTGGATAAGAAATAAAGCCTGGGAGGTTTTATCTCCAAAACTTGAGCAGCTTGCCAGTGAGCTGGGGTTCACATTCAGCAAAACATCTATCCGCAGTCAGAAAAGTCGCTGGGGAAGCTGTTCTAGCTCTGGCACTATCAGTCTGAATGACCAGTTATTATTCATGCCAGCAGAAACGGTTCGATATCTTATGGTTCATGAGTTATGCCACACTCGACACATGAATCACTCACCACACTTCTGGCATCTTGTTGAAAGCCACTGTGCCAACTTTAAGCAACTGGATAAAGGTCTATCTAAAGGCAGGACGCATGTACCTGACTGGTTTAGTCGCAGCCTGTTTTGTTAAGCTGCTCAATTTAAAGTCATTCCGTGCGAAGCATGCTTTACTTAATATTTGTAGGCTGCGCCAAGCGCACCATGGATTTTTGAACCAACGTCAATGGTGCGCACGGCGCACCCTACTTGCGATCTGGCGGTAAAATATCTCAGTAAAACTGCTATAATCCCTAAAAAATGGAACTTAAGAAATAGTGTCTGAAAATATCTACCCATCTTCTTCAGCTCAGGAAATATCTCATAACAAAGCCTTTATCCTCTTAGGCTTTACACTTGTTCTTTGCCTGCTAGCAGCAGGACTAAATTTACACTATCAATCAATATGGTCTTCAAACCTGATCGGAATAGAGATTGAAATAAAAAAAGACAGGTTATTTATATTCAATCTACTGGATAACGGCCCAGCCCTTAAAGCAGGTGTCCAACAAAATTCCTATATAGTTTCCATCAATAATGTATCTATACGCAATTTCCAACAACTTAATGAAATTCTATTGGAGAGCGAAACTGAAATTACTCTTGAATTGAGTAAAGATAAAATAAATTCAAGCTACATTCTGCAAAAAGGTATGCCTCCGGATTTTAGTGATATTTTTATAACGACTCTAATTTGTACTTTATTTCTATTACTCGCTTTCATTTCCATTCCTTCCAAAGGCAACCGAAATAGCACTCGAAACTTACTGCTTATCCTGTTATTTCTATTTCTGGGACTAGAATATATTCTATTACCACTAAGAAGCTTTCAATACATTACGACCGGGGTTTCTCAATGGGCTGTTATCTCAGGCATCATATTGACAGGTATTGTGGGTGGCCTCACCTTCGCTCTGGAATTGCATATACTGTGCATTACCCCAAAGCCACACCCCTGGTTCATTAAACATAAAAAAACCATACTGACTTCATTCTATTCAGTTTCCTGTTTCTTCATTATTGTTCTTAATAACACCTACCTGGACTATTACACCGAAGGGCTAGCCGGTTCATTATTTTCATATATGACCTGGAGCATGATTAACATCATCTGGGTAAGCCTGATTTTGACTATACTTTTTATTCAGTTTTTTAGCACAAAATCCTCACGAGGGAAAAATCAACTGATCATTCTGTTTATTGCCATTTTGCCATTTGTCATATCAATAGCATTTCTGGAATGGAACTTCCTGACAGAATCCCCTGACCAAAACTGGCTACCAACTTTTGAAATATTTTCTCATTTCAGCTTTTTAATCGGATTTTTAATCTCTATCAAACGATATGATCTAGCCGATATTGGTCAGGATATTCAGAGACCATTTGTATTTATGGTTGTATCTGCATTAATTATTTTTTACCTGCTAAACAACCTTTATGAATATTTCTTAAATACTGAATTTACTGATCAAAGCAACTTTCTCTACTTTGGAATGAGTAGTTTAGTGATCGGTATGTTGTGGTTGCCACTTTCCCGATTACTACAAAACTGGGCGTCCAATCCCTGGAATCATGATTCAGAGTACTCCAACCCAATTCTTCACAATATTCTTGATGGCGTCATGGCTTATAGCCATAACCATAGAGTTGCCGAAAACTTACCCCGATTACTAAATTCATCCTTACACTCAAACTGGTCAGCCGTGTTACTTACGGAAAACAATGAAAAGCCTTATTTTCAATTCAAACAACAAACAGGCCTTCAATTGCCCAAAGATCAGCTTGAAGCAGAAATGATTAACTTATTTTATGAACAAAAAAGTTATACCCAGAACAGTCCTCAATCTACTGAATCCAAAACTCTTTTTGAACTAGGAGCAACACATGCTTTCCCACTCATTTATCACGATGAGTTTTTAGGCAACTTAGTGTTGTCTCAGGCTCCGGAACATGACTATATCACCAACAAATCATTGAATATTTTTTCTAAACAACTGGCAGAAATAATCTACAGCAATAAAATGAGAACACTTGCAACAACGGATGGCTTAACCAGATTATTTCGACGTGAAGCTATCATAGAAAAACTCCACAGTGAATTTATTCGCTACCAGAGAACCGGTGAAGAAATCTCAATTTGCCTGATAGATATTGATCATTTTAAACAGGTCAATGATACCTATGGCCATGCGGCTGGTGATATTGTTCTACAACAAATAGCTAAATCATTAAACGAAAGAATCAGAATAACTGATTCTGCTGGACGATATGGAGGAGAAGAGTTCTTACTTATTTTTCCAAAAACAAATATAACTGAAGTAAAAGACCTGCTTGAATCCTTACGCCAATCTATTCAGATAACACCCGTAAAAATTAACTCAAACACATTAATAAAAACTTCAGTTTCAATAGGTATAGCAAGTACAGAAAATTTACATCCGTTAACAGATAAAAAACCTTATAATCTGGTGCAAAACTTTATCTCAGAGGCTGATATTGCTTTATACAGAGCAAAAGAAACCGGGAGAAATAAAGTAGTCATAGCGGCTAACATTCAATAACCACTCATACCTGCATCATAAACATGACAATACAACAGTATAACTTTGACGAAAAAATTGACCGAAATAAAGTCACTACCCTGAAGTTTGATAGCAAAACCATGCTGCAAGTTTTTGGTTCTGCTGAGCTTTGGCCATCCTGGGTAGCTGATATGGATTTTAAAGCTGCAACTGAAATTATTGAATCCATGAAACAACGTTTGAACCATGGTGTGTTCGGATATGAATCAGGCAATGATGAATTAAGTAACGCCATCGTTAAATGGTATCAGCAACGTTATGGCTGGAATTTCACTCCCAGCGATATCATTTTCACCCCTCGAACCTTAAATTCACTGACCGTTCTGGTTGAACTGTTTTCCAAAACCGGCGATGGCGTCATTATCCAGTCCCCGGTATTTTATGATTTTAAACTCATCATTAAATCGACAAAGCGTAAACTCATCAAAAACCCGTTGATTTTTCATGATGGAAAATATGAATTCGACTTTGAAGATCTTGAAGCTAAAGCAGCAAATCCGGACAACAAACTTTTAATACTGTGTAATCCTCATAATCCTATCGGTCGCTGCTGGAATGCAGATGAACTTAAACAGCTATCCGACATCTGTTACAGGCATCAGGTTTTCATCATAGCGGACGAAATTCATGGTGATCTCACTTACCACAAAAAATACACACCCCTTGCATCTATCTCGGAACAGGCCGCAGCCAACTCGGCAACCTGCATTTCCCCTGTTAAATCATTTAATCTGGCTGGCGTTGCTAATTCAATGATTGTTATGGCAGATAATGACAAAAGAAGCCTTTGTGCCAACTGGTACAATCAGAAAGAACTCAATAAAAATAATATTTTCACCAATGCCGCCATGCTGGCAGCCTATACCGATGGTGAAAACTGGCTGGATCAGGTTATTCAATATTTACAGGGTAACCTTGATGTACTAAGAACATTTTTACAACAAAACATCCCCGGCATAAAATTAATTGAACCCGATGGTACTTTCCTGGTATGGCTGGATTGCAACGAATTAGGACTCGATATTAAACAACTGGAAAGATTTTTCATTGACGAAGCCCTCATGGCAATCAATCCCGGGCACTGGTTTGGACGTGAAGGAGCAGGATTCATAAGAATGAATATTGCCTGTCCTCGATCTGTTTTAATAGATGCACTCAAGCAACTCGAAAAAGCTGTTTTGAAGTTACCCACGAATTAATACAACTCTCACTTCTGAGTTTGTAGGGTGCGCGCGGCGCACCCTACGGCAACTCCAACCAATACCTGAAAATTATAAAAAAATCGCAAATGTTATAGTTTTGTGATTATTTCGTTAACAAATTGCGATAATGTTTATGTAAATCCTATGTCCAACGCATCAGGTATTAATTAAACAGGACAAAAAATATGAAACTTCTATCTAAAATCAACCTATTGCTTATTGCTTCAATTGTAGCCGGATTTTCAGTTATTCAATTGAACGCCGAATCTAAAATGCCCTCAATACAATCCAGCACTTTAACTCAGGGTCTTAAAATTGCCACTTTTGCTGGTGGTTGTTTCTGGTGTACGGAATCTGGTTTCGAGAAGTTACCCGGAGTGACCGATGCAGTTTCCGGGTATACCGGTGGACATGTAGATAATCCTGGATACAAGCAGGTATCAGCCGGCACCACAGGACATACCGAAGCCGTACAGGTATTTTACGACCCATCTATCATTTCTTATGAAGATTTACTGGAAGGTTTCTGGCGTCAGTTTGACCCGACTGATGGAAACGGATCTTTTGTAGACCGTGGTACGCAGTATCGCCCAGGTATTTTCTATAATAATGAAAATGAAAAAATGCTTGCTGAAAAAGCTATTAAGAAACTGGCTGCATCTGGTCGTTATAACAAACCTATTGCAGTTGAAGTCACTTCTCTGGGGACCTTTTACAATGCTGAAGACTACCATCAGGATTACCACAAAAAGAATCCCATTCGTTATAAATATTACCGTTTCAATTCTGGACGCGACCAGTATCTTGAAAAAGTATGGGGAGAAGATCTTAAGTTTGTATTAAGCAGCAAGCCTGCAATAAAAGCATCAATGAACAGGACAGACTCTGAGCAAATGAACAACAAATACAGCAAACCGGATGATGCCACTTTAAAAGCCAAACTGACCGACATGCAATACCGGGTCACTCAACACGAAGGCACTGAACCCGCCTTTAAAAACGCTTATAACAATAACAAAAAAGCAGGCATTTACGTTGATATTGTTTCTGGTGAACCATTATTTTCATCCACTGATAAATTTGATTCAGGTACCGGCTGGCCAAGTTTCACCCAACCTATTAACAAAAAAAATATAGCTGAAAAAACTGATTACCTGTTATTTTTACCACGAACAGAAGTGCGCAGTGCTGGGGCTGATTCCCATCTGGGGCATGTCTTTGAAGATGGTCCAAATCCAACAGGTTTAAGGTACTGTATTAATTCAGCAGCCCTGGACTTTATCCCAAAAGAAAAACTTGAAGCCAAAGGTTATGGGCACTACCTGTCATTATTTACTAAATAAGCCACAATGGAGTGTCCCCCTGGTATTTTGTTGGGTGCGCCACGCGCACCATTGGTGTGGGTACTGAGATTTAATGGTGCGCACGGCGCACCCTACCGTCTGGAGCAAGTTTCTAAAGAATTTGGCAGGCAACAAAAAATACTGTAAAAGTCATGCATGATTTATTTTTCAAGAGATCTTCATGTTTGATTATACTTTAGTCCACTGGCTTACATTTTTAACAGCAGCTGTTTTACTAAACTTGTCACCAGGGCCAGACATGGCATTTATTCTGGGGCAGACAGTAAAAAATGGTAGGCAGGGCGGATTTGCCGCAATGTTTGGAATATGGTCAGGCGCATTTATCCATGTAGTATTGGCCGCTGCAGGGCTTTCTGCCATTCTGGCAACATCCGCACTTGCATTCAGCATTGTGAAATGGGTAGGAGCCGCATACCTCGTATGGATAGGCTTACAGGCACTATTCTCAAAAAGTGGGGCATTCACTTCTGATAAAGCTACAGAAAACCCTTCTTTGAGTTCAATTTACTGGCAAGGAATTTTGGTCGCCACTCTTAATCCTAAAGTTGCAATTTTCTTTCTCGCATTCCTGCCTCAGTTCGTGGTCGAAGGTGCAGGTTCAATTAGTGCACAATTATTTCTGCATGGGTTTCTGATCATCATTGTCGCAGCACTGATAGAGCCACCCCTGGTCATCACAGGATCCAAACTGACTAAGGCCCTTAAAAATAACCGGCAAATTGGGATATGGATGGATAGAAGCCTTGGAGCACTCTTTATTTCACTGGGCATCCGGTTGGCGACTTCTGATCAGAATTAATTTACTCTGGATAAACAAATTAATGATATGTATTATCATTAGCTCAAACATCAGAAATATTAAAGTTAAGACATGTCGCATACAGAAAATACTCACAGTAAACTAATTGGTTACATCTTGTGGATTTTCGGTTTCATGGGAGCACATCGCTTTTATTTTGGCCGCCCCATTTCTGGAACAATTTATTTTTTCACTCTGGGCCTTTTTCTAATCGGCTGGATCGTGGATTTGTTTTTGATTCCGGGCATGGATAACGATGCAGACCAGAAATACAAAGGGGGTGACAAGGACTATACCATTAGCTGGATTCTATTGACCTTTCTTGGATTCTTTGGCATTCACAGGTTCTATCTAGGCAAGTTATTTACCGGTTTGATCTGGCTATTTACCGGAGGATTTTTTCTACTTGGATGGCTTTATGATCTCTGGACATTGAATGAACAAGTTGACGAAATCAATAAAGAAGCTGACTAGAAGCTAATCCAGAATTCATCTAGGGTGCGCCGCGCGCACCATGAGCAAATATAGGTTAGAAAAAAGGTGCGTACGGCGGTACCCTACTCCCATTTACTTGCAGAGTTTCAGGGTTGGTCAGCATTCAATAACATTCACTGCAAGACCGCCAAGAGCAGTCTCCTTATATTTCTTTTTCATATCCCTGCCAGTATCACGCATGGTTTTGATGACTTTATCCAGCGATACAAAGTGTTCTCCATCACCACTCATTGCCATGCGTTTGGCATTGATCGCTTTTATCGCAGCCATCGCATTACGTTCGATACAGGGGACCTGAACCAGTCCATTGACCGGATCACAGGTTAAACCCAAATTATGTTCCATGGCTATTTCAGCTGCATTCTCTACCTGCTCAGGCGTTCCACCAGAGACCTCAGTCAACCCTGCCGCAGCCATTGAACAGGCTGAGCCTACTTCTCCCTGGCAGCCCACTTCAGCACCTGAAATCGAGGCATTTTCTTTATATAAAATTCCGATAGCAGCTGCTGTCAGTAGAAACCTGACAATACCCTGCTCATCAGATTTAGATGAGAAACGATCGTAGTATTTGAGAACAGCCGGAATGATGCCTGCTGCACCATTGGTCGGTGCAGTAACCACTCTACCGCCTGCCGCATTTTCTTCATTCACTGCTATGGCATACATATTGACCCAATCCATAGTTGTTAGTGGATCAGTCAACGCTTGTTCAAATTGATTTTTTAGCTTTTTATACATCACCGGAGCGCGACGTTTAACATTTAATCCACCGGGTAATATGCCTTCATTTTCGCAGCCATTTTTAATACAGGACTGCATTACCTGCCAAATCGCCAACAATTGATGACGTATTTCAGATTCCGTTCTCCATGACTTTTCATTCTCCATCATCAACTGGCTAATGCTTAAATTATTTTCTTTACATAATTGCAGTAACTCATGCATCGAGTTGAAAGGGAAAGACACTTTTGTATCATCAGATGCATGCAGTTTATCTTTCTCTGCATCACCTTGCTCGACAACAAACCCCCCGCCGATTGAATAATAAATATTGCTGTATAACTTCACCCCCGACTTATCCTTAGCCGTTAATTTCATGCCATTTGAATGGTAGGGTAAACTTTTATTTTTATGCAGAATGAGATGGTTATTCTCATCAAAGGTAATACTGTGATGAGGTGGCAGGGTTAAGCGCTTTTGAGTTCTGATGGTTAACAGGCGTTGATCAATATTTGAAGGGTCGACTGTTTCCGGTACCTCACCTTCCAGTCCAAGAAGAATGGCTTTATCACTACCGTGACCTTTACCGGTTGCTCCGAGCGAACCGTATAAAACAACTTTTAAAGAGTCAACCTGACCCAATAACTGCTTTTCATGCAGGCTATCGACAAACTTCTTAGCGGCACGCATGGGGCCAACCGTATGCGAGCTGGAAGGACCTAACCCTATTTTGAAAAGATCAAAGACGCTGATGGCCATTTTGCACCTTTACAGTTAAATGGTGCGCACGGCGCACCCTACGAAACTTGTAGAGTGCGCCGTGCGCACCAAACCCGGTATTACTTAAGCTTGATAAACTGGAAATCTACTACAGATATCTAGAACCTTCTGCTTAACCTGCTCAACTGTCTGCTGATTTTCAAGGTCATCCAGAATGTCACACATCCAGCCGGCCAGTTCAACAGATTCATCAACACCCATCCCACGAGTTGTGATTGCCGGTGTACCAACGCGAATTCCACTCGTTACAAAAGGAGATTGAGGATCATTCGGAACGGCATTCATATTTACCGTAATGTTAGCTGCACCCAATGCTGCATCGGCTGCTTTACCGGTAATGCCACGTTTAATGAAATCCACCAGAAACAGGTGATCATCAGTACCACCGGAAACGATATCGAATCCACGATCCAGAAAAACCGAAACCATGGCACGGGCATTATCAACAACCTGCTGCTGGTAAGCTTTAAATTCAGGCTCCAGAGCTTCTTTAAATGCAACTGCTTTTGCAGCAATAACATGCATCAATGGGCCACCCTGAATACCGGGGAATACGATTGAGTTGAGTTTCTTTTGCAGCACTTCATTCTCTTTACAAAGAATCAGTCCACCACGTGGACCTCTCAAAGTTTTATGAGTAGTGGTAGTAACCACGTCAGCTATAGGCACAGGGTTAGGGTAAACACCCGCAGCAATCAAACCGGCAACATGGGCCATATCAACAAACAGGTAAGCTCCGACAGAGTCGGCAATATCACGAAACCGCTGCCAGTCAATGATACGAGAATAGGCAGAAAATCCCGCCACGATCATTTTAGGTTTATGTTCTTTAGCCAGTGCTTCTACCTGGTTATAATCAATTTCACCGGTAGCTTCATCCAGCCCATACTGAATAGCGTTATAAATCTTTCCTGAAAAGTTAGGTTTGGCACCATGTGTTAAATGACCACCATGAGCCAGGCTCATACCCAGAACCGTATCGCCCGGCTGAACCAGAGCCATGTAAACCGCTGTATTTGCCTGTGAACCGGAGTGAGGCTGCACGTTAGCATAGTCAGCACCAAACAATTCTTTAGCACGGTTGATAGCCAGTGTTTCAGCATTATCAACAAACTCACAACCACCGTAATAACGCTTCGAAGGATAACCTTCGGCATACTTGTTTGTTAATTGAGAACCCTGGGCTTCCATCACGCGGGGGCTGGTATAGTTTTCAGAAGCTATCAGTTCTATATGCTCTTCCTGACGTTTATTTTCAGACTCAATAGCTGTCCAAAGTTCATCGTCATAGCCCTTAATTCGATCATTTTTACTAAACATGTTTAATCACCTAAATATAATTATGCCTTGAAAAGCATTCACCACGAAGGCACGAAGATCACGAAGGTTTTTTGTTAATTTAAAGAGTATTAGTAAAATAATGCTGGCTAATACTAAATCGTAAGTTAAACAAAAAGGATGTCTTTCTTCGTGTACTTCGTGCCTTCGTGGTGAAAAAATACTAAAAATTGTCGGGGTATTATCCCAGTTCGATATCGACAATCAACTCATTTGCGAGATCTTCTAGAACCTCGCTTAATTTATCAGCAGAATACCCCTCTGCAAGGCACAAAGTAATATTTGCCTTAAACAGCTTTTCACCGGACATAGAAGCTTCAGTCACTTCACTTTCAAGATCTTCAACCGTTGCGCCATTGTTAACCAGAACTGAAGAAATTTTATGAATAATGCCCGGTTGATCCTGACCCACCAGTTCCAGTTTATAACATTGAATATGACCTTCTGAAGATTGAGCTTTATCGACCTGTTCGATGTTTATGTTCAAATCTTTAGCGCTGGACTTTAGAGCATCGGTAAAGTCATCACAATTATCTTCTGGAATATTGGCTCTCAGTACGCCTGCAAATTTACCCGACAGGTTAGCAAGCCGGCTTTCAATCCATTCACCGTCATGCTGCACAATAATTTTTGAAATAGATTCAACAATGCCGGGGCGATCATCACCCACAAATGTAATTACCAAAGGTTTTGTCATTTCAACTACTCCTCATATTCACTGATAGAAGGGCATGAGCACACCAGATTTTTGTCACCATAAACATTATCGACTCTGCCTACTGGCGGCCAGTATTTTGATACTTTAAGAGACTCAACAGGGTAACCTGCTAATTCTCGACTATAACTATGGCCCCATTCATTTCCACTAACTGAAACCACTGTATGTGGCGCATGTTTTAATGGATTATCATCTTTATCCATGGCTCCTGAATCTATATCATCGATTTCTTTTTTGATGGCAATCATGGCATCGCAGAAACGATCAATTTCAACTTTCGATTCACTTTCAGTCGGTTCGATCATAAGCGTACCCGGTACCGGAAACGACATGGTTGGAGCATGAAAGCCATAATCAATCAAACGCTTGGCAATATCATCAACCGTTATACCTGTTTGATCTTTAATCGGGCGCACATCAATAATACATTCATGCGCTACCATGCCATTAGGATCGGTGTATAAAATAGGGAAATGATCTTTCAATCGCTGAGCTAAATAGTTGGCATTCAATATAGCAAGCTGGGTTGCTTTAATTAAACCTTCTCTACCCATCATAGCAATATAGGCCCAACTAATAGGTAGTATTCCAGCACTACCCCATGGGGCAGCAGAAACAGGACCCACATGCTCTGGCCCATTTTCTACAACTGAATAACCAGGTAGGAATGGTTTAAGGTGTTCACCCACACCAATTGGTCCGACACCAGGGCCACCGCCACCATGCGGAATCGCAAATGTTTTATGTAAATTTAAATGCGATACATCACCACCAAATTTACCCGGTGAACAAACTCCAACCATCGCATTCATATTAGCGCCATCGATATATACCTGACCACCATGTTGATGAATCAGTTCACACACCTCGACCACACTAGCTTCAAACACACCGTGAGTCGATGGGTAGGTAATCATGATGGCAGCTAAATGTTCACCATGTTTCTCAAGTTTGGCTTTTAAATCATCAAGACTGATATTACCGCCTTCATCGGTTGCAACGACAACAACTTTCATGCCAGCCATGTGTGCCGACGCAGGGTTTGTGCCATGTGCTGATGCTGGTATCAGACAGATATTTCGATAAGCTTCATCACGACTATCATGATAAGCACGTATTGCTAACAAGCCTGCATATTCACCCTGGGCACCGGAATTGGGTTGTAAAGACACAGCGTCATAACCAGTCGCTGAACATAACATTTGTTCCAGTTCCTGCGTTAATTGCTGATACCCTTCAGCCTGGTCTAAAGGCACATAAGGATGTAGCCCGCCAAACTCCGGCCAGCTGACCGGCATTAATTCTGACACTGCATTCAGTTTCATGGTACATGAACCTAGAGGGATCATGGCCCGATCGAGTGCTAGATCTTTATCTGCCAGGTAGCGCATGTAACGCATCATTTCAGTTTCAGAATGATGCGAGTTAAACACATCATGAGTGAGAAATTCACTGTTACGATTTAGTTCATCAGGTAGCTGTATATTTAATTTTGCATCCAGATCATTAACCTTTAGTGAACAGTCTTCACCGACAAATACTTTCCATAAAGTATCAACATCTTCTGTGGTTGTAGTTTCATCTAAAGCTATCGATATTGAGCTGTCACCCAGCTTGCGTAAGTTAAAACCGTTATCAACAGCAAGACGCATGAACTCATCGGTTTTACCATTAGTTTCAAAGCTAATGGTGTCAAAGTAATTCATATTAATCAGCTTTAATCCTGACTGCTGTAAACCGGTTGCAAGAATAGCGGTTAATCGCTGAACCCGTTGTGCAATTCTGATTAAACCCTGAGGGCCATGATAAATAGCATACATACTGGCCATCACAGCCAGTAGAGCCTGTGCTGTACAAATATTACTGGTCGCCTTCTCTCTACGAATATGTTGTTCACGTGTTTGCAGAGCAAGACGATAAGCAGGGTTACCGTGGCTATCAATAGACAGGCCAATTAAACGTCCAGGCATGGATCGCTTATAAGCATTTCGTGTAGCCATATAAGCCGCATGAGGGCCACCATAACCTAGCGGAACACCAAAACGCTGAGTATTACCGACAGCCACATCTGCACCAAATTCACCGGGAGGTGTTAGCAGAGTCAGGCTTAATAAATCGGCCGCGACAGCAACTAAAGCTTTTTTCTCATGCGCCTGATCACAAACAGCACGGTAATCTTTTATTTCGCCAGTTGTTGCAGGGTATTGCAGTAATACACCAAAAACATCAATATCATCAAACCCGTTCATTGGGTCACCAATAACCAGCTCAATATCTAAAGTTTTTGCTCTGGTTTTAACCACTGCAATATTTTGTGGATGACAGTCTTCAGCAACAAAAAACACCTTGCCCTTACTTTTGCTCATGCGCTGACACAGCGTCATGGCTTCGGCGCAGGCCGTCGCTTCATCAAGCATCGATGCATTCGCAAGCTCCAGACCAGACAGATCCGCGACCATCGTTTGAAAATTTAACATCGCTTCCATACGACCCTGAGAAATCTCAGCCTGATACGGCGTATAGGCCGTGTACCACGCTGGGTTCTCCAGAATATTTCGCTGGATAGTCGGTGGTGTAAATGTATTGTAATACCCCATTCCAATACAGGATTTTAATATCCTGTTCCTCGATGCCATGTTTTTTAACGCTGCCAGAGACTGCTGCTCGGTCAATCCCGGCTGAATCGTCATTTCATCCTGCCGACGAATTGACTCTGGTACCACTTTATCTATTAATGCATCCAGTGATGTCAATCCCAACAAATCAAGCATCGCCTGTTGTTCAGTAGCATCCGGTCCGATATGACGAGTTTTGAAATCGTCATCCTGTTGAAGCTGGTCGATGGAAAGTTTATTAAGGGTATTACTCATATTCATTTACTCTGAATCTTCCAGGCCTTCCATATACTTAGCTTCATCCATCATCTCTTCCAGCTCTGTCTCATCAGATAGTTTTACCTTGATAAACCAACCCGCTCCCATTGCATCTTCATTGACTATTCCGGGGTCAGAATCCAGCTCTTCGTTGACTTCTATGATTTCACCGGATACAGGCATCAGTAAATCACTCGCAGATTTAACAGACTCGATAACAGCAACTGCATCTTCTTTTTCGACTTCATCACCCACTGCAGGCAATTCTATAAAAACCAGTTCGCCCAGTTGCTCCTGTGCAAAATCGGTAATACCAATCAAAGCAGTTCCATCGTCTGCTGTCAGTACCCATTCATGATCTTCTGTATATTTTAAAGTGCTCACTTATTTTTCCTCAATTTTATTGTCGTGTCGTAGGGTGCACCATGCGCACCATTTATATTTAGTGGTGCGTATGGCGCACGCTACACTAACCTCGATAGTAATTTTGCTTAACAAAGGGTAATTTTACAACCGATACTGGTACCTTCTTACTCCTGACAATTGCAAATAATTCGATACCAGGTATTGCATATTGTGTTTTGACATAACCCATAGCAACCGGTCCGTTTACCGTTGGACCAAACCCACCACTGGTCACAACGCCAATTTCGTTTTCATCCCCATCGACTAACACGGCACCATCTCGCACGGGCATACGCCCTTCTGCTTTAATGCCAATCCGTTTCTTCTCTACGCCGTTGGCCATCTGCCCCATAATGATATCAGCCCCTGGATAACCTCCAGCTCTTTCTCCATCAGCACGGCGTGATTTGGTGAGTGCCCATAACAGGCTGGATTCAACCGGAGTTGTTTCGGTATCCAGGTCATGTCCATACAGGCACAGACCACATTCGAGCCTCAAAGAGTCACGCGCTCCGAGCCCAATTGCTTCTACTTCGGGCTGTGCCAGTAAAGTTCTGGCCAGTTGCGCAGCATTATCATTGTGTACCGAGATTTCGAAGCCATCTTCACCCGAATATCCCGAACGAGTGATAAAACATTCCATACCGTCAATTTCAATATTTGCCGCCGTCATGAACACAAGGTCATCAGTTCCTGTACACAGTCTACTCATTACAGCTCCTGCCAATGGCCCCTGCAAAGCCAGCAACGCATAATCTTCCAGCACTTCAATTTCACAATCATTACCAATATGTTCGCGCATATGATTGATATCCTGATCCTTACAGGCAGCATTAACGACCACAAAAAGATGGTCACCAGCATTAGTTACCATCAAATCATCCATGATTCCGCCCTGTTCATTGGTAAAAAGTGCATAACGTTGTTTCATAGGTTGCAGGTCAACAATATCAACAGGAACCAGAGTTTCCAGAGCTTCGGCCACCTTTTCACCGGTCAGCTTTACCTGCCCCATATGAGAAACATCAAACAAGCCAGCTTGAGTACGAGTATGCAAATGCTCCCTGGCCAATCCCATCGGGTATTGAACAGGCATCGAGTAACCTGCAAAAGGTACCATCTTGGCTTCAAGCTCAACATGCAGATTATGTAAAGCCGTCTGAAGTATCTGTTCGTTTGTATCACTCATATGAAACCCTCTTTCAAATTTATTATGTTTCCAATTGGAAACAAAGAGCAACTTACCATTACTGTAAAGCCAGTCAAGCCATTTTATAGATGTTTAAGCACTATTATTATATCGTCAGATCATCAGAAGGTGTGCATACCCATAGTATTTGCGCATCCTGTTCACTTTCAGAAGTACACACATGCCCCATCCCGGCATCGTAATAAATAGAATCACCTTCATTCAACTTTACAGGCTCATAAAATTCACTGAAAAAAGTAATTTCACCTGACAATACCAACAGAAATTCTTCACCCGAATGCCTGACCCAGTCATCAAAATCATCAAATGAACGTGCATGCACGATGGATTTGAATGGCACCATTTTTTTATGGGTTAATTCTGTTGCAAGTAACTCGTGATTATAAGTGCTGGTTGGGTGGGCACGCCCGCCACTGTTAACTGTAACGGATCTGCGACCGGAGATGAGCGGCTCCACGCTGGATATAAATAGCTGTGGAACATCAATACCAAGTCCTGCCGCCAGCTTTTGAACAACATCAAAAGAAGGAGAGACCAGTTCATTCTCTATTTTTGATAATGTAGACTTAGCCAGGCCAGTCCGGTTGCTAGCCTCATCCAGAGTCCAGCTATGACTTTGACGAATTGAGCGTACTTTTTCACCTAATTTTAACGGTTGAAATACTGAATTCCCTTCAGCTTGCCGGTCAACGGGATTACCTTGATTCATCACTAAAACGGTCTTTACTCTATAAGTTTAAATATTTCAGTGAATATACTTAAACCTGAGTCCATAGTACAGTCTTTTGAAACTTTATTTCTCATAGGAAACAAAGTTTACTGGAATAACTATCTGGAGTAGATAACTTTTTTCTCAGATTTATTTTCGAATATGGAGCAGCCATTACTATAAAACCAATATTTTATAGTAAATCCTTATTCTACTTTATCGAGTGTGACGTGATAACAAGCTAAAACAATTGCCTTAAGAGCATTGTTCTGACAACATCCGAACTTCTCTTATCAGCATAAAAGACAGCTTATGCAGTCATTATTAAGACTTGTCCTGATCATTAGTTCTGTTATTTTCAACTTCTGTTGGGCTGTAACTGATTCCTCTCCTGATAATAAACTGAATATCCTGACTTCTTTTCCACCCGCTTTTTACCAACCTTTTCAGCAATTATTTTCTCAACTACACCCTGAAATTGAGCTGAATATTCGAAATAAAAAAACCACCGCCGGCTTGAGCTACCTGCAACGTCAGACAGATCATCATATTGATATTTTCTGGGCATCAGCACCTGATGCTTTTGATATACTGGATCAGGCAGAACTGCTAGAAGAAATTAAAGATACACCCTTTCCCTTTCCAACTGAATTACACGGCTATCCGTTAAAAGATATTGAAAATCATTACCTGGGTTTTGCCTTATCCGGTTACGGTATTATTTTCAATCAACAATATGCCCGACAACATCAGCTTCCGGCTCCACAAAGCTGGAAAGACTTAACTAACCCTCTGTATCACTCACACCTGGCCCTTTCGTCACCATCTCGTTCGGGCACTACACATTTAATGATTGAAATGATTTTACAGCATTATGGCTGGAACGAAGGGTGGAAAATTATACTGCAAATGGCCGGTAACGCTGCCACCATAACAGCACGAAGTTATGGCGTTCCAGAAGGCGTTCAACAAGGCCGATTTGGCCTGGGACTGACTATAGATTTTTTATCCAGACGAATTTCTAATGATGAAATTGAGTTTATATATGCTAATGAAACTCGATTTCTTCCTGCCAGTATTGCGTTACTAAAAACATCCTCCAACAAATCTAATGCCAATTTATTTATCCAGTTCCTACTTTCCCGTCAGGGACAGGAACTGTTACAAACACGTAAAATTTCACGTCTACCAATTAATCCTCAACTATATGCGGATAATAAATCTCCTCTTAATCCCTATTCATTAAAACCCGCAAATTTCCTAAAAACATTTAGCGCTACAGAATCCAGACAAAGATACCAACTTGTCAATACACTTTTCGATCATTTCATCACTTTCCAGTTATCAACTTTACAGCGCATATGGAAAAAAGTAATTGAAGCTGAGAAAATATTAAACGACAACATTGAGAGTAAAAACAAATGGCAATCTCAGTTAGAGGCTATTAGAGATCAACTGACAACCATTCCTCTAAATGCCGAACAAATAAACAACGTTATTACTTTAAGAAAGTCCAAACCTCTAAACTCAAATTTTTCGACACCCGGATTTTTACCCAGCACTTTAACACCGTTAAAATCAACCTGGCTAAGCACTCTGGTTGACGCTGAAAAATCATTACAGGAAATACTAACTGATACTCTCCAGGTTAAAACCTCAGTGCACATCAATTAAGCCTAACGATGAAACTGCATAGTATAAAAACAGCCTTATTCCTGTCATTTTCAACATTTCTTGGATTAACACTGATTGCAGTTATCAGCTCCTGGTACTCTTTTAATGAGCTGCATGAAAACCAGCTAAATGTTGTGAGTAAAAACATACCTGCACTCATAAAGAGCACTGAACGGGTAGAACTTAGTAACTTATTATCTACCCAGACCACTCGAATTATTTCAGCTGAAACTGCTTCAGAATTATCGATAAACTGGTCCCAACTATCAAATTCAATAAAACAAATGTCACTGGCAATTACCGATAGTCAGAAAAAAATTCCAGTTCATAATCTAAAACAACTGGATAAGCTCTTTAAACAATTGAAAGAGAACCTTTTCTCCATAAAGTTAAATATCAGCCAGAGCCTGTTAATTAACCAGGCAATATTTGAAAATAAAATACGGCTTGAGTGGGCTAAGAATGATGCGCTCGATGAAATCGACCCATTACTTGAAGATAAACAGTTTTATATTCAGCTTTTACTCAAACAGAAATCAGATTCCAACACCACCTTGCTGCAGCAACAAATTACCGAGCTGGTTTTAATGTCATCCATACGCAGTCAAATTAATCTTATTTCAGATATTGTTACGCGTACATCAGACTTAAAAAATGGTGATCAATTAACCACTAACCAGCTTTACACCAGTCAACTCATTGTTAAATTACAAAAGGAGCACCAGAAGCTTCAGGCCAATTCATCTACACTGTCTATCACCCAGAACATGAATGAACTATTTCAATTTATATCTGGAGATAACAATCTTTTTCAAATGACAACAACCCGGTTGAAGCTCTACCAGGCAAGTTTGAATTTGCTCAGTGAAAACCAGAACCTGTTATCCCAATTTAATCAACAAATAAAAAACCATGCCATTGCAGAAGAGAAAAAGGCTCTGCAAAATTCACATCACGCCACCCGGCAAATTCAAAAGTCACAGTTTATCCTTTTTATTGTGTCCATTATTAGCCTCATCATCGCCTTACTGGTGGGCTGGCTTTATGTAGAGCGTTATCTGGTTCAGAGAATTATCAGCCTGCACAATAATATGAGACTCATCGCCGACGGCCATATGGATACCAGTATTGCTACCAGTGGCTATGATGAAATATCTGATATGGCAAAGTCGTTAGATACCTTCCGTAACACACTGGAAATAACCCAGAGAGAACTTATTCAGGCAGGAAAACTAGCAGCACTGGGAGAGCTTTCCGCAGGTGTAGCACATGAACTAAATCAGCCTCTGGCTGCAATAAGAAATTATTCACACAATACCCGGCTTTTCATTCAGCGCGACAATAAAAATGCAGCTACTGAAAATTTACAGGATATTGATTCACTCACTCAACGTATGTCTGAAATCATCAAACAGTTCAAAGATTTTTCTCGAAAATCATCAAAGTCACTGCAGGCCGTTTCAATTTCACTTGCACTTGATAACGTTTTATCTTTACTCGATAACCAGCTACGAAAAAACAATATAAACTTTTGTGTTCACCCTTATGATCGTTCATTACAGGCCAGAGCTGAACTGATTCGACTTGAGCAGGTTCTGGTGAACATTATTAGTAACGCCATCGATGCCATGTCCGGGAAAAACAGCGACAAAAATCTTCAGATTTTTGTTGATAAAAAAGATACCGAAGACAACATTACTATTCATATAGTTGATAATGGCATTGGAATTAACGACGACAACAAAGATTTAATATTTGAACCTTTTTTCACCAGCAAAAAACCCGGAAGTGGTCTGGGACTGGGTTTAAGTATTTCATATAATATTGTCAAAGATTTTGGTGGTAACCTGTCATATAAAAATAATAAAATCGATGGCACTGAATTTATTATTAAACTTAAAGTGGATTAAATTTTGAATCAAAACCCTGTCTATATTATTGATGATGATTTCCAGGTTAGAAAATCTTTTAAACAAACTCTGGAGCTGGAAGGTTTTCAGGTAAAGGCTTTCGAATCTGCACAGCAATGTCTTCAGCTTGGCAATATTACAACTTTATTTCAATCTGTCATTATCTCGGATATTAAAATGCCGGACATGTCAGGCCTTGAATTACTGGATGCCATAAAACTCATTGATCAGGATATCCCTGTTATTTTGATCACCGGGCACGCTGACATCAACATGGCCATAGATGGTATGAAAAGAGGAGCTTATGATTTTATTGAAAAACCGGTTAAACCTGAGCATGCCATCGATGTTGTAAAAAATGCCCAACGACAACGCAGCTTGATCATAGAGAATAGAGAATTAAAAATTCAACTCAGTAAACAACAAATATGCAATACAACAATTATTGGATCTCATCCTCTAACACAAAAACTCATCGAACAAATATCCAACCTTTCCACTACTAACGTTGATGTATTGATACACGGTGAAACGGGTGCAGGAAAAGAAATAGTAGCCCAGGAGTTACATCAGCAAAGTCCTCGAAAAAATAATAACTTTGTTGCACTGAACTGTGGAGCTATTCCTGAAGAGTTAATAGAAAGTGAATTATTTGGACATGAACAGGGCGCTTTCACCAGTGCATCCAAAAAACGTATTGGCAAAATTGAACATGCCAACCATGGCACCTTATTTCTGGATGAGATAGAAAGTATGCCTCTCAAAGTACAGATAAAACTGTTAAGAGTATTACAGGAGCGAGTTATTGAGAGATTAGGAAGCAATGAGACTATTAACCTGGATTTCACTGTCATTGCAGCCACCAAAACAGATTTAAAACAGGCCAGCGAAGAAGGTTTATTCAGAGCAGATCTCTATTACCGACTTGATGTTGCGGTTATCAATATATCCCCCCTAAGATCCCGTGGTGATGACATTTTACTTTTGTTCAATTTTTTCTGCGAACAGGCTGCCACCAAATATAATCGCGAACACACGCCTTTAAGTTACCAGCAGCAACAGAAGTTAAAAGTTTATGACTGGCCGGGCAATGTTCGGGAATGTAGAAATCTGGCTGAAAAATGGATTCTGGGTCTTCAGGATCACCCAATATTTTCTACCATTCATGAGACAGACACAAACACCAGTCTTGAATATCAGGTGGACTCACATGAAAAAAACATTGTATTACAGGCACTTGAGTTAAATCAGTGGAAAATATCTCAAACTGCTGATTATCTTAATATCCCCAGAAAGAAACTCTACCTGAGAATGAAAAAACACGATCTGGATAAAAACACTCAACTTTGAGTCAATATTAACTCAATTAGAATCCTGTCAGAGTCAGTTTTGGCTCAGTAACTCAAGAACATATAAAGCCAGAAGATATTAAAGCTTATCATTTCAAACTCTTCAGCTATTGGCACAGTAAATGCTAAACCTACTTTGATATTAAATAATCAGGAGGAAGTATGAAAAAAATAATTCATTCAGTTTTATTGGCCAGTACTGTATTGGCTGCCAGCATGTCCTTACATGCTATGGAAAATAAACTTGTCGTTGTCACCTCTTTTCCCAAAGATTTGACCAAAGAATTCAAGTCCGCTTTTGAAAAGAAGAATCCCGGACTGAAAATTGAAATGCTCAAGAAGAAAACAACAGCCGGTATAAAATACATTCAGGAAACGGCCAGTAACAACAGTTCAGATTTATTCTGGGCTTCTGCACCTGACGCTTTTGAAGTGTTAAAAGGTGATAACCTTCTGGCAAAATACACGTCACCCGCCAAAGGTATTCCAAAAAATGTAGGTTCTTACCCTATTAATGATCCCGATGGATATTACACAGGTTTTGCTGCTGCAGGATACGGCATCATGTGGAACACACGTTACTTAAAGGCAAAGAAGCTACCGGTTCCAGCTCAATGGTCAGACCTGACTAAAACTGTTTATCATAACCATGTAGGCATGTCCGCTCCATCCCGTTCAGGTACAACTCACCTGACAGTAGAAACTTTACTACAGGGCGACGGCTGGAATGAAGGCTGGGCTAAATGGAAGCAAATTGCGGGTAACTTCAAAACCGTAACCGCACGTAGTTTTGGTGTTCCAGATGGCGTTAACAGTGGTTCATTTGGTGTAGGTATCGTTATCGACTTCTTCGGCCTGTCTTCTAAAGGAAGCGGTTTCCCGGTTGATTTTGTTTACCCTAAAACAACTGCTCTGGTTCCTGCCAATATCGGTGTTTTAAACAATGCACCTCATCCAAAAGCAGCTAAAGCATTTATCGACTTTTTACTGTCTGATCAAGGCCAGGAAATCTTGTTAAACAAGAAAATTCGTCGTTTACCGGTCAACCCTGCTACTTATGCAAAAGCACCGCCTAACTTTCCGAACCCGTTCAAGGACGGTTCCACCATCGGTGCTGCAGTTAACTTTGATGTTAAACTATCTAAGTCTCGCTATAACCTGGTTAACTCCATGTTTGACGTTATGATCACCTATCGTATGGATGATTTACGTGCAGCCACTAAAGCTATTCAGGATGCAGAAGCTGCAAACGGTAATAGTAAATTGATTGCAGAAGCCAAAGCACTGGTTGCAGCATTACCCATCACCGAAGCTGAAGCAGCTGATCCTGCATTCGCTGGCATCTTCAAGAAAAAGCGTAAGAAAGCCACAGATAAAGTGACTGGTCGCCAGGCTGAAGTAGAGCAAAAGTGGGATACAATGGTTAAAGCGAATTACGCAAAAGCCATTAAGCTAGCCAACAAAGCTCATTAGTAAATAGCTATCTATATTGCCCCGGGCAACCGGGGCATTTATTTGAACCACAGAGAACACAGAGGTACACAGAGTTTTTCGAGGTATATTAAAAATTTAATGACCTGAACAGTTAATATCACTCTGAAGCTTCTAACAATCAAAAGCATAATTTACTCTGTGTACCTCTGTGCCCTCTGTGGTAAAAATTTTTATGACTTCAAAAGCCTATAAAAACCCCGGTCAGACTGCGTTATTCTTTTTTATTGCGCTATTTCTGCTTTCCTTTTTAATTATCCCTGTCGTCAAGGTTTTCTATGTTGCCTTTATTGATGTCAACACGGGTAACCTGACGTTTATCAACTTTGTTGATTTCTTTAATACATCGCTGTTTATGGAGTCTTTTTATAACTCCTTTTATGTCGCAGCCATGTCGGTTTTACTGGCCACACTGATCTCCTTACCGCTGGCTTATTTTACAACCCGATTTGAGTTCAAGGGCTCTATCATTATTCAAAGCCTCGGCTTTGTACCATTAATCATGCCTCCTTTTGTGGGTGCCGTTGCGATGCAGCTATTGTTCGGCTCAAACGGTAGTATCAACTTGTTAATGGATGAATACTTTGGCTTTACCATTCCTTTCATGGAAGGTCTTAACGGAGTAATTTTTGTACAAAGCCTGCACTACTTTCCTTTTATTCTCATTAATCTGTCAGCATCTTTGAATAATATTGACAGGTCGATGGAAGAATCCGCACAAAACCTGGGCAGCTCAGGCATGCGCCTATTCAGACGCATTGTTTTCCCATTAGCCATGCCGGGCTATGTCGCAGGAGCTTCGCTGGTTTTCATCAAGGTCTTTGATGATCTGGGCACACCACTTTTACTGAACGTGAATAACATGCTGGCTCCACAGGCTTATTTAAGAATCTCATCGATCGGCATCGATGACCCGATGGGTTATGTCATCGCTGTTATCCTGGTTATCTTTTCCTTATTTGCAATGTGGATTGCATCACTGGCACTCAAAGGAAAGGATTATTCGACCGTTCAAAAAGGCGGTGGCGGGCTGGCTAAAAGAAAAATGAGGCCGATGGAGCGTTTGATTGCTTACTTTATTGTTATCTTCATTTTACTTACGGTGTTATCACCTCACTTTGGCCTGACCATGTTATCTTTTGGCACTATCTGGTCTTACAGTATTTTACCAGACGGTTTTACTCCAGATCATTATGTGGAAATATTTTCTGAAACACCCGAGTTCATGATGAATACATTATTGTATGCATCCCTCGCTGCTTCAATTGATATCATTCTCGGCACCTCCATTGCCTACCTGGTTTTACGCACCAAGATTCGTTTTCGTCACTGGCTGGATTATGCCGCCATGGCAGCCCTTGCAGTTCCCGGCCTTGTTTTAGGCATAGGTTATTTAAGAACATTTCTTGGCGCGAGCATTCCTTTCGGGGATGCACCTCTGGCCACCTGGTGGGTTATGCTGGTTATCGCTTTGTCCATTCGGCGTCTGCCATATGCACTTCGAGCCTGTACCTCAGCCCTGCAACAAGTCAGCCGTTCACTGGAAGAGGCCGCAGAGAACCTGGGTGCTAATAAAGCTAAAACAATCCAGCGCATCGTGTTACCGCTCATGTCGGGAGGCTTACTGGCAGGTTTTGTCACCAGTTTTGCCACTGCAGCGGTAGAGCTTTCAGCCACCATTATGCTGGTATCAACCGAGTCTGATGCACCTTTGGCCTATGGCATCTATGTCTTCATGCAATCGGCAGCTGGCAGAGGTCCGGGTGCTGCACTGGGTATGGTTGCTGTTCTAATCGTTGGACTGGGAACCTACTTTTCTCACCGTATTATCGAAAAAGGTCGCCTCGAGCGCAGCCTTGAGAGCAATCATAAGTAACTATCATCAGGAAAAATCATGTCACTTAAAAAATTACAGTCAGTCGGCATAGAGCTAAAAAACATAGATCTATCCTATGGCGACACTCAGGTCATAAAAAATGTCAGCCTGAAAATAAATAAAGGTGAATTTTTTGCTTTCCTCGGTCCTTCAGGTTGCGGCAAATCCACCCTGCTAAGATTAATAGCAGGCTTTGAACAATGCCAAAATGGTGAAGTCTTTCTGGGTGACGAAGAAGTTTCTCGACTGCCACCATGGAAACGAAATGTGGGCATGGTGTTTCAAAACTATGCGCTCTGGCCCCATATGACTATCTGGAAAAACGTCTCTTTCGGCCTGGAGGAACGTAAATTACCCCATAACGAAATAAATCAACGGGTAAATGATGCACTGGAGCTTGTGGGCTTACAGGATTATGCACAGCGCCGCCCTAACCAGTTATCAGGCGGACAACAACAACGTGTAGCCCTTGCCCGCACCATTGTCATTGAACCAAGAGTCCTACTGCTAGACGAACCTCTGTCTAACCTGGACGCTAAATTACGTGTTCATATGCGTCAGGAATTACTGGAACTACAGCGCAAACTTGGGCTCACAACCATATTCGTTACTCATGACCAGGAAGAAGCAAATACAACTTCAGATCGTATTGCAGTTTTACAGGATGGTATCGTGCAACAGGTAGGTTCTCCTATGGATCTGTACGATAAACCCGAAAACCTGTTTGTGGCTCAATTTCTGGGCAGCGCTAATGTATTGAAAGGAAAAATCAAAACAGAAGGCAATGACGCCATCTTTGAAGGTGAGCAAGGGTTAAAGGTATCGCTTAGCAACTGTGATGCAGAAGGAAGTAAATCTATTATCTTCCGTCCTCAGAATATTTTTCTATGCGAGCAGGGTAGCGGCGAAGCTGATTTAAATGGTATTGTTAAAAAACGTGAATTTCTTGGCAACCTGGTGCGTTATGAAATTCAGGTAGATCAACAACAAATTTTGGTTGATGAAATATATGGATTAGGTAAGGAGCCAGCCGAAGAAGGCATGCAGGTGGGCTTATCAATGGACTCAGATCATGTCATTATCATGTAAAGGCATTTGGTCATGAGTTATAGCTTAATCAAATTTTAAACATTCACCCTACTAAAATAAATTGCATTATGAATAGACATTTCCATTTAAAATTAATATGCAGTTACGAAACAGAAAAAAATGATATTAAGGATTTGGCTATTCAGGTGTTGCATGACAATGAATGGGAAGAGCTTGATCTCAGCATTCGTTCACCCGGTTTTTTACTCTACATAAATGCCCTGTTTTCCTGCCAGCACCTCTACATGAGAGCCAATAGTGCAGAATGCAACCTAATACTGGAATCATCAACTGGCGAAATTCTGGTCAATGCTGGTGAGTTCTGGAATTTAAAAGACATAACCGTCTCTTTTAATGCAAAAATAAAATCTGGTACGGCCACCGAGGAAAACATTAATTACATTAGCGAACGAATGACACATTGCCCGGTATCCACCAATCTTCCTGATAATCTTAAGATGGACATCTCTGTAAAATTTACATAAAAGTCAGGCTGGTGACTGTTTCTCTTTACTCACTCAAGTGGAGATTAAAATGCGGTACACAAAAGCTTTATGATATAAAGTTTAAGGGAAAAACACTCTTTCTCAGGGAAGATGGACAGAACGCGATTATTGGAAAAATGATCGACCTGAAGCCAGACATTAACTTGAGTAAATAAAAGCACTGTTGTTGTGATCTTATGCTATTAATCGACCTTATCCTATGTTTTAATTTTTAAAGCTGCTATAAACAGCAGATAATAATAAATCTTACTCTTACTCTATGAAATCACTCAAGGCCATACTCAAATCATTACTGGATAGCCTGCGTGATCTTCTTCCTATAATTGTTGTAATAAGCTTTTTCCAACTGGTTGTATTACAACAACCTATTCCCAATTTTGGCGAAATAGCTACTGGTATTGTATTTGTGGTCATTGGTTTAACCCTGTTTGTGCACGGTCTCAACATGGGATTATTTCCCGTGGGTGAAACCATGGCTTATGAGTTTGCCAAAAAAGGCAGTGTATTCTGGTTACTGGTATTCGCTTTTGCACTGGGCTTTGGCACCACAGTAGCTGAACCCGCATTGATTGCGGTTGCCGACGAAGCAGCTAATGTGGCCGCAGTTGGCGGAATGATAATCGACAGCATTGAATCCAGAACATCTTATGCTTTTGGTCTAAGATTAACCGTTGCAATTTCAGTAGGTTTTGCCATCCTGGTCGGGGTATTGAGAATTATCAGAGGCTGGCCCATACAGTACCTTATCATCGGTGGATATATCGGTGTTGTCATCATGACATTTTTTGCGCCTAAAGAAATTATCGGTATTGCTTATGATTCCGGAGGGGTTACCACATCGACTATTACTGTTCCTCTGGTAACAGCCCTGGGTGTCGGCCTTGCGAGCTCTATCAAAGGCCGTAATCCAATGATAGATGGGTTTGGGCTTATTGCATTTGCATCATTAACCCCTATGATTTTTGTCATGGGTTACGGGATGGTGGTTTGATGCACATATTAACCGATCTATTCCACGTCATTCTGGCAACAATCTGGGATGTATTGCCAATAGCGGCTATCATTTTTGGTTTTCAGCTTTTCGTATTGAGAAAAGCAATGCCCAATCTGAAAAAAATTCTGCTGGGCTTTCTACTAGTGCTACTTGGACTGGCTTTTTTTCTGGAAGGTCTGGAAGCAGCTCTGTTCCCTCTGGGAAAATTGATGGCAACACAATTAACCGATCTTGATTTTATTTTGCAGGGTGCCCCCGAATCAACACTCAACTGGTGGCATTACAAATGGGTTTACCTGTTTGCATTTGCAATTGGCTTTGCCACCACTATTGCAGAACCTTCATTACTCGCTGTAGCCATTAAAGCAAACCAGGTTTCTGCAGGTAGCATCGGTATCTGGGGTTTGAGAATCGCAGTGGCCATAGGTGTCGCCATTGGAATCGCACTGGGAGTCTATCGAATTGTCACCGGTACACCTTTATACTGGTACATCATCACCGGTTATGTTTTTGTCGTCATCCAAACTCTTTTTGCACCACGAATGATTATCGCCCTTGCCTATGACTCTGGCGGTGTAACCACATCAACGGTAACTGTTCCATTAGTCGCCGCTTTAGGGCTCGGGCTTTCCACTACGGTTCCCGGTCGTAGCCCATTACTCGATGGCTTTGGGCTGATAGCCTTTGCCAGTCTTTTTCCCATTATGTCCGTTATGGTTTACGCTCAAATTTCTGAGTGGAAGTCTAAACGTGAAAAAAATCGAATCAACTAGATGAGAAACAAGCCATGCATTTTAAATTGATTATTGCTCTGACTGAGGACACGATCACCGATAAGATCGTCGATGCCGCAAAAGCAAAAGGTGCTACCGGTTCAACCGTTATTACCAGCGCTAAAGGCGAGGGAATTAAAGCCTCAAAAACATTCTTTGGATTAAACCTGGAAACACAACGAGACGTCACATTACTGCTTGTGGAAGAACACCTGACCAGAGAAATCCTTGAAACTATAGCCAAAGCCGGTGAATTTGATGACAGCCCAGGCACAGGCATCGCTTTTAGCATCGATGTAGATGATGCCGTTGGAGTATCTCACCAGGTCAACGAATTAACTGAAATTGTAGAGGAAGAGTTATGAGTAACAAAACACTAATACGTGTCAGAGACGTAATGAAAACAGATTACGAACTGGTCCATGGCATGGAAACCGTTGCAGAAGTATTAAAGAAAGGTGAATTCACCGAGACAAAATGCATTATTGTCGATAAACGCCACGACGACGATGAGTATGGATTAGTGATGTTATCTGACATCGCCAAGAAAGTACTAGCAAGAGATAAATCACCGGAACGCGTCAATATTTATGAAATCATGTCCAAGCCGGTCATTAGCGTAGGTCCTGATATGGATATTCGCTATTGCGCCAGAATGTTTGAAAACTTTGGTCTGGGTCGTGCACCGGTTGTAGAGAATAGAAAAATACTTGGTATTGTAGGCTATACCGATATTGTACTGCGTGGAATCAGAGACAGGCTTGTTTAAGCAAATAAGTGTTTCTAATCAAACCTTTTTTCACCTTTCTACTAATTTGTATCAGCACACAATCTGTTGCATTAGTAGAAAAAACCGTTGATTCAGAAACACTGTTAAAGAGCTGGAAATTAACCGAAGCTCCTTTCTCCCTCGAACTCATCCAGCGTCTGCCCGATCAGACTCGTGCTTTTTTTCAGGCCAGAGGGTTTTCCAGTGACATCGCCAATAACATTGCAACTCAATGTGTATTACAAACAATTGGTAAAAACACCTCTAAAACACCCCAGTCTAAATCCATAACCTACGATTTGCATGAGTGGAAAATTCACATCAATGCAAAAGCACAAAGCATTAAATTTAAGGAATTATGGGATAAAGAATGGACAGAAGATGTTGTAACAACAGCCTCCAGAATTGCTTTTCGCTGGGCAACCTTCCCCACTCAACAAAGTTTCGATCCCGGTGGTGATTTCAACTGGGGCATGATTAGTTTCGGCCTACCACCTGGATCAACATTTGACCTGGAAGTACTGTGGAAACATAATAACCAGACTCATTCTCAATGGATAAAACAAATAGAATGTCCTGCCGACCAGTAATAAAAATCAAACCGACCACTTTACTATTATCTTTTTTCTTATTAATCAGTAATTTATTAACCGTCAGTTACGCCAAAGAATCATTAACCCTTATCAAACAAAATCCGGCTGCACCTGACTTTAATTTACCCGATATGGATGGCGAAATGTTCTCACTATCAAGTTATAAAGGTAAAACCGTTATTATTAATTTCTGGGCCACCTGGTGCCCCCCTTGTCGGGAAGAGTTACCCTCCATGAACAGAGCCTGGCAGAAAATTAAAGATGAAAACATAAGCATGATTGCCATCAATGTTGGCGAAGATGAAGATACTATTTTTAGTTTCATGGGTGATTACCCGATTGATTTTCAGGTTTTGCTGGACCAGTCCGGGGAAGTAATAAATAAGTGGCCAATTAAAGGTTTGCCAACAACATTTGTTTTAGACCCTAAAGGACAGCTGTATTATCGAGCAATAGGCGGCAGGGAATGGGATTCTGAATCATTACTGAATTTGGTTAGAGCCATTCAAAAATAACATTTTCTAAACTTTCAACTATACTCGCCGATAACATTTAACCAATAAAATATCTGTGTGGTGAAGCAAAAAATGTTCTGGCACAAATCCAAAAATGAAGAATTACAGCTCAGGATTAATGAGCTTGAGCAAAAGCTTGCTGAAAAAGAGCGATTATTAGAAACCACTAATAATAAAAGTAGTAACCATGACAATGGTTTAGCCTTCCTGTTACGACAATTCGCACATAAAACTTCTGAAATCACTCACTTTTCTGATTTAGGGCACTCACTGGATATGATTCGCAATAAGTCAGCTGAAACAGCTGCTTTGCTGGATTCCGAGCAATCCAAATTACGCGAAACTTCCAGCCTGTTTCAACAAAGCACCATGATACTATCGCAAATATCTTCAGGTATTCAGATATTAACCGACACTACAAGTCAAAGTGTAGAAACTGTTAACAAACTTGAAACTGCATCACAGAACATCGAGCAATTCACTCAAATTATTTCTGACATATCAAACCAGACTAATCTTCTGGCATTAAATGCGGCCATTGAGGCAGCAAGAGCAGGTGAACAGGGTAGAGGTTTTGCAGTTGTTGCCGATGAAGTCCGTAAACTGGCTGGGAAAACAGCCGACGCAACCAGTCAGATTAAAGATTTTGTACAAATAATTAACCAGCTTTCCAGCACCACACAATCTGATTTCCAGCAAATTGTTGAATCCAGCAACAGCATGAACAGCTCTGTTCAAACAGTAGGCAATGTCATCGACGAAGTGGTTTCACTTGCCAACAACATGACTCTGGTAATCAGTACCTCTTCTACCACGGCTTTTATAGAAACCGTTAAACTCGATCACGTCATGTATAAAGTTGATATTTATCAGCGAATTTTTGGCATGGGCCAAAAACCTATTGAAAGCTTTGCCAGTCATCACGAATGTAGGCTTGGACACTGGTATTACGAAGGAAAAGGAAAAGAACTCGCCTCTCTTCAAAACTTCAAAATACTGGAAAAACCGCATATTGAAGTTCATCGGCAAGGCATCATCGCACTCACTGCAAAAAGCGAAAAGCGTCATGAAGACTGCATTTTAGCGCTATTTCATATGGAATCAGCTAGCCAGCAAGTCCTGGAGTTACTGGATGAATTAACAATTGATTACAGCCATTATGTGCAAAGTGAAATTCAAACGGTACCTACTGGGAGCGATGACAGTAGCGGTGAAATTGAAATGTTTTAACTAAAAATCAATAATCAGTAAACATGCAGGCTACTTTTTATAAGGAAAATAAATTGGAGACTGCTGCCTCTGTGGAATCTGCCTGTTAGGAAAATAGACTGGATAACCAGGTCTAACTATAGGAGGTGGAGGACCGTAATAACGGTTGTTTTGTCCGGTCATGCGGTTAAACCAGCCCGGAGGACCACCAGCAGGACAGAAGCCTATTTCAGGAAATCTAAAACCTGAAGCAATAGAAGGAATCACCATGATTGCCAAAGTGAAACTTAAAAATAGCGTTTTAATCATGCTGAATAGACTAAATCATTAACTAGCGATTTAAAACTATATAGTGTTTAGCAGTTGCATACAATTTTCATCTATACTTAACATCTTTAATAAAAGTTATTAAACCCATGAGCGATAGATTTAACCACGATAAACTTGACAAAATAGTTGCTAATGCACACGCTAACCGTGATAAACGAAGTTTAGGTTATCGTGAGCAAGCTTTAAAATTATATCCCTGGGTTTGTGGCCGGTGTGCCAGAGAATTCACTCGCACGAACCTGACTGAATTAACAGTCCATCATCGTGATCACGATCATGACAACAACCCAACCGATGGTAGTAACTGGGAACTGTTATGCCTGTTCTGTCATGACAACGAACATTCCCGTTATGAAGATTATGTCAAAGGCGGGCAATATGGTCACGGAAAATCGCAAGTAGAAGAAGCCACCCATAACCCTTTTGCCGATTTAAAATCATTATTAAAAAAAGATGATTAGCCTCAAAATAATCCCTGTTGCTATTGTTTTAATAATTATAATTTACCTGGCTAGCCTGTCATACATGACACGGCAACATCGAATAAAACCTGATGATGAACATCAGTTAAAACCCTGCCCCAACAAACCTAATTGCGTTCTTAGTTTGTCAGAAAAGGAATCTCAGGCTATTGAAGCTTTTCAGATAAAAGAAAATAATAAACAGCTTAGCTGGGAGAATTTAAAAACGGCTATTACAAAAAGTGGAGGAGAAATATTGATTGATGACGGGCAATATTGTCATGCCGTATTTACATCAACAATTTTTCGTTTTAAAGATGATTTTGAAGCCGTGCAAAATAATAATCAGATAAATATCAGATCGGCATCCAGAGCAGGAAAATCTGACCTTGGTCAAAATAGAAAGAGAGTAGAAAAAATCAGATTACTCTACAACAACTAACTTGTTGGGTGCGCCTTACACACCATTAAATTGCAACATCAATGATAATGGTGCGCACGGCGCACCCTACCCATAAAAAAAGGGGCACTAAGCCCCCTTTTTAAATCAGTATGTATTATAACTAATTAAACTTTACCCATTACAGCAAAGCTTTTAATAAAAGGTGTAGCCATACGAGGGTCTTTTACCATTGCCTTGAAATCACCAGCATTAAATTTCATTTTACCCGTAGTAACTGCCATACCCAGGCCAGCCATACCCAGCTCTTTACTTAGCCACTTGCCCCAGTTACCTGCATCAGCACGCATATCCCAGTTTAGTTCCTGACCATCAAAAGCACCTGCATCAGTTACTTTTCCATTTTCAACAGTGATATATCCAGTTGCCTTATCATCACCTTTAAAACCATAACCGATCACAGAACTGAATTCTATTTTCTCTAAAGCGCCTGCTAGTTCTGGCTCATCATTCCATTCCTGTTGGAACTTCTTCATCCATTCATCACTAAATAAATCTGACATAATTTTATACCTGTTGATAATTATTTTGAGCTTATTATTTTTAATGATATAGGCTTTTAAAGCCAGCAATAAAAACCTGTTTCTCCCTGAATATTTTTATACCCTTATTGAAAAACTTATCATCTACAATCCTATAGCAAGAATAAAAAAAATAATTCACCACGAAGGCACGAAGAACACGGAGAATTAATATGTAGGGGAAATTTTCCAGATTACCATATATTTTAAGTATAGGCTGTTTGTAGAGATTTTAACCAACCTATAAAATAGAATACTGGAAATAAAAGTAAGGTATTTTCAAGCAAATAGTTATCCTTAAAAAACCTTCGTGTTCTTCGTGCCTTCGTGGTGAAAAGTTTTTAAGGAATATTCCTAGCAAAGAAATCCATATTATTTGCAATTAGATTTTTCTGTATTTTTGAATATTGTTTTTCACTTAAAGGCCCCATTTCCACACGAAAATAGTCAGTACCTTTTACCGTAGCTTTTTTAATGGCCGCTTCCAAACCTAAAAAAGCCAGTTCAGCTTTACGCCTGTCCGCATCCTGCATTTTCTGAAAAGAACCTGCCTGAACTATATATCTGTTAGCAGATGCTTTTTCCTTATTAGAGACATTTGGAACATCCGGCTCAGAATTTTGAACCTCCTGAATATCCATTTTTCTTTCAGGTAGCACAGTATAAAAATCAAAAACAGGTTTCGTGTTAATACCGGAACTCTCGATAGCTTTACTTTCCTGTCGTCCACTTTTAACGATATTCTGATCCAGAAAAAGAATAAAGGCCACAAATAACCCAATGATTAAACCCAGTGAAATCCATACCCAGGGAGATGATTTAGTCGATTCACTCACGGCGTAGTTCTACATCTTTTCCGGGGCACTAACACCCATTAATAACAGACCATTTTTTAAAACTTGCCGTGTTGCAAATGCAAGCGTTACCCGGGCATCTCGCAATTCATTATCATCAACAATAAATTTATGGGCGTTGTACCAGGAGTGAAATTGCTGAGAAAGCTCACGCAGATAATTAACCACAATATGCGGCTCTCTTCGTTTGGCAGCGGTCACTAAACGCTCAGGATAAAGCACCAGTTGTTTGAGTAAATCCTGCTCGTGTTTATTATTCAATTTTTCCAAAACCACATTGTCGACATCAATTTTTAAAGACTGTTCTTTACATAACCTTTCCACACTGCAAATACGAGCATGTGCATATTGCACATAGAAAACAGGATTATCAGATGACTGTTCTCTGGCCAGGTTTAAATCAAAATCCATATGTTGATCAACTTTACGCATCACATAAAAAAAGCGTGCAGCATCATTACCGACATCTTCACGAAGTGTACGCAATGGCACAAACTCACCGGAACGAGTCGACATCGACATCATCTCGCCATCTTCATAAAGGTTGGCAAACTGAACCAGTAATATTTCCAGTTTATCGGCAGAGTAATCCATAGCAGTTAATGCCGCTTTCACCCTGGCGATATAACCATGATGATCAGAGCCCCAGATATTGATTACTTCATCAAAACCACGATCAAACTTATTCATGTGATAAGCAATATCAGATGCAAAATAAGTTGTCTGTCCATTATCCCGTTTTACAACTCTATCTTTTTCATCACCAAAATCTGTTGACTTAAACCACAGCGCGCCATGAGATTCATAAACCCGGCCTTTATCCTGAAGTGTCTGAATAGCTTTTTCGACCAGACCATTTTCAGTCAACTCACGCTCAGAAAACCACACATCATAATCCACACCAAACTGTGATAAGTCCTTGCGAATGACATCAACCAGTGTATTTAATGCCAGGTCAAACACATCACGATATTTTTTTGCACCCAGTAGATTTTTAGTATTTTCTATCAGGTCATCAATATGTTTTTCCTTATCTCCATCAGGATGATCGGCATGCACTCCCTTAAAAATCTCCAGCGCATCCTGGCGATAATCATCACCATTTTCACGGTGCAAAGTCGCAGCGATATCCCAGATATAATCGCCCTGATAACCATTCGAAGGAAACTGAAAAATTTCACCAGCAAGATCCAGATAACGTAACCAGACTGATGTACCCAGAATATCCATTTGACGACCAGCATCATTCACATAATATTCACACTCAACATTATGCCCGGTAGCTTTCAATAAGTTCGCCAGCGTAGCGCCATAAGCTGCCCCCCTTCCATGTCCCACATGCAGTGGACCGGTTGGGTTAGCGGAAACAAACTCAATTTGAATTTTTTTGTTATTGCCAATATTGCTTAAACCGTATTTTTCACCCTGCTTTAATACCGTTTGCACGATGGACAGGTTAAAACCTGCACGCAAAAAGAAGTTAATAAAACCAGGGCCCGCTATCTCTACTTTTTCAAGCCAGTCCTGTTTAGTAATTTGAGCTACAATTTTTTCTGCTAATTGTCGAGGAGGCATGCCCGCCTGTTTCGCACTCGCCAAACAGACATTACTGGCAAAATCACCCTGAGCCGCATCTTTACTGGCAGTAATGAGTATTTTAGCGGTGAAATCTTCAGCCAGATCACCCTGCTTAATGAGTAGATCAATTGACTGAGAAAGGAGTTGTTCGAGTTGTTGCTTCAATTCAGGCTTCCGCTTGGAGATCAAAAAAAGTGATTCTACATGGATGTACTGTCAGACAAAAGAGAATAGACCCTGCAATGAGTCTTAATTTACAGCTTATTACAGATCTAGCGGGTCTACTTCAATGGTCAAACGAGATTTCTGAGTATTTCTAATAGCCTGAATCTTCGGCATCAATTGCTGCAAAACCACTCTAATAGAATGAGTTTCATTGGCCAGAATGGATAACTGGGCTCTATATCGCCCAACTCTACGCGTCATTAAGGCTGGTATTGGTCCAATAACTTTCACTGTCGAGCCACTGTCAATCTCAGACAGATACTGTTTCACTTCATTAAGTTTTTGCAAAGCTAGCGCCAGTTCGATGGCATCAACCTGAAAAGTCACAACTCGGGCAAATGGCGGAAACCCCACCATTTTTCTTTCCTGCAGAATATCTTCAACTAGCTCAGAATAACTTTGCCTGCAAAGATTCAACATTAATGGATGCGTTGGAAACGCCGTCTGCAATAATGCCTGCCCTTTTTTCTCAGCACGCCCGGCACGGCCGGAAACCTGCAACACTGTTTGAATTAAACGTTCACTGGCTCGATAAAAACTGCTGTAGAGAGCCTGATCTGAATCCAGCATACCGACCAGCGTGATATGCGGATAATCATGCCCTTTGGCCAGCATTTGAGTGCCCACAAGAATACAGGGCTTTGCATCACGCACCGGTTGCATCCTGGCCTCGAAATGTTTTGCTGACTTGATACTATCCCGATCAATACGAATAACATCAATACCAGGGAACTGTGACTTTAGAAACTCTTCAAGTTGCTGGGTGCCCACTCCATAATGACGAATTTCCCGGGTGCCACAATCGGGGCATTTGTGCGGTAACATCACAGAAAAACCACAGTGATGACAAATCAGCTTATTCACCGATTGATGCAATGTCATCCTGGCATCACATTGATAACAGGTAGACTGCCAGCCACATTCATGACACATGACCACCGGCGCAAAGCCGCGACGATTGAGAAAAAGCAGCACTTGCCCCTGTGCTGCTAAATGTTCTTTAATTGATTGCAGCAACTTTGGCGAGCAACCCGTATTTAACGGTATCTGACTGCAATCAAGTAATTCAATTTGAGGAGGTTTTGACTGACCAACACGCTGATCCAGTCGATACAACCGGAAATGTGTTTTTTGAACGTTAAACAGGGATTCCAGAGAAGGTGTTGCAGACCCTAATACAATTGGGATATCTAGCATCTGGGAACGTTTAATCGCAACATCACGTGCATGGTAACGAACTCCATCCTGCTGACGAAAAGACGAGTCATGCTCTTCATCGATGATAATCAAACCCAGATTCGAACTTTCAGAAAACAATGCCGAACGCGTGCCAATAATTACCTGAGCAACACCTCGTTTAAATTGATCCCAGCTTTGATAACGCTGTAAACCTGTCATTGCTGAATGCGAAGAAACAACTGACTGGCCAAGACGACTTTGCAAGCGCCGTAATAGCTGAGGCGTTAAACCAATTTCAGGTACCAGATAAATCACCTGCTTTCCCTGCCTGATCACCTGCTCCATCAATTCCAGGTACACTTCAGTTTTACCACTACCGGTAACACCGTGAATGAGGTGCACCAGAAACAGATTTAAATGCGGTGAAATTTCATCACAAATCTTTTGTTGATCGACTGTCAGTTCAAATCCAGGCTGCCCGGTTTCTGCAGCAACGGGTAGATTTTCTCTCCAGCCTTTTGTTACCAGCCCTTTGTCCTGCAGAACCTTAACGGGCTGGTGCCAGGAGTCATGCACCTGCCTTAGTTGAAGGGCATCTAATCCATTATCACTTTGTTTTAAAGCACATAAAATATCGTATTGACGAGGTGCTTTGGACTTGAAGGATAACAACAACTCATCATCGACTGTATTAAGTGACCAGAATTGCACCCTGGTTTCAGGCATAACTTCTGTTTTTCTTGCCAGTCGAGGCAGAAACTGGAACAACACTTCACCCAGCGGCTGGCAATAGTAATCAGCCAGCCAGGATGCAAGCTGCATCAAATGAGTAGATAATATCGGGTCATCATCCAGTGGTTTCACTACTGTTTTGATATTTTTATATTCAAAAAGCTGTTGTTTATTACAGGAAACCAGAATACCCAGCTTTTCACCTCGCCCAAAAGGTAGTTTAAATCGCGTACCCGCAGCATATTTGGTATCCCCATCCAGCTCATAATCAAACAGTTGATAGACCGGCAAAGAAAGTGCGAAAGAACAAATAGGAGAGGAAGGGGGCATGTAACTCAAATCGTTATATGAATTTTTAGGTAACTACCCAGCAAAATAAAAAACTATCGCCAGGAACCGCATGAAGTTGAGATAACCCAGCCATCAATGCAATATAATCTTATACGAATGCATTATGCCCTAAATATATTTTTCTTCATGAGCTTCATGGTAAATTTTTTTGATTTTTTCTATAAATATTTGGGGTCACACCAAAATATTTAGCGCAACTTGTTAAAGTAAATTCTACTTAAAAACAGCTAACTCACTGTGAAATAGAGAGATATTTTGTTATCCACATTTCCTGTGGATAACTCTGTGGATAGTCTGCTCATAAGGACTCGGAAGCCGCAGAATTATTACCTTTTTGTTAAAATGGTTAATTTCCGAACACTTTTTTATCTTCTTTAAAAACAACAACTTATATATATCAACTGCTTTTTATTAAAAAAACAATGATGATTAAACAAGATAAAAAACAAGCCTTCAAAATTGTGCATATCTTTCTGCTGTCAAGGTCTTTTTCATACTTTTTTACATCAAATTATTCAATCTATCGATTAATTTTATCTATTCGCTAGAGTAAAAAATATTTTAATCATTGACACCGTTTGACTTGTTGTAACAATCTGACAAACTTATCCACCTGATCAACATTTAACAGACTAATAAAGTATGAATCAGCAAAAAACGGCTGTTATCCTGACAAATCTCGGGACACCTGAAACCAATAGCGTTCCTGCAGTAAAAAAATTTCTCAAGCAGTTCCTGTCTGACTCTCGAGTTGTTGAAGTTCCACGTCTAATCTGGTGGTTTATTCTCAACCTGGTAATACTGCCTTTCCGTTCAAAAAAAGCCCTCGAAGCTTATAATAAAATCTGGACCGATGAAGGCAGCCCACTGATGTCTATCAGCCGCACTCAACAGCAAGCCCTGCAACAAAAACTGGGAGATGATGTCAAAGTAGAATTAATGATGCGTTATGGAGATCCATCTTTCTCATCGGTCATCAATAAGCTGCTCAAGCAAAACTATAAAAAACTTATTGTTCTACCTCTCTACCCTCAAAATTCTGCCACCACAACAGCAACAACATTTGACCATATCGCAGAAGTACTCAAACCAGTTCGAAATGTACCCGATCTCAATTTTATCAGTGATTACCATGGCGATCCCGGTTACATACATGCATTAGCAACATCCATACAGGAGCGCTGGCAGCAACAAAAACGCCAACGCTTTCTGTTAATGTCATTCCACGGTTTACCTCAACGTAATATCGATAAGGGTGACCCATATTACGACCAGTGCACTGGCACAGCTCACCTGTTAGCAACCATTCTTGGGCTCACAAAAGATCAATGGGAAATGAGTTTTCAGTCTCGTTTTGGCAAGCAGGAGTGGATAAAACCTTATACCTCAGAAACATTGGAAACCAGAGCTGCTAACGGACTAAAAGAAATTGATGTCATTTGCCCCGGCTTTTCTGTTGACTGCCTGGAAACTCTGGAAGAAATTCAAATGCAAAACAAAGAAATTTTCCTCCAGCATGGCGGTGAACAATATTATTACATTCCCTGCCTGAATGATCGTGATGACCATATATCCATGATGGCAAACCTTGTTAAGCCCTATCTGGACTGAGAATGGCTATCAGAAAACAATTCAACTCTCGATTAAAGGTATCCACAATTTAACCAACTGAGCAACTCCAATGAGATTGAAGGCTCATAATATTGGATTTCACCATAACCCCACCCCAATCGATCTAAAATCCTACTCGGATCACACATTTCATATCCATTGGTTGAACTAATATCCTTTTGAACTACTATTTATAGGTAACCAAACTAGAAATTAGACCTCTCATGGTAAAAAAAACTAGAGCAAGCTCAGGAACAACACAAAACACTGAAAGTACAGCACCTGATACTGGCGACTTAGATAATGTCGATAAAATTCGTGATATTCTTTTTGGCAATCAAATGCGAGATTTTGATCGTAAATTCAGTCAGCTGGAAGAACGCATAAGCAATGATCTCGGGAATTTACGCAAAGAAAATTCACTACAAATTGAATCACTGCAAACATTTATAGAAAGTGAAATCGAAATCCTAGCCAGTAAAATATCAACTGAAGAACAAACTCGAATCGATGAAATGGATGAACTCGATTCAGAATTAAAGAAAAACGTTAAGCAGATTGACAAGAAGATAGCTGATATTGGCAAGTCGCTGGAAAACCAGTCTCGAGAAATCAATCAGAAAATGCTAAAACAGAGTCAGGATTTCAATACTGAGATGAATAATCAATTAGATCAGACTCGGAAGCGTATGGATAATTACAAACAGGAACTCTCAACAGGAAAAGTGGATAAGTCCATACTGGCAGAAATGTTTAATTCTCTGGCTCTGCAAATTAATGCAGATGACTAACACCTGAAAATGCCCTAATTAACTCACCCAATAACATGAGCCACAACCCGCCAGAAGATGACCACCAGTTAGATGAGTTACGTCATTTATTATTAGGTCCAGAGTTAAAAAAACTGGACAAGGTGACTCAACACCTGGAAAACCCCGAACAGTTTTCCAGTGATATTGGAGAAGTGTTGCCTCAGGCCATGCTCAAAAGTGCCAAACAAGGTGAGCAATTGTCAGAAGCAATGGTACCAACCGTTGAAGAAATTGTTCGCTTATCAATCAAACGTGATATCAATAAATTTGCGAACGCCCTGTTTCCGGTTATTGGCCCGGCTATTCGGAAATCGATATCAGAGACCATTCGCCAGATGCTGCAGTCACTTAACCAGGTTCTGGAACATGGCTTATCCTGGAAAGGCATAAAATGGCGCATTGAATCTATCCGGACCGGCATACCGTTCGCACAGATTGTCATGTTAAACAGCCTTGAATACCGAGTCGAACAGGTTTTCCTGATTCATCGAAAAACAGGCATTCTGTTGAACCATGTAGAGCAGGAAAATGCTTTAAATCAAAACGCAGACATGGTGTCTTCCATGTTGACGGCAATTGGAGATTTTGTTGGAGATTCTTTTGATGTTGACAACCAGCAGGGGCTTGACAACATTCAGGTTGGCGACTTTTCAATTTTTATAAATCAGGGGCCAGACACCATTCTGGCCGTTGCCAGCCGCGGTAATGCACCAAGCAGTTTACGCGACACCATGTCACAGGTTCTGGAAGATATTCAGTCCCAATTTGACACGCAACTGGAAAATTTTAAAGGCAATACAACACCTTTTGAAAACAGCAACGAACAACTATTACTTTGTCTGGTGCAATCTCAGTCTCACACAAAAAACAAAAGGCTTTCATTAAAAGCAAAATTATTATGGGTTATTGCGATCATTCTGTTTTTTTACTGGATGGTTGCAAAAATTTATCTATCCATTCAGCAACATGATTATGTCGATTTACTGGAACAGGAACCCGGTTTTATCATCACTGATGTTTTATACGAAGATGATAAATTAATACTAAAAGGTTTAAGAGACCCTCTGGCTCGTAATGCAGAAAATTTCATCGCATTAACCACATTAAATCCTGATGATGTAATCCTGCAATTCGACCCTTACCAGTCTCTGGACAAACCATTCGTAGAAAAGCGACTTCTAAAAATTCTCAACCTGCCCGAAAATGTATCAATGCAGTTACAGGCGCGGCAATTAACGGTTAAAGGTTATGCCAGTAAAGAAAAGATAAATGCGATTAATATAATGGCACCCTTAATTGCCGGAATTGATCAGGTCAACAGCAGTGAACTCTTTAGTACTATAAATTTATCATCACTGAATCCACCAAAAACTGTAGAGCTAGAACTGGACAAAAACACCGGAACGCTCATTAGCCGTGGATCAGCTCTTAATAGCTGGCGTGAGTTTGCCAAACAGCAAGCCTCAGCCATGCCAGGCATACGTCATTACAATGACTCTGAACTTACCGATATTTTCGATTTATCGGTATTTAACCCACCAGATTCAGCTTCAATGTCACTTCAGAATAAAGTCTTAACAATAACCGGTGAAGCAAACAGCGAATGGATACAAACTGCTAAAGCATCCATAGACATCTATGATGAAATAAATGAAGTAGATACCAGTCAATTACAAAATAGCGATGAAATTCAACTGCATAAAGACATTCAATCATTACAGCAAGAAATGATCTTTTTCGATGCTGCTCTTTCATTCAATTTTAATGCAAATGATTCATTCAACCGTTCAGCCCTTCTTGTTAATAGAATAATAAGGAATGCGAATAATTTATCCCTGCCTGTTAAAATCACCATCAGAGGATACTCAGATTCGGTAGGGAAATTTGAAGATAACGTATTCCTCAGCCGGGAAAGAGCAGACTATGTGGCACAATATCTTTTCAATACCGGTATAAGCCCTAAATACATTCTGATAGAAGGTCTTGAGGCTCCCGTTTCAAAAGAAAAAAATGCCTCCGAACAAAGCTATAACCGGAGAGTTACTTTTAATGTCCAGCTACAATAAAAACGAGATTTAGATATGTTTAAAATGAAAGTTTGCATGCTGGGAGCCTTTGCCGTAGGCAAGACCTCTCTGGTTCAGCAGTATGTAAACAGTATCTTCAGTGAAAAATATCAAACTACTCTTGGAGTGAAAATTGATAAAAAATCACTTCAAGTCGATGGCCAGCAACTGGAGTTAATCTTGTGGGATCTGGCTGGAGAAGATGAATTCATGGAAGTCCGCAGCTCATATTTACGCGGATCTTCAGCCGTGATTCTTGTCGCCGATGGAACCCGTGCTGAAACACTCGACATTGCCATCAAGCTAAAAAATAAAGCTTTCAGAGAATTGGGTGAAATTCCTTTTATTTTACTCATTAATAAAAAGGACCTAATTGAAAGCTGGACTATAGATCAACTCACACTGAAACAACTCGAAAACGATGGCTGGTACATTCTTAAAACCAGTGCAAAAGATAGCGAGAATGTTGAAGATGCTTATCAAGCTTTGGCTCAGCAATTACTAGAATCACTGTAACCCTACAATGAAAAATCTGTATCCAGACAATGTCATCAATAAAATTCTGCAGATAGCACTGGAGACCCAGACCTTTGCCTATTTAGCCATAGATGACAATGGCACATTAATTAATCAAGGTGGTGACATTAATGCTCTCGGGTTACCAGCATGGTCTTTAAACGAAAACATTCTGGACGATGCACTATTCTTGTCCGGCTTTTTCCCCATGTCCAGTGACTATGAAATCATACCATCGCTGCAAATTTCTGATGAAAAAATTGTGGATATTCACCTGTTTCATGATAGCAATATTAACTGGGCTATTCTGGTTGATAAAACCAGTGACCTTGAATGGCAGAGTCAGGCTCGTCAAAAGGCTAATGAGTTACGCCTGCTCCAACAAAAACTGGATACGAAAGAAGAAAATCAGGTCGTTACAAAGTAAAATGATTCCCATTGTACATTTATAGAAGCACTCAATATGATGGCCTTACGGTTAACTAACGATGGTGCTTTCGAGTTACTCAAACCTGTTTCAAATAATTTTAAACAAATTTTTCCTGAAGCATTTGAATCATCAGATCCTCTCTACCCTCAACATAGGTTTCCATTCATTGAAAATTTTCTGATTGACGCTCAACAACTGTGGGATAGCAATGCAAACCACCAACGCATAATTTCTGGCCCGTGGGTTGAACAAATTGAAGATCGGACAGAAGTAGCATTAGAAGCCCGAGCCGTAAACTGGAATAGTCAAAAATTATTATTTATTGAAATACTGGATTCCAGTTACCAACAAAATCAAAATTTTTTACAGCGTGGACGTGAAGGTGTATTACAGAAAAATATGCTCGAACTTGAAGTACGAAAACGCACATCTGATATTCGTGCCAGAGAAGAGGAAATAGCATTACGCCTTATCTGTGCCGCGGATACCCGGGATGATGGAGAAACCGGATCACATATTCGTAGACTGGGGCTTTACAGCGAATTAATGGCTAAACACCTGAACTGGCGTCAGGATAAAATAGATGAAATTAGAATTGCAGCACCTATGCATGATATCGGTAAAATAGGTATACCCGACGCTATTCTGAAGAAACCGGGAAAGCTGACCTCTGACGAATTTGAAATCATGAAAAGTCATGCTCCCATTGGTTCGAGAATATTGTCTAATTCAAAATCCAGCCTTGTAAAAATGGCACAGGAGATATCGCTTGGTCATCATGAAAAGTGGGATGGTAGCGGTTACCCAAATGGATTATCTGGAAAAGACATTCCCCAAAGTGCTCGAATAGTCGCCATTGTTGATGTATTTGACGCTCTTATCCACAAACGTATTTACAAAGACAAAATGTCGGTAGAGGACGCTATTGAGATTATGATGGAAGGTAGAGAAACGCACTTTGACCCGAAATTATTTGACTTGTTTCTACAGTTGAAGGATGAAATCACACAGATTTCCAGGAATTTTGATGACCCGCTTTGCCGCGAATTGAATGAATTATCAATTGATCAACGCTAATCCGCATTTCTCGCCAGATGAACGAGTCCTCGCTAGTTCTTTGAATCCAAAGCTCTGCACGATCATTTCATCCCCTAGTGAGAAGAGCGGGTTAACCGACCAGAGCATCACGCATTTGAAAATAAGCCATCAGAATTTCAAACATCATCCGCCACATAATTTCTAACAGAATAAAAACAGAAACAGCCAAAACAGTAAAACGTACCTTTCCATTAGAATGAAACTCCTGAGGAATAGAATCATTCTGCTCAGCAGAATTCACCTGCTGAAGTGCCTCTTTCCCTGCCTCAATAGTTTCTGACACCGTCCAGTATTTTAGCTTTACTCTTCTGGCAATTAGCCAGCCAGCAAAAGGCATAAAAAAGGCACCCAGATAATAAAAAATAAATAAAATAACCGGGCTAATGAATAACCTGAAATCCAGAAAATCATAGATACTTTGCATAAGACCTCGGTTTATAGCTTAGATGGCTCTGATTGTAGATCAATAGGATTATTCTACTTTATGAATAAATCGAAAATAAGTAAATTGTTGCTTCACACTGGATGGAGTGACATGCACTTCACTCTGTTGCTCAAGCAATTCAAAATGATCACCCAGTTCAGCCTGAAGTTTTACCGCATCGTATTGAACAATCTCCAGGCCACTACACTTTTCTGGACCTCCAATCGCAAAAGCAGCAATTATTAGCTGTCCATTATTTTTTAAGGCCGCTCTCAATATATTTACGTATTGCTCTCTATCTTCCTTTCGAGTCAAAAAGTGAAACACTGCCCGGTCATGCCAGAGAGAAAACTTATGATCAGTTTCAAACTCTAGAATATCCTGTGCAAACCATTCAATATTAAGCGCTTTCTTTCCCAGTCGCTGTCGAGTGCTTGAAATTGCATGGGCTGAAATATCCAATACTGCCAGACGGCTAAATCCATCATCAAATAAATGATCCACCAGCCTGGAAAGCCCACCACCAACATCTAAAATAGCTTCAGCCTGATCAGTTTTTGAATTTTCTATAAGTTTTAATGATAAATCTGGTTTTGGCTGAAACCAGCTAACTTCATCTGCGCCTTTATCCTTATAAATATTATCCCAGTGTGTCTTTCTATCAGACATATCTATAACCTCCGATTTTACTTTTTTTACTATTGATCATACTTTCCTCTTTCTTCAGCAATTTTTTTTGCATTGATCAAATTCCTGAGTTGTACAGAGGTTTCCAGCTGGCCTTCCAATTTAATAATTTATCTGCTGGCATTGGTTTGGCAAATACATAACCTTGTCCAATCTCACAGCCCATTTGTATTAGTTTTTCAGCATGTTCATTTGTTTCTACCCCTTCAGCGACTATGTCTCTATTAAATGCCTGAGCCAGGCCAATTATTGCTTTAATAATTTCCAGGTCATCAGGGGCGATGAGCATATCCTTAACAAATGATTGATCAATCTTTAGCGTTGTAGCCGCTAAACGCTTAAGGTAATTTAGTGATGAATACCCTGTGCCAAAATCATCCAGGGCAAAAGATATTCCTAATTGATTACACTTTTCTATAACTTTGGATATTTGGGAAATATCATTTAAAGCACTAGATTCCAAAATTTCCAGCTGAATCTCATTTTTACCTATTTCCGGGTTTGCTTTTAAAATGACTTCAAGATGGTTGATAAAATTATCCTGTTCAAGATACAACGCTCCAACATTAATACTGACAGGAATGAGATTACCCGATTGCTTCCAAATATTGAATTGTGTTATCGATGTTTCAATGACCCATTTATCCACTACTATAGCGAGTGGATTCTGTTCTAAGAAGGGTAAAAACTCTGCTGGAGCCAATACCCCTCTCTCCGGGTGTTGCCAACGAATCAGCGCTTCTACACCCACCATTTCTCCTGTTAGCATATTAATTTTGGGTTGATAATAAAGCACAAATTCATTTTCTATAAGACCTTGATGAATGCGTTTTAAAGTTTCATGGTGTCCTCGAACTGAGCGGTCTTGCTCCATATCAAAAAATTGGTAACAATTTTTACCTGCTTGCTTGGCTTCATACATTGCTTGATCAGCTTGTCTGAATAGCTGTTCTGCATCAATGGGCTCTTTTTGAGGATAAAATGTTACTCCAAGGCTGGCTGAGACACTGATTACGTAATCATTAATATAAACCGGCATAGCTGCCGCATGAACAAGACGCTCTAACAATGGTACATAATCAGAGACAGAAGCAATATCACTTAAAACAATAATAAATTCATCTCCCCCAATCCGGGCAAGAGTATCTCCTTTTCGCAATACCTCCTTCATACGAGTTGATATCGCTATAAGCAACTGGTCACCAGTTTCATGCCCATAATTGTCATTCACTTCCTTGAATTTATCCAGATCCAGGTAAATTATTGCTAATTTTTGTAAATGTCGTTTTTCCTGAAGCATCGCTTGTTTCAGACGATCTGCTAATAAAACTCTATTTGGTAGATCTGTCAGGGCATCATAGTGAGCGATATGTTCTAATTTTTGTTGTTGTTCTTTTTGGGTAGTAATATCAGAGAATATAGCGACATAATATTGAATTTTATTCCGGGTATTTTTTACTGCATTAATATTCAATATCTCGGCAATAACTTCCCCGTTCTTGCGACGATTCCATATTTCTCCGTTCCAATGACCTGTAGTTAATAATTCGTGCCACATGGCTTTATAGTATTGCTGGTCATGACAACCTGACTGAAGGATTTTGGGGTTTTTACCTAACACCTCTTCACGTGAGTAACCGGTGATACTGGTAAAAGCTTCATTAGCATCTAAAATATTTCCTGATGAATCTGTAATCGTGATGCCTTCACTGGCATGAGTAAAAACTTTTGCTGCTAACTGAAGTTCATTTTCAAGTTGTTTTCGCTCTGTTATATCAATCAGACAGGAGCGGCTAAAACATATTTTATTATTTTCATCACGAACCGAAGTTACATTTAGATTCACATCTATTTTACTTCCGTTGCTGTGTTTGAGTTGAAGCTCTGCATTTTCGACTATGCCTGTCTGTATGAAAGATTTAAATGTTTCCTTAACATCAGGTAGGCTGTCTGGATGATACAAATCAAAAACCGGGTGATCAATAATTTGTAATTTACTGTAACCCAGCTTATCACAGAGAGTCTGGTTACACTCTACTACCCTGGCAGTGTCTGCATCAACTGAGACATACATATCTGGTGAATGCTCATAAAGATCGTGGTAACGCTGCTCCAATTTTTCCAGCTCTAAACGCTGCTGTTGAAAAGTCAGAATAGCCTTATAGCTACGTAAAGAAGTATAGACTGAGGTAAAAATCTTTTCTGCGGTCAGCTCCGTTTTCAGATGGTAACCATTAATCTCATAGTCAATGATCACTTCATGATGCGGAGCATAACCCGGTTGACCGGTTACCAGTACAATCTGAATACTGTGATTATTAATATCCTTACGAATATAACGAACCAGGTCTAGACCCGCATGTTCAGACTCCATCACTACATCCAGCAGTATCAAAGCAATGTCTGGTTGCTGACTCAAAATCTGCCTGGCCTGTTCTGCCGAAGATGCCTCCAGCAACTCCAAAGGGCGGTCTTCAACCTCTACATTTTGCAGAGACAAACGTAAGATGGCATGAATATCAGGCTCATCATCGACCAGCAGAATTTTCCAGGGTGGGGCGGTAGATAAACTGGGTGATGATTCCGGTTCTGTTGCAAAAAGATCAGAAAAATTATCTTTATTACTCATAGGGGCACCTCTATAAAGAAATGCATTCCTTTTCCTGGTTGGCTATCACATTGAATGTTGCCAGACATACGTTGGGTGATGAGGTTATAGACCAGGTGTAAACCAAGGCCCATACCTTGCTGAATATTACTGGTAAAAAACGGATCAAATATTTTTTCCAGTAATTCTCTTTCAATCCCCTGGCCATTATCGCTATAACCAAGTTCTAATTTACCGTTGTTCTCAATTATCTGGATATTAATAATACCGTTCTGCTGATGACAAAAGCCGTGTTTTATTGAGTTATCGATGAGGTTAGTAAAAATACTGACCCAGTCATTTACCAGACTAGTAATTTCTAACTCTGGGTCACACTGTAACTGTAGTTCTATGTTATTTTTTACTAATTTACTCTTCAGGCTATCTATAACGTCATTAAGGCATTGGTTAAGATTAAATAATTGGTTTTCCTGATGTTTACCATTTACCGCTACCTGACGAAAAGAATCAACCAGTTGCGAAATTCGCCCAAGGTTTGACCCTAGCAACTGTGCTTCTTTTTGAGCCATTATTAAATAATTATCCAGATCAGACTGTGTCATCTTACGTTCGGAAAATTGCTTAGCCAGATGACCTGTCTGGGTATGCAAAGTAGAAGCTGCAGCAATACCAATACCCAGCGGGGTATTAATCTCATGTGCAACACCTGCTACGACTATACCCAGAGAGGCCATCTTCTCTATTTCCAGCAGTTTTTTACGGTTACGGGCATTTTCTATCGCCAGACCGCAAATACCGGTTATTGCCAGTGCCATATTGAGATAACGATCACGGTGTTCAGGAAACGCCAACCGGTCAAGGATAATCTGTCCCATTACCCTGTTATCGCTGATAATAACCAACATAAACCCCTTTTTATCAGCGGTCCAGGCATAACCCTCTTTAAGTGATTTCACTGACTCCCTGATTTCATCAGGAATGTTGCCAATGGGAACGGCTTTTTCATTTTCTACACGCAGGTAATATAGCTCTGCCGGTGCAAAAAGCATCTGGAATAATTCCCTGATTTTCTCAATAGCCTCAGTTTCATGCTGAGTCTTTGCCAGGTGAGTTAGCATGTCCATTGTAGAAATATGATCGGCCAGTTCACGTATACGTTGAGCATCTGTTTCAGCTGACTTTGCTTTTTGTCGCTCCAGTCGCCATTCCAGTACCTGTTTATTCAGCATCAGACGGACATGGTCAAGACCAACAAATAGCTTGCGAACAGGTAAGTTAACGCAAGCCTTAAGCTCTTCAATATGTTGCTGTGCGCTGGTATCTATTCCGGTATCCAGCAGTATGAGCTCGCTTGCAAAATCCTGGAAAAAAGGAGCAGCCTGTTCCAGATTAAAGCCCATATTTTCAATATGTTGTTGCCAGTTTGCCAACCAGCCCGGGGTGATGAGATATCCTCCACCGGTAATGAGGTCATCAACCTGTTGTGCTCCAGCCACAAGATGAAAACATTGTTCCAGATGAATCACTTTTGTAGTAGGAAAATTTGAAGGCGCTGATGGCAGGCTTTGTATGCAGGATCGACCAAACAACAATGCCTGACTGCAGTTATCCGGTAACAAGTCCACTATCTCCGACCATTCTATTTCAGGCCTGCCACAGCGACTGGGAAATGACTCTACATGAACATCTTGCCAGCCTTCAGCTGAAATACTGGCTGCTACCTCAGGGTAAAAGTTATTACAGACGAAAATGCACAGTTGCTCTGTCATTACAGGTCATCTTCTTCATCAATCCAGTCCAGTGGATAGCGGCCCCATCGGTCTACAGCATCTCCGATGGCGAGTAATACATCGTCCGGTACCTGCCAGGGTATTTCTCCATGATTGTCACCCAGTAGAAAACCACCTCCTCGTGCAGCTCCAGCAATAGCCTTTTTCACTTCCACCTCAGCCTGCTCAGCTGTCCACCGGCGCATTTCAATGCCATTCAGGTTACCCAGCAGAGTCAGTCGTTTATTGGCAGATGCCTTTAGCTCAGCAAGGTTTTCAAGTGCACTAACACCAACCACTGCCGTCCCGGTATCTGCAATATCAGGGAGAATCGACTGACTACGTCCTGAGGCAAGGTGTGTTGCAGTAGGCCCATTAATACGAGCCAGAGTACGCTTAGCAACCTGCTGCCCGGTTTTCAGGTAAAGTTCACGCGGAATATTTGTGGGTGATGAGATCGGATCAAAGTAACAGATAGCCGTCGCCCCGGCGGCTATCTGGGCATTGGCCCATTCAACAGTAAAGTCCTCATTAATTTGCATTAACCGCTCAAAGCGGTCGGGGTGCTCGTACAGCAATTGAATATAACTTTCAAAACCCATCTGCAACACGGGTAAGGTAAAAGGTGAAATTGCTACTGCAATTATAGGGACAGTATCTCCAACACGGGATTTAAGCTCGCTAATAGTATCAATTACTCGCATCAGACAGGCAGATTCATTAACCTTTGGTGCTTTAATGGAATCAATATCTTCAACTTTCTGGATAACAGGCTCCCCGGCATTAGGAGGGCCATCTGTCCGATAGATGACTCCACTACCCCAGGCTTCAGTTTCAATGGCTCCATAAAACAGGGGAAACAGGCAATCAGATCGGTACTTTTTTAGCAGTCTCATCTGCCCTTCAACTACATTTTTTGAACTTGAGAAATATTCTTCTATCGAAATATCAAGCTCCTTAGCTCCGTGCATAGTAGTCAGCAGAAAAAGAGGTACCTGATCCGGCTCCTGATGGCCAAGGGTTGTCAGGGTTCGTTGCATTGAGTTCATGGGCAAACCACTCATGTCATTTCCTCCATCCAGGTTTCTATTATCTGAATGGCATCTGATGCACTTTTCCCCATAGCATCTGCACCTACATCTCGCCACAGTTCTGAATCAAACAGGAATGGAGCTCCACCAACTAGGATTTTAATATTTATGCCAGCAGTATCCAGAGCTTCACGTAGCTGACGTATCTGAAGTGCAGATGGCAGCATGAGTACAGAAATCATCAGTACCCTAAGGTTGTCAGTACGGATACGTTTTACCAGCTCTTCCACATCCATCCGGCCATAATCAAATAACTCAAAACCACTGGCTCGCATGACTGAATAGACTATGCGTTTACCTAACATGTGGTAATCATTGAGTACTACAATTGCTGAGCGAGGCTGTCTTTTTCGGTCTGGATCACTGGGAGGTAATACCCGTTCCACCATCTCTTCACAAAATCGGCCACTCATATAGATTTGAGAAAGCGCAAGAGCTCCTTCCTGCCATGCCTGACCGATATTCTCAAGAGCTGGTACGACTATCTGTTCGACTACGACAATAGGCGGATCATCCTTGAGGGCTTCATCAAAAATTTTGTCTGCCTTTACTTTATCAAGAGATGAAAGGGCATCTTGAAAAAGTTGTATTCTTTCTTTCACTTTAGTCATCTTCAGTCTTACCAGTTAAATAAATTATGATAAAAACTGCAATTCTTCATATTTTGATTGAAAAATTTCCAGGTTAATTTGGTATTTTTAACCCTCCCTTTAAGCGTAGCTTATTCTGTCGTTTAATGTGAAGTATTTACAAAATATTGGTGAATAGAGGGCATTTAAAATGAAGTGCAATATTCAGATTTTTTTAAGAAAGGGTTTCTAATTTTCAACATTGAGATAATCCAAAAAGTTCTCTGCTATTTTTTGATAATTCATTACTTAGAACAGCAACCGGAATACTTCTTAACTCGGCCATAACATTTAAGTGATCAACAATAAAAGCAGGTTCATTTCTAATTCCCCTATGTTGCTCACCTGATTGATCAGGTGCATCGGACTCAATCAGCAAAGCACTACTATCTATTTTTGAGGTTATTTCACGCAATTTTTTTGCTCGTTCAAAACTGACAGTTGCTGCTATACCCAGTTTGAAACCTAGATCCACCAGCTGTTCGGCCTGTTGCAGGCTTCCACTAAAGCTGTGAATAACGCCACTATTAATTCCACTTTGACGAATTTCTCGAAGAATCAAATCCAGTGCTTTGCGCGCATGGATAATCACCGGTTTATGATGATTAAGTGCAACTTGTAACTGCCCTCTTAATAATTCTATCTGCTGTTTTTCATCACTGTTCCCCTGATAAAAATCCAGTCCACATTCACCAACCGCAACAGCGTCTTCAACATCCAGCCAGGCATCCAGAGCAGCAACATCACCGGGTTGATGATCTTGCATAAACATCGGGTGAAGCCCATAACTGGCATAGACGCCTTTATAAGACTGACTAAGATGTTTTATTTTGGCCCAACGTGTTGCGATAGTGGCAGGTATGATGAATTGCTTTATTCCCTGGTCAAACGCTCGCTGAATAACAGCATCTCGATCTGCATCAAAGCGATCATCATCTAGATGGCAGTGTGAATCAATCAGCATCATAAGTTAGCAGTTAGCAGTTAGCAGTTAGCAGTTAGCAGTTAGCAGTTAGCAGTTAGCAGTTAGCAGTTAGCAGTTAGCAGTTAGCAGTTAGCAGTTAGCAGTTACATATTTTAGAGAGAATAAAAGCTTTACAAGGGCCTTTGCAACAGAACATGTTTATATCCGATATTAATGTAGTTATTAATTTGTGCTGGGCCACTTGGCGCTACATCGGCAATATCAATATAAGCAGAATCGGGAATATCTCTCCAGGACGAGTGAGTTCCACAAACGTGAAGGCTTACCCCATCTTCAACCAGTTCACTTAATTGAGCAATAGCTTTTGTTTGCTCAAGAACTTTATCCTTTGTTAACTGAAACTGCTCTGCACCATGAGACACCACAGCAACATCAATATCAGGAAATTTTGCTTTTAGCTGGTTTCTCAAACTATTGATCATAGGCGAAGCCCACTGCCAGGTATTTTTATCCCAACTCATCAGTTCAAATACCACTCCATTGGGCACCACATTCGATTGAATAATTTTATTAACTGAAAGATTGGAGAATTCTGTAGCAAAAGAAGGACTTTGAAGAATCAGTAAAAATATTACTAAAACAAATCGGGGAATATTTATTATTCTGGTAAACATGCCGTACTCTTGAGTTTAAAAGTAATCAGATTCAATCTAGTTTCTATTGTTCCCGGGGCATAAACAAAAAAACCCGGTAGCCAGAATCCCAGCTACCGGGTTTTTAATCAAGCTAAATGTATTTTCTAGCCTCTTTCTTCAAGCATTTTGTGGATAATCGGTGTCAGGATAACTTCCATAGCCAACCCCATCTTTCCGCCAGGAACAACGATTGTGTTACGACGAGACATGAAAGAATCATGAATCATATTTAACAGGAAAGGAAAATCTGTACCGAATTTTTTGGGGTCTTTAAAACGGATAACCACAAAGCTTTCGTCAGGTGTTGGAATATCACGAGCGATAAAAGGGTTAGATGTATCTACCGTTGAAACACGTTGAAAGTTGATATCAGTCTCAGAGAACTGAGGTGTGATGTATTTGATGTAATCAGGCATACGACGCAAAATCGTATCAACAATAACATCTGCACTGTAACCACGCTCGGCACTGTCACGGTGAATTTTCTGAATCCATTCCAGGTTAACAATGGGTACAACACCCACTTTTAGATCCACGTTGCTGGTCATATCAACTTCATCATTTTTGACACAACCATGTAAACCTTCATAAAACATTAAATCACTTCCAGCAGGAATATCTTCCCATGGCGTAAATTCACCCGGCTTTTTATCAACCCCAAGGCGAGCATTATGCTCTTCAGCTTCTGGCTCACTGTGCAGGTAATAACGTTTTTTACCAGTACCTGTTTCTGAATAGGATTTGAACAGGTTAGCAAGCGTATCAAACTCATTTGCATCAGCGCCAAAATGACTATAATCACGGCCGGCTTTACTGGCTTCGTCCATTTTAATTTTCATGGCTGCACGGTCGTAACGATGAAAACTATCACCTTCAACCACTACCGGCTTAATATTTTCACGGTCAAAGATATGCTCAAACGCTTTCTTAACAGTAGAAGTACCTGCTCCTGATGAGCCTGTAACTACAACGACGGGGTGTTTTTTAGACATAGAATTTCCTCAATAAAAATGAGTTTAATCGCCCTTGCAAAGAGCAACCGATAAATTTTGGACGTCATTTTAACGATTCTAAACAATTTTCGCGATTAGAATCTATTAATAGCCTGATATGGATTAATTAATACCCCTCACAGGAGCCTGTCGGACTTAGGTAATCGTAGTGAGGGAATGCCATTTTGAGCCAGGTTTTTCTATCAATTTGGGCGAATAGTTATTCATATTCAACCAAATTGATCGGAAAAGATGGCCAAAATGGCTTTTCCGCAGGTGTTTATCCTTAGTCCAACAGGCTCCTGGTTACTTATTTCTATAAACAGTGGTTTAAAACAGGTATTCTAATTCAACACTTAACCTATACAGGCAAGACATGAATACAACTCAAACCGGCATACTTTCAGACCTTCCTCCATTTTCACGCTATCTGACTTTTTCACTGCATTCACCCGAAGAACTAAAGCAATGTTTAAATGAACTGATCAACCTGGTGGATGGAGAAAATCTGGTACTGGGTCTTGGTCAGTCACTTATTCTACAGTTGGGTGGTAAGCTTGATGGGTTGAGACAGTTTCCTGCCTTAACCGCAAAAGGCATAGATATTCCCTCCACCCCAACTGCTTTATGGTGCTGGATTCGCGGTAATGATCGTGGTGAAATTTTCCACCAGAGTCGACTACTGGAATTACTATTATCTCCTACTTTTGGGCTAGATGATTGCATAGACAGCTTCACCTTTGATAGCAATCGAGATTTAAGTGGTTATGAAGATGGTACTGAAAATCCACAGGGTGAGGATGCTATTAAAACGGCAATTGTTCAAAATCTCGGCAACGGACTTGATGGCTCCAGCTTTGTTGCTGTGCAAAAATGGTTACATGACTTCGATACATTCGATGCAATGAGTACAGAAACTCAGGATGATGCCATTGGTCGACATATCAATGACAATGAAGAGGTTGAAGAAGCCCCGGAGGCAGCTCACGTAAAACGTAGTGCGCAGGAAAACTTCAACCCTGAAGCCTTTATGCTAAGACGCTCTATGCCATGGGCAGAAGGTTTAACTGGCGGTTTAAATTTTGTCGCTTTTGGGCAAACATTTGATGCTTTCGAGGCAGTGCTAAACAGAATGTCCGGTAATGAAGATGGAATCCCTGATGCTCTTTTTAAATTCACACGTCCTTTGACCGGCAGTTACTTCTGGTGCCCACCGATTAAAGATGGCGAGCTGGATTTATCAGCTATTGATCTGTGAACTAAACCGCTAAGAACTACTTTGTATTTGTAGGGTGCGCCCTACTTCGCTGGGGTAATCAGATTTCCGCTAGATCATTAATATTTAAAAAAATCCTGGCATTTCAAAATTGGTCAACATGTTTATTTAGATCATGTCTAACTAGTTACCGACCATAAACTCTAACTTATTGAAATATAACAAAAAAGTCTGTTATATAGGGCGGAAATCAATAAAAACTCCAGTGAGAAATGTTATCATTATATTTCAAGCTATTGATTTATAAAGAAAAACACTCAGCACTGGAGATAACAATGCGTAAAAAACACACCGTTCAATGCAGTATATTTGAATACTATCCTGAACACGAGACTGGTCATGAATTAAAGGCCATCTCTCAATGGGTAGACCAACATCCAGAGCTTTTGGACTGGGTGGCTGGCGATGTAAAAAACCGAGCGGTTAAAAATAATTCGGGCAGAGAAGGCTTAACAGTGGAATCGATTTTACGTTGCGCGATTCTCAAGCAATACCATCAAGTCAGTTATTACGACCTGGCTTTTTGCCTGATGGACTCAACGGCTTGTCAAAGCTTTGCCCGGTTAAGACCCGGCTGGTATCCAAAAAGGTCGGTATTACAAAGCTGTGTCAGTGTGATTTCGGAGGTGACCTGGGAACAAATCAATCAGAGCTTGTTACGCAGTGCCGTGAAGGCCAAGGTGGAGCGAGGCAATATGCTGCGTATTGACAGTACGGTTGTTGATACTCCCATTCATGAACCCAGTGATAGCAGTCTGTTATGGGATAGTATGAGAGTTTTGGTTCGACTGTTAAAAAAAGCCGATGAATTAGTGCAAGGACTCACCACTCTTGACTATAAAAATCATCGACGGTTGGCCAAAAAGCGAGCACGAGCGATCGTTTATACGCGAGGCAAGGAAAAGAAAAAATTGCTGTATAAAGACCTGGTTAATGCGGTAGAAAAAACACTGTGCTATCTCGATGCTGCTGTAGCAACAGTGAATTCAGTTTCGATAACAGAGTTTCTGGCATTAGAGACATGGCATGCGCAAGTAACGCATTACAAGCCATTGATACAACAGGCTATAGAGCAAACAAAGCGTCGAGTCTTTGCTGATGAAAAGGTTCCCGCCAGCGAAAAAATTGTGAGTGTTTTTGAAGAGCATAGCGACATTATCGTCAAGGGCAGTCGAGACATTCAGTATGGTCACAAGATTAATATCAGTACCGGCAAAAGTGGCCTGGTATTAGATGTTGTCATCGAAGAAGGCAATCCAGCGGATACCGATAAGTGCATCCCTATGCTGGAGCGGCACATTGATCATTATGGACAGGCACCGCGTCAAATGGCGGCTGATGGAGGTTATGCCAGTATCGATAATTTAGCGGCCGCAAAAGGATTGAATGTTAAGGATATGGCCTTTCATAAAAAGCGCGGACTGGCCGTCGAAAACATGACCAAAAGTGCCTGGGTTTATCGCAAGTTGCGAAACTTCAGAGCCGGTATTGAAGCGGGTATCTCCTATTTGAAACGTGTTTATGGTTTAAGACGTTGTACATGGAAAGGACTGAAACATTTTAAATCGTATGTCTGGTCATCAATCGTTGCCCACAATCTTGTGGTATTTAGCAGATTATTAACTACCTGAAATTTTGCTCAGTAGGTAATTGATTACAGGCTGGTACTAACGTGCCACGGATAAATATGCATAAATAATGGCAGGAAAGCTGTATTATCGGCCTGTGAGGGTATTGCTGAAAAAAGCTGACCAATAATCACTCCGGCACATTTATCTTGTGAATGTAATATATGACACATGTTGAAGAAAAACAGCTATTTATGGTCGGTAACTAACTAGTAAACCACCAATTTTCTCCATGCCAGGATAAACGGCATGCTGTTACTTTGATATCAGTATCTGAATAGAAAAGAATTACTCCTCATATTTAAATAGTTGCCATCCCTGGCAAGAATTATTTTCATTAATTAAGCTCATTATCATGACAAAGTGTACAGGTCACAATTTCACCTTTAGATAGTGAGACAGTCTTACCTTCATTTTGTAAAACACGAGCAGTAGCTGCACGTGCTAACACCGAGCCTTCACCATTCAGACCATGACAGGCCCGGCAAGCATTACCATTATTCTGTTCAGCCATATCTTCATGCCCGCCATCGGAGAAACCGGTATCACCCACTGGATGCATTCCGTGTGGACCTTCAAGTGTATTGCCCAGATTCCCTTCATGACAGCTGGCACACTCAATAATTGGACCTGAATGCCCCTGAATATCATTTGCAGCTTTATTGTCATTGGCATAGGGATTTGCATTTGGCCAGATTGCATGTGTACTACCATGACAACCTTCACAACTTAATCCACCATGACCTTTTTCCATTCCAGTACCAGAATTGTCTGCACCACTTAATCGATATAGCGATTCGGTTGTCGCAAATCGTGATTCAGGGAATTTCATTAATGGTAGATTATCCGGGCCACCATTATCCTTATGATCAGATAACTTATAGGTCATCAACAGACGTAACCCATCAGTATTACCGTAGGTGTCACGCGCATTAATAACCGTATCATTCAAATCCAGTTGAGCTACCTGCATGGCATCACCCACATGGCAACTGTCACAACCCGGTTCTGATGCCCACGAAACACGTTTAGATAGATCGGCACTTCCTTCAGCAGGAAAATGAATATCTGGAAAATTTTCTGTAAAGTCATCTCCAACCTGTGTTAGCTGACCATGACAATCCTGACAAACAGTGCCTGATCCGCCCATTGCTCCACGTAAACACTCTGCTTTCTTTCCGGGATGACAGTTATAACAGGTATCCATAAGAATACTTTTTGCCAAAGAAGGATCACGTCCAGCTCCAGGAGCAGGCATGGTAGGAAATAGATTAAAGGAAGCATAATCAGGATTTGTTGCTAGCGAACCATGCACTCCATGCATCGCTCTCGACATACTAATATGTTGAGTCTGCTCTTTACCATTCATGTCGGTTGGCCCCAAATGAGCCAGATCCAGTGCTGGTGAATAGTGACAGTTAGCACAAACTACATTAGGCGTTGAACCATCCAGTTTTGCTCCACTTTCAGCATATCCAGCAAGAGATGTAAGGTGCTTGGCATCATGTAACCTAAGAATATTGGTCTTAGCACTGTTTATAACTTGCTGCTCCGGAGTGTCACCAATTACAACCGAAGCATCTTCAATATAATCAACATCTGGAAGATTGAAAGCAGGGATATTTAAACAGGTCAGTCCTTCTGTTTGCAGATCACACACATCCTGAGAAGCATGACAAATTGCACAATCTGCTTCTGAAGCAACAGGTGCTACCGCGTCGACTGAGGCTAGTACATTATTCAACTCATCTCTTGCCTCAACTCTTAATAATGGGTATGGGTTTGAATAACCTTTATCATCTATCGAAGATATGGGAAAACCTTCTGCTGTATAGCGCTTAAAGTTATTTACCGTATAACCAAATGGGAAATCTACAAAAAATGGGAAATTTTCAACATAACCATGAAATGGCTGAGGCTCATTAGTCAGTACACCCGGCATAGCCGATTGTTCAGCAATGAGTTCTCGCCCGGTAGGATCACCAGGGCTGCTCAATAAATAATAATGGGCCACATCTGGTGCTGGAAGCCCAACATCATTTTCTGAAGAAAATTTAGCTAAAATTCCTGGTGGATACAGGTTTTCATATGCCTTAAAACCAATTTTATCGACTCCTGTTGAAGACGCTGTTACATCTATATTCCAGAAATTGTTCTTAAACACACCGGGTAAATTACCTCCCGTTGCTGTAATTGAATCCGTTAAATCTGGCAATCTGTTCGGATCAGTCAAATCTTCAAAATAGTTGGAAGCAACCGCCTGATAAGTCACATGAATTCCATCGGCAGGTGACATTAACTGTGGTTCTGCGCCTTTTCTAAGCACCTGTGCATTCATGACGTTATAAGGAGGCAGAATACTAAACACACGGAAATCCTGATCCGCACAATGCATGCCTAAATCATTTGCGGCAAGAATAGTAAAATTACTGGCTGTTGGTGGTGTTCCACCGCCTCCGCCGCCACCTGTTCCACCATCGCAGTCAGATGGCGCATCTTCCACCTCAATTTCATCTGACTGGCCATCCTGCTGTACTGCTTTTACTCTGCAAGGTACTGACGAAGGTTCTTTTTCACGAACACGCCATTTTTCATCATCAACTTCATCGGTACCGATAACTTTATCTGAAGCAGCATTGGTAACCGTAACAAGTTGGTCATCATCTCCTTTTCCCTTAATCTTTAATTTTTCATCATCTTCATCCCACACCGCTTCTTCGATATAAAATGAAGGGTCTTCTTTGGAGTCTTCTTCAGAATCTTCTTTAGAATTGTTTTTGTTTGAGAGTTCAGATTCAGACAAACTCGTCGTTGCAGAGCTATCCGAACAGGATATTAATAAAAAGCTGGATAAAAATAGAAAACTCAACTTTAGCAAAAAACCAATATAATTATTTTTTGAAACCATAACATCCACCCATTTTTAATGATGTAAATATTTGGACTTAAAGAAATTCACAGATATTTAAACCCCTCTTGCAGGAGGGAGAGACTAACACAAGAAATATTAAAAAGGGAATTAATTCCCGTAATATAATAAATTAATTGATATGAGTATAAATATATTATATTACCTTAAATTCAAATTATCCTACTTTTCAAAGACTTAAAATATCATTACATCATCTTCAGATATTAAAATTAAAACCTGAGTGTATCCAGTAAAAGACTGGTTTCTGTCGATGACACGCCATCAATTAGCCTGATATCCCCTAGCAATGCATTGAATGATTCGAGGGTATCTGTACGAATTTCTGCAATAAGATCCCAACGACCATTGGTATGATGAAGTGCAATAATCGAGGGATATCCACGCAGTGCCTTAATCACGATCACACTTTTTTTCCCTTCGACAGAAATACTCATAAAAGCTCTGACTGGATTTATATCGGCACCAGGTTTTAAGTTCACGGTGAAATTAATGATCACTCCATTTTTTTCCAGACGTGACAACCTGTTTTGCACCGTAGCTCGTGACACATTCAATTGCTTCGCCAGAGTTACCACCGGGGTACGAGAATTTGAACGCAGAATTGCAATCAATTTTCTATCTACAGCATCTAAATCAATCATTTTGCAACCCTTAATAAGCATATTGCTAATAGTATATGCAATTTGTAGCAGTTTGATATCTTTAAGTTAGCCTAACTTTGACCAATACTAAATCTATCACTCAACAGGAATGACTCATGACACGTTTAATAGATATCAATATGATTTCAGCCATGGTAGAAAAAATTGGTCTGGATATTTTTCTACAACAAATGACTGAAAATATTTCACGCAATTATAGGCAGTGGATGAAATTTGAAAAATCGGCACGTCTCGCCAGTCACAGTAAAGTGGGTGTCATCGAGTTAATGCCTATTTCTGATGATCAGTTATACGGTTTTAAATACGTCAACGGGCATCCCGCAAATACCGCAAAAGGTTTATCAACAGTCATGGCTTTTGGCGCTCTTGCAGAAGTGGAAACAGGTTATCCACTTTTGTTATCTGAACTGACATTGACGACGGCTTTTCGTACCGCTGCAACTTCTATCATGGCAGCCAGGGTGCTCGCCAGAAAAAATTCCAGGGTCATGGCAATCATTGGAAACGGTGCACAGAGTGAGTTTCAGGCAACCGCTTTTCATCTGCTGCTGGGTATCAATGAAATTCATATTTTTGATATTGATAAAACAGCAATGGATAAATTTCAGCAAAACCTTTCAAGTTATAAAACTTTAAAAGTCATCCAGTTTTCCAATACTGCAGAAGCCGTAAAAGGGGTGGATATCATCACCACCATAACCGCAGATAAAACACTCGCCACTATTTTAACCACCGACATGATTGAACCCGGTATGTATATCAATGGCCTCGGAGGAGATTGCCCCGGTAAGACAGAAATTCATGCTAACGTTTTAAAACAGGCTAAAATTTTTGTTGAATATGAAGTCCAGACCCGGATCGAGGGAGACATTCAACAACTCGACAAAAAACATCCTGTTATTGAGTTATGGCAAGTTTTGTCAGGGCAGCAACCAGGCCGGGATAATGACAGTCAGGTAATAATTTTTGACTCAGTAGGTTTCGCACTGGAAGACTTTTCTGCACTGCAATATCTGTACGAATTATCCAATAAATTAGGTATCGGGAAAAATATTGAATTAATTCCTCAGATGGATAATCCAAAAGACTTATATGGCTTGCTTACAAAGACTGAGCTGACGACAGATTCAAGTAAAGCAGCATAGGAAAGGTATTCAAAGGCATGCCTCTCATTCATAAACCCATTCAGATAATTGGCGTACCGCTGGATCTCGGTGCCTCACGACGAGGAACTGATGCAGGCCCATCTGCATTACGAATTTCAGGATTAGGGTCCAGCTTAGAAAAAATGGGGTATGAGGTTTTACTGGAAAAAGATATCCCGGTTCCCTCAATGGAAACAACAAAAGATAAAAAAAATGGTAGTTATTTCAAGCCTGAAATTTTACAGGTATGCACACAACTTGCTGAAACCACTTTTCAGACTTTACGCTCCGGGGCATTCCCCCTGGTCATAGGTGGAGACCATTCTATAGCCATGGGAACCGTATCAGGAGTTGCATCTTATTTTCAGAAAAAACAACAGGATATAGGCTTAATCTGGTTTGATGCACATGGCGACATGAATACTCCAGAGTCATCTCCGTCTGGAAATTTACACGGCATGCCTCTAGCTCACCTATTGGGTTATGGCGACAAGCAACTCTGCGAAATTATGGGCTATAAAACAAAACTAAAAGCTGAGAATGTGGTGCTTGTCGGTGTTAGAGATATAGACACCATGGAACGAAAGTTAATTCAACATTCAGGCATTAAGATATTTAGCATGAGAGATATTGATGAGCAAGGCATGGCTCAAATATGTAAACAGGCAGTTGATATAGTAACCAGTAACACAGCAGGGTTTCATTTGAGTTTTGATGTCGATGTTTGTGATCCTTCAGTCATTCCAGGCTCTGGCACCTTAGTTCCGGGTGGAGTCAGTTTCCGTGAAGCTCATTTACTGCTGGAGCACTGTGCAGACAGTGCAAAAATGATTTCGATGGAAGTTGCAGAATTAAATCCATTCCTCGATCAGCTTAATGTATCCGCAAATAGAACTGTGGCTCTGATTAAAAGTGCTTTTGGACAGCGCATACTATAAATATTATTTATATAATTCAAGCAAACACATGCCTATAAACAACTCTGCTTTATAAAATTTAATTATGCTTTTTTAAAGCATGACTAAAGTGATAATTATTTCCAAAATTAATTTGTTAAACCACCACAAGATCTCTTGACAAAACTCCATTTTAGGTTCTTAAATA